>Ga0209148_1000620_pt1 | contig 31479 bp, 19 predicted proteins | sample AraplaCol_mMF_r2_2_FD_184288 | JGI IMG/M metagenome (GOLD analysis project Ga0209148, IMG submission 184288) | Arabidopsis root microbial communities from North Carolina, USA - plate scrape CL_Col_mMF_r2 (SPAdes) (version 2) | ecosystem: Host-associated > Plants > Roots > Endosphere | place... | reverse complement strand
GCCCGCCACCTGACGACGCCCAACGGCAGCCATCCGCCGAAGAGGCCGAAGCAACAGGAGATGGGCCACGACCGGGTGCCGGCGAAGAAGAGCAAGAACACGAAACCTCCGACGCCGAGGCAGGTGGCCAGGAGCCCGGCCGTGCTGACCTTTTCGATGCCCGCGGCGCGCAGCAGGTCATCCAGGCGGTTCACCTTTGGAGGCCGTGGTACCCGGGGCGGCTGCTCCCAGGCCGACCACCAGATCAGCAGCAACCCCACTCCCCCGAGCAGCCCCAATAGCGGCGCCATCAGTGCGACTCCAGTAGTGCAGCGACGTCGTATCCGGCGCGAGCGAATTTCTCGGCCGCCGGCATCGAGTTCGCCCGGGCTGCCAGCTGGCCGCCGTCGAACTCGAACACCATGGAGGACTCGATGACCCCGTTCTCGACTCTGCGGCCCAGCGCGAGGATTTCGGATACCTGCCGGCGGCCGTTCGCGTGCCGGCTGCAGTGGACGACGAGGTCGATGCAGGAAGCGACGGTGGGGACGACGAAGGCGCTGGAGATGTTCTCGCCAGCCAAAAGAGGCAGGGTGCAGATCTTCGTGACCGCGTCGTGGGCGGAGTTGGCGTGCACGGTGCACATCCCGGGCATTCCACTATTCAGCGCGATCAGCATGTCAAGACTTTCAGCCTCCCGGACTTCGCCAACCACCAGCCGGTCCGGGCGCATCCGGAGCGCTTCCTTCACCAGTCGGCGGAGTGGGATTTCGCCTTCGCCTTCGAGGTTTGGTTGGCGGCACTGAAGTCCGACGACATCGCGGAGCGGGAACTTCAGTTCGAAGATTTCCTCCACCGTCACCACGCGCTCCCGGGTGCCGATGCTGGCCGCGAGACAGTTCAGCATGGTCGTCTTGCCTGCCTGCGTGGCTCCGGAGACGAGGATGTTTAGCCCGCTGGCGACGGCTGCGCCAAGAAACCGGGCCGCCTGCGGCGTGAGCGTGCCGAGCTCAACGAGGTGTTCCAATCGGCTGGCCCTCACGACAAACTTTCGGATGTTGATGGCCCAGTGTCGCCGGGTCACATCCGGGATGACGACATGGAGCCTGGAACCGTCCGGGAGCGATGCATCGACGAAGGGGGACGAGAGGTCGAGACGGCGGCCAGAGCTTTTGAGCATGCGCTCGACCAGATCGTGGACCTGTTGCTCGGTCAGGGCCGCGGACGTCAGCTCCGACTCGCCGTTGCGGGCCACGAAAATCTCATTCGGAGCGTTGAGCCAGATTTCCTCGATTGCCGGGTCATCCAGAAGAGGCTGGAGCGGGCCGAACCCCGCGACGGCGTCGAAGACAAAGCGACGGGCCGTGTCCAGCGGGCCGATCGGTGGCAACGGGGCAAGGAGGGCTCGCTCGTCATAGTCAAGGACGGCCTCGTCGACCAAGCGTCGTACTTCGACGGTCTGCCGGAGCGGGTCAAGCCCGCGACGCCGGATCAGTTCCCGGACCTCGTCCTCGACGATGCGCACAGCTTCCACGGTGCCCCCAACATGACCGCTGCCCCTTCCCCTGGGGCAGTGCAACTGGGGTTAAACCTAGAGGAGGCTCTGCAATCCAACAAGGGTGCCGAAACACCCTGTGGACAAATTATTCGGCGGCAGCGCCGGCCCTATCAGTCAGGGGCGCATACCCGTGCGGGTTGTTACTTTGCCAGCGCCAGTGGTCCTCACACATTTGGGCGAGGTTACGTCGTGCGGACCAGCCCAGGTCTGCGAGCGCCGCGGAGGGGTCGGCGTAGCTGACCGCCGCGTCGCCCGGACGGCGGGGAGCGAACTCGTAGGGCACGGGACGGCCAACCGCCTGACCAAACGCCTCGATGACCTCAAGCACCGAGGACCCACGGCCGGTGCCAAGGTTCCACCGGAACACGCCTTCCTTGCCGCTGATGTAGTCGAGGGCGGCCAGGTGGCCGCCGGCCAGGTCCATCACGTGAATGTAATCCCGCACGCCGGTTCCGTCCGGCGTCGGGTAGTCGTTGCCGAACACCATGACCTTCTCACGGCGGCCCACGGCAACCTGAGCCACGAAGGGAAGCAGGTTGTTCGGAATCCCGCTGGGGTCCTCACCGATCAGGCCGGATTCGTGCGCACCGACCGGGTTGAAGTAACGGAGCAGGGCAATGCTCCAGCGCGCGTCCGCCGCTCCCAGATCGGACAGGATGTCTTCGATCTGTTCCTTGGTACGGCCATAGGGGTTTGTGGCATCCAGCGGAGCCTTCTCAATCAGCGGGACTTCCTCCGAGGCACCGTATACGGTCGCTGAAGAGCTGAAGACCAGCCTGCGGACACCGGCCGCGTCCATGCTGTGCAACAGGTTCAGGGTGCCCACCACGTTGTTCTGGTAGTACCAGAGCGGCTTCTGGACCGACTCCCCAACTGCCTTCAGACCGGCGAAGTGGATGACGGCGTCGAATCCGCCCTCGGCGAAGACGGCATCGACGGCGGCCGCCTCGAGCAGGTCGACCTCGCGGAAGTCGACTTTTTTGCCCACGAGCTGCTCCACGCGCCGGAGGGATTCGGGGTTCGAGTTCATCAGGTTGTCCAACACCACGACGTCGTGGCCCGCCTCGAGCAGGCAGAGCGTGGTGTGGGATCCGATGTAGCCGGCGCCGCCGGTGACCAGTACCTTCATGGGCTCCAGTCTAGGTCGGGCGCGCCCGGGAATCATGCCGGGGCCCGCGGCGGTCGATTGTGCCCGGCCAACGGCCAACATTTACCATGGGATCTGACGTCCGGAGTTCGGATGCCGGCGGAGCCCTGGCCGCTCCGCGCCCGAACTGCCCTGAACCAGGAAGTACTCCATGCCGCCGATCACGGCTCAACGAACTGCCACCAGTACCGCGGCGCCCGCCGCCAGAGCGTCAGCCCTGCGCAACGATATCCAGGGGCTGCGGGCCATCGCGGTGGTTTCGGTGCTCCTCTACCACATGGGCGTGCCCTTCATACCCGGCGGATTTGTCGGCGTCGACGTCTTCTTCGTCATTTCAGGGTTCCTCATTTCCGGCCTGATCATCCGTGAACTGCAGCGTACGGGGACATTTTCCTTCACTGCTTTCTACGCGCGCCGGCTGAAGCGGCTCGCGCCGGTATATCTGCTAGTGCTGATCACCTCCGGCATTGCCGTCATGACCCTGCTGACCCCGCTCCAGGCCGGGCGCTACGTCAAAGACCTGATTGCGGCCGCGCTCTACGCAGCGAATTTCAACTTCGCCACGCAGACGTCCGGCTACTTCGCAGACCCCGAGCCCTCACCCTTCGTGCACTTCTGGTCGTTGGCGGTGGAGGAGCAGTTCTACTTCGTCTGGCCAATCCTGCTTTTCCTGGCATTCCGTCGCGGCCGCGACGTTCGAAGGACGCTCTGGTACCTGCTGGCCGGCGTTTTCGCCGTTTCCTTGGCGCTGAGTGTTGTCCTGTCCCACACCCAGCCGACGAGTTCGTACTACCTCCTGCACACCAGGGCGTGGGAACTGGCTGCCGGCGCGCTGGCCTACCTGGCATCGGCAAGACTTTCCGGGCTGGGACGCAGAGTGCGCGTCATCCTCTTGTCCGGTGGCGTCCTGGCCGTCGTCGTCTCTGCCCTGCTGATCACGAAGGCCATGGAGTTCCCCGGCTGGGTGGCCGTTTTCCCGGTGCTGGGCACCGTGGCAATCATCCTGGCCGGCAGCGGGGGAATCATGCCGCCGGGGGCGGAGAGGCTGCTGGGCAACAAGCCCATGCTGTTCTTCGGCAATATTTCCTACTCGCTCTACCTCTGGCACTGGCCCCTTCTGGTGATCCCGCAACTGCTGGCGCCCGGCCAGTTGCGGCTTCGCGACAAGGCGGTGCTGGCGGTCGTCGCCATCGTGCTGGCCACGCTGACCTACTACTTCGTCGAGAAGCCTTTTCAACGGCTTGGCGTAGGCGGCAGGAAGCGCCTGATCTACGTCGTTGCCCTGGGCACGACGGCGGCGATGGTGCTGGCATTCGGAGGGTGGAGCTTCGTTCAACAGCAGGCCCTGCAAACTGCTCAGGCGTCGAGCAACCTGACCATCGGCGCGGACCGCGCGGGGACCGACCAGTCCGGCTACGCCGACTCCGTGGTCGACGCCCAAGGGCATTGGCTCACGCAACCCAAGCTGACCCCCTCACTGGACACCGTCGACAAGGACCTGACGGACATCTTCACGAACGGCTGCAACAACAACGGATCGGACTACAACACGACCGGATGCGTCTTCGGGAAGGCCGACTCCCCCCGGACCGTGGTGCTGTTTGGCGACTCCCACGCGGGGCACTGGTTCCCGGCGCTCAAGAAGGCCGCCGACGTCCAGGGGTTCAAGTTGGTCACCATCACCAAGTCGGCCTGCCCGTCCGTACAGTTGCCCATCTCCGGCCACCCGGACATCAATGGTCCCTTCAACTGCGACAAGTTCCAGCGCGGGGGGCTGGAACGCATCCGTGAACTCAAGCCGGAGAGCGTCGTCATCTCCAACTCCGAACGAAGCTACCGTGCCTTCCCCGGCGTCGGCGCGGACTATGACAAGGAGTGGTCAGCGGGGCTGTCCGCTCTGCTGGACGGACTGCCCACGGGAACCAAACCGGTCATCATCGGCGACAACCCGAGCTGGCCGCAGAGTCCCAATGCCTGCGTATCCCAGCACCTGGGCGACCCCGACACCTGCGCCATCAAGCGGACGGACTCCTTCAGCGCCGCTCTTCAGGACATGGAACGGGACGCGATGAGTTCGCGGGGAGGCAGCTTCGTGGACACCGTCGACCTGCTCTGTGACACGGACGCCTGCCCCGCCGTCTACCGGAGCGTCCTCATGTCCCGCGACGGGAACCATGTGACAACTCCTGCCGCGAGGGCACTCGCAGCGCCCATTGCGGCAGCGCTGCGCTAACCCTGCCCACGACTCACTTTTTCCTTGCAGGAATCTGCGGCTGACTTCCCTTTCAACACAGCTAACACGCGTACCATGGGCCTCTGTAGTAACGTCCGCCCCAAGGGTGTTACCTTGTGTCCATCATGCGGAGGCACCCGGCGTGAGCGTCGGCCCTTATGCGCACCGAACTCCAGCGTCAGCGGAGGCGGTGAGACGGGAAGCCCACTTCCTCCAGGAGAACTAAAATGAGTCGAGCCCTGATCCCTTTCCCGGTTCCCGACGGTCGGCGTCGCCTGCACCGGGGGGTCGCGGCCCTGGCCGCCGTACTGCTGCTGTCCACTGGTGCCGCCGGCACCGCCACGGCCGCCCCGGCAGTCCAGTCGGTGCCCGCCACTCAGACCCCGGCCGCCAAGCCGGCCATGCTCAGTAGCGATTTCCTCTCCACGATCGGCCCGAACGGCGCCAGCATGGGCGATGGCGTCCGCAAATACGAGGGAAAGTCCACGGCCCCGGGTGCCGCCTCCGTGGACGGCTCGGCCGCCGCAACATGGATGCCCCCGGGCGTCCAGGGTCTGGATGTCAGCAATTACCAGGCCGGCGTCGACTGGGGTGCTGAGGTCGGCAAGGGTGCAAAGTTTGCATACGTCAAAGCCAGCGAAGGCAACTACTACCTGAATCCCGCCTTCAAGTCGCAATTCAACAACTCATACAACGCGGGCCTGGTCAGGGGTTCCTACCACTTCGCCATTCCCCACCCCGACGCCGGCACGGCCGCCGACCAGGCGCGCTATTTCGTCGCCAACGGCGGCGTGTGGTCGGGGGACGGAATGACCCTCCCCCCGCTTCTGGACATCGAATACAACCCCTATGTCGGGTCTTACTTCGGAAACACCTGCTATGACCGCACGCCGGAACAGATCGTCTCCTGGGTCAGGGAATTCTCCGACACGGTCTACTCACTGACCAAGCGCCTGCCGGCTATCTACACCACTACTGACTGGTGGAGCACCTGCGCCGGCAATAACGGCGGCTTCTCCGGGAATCCGCTCCACATCGCCGCCTACGGCGTGCAGCAGCCGGGCACCCTGCCCAACGGCTGGATCGGCTACGACATCTGGCAATACAGCAGCACGGGGCCATTCGCCGGCGACTCCAACGTCTGGCGCGGAACGCTGGCTCAACTGCAGTCCTTCGCCTCCGGGGTCACGGTCAACACCAACGGTGCCATCGGCCAAGCCTGGATGGCCGCCGGCGGTGCGAATGGAAGCTGGGGCCGCGCCACCAGCCTCGAGAGCTGCAATTCGTCACTCTGCCTCGAGGTGTTTGAAAAGAGAATGGCATATTGGACCTCTCAGCGCGGCGTCCTCTCGGTCGCCACGAGCGGGGGCATCGGCTCCGTATGGCGGAGTTCGGGGGCGGCCGCAGGGGAATTCGGCCTCCCAGTCAGCAACGAAGGTTGCACGGCCAACTATTGTGTACAGAACTTCGAGACCGGCGACCTTTACTGGTCATCCTCGACCGGAGTGCAGTCGATCTATTCGGGCACCGACAACTCGACCATCGGCGCCCACTGGAAGCAGCTCGGCGGACCAAATAGCAAATATGGCCTGCCCACCACGGCCGAATCCTGCGGCAGCAACTACTGTGCCCAGTATTTCCAGTACGGCTCGATCTACTGGACCGCGGCAACCGGGATACAGCCCGTCTTTACGAACGGGGACAACTCGACCGTGGGCGGGGCCTGGGTCAAACTCGGCGGCATCAATAGCAAGTACGGGTTCCCCACGTCCGCCGAGAAGTGCTACTCCACCTACTGCGAACAGCTCTTCCAGCGGGGCCGCGCCGTGTGGAGCTCGGCCGGCGGCGTCCAGCCCGTGTTCACCAACGGAGACAACTCCACCATCGGGGGTCTTTGGGTGACCTCGGGGGCAAGCACCAGCCGGTACGGCTTCCCCATCGGCCCGGAGACCTGCGCCAGCACCTCCTGCCAGCAGCGTTTCCAGTTCGGCACCATCGTCTGGAGCGGTGCCGGCGGCATTCAACCACTCTTCTACAGCACCGACAACTCCACGATTGGCGCGTACTACACCCTGAACCTGGGGGGAGCGGGCGGCAAGTACGGCTTCCCGCTCAGTGCGGAAACCTGCCAAAACGGTGCGTGCGTCCAGAAATTCCAGTACGGCAAGGTGTACTGGAGCAGCGCCGGTGGAATCCAGCCGGTGTGGACGAACGCGTCCACTGCCACGATCGGCGGTTACTACGAGTCCCTCGGCGGCGCATCCAGCCCGCTTTCCTACCCGGCCAGTGCTGAACAGTGCAACACCAGTGTCTGCTACCAGCGGTTCCTTTCCGGTTACGTGACCTGGTCTTCCCCCACCGGGCTTCAGACGGTCAACACCACCCGCGACATTGGCCGGGCGTGGCTGGGCCAAGGGGGCATCACCGGCTCCCTCGGCGTTCCCAAGAGCAGCGAACAGTGCTCCGGGACCACGAGCTGCACCCAGAGTTTTGTCAACGGAACCATCCGGTGGAGCTCCACTGCGGGAATCGCCATCGTGAAGAACCCCTAGGCGACACGGCCGGCATCCGGCTGAGAGGGGCCGGGCCTACGAACCACCACCGGTTCGGAGGCCCGGCCCTCGTGCTATGCAGGCACCGATCCCGTCGACACCCTCTGTCGCACACCCTGCCGCGACCGTAAATCTCCGCCGGGATCGGGCGCGCCCCACAGAAAAGCCCCGCAGCGGCACCCGTGGAAGGGCTGCCGCTGCGGGGCTTTTCTAGGGGGCTAGCGAACCTCGGCCTGGGCAGCGACCTCGGGCTTGGGCACCTCATCGATCGCGATGCGCCGCGCGAGCTTCGTCGTCGAAATCTCCATGTGACGGAAACGCTGGTAGGTGGTGGACATGAAGACCAGCACGGAAACGATGGTTCCGTAGAGCACCAGGTCCGTTCCACGGCCCACGCCGAAGAAGTTCGCCACGGTGGACAGCATCCCCGGGAAGAAGATGGACAGCACCGCCACGATGGCGAAGACAATGAGCATCATCCTGCGGATGGCCAAGTGGCGGGCGTTGGAACCTCCCCGCATCAACGCCACCGAGACGATGATGACGGCCAGGACGAGCGCGATTTGAACGAAAATCAGCATCTGGGCGGGCCTTTGCTACTTGAAGAAGAGTTCGAAGACGATGTTCACGGCATTCAGGAGCGACTGCCCCTTCGCCTTCGAGTAGTCGGTGTAAATGATTTCCACCGGATGCTCCACGTACCGCGGCTGCAGCTTTGCCAGCTGATGAACCAGTTCGGAGGCGTGCGCCATGCGGTTTTGGGTGAGGTGGATTTTGGCGGCCACCGTAGGGCTGATGGCCCGCAGCCCGTTGTGGGCATCCGTGAGGTCGAGTCCGGTCGCGAGGCGCGACTGGATCGCCGCCGTCTTGAGCACCACGCGCTTGGCCGGAGACAGTTTCGTCCTCTTATCAAGGAATCGGGAACCGAGGACAATATCTGCCTCTCCCGCCCGGATCCGCTCCACCATGGCCTTGGCGTCCTCGATCCGGTGCTGGCCGTCGGCGTCGAAGGTCACGATGCAATCGAGCTCCGGGTCCTGGAGCGCGTATTCGAATCCGGTCTGCAGGGCGGCACCCTGGCCCAGGTTAATGGGGTGCTGGACGACGACGGCGCCTGCGGCCCGCGCAATGTCCTGGGAGCCGTCGGAGCTACCGTCGTCAACACAGACAACGTTGGGAAACTCCTTCCGGAGATCCGCTACGACCCCGCCTACGACGGTAGCCTCGTTGTACATCGGAATAACGAACCATGTGCGACTCACAAGAATCCAGTATTCCATAAGCCCGTCGGTCGTCCGCCCGGGCCATCAGGGGCTGCCGGTATAGTGGTCTGCACTGTGACCCGGCGCATCGGGCCGTCGCCATTGCGGGGCCGGCGAGGTGTGCAGCCCCGAGAGAAAGCTCGCAACCACTTTGACCGTTCCTGTTTCTCCGGTCCCGGCCTCGGCCCACCACATCGCGTTCGTGGTCAACAACTATTTGCCGAGCGTGGGCGGCGTCGAGTTCCATGTGGCCGCGTTGGCCAAGCAGCTGGCAATCCTGGGTGCGCGCGTCACGATCTTCTGTCTCGATAATGAAACACCGTCGGAACTGGACGCCAACCCGCGGATCGTGCGCCTGCGCTGTTCCCCGGCCGTGGGAGGCGTTCTGGCGTGGCCGTGGCCAGGGACCACCCGCACAATCCGCAGGCTCCTGGGCTCAAGCCCGGTGACGGCCGTCTCGACCCACACCAGGTTCTTTCCCATGTCATTTATCGGGGTTCGGCTTGCCCGCGGGCTTCGCGTCCCGGCCATCCATACCGAACACGGTTCCGCCGCCGTTAAAGGGGTCTCCCCGCTCGTCGCCGTCGCCAGCGCTGCCGTGGACCGCACTTTGGGCAGGATGGTGCTTCGCGGAGCCACCCGCGTCCTCTGCATCTCCGAGGGCGCCAAAGGGTTCGTCAAGGCTCTCTCGGGCGTTGACGGCGAAGTTTTTCACAACGCGATTGATACGACGGCGTTCACCCCGCCCGCGGTGACAGCGGGAAGCCGGACGCGCCTCGTGTACGTCGGGCGGGTGGTTCCCGGAAAGGGCTGGGAACTTGCTCTGTCCACGGCGGAGAGGCTTGCCGCCAATCATCCCGACGTGGAGCTGCACATTGTGGGTGACGGCATCGACCGGGATACGCTGTCCGCCCGCGCCGCCGCCTCGCCCCTGGGCGGACGGGTAGTAATCCATGGGCAACAGCCGGCCGGCCGGATCGCCGAACTCCTCCAGGGAAGTGTCTTCCTGAACCCGACGGTGCTGTCCGAAGGCTTCCAAACCACATTGCTCGAGGCGGTGGCCGCGGGAGCCGCCGTCGTGAGTACCCCCGTGGGCGCGGCACGCTACTTGCTGGACGCGGGCGCCGACGTGCGTTTGGCTGACGCGGCAGACGCCGACGCATGGCTGGCCCACGCCGAGGCCGCCCTACTGTCCCCCGTCTCCGCCCCGTCGCCGTCGCTCATTGCATCCTTTGACTGGAAACAGCGCGCGGCCGAGTATCTGGCCGTCGTCAATAGCGTGCGGGTGTCCTGACCATGAGCAGGCTCCACTTCGTTGGCTCCTCTGCGCTCGGTGCCGCCGGCAGCGCTATGGTGCCGATCTCGGCCCTCCTGCTGTTCTCAACGGTGGATTACGGGGCGTTCTCGGTGCCCTACCTCATTTTCGCGCTCGGCTGGTCGATGACGCTGTCAGCCGTGTGCGATACCTGGGCCCGCGGGCGCTCCGAAGGCACGGGGAGGCGGGAATGGGACAGCTATTCAGGGGCCCTCCTGACCGGCGCGGCTGCGGCCGCACTTGTCACCGTGGCCGTGACCGGGTTCGTACTGGGCAACTGGATGAATGCGGGCGCCGCCGGCGCCGGTGTCGGAGCCAACATCTACCGTCTCGGCGCCAGGTTCTTCCACTCTGCCAGCAAGGGCCCGCAGGCTGTCCTTGCCTCCGATACGGCCGGAGTGACGGTGTTTGTGCTGGCCGTGGCCGCCACCTTGGTCATGCATTTGCCGCCGCTGGCCGGTGTCCTGACGGGGTGGGCCCTGGCAAGCCTCGCCTCAGCCCTGTTGTTCCCCCTACCCCGACCACGCCGCGGTACGGGCCTCGTCTCGTGGGTGCGCCAGCGGCGTGCCCGCATCGTCCCGCTGCTGGGGGAATCCCTGCTGATGGACGCGGGTTCCATCGGCGCGCCCCTGGCCATGGCGCCCTTCCTCGGCACAGCCAATTTCGGCGCTTACCGAAGCATCTCGAGTGTCGCCATGCCCATCCAATTGACGTTGGACCCGATCCGACCGAACATCTCCCAGATGCCGCCGTCGGTTCTGCTGAGCCGGAAGGTCCTCGCTGTGGTGCTCGGCGTCGCGGCGCTGATGTCCGCGGCATGCTTCGCCGTTTTGGGGCTGGTCCTGCCGCAACTCCACTTCGTCGCCGGTGCGCTGGCCACGTTGGCCCACTACGCGGTTGCCTGCACGGTTTACGTCGCGGTGGGGTTCCTTGGCCACTTTTACTACATCGTTTCGCGCGGAATTCTTGCCCATGGCAGCCTCGTTAAGGGCCGCGCCATCCAGACGGCCATGCACATCCTGTTCCCCTTTACCGGGCTGTTCCTCACCGGATTGGACGGAGCAATCTGGGGCTTTGTCGCCGCCAATGCGGCTGCCGCGTTGGTGTGGCCCGCATTCCTGCTCCACCAGCACGGTGCCGTGGTGGGCGCCGCCGGACGGGCCTAGGCACCGGCTTTGATAAAGTGGCCAGAGTTTCACTGTGATCACCCTAGGGAGTTTTGATGCGTACGCTCATGCCGATTTACGGCACCCGTCCGGAGGCCATCAAAATGGCTCCGATCGTCTCAGCGCTCCAGGACTCACCGGATTTCGACTGCGTCGTCACCGTCACCGGGCAGCACCGCCACATGCTCGACCAGGTCAACGAACTGTTCAACATCGTCCCGGATCACGACCTGAACATCATCCAGCCCCGGCAGACCCTGACCGGGATCATGACCCGCACCATCGAGGGCCTGGACAAGCTTTTCGCTGAAAAGAAACCGGACGCCGTCATCGTCCAGGGGGACACCACCACGTCGACCGCCGGGGCCATCGCCGCCTTCTACCACGGCATTCCGGTCGTCCATGTCGAGGCGGGACTGCGCAGCGGCAATCTGTATTCGCCTTTCCCTGAAGAAGCCAACCGTAAAATCACCTCACAGATCACGGCCCTGCACCTTGCACCGACATCGGAGAGCCGCAGCAATCTGCTGGCCGAGGGAATCCCGGCCCGGGACATTGTAGTCACCGGAAACACCGTCATCGACGCCCTGCTGGCCACTGTCAGCAAACAGGTCCCGTTCACGGATCCGGCGCTTCAGGAACTTGCCGAATCCGGCCGGCGGATCCTTCTGGTCACGACGCACCGCCGCGAAAACCAGGGCGAGGCCATGCGGGGGGTCGGCCGGGCGCTTGCGCGCATCGCCGAGGCCGAGCCGGACCTGACGATCGTGCTCCCGGCCCACAAGAATCCAGTGGTCCGGGAGGCCGTCCTCCCCTTCATCGAGCACCACCCGAACGTCGTCGTCACCGAGCCTCTCGCATACGGCGAATTCACCCGCATGCTGTCGCTGGCCGACGTCGTTCTCACGGACTCCGGCGGAGTCCAGGAGGAAGCGCCCAGCCTCGGCAAGCCGGTTCTCGTCATGCGCGAGAACACCGAACGTCCCGAGGCAGTTCATGCCGGGACCGTCCTGCTGATCGGCACCGATGAGGACCGTGTGGTCGCCGAGGTTTCTACGCTGTTGCACGACCAGGAGCACTACGACGCCATGGCCCGCGCCGTCAATCCCTACGGCGATGGCCAGGCGGCGGCGCGGACCGTTGCCGCGCTTCAGGCGATGTTCGGCCTTGGCGAGCGGCTGCCGGACTTTGACCCTTCCGCGCCCCTGGCCGAGGCCGGGACGAACGGATGACGATCGCCTTCCTCCGCGCCACGCACGTTGCACCCGATCCCCGGGTGGAGAAGGAAGTCAACAGCGTCCTCAAGGAGCACAAGGACATCCTCATCCTCGGGTGGGACCGCGGCGGCGATCTGGCCCGCGACGAGGTCCTGACCTTCGAGAACGGCTCGGCAAGAATCCTGCGTGCAGGCATCCGGTCGGGATATGGAGCCAGCGTGGGCACACTGCTCGGCATGGCGTTGTTCCAGTTCTTCCTCATCCGGCAACTTTGGCGCCACCGCAAGGGCATCACGGCCATCCACGCAAGCGATCTCGGCACGGCGCTGAGCGGACTTGTCATGGCCCGGCTTCTCCGCGTGCCGCTGGTCTACGACATTTACGACTACTTCGTCGATTCCTTCTCGGTGCCACGCGCCGTAGCACCCTTGATCGAACGCATCGACACGTTCGTGATCAACCGCGCGGACGTGGTCATCATTGTCGGCGAAAACCGCGAATCGCAGCTGTCCAAAGCCCGGCCCAAGAAGCTGGTTGTCATTCACAACAGCCCTCCCGCGACCGTCGTCAATGCAGTGCGGCCCGACGACCCGCGCAAGCGGTTCGTCTACGTTGGCATTCTCAGCGAGGGCCGGCTGCTGGCGGAGTTGCTGGAACTCTTCTCCAGGCGCCCGGACTGGCACCTGGATATCGGCGGTTTCGGAGCTCTCGAGGCCACGGCCCGTCGATTCGCAGCCGACTATGACAACATCACGTTCCACGGCCGGCTGCCCTACGCAGAGACGCTTCGGTTGGAGGCGGCGGCTGACTGCCTGCTGGCGGTCTATGACCCGGCGGTCCCGAATCACAAGTACTCCTCTCCGAACAAGTTCTACGAGGCCCTCATGCTCGGCCTACCGATCATCGTCGCGGCCGAGACCGGCGTGGACCAACTGGTCAGCGAACACCGCGTCGGACTTGTGTGCGATTACTCCGCCGGCTCTTTTGAACAGGCCGCGGACAGACTCTTCGCCGACTCCGATGAGCTTGAAGAAATCCACCGCCGGGCCCGCAGCCTGTTCGAGACCACCTTCAGCTGGGAAATCATGGAGAAGAGACTTCTCTCGATTTACCGTTCACTTCTCTAAACTTCGCCCGAAAGACCACTGATGTTCCCTTGCGATGCGGTATGCCCGTGATTTACGCCGAATTGGCGCCCCTCGTCTGCGCCGCGATCGCCGTGCTGGCCGTCCCCGGCCTCCTTGTGTCCTGGGCGGCCGGTGCACGCGGCTGGACACTCGCCGGAGCAGCCGCTCCCGTGAGTGTGTCTGTCATTTCCGTCACCGCCGTGCTGACCGGATTCGTCGGGCTGCCGTGGGGCATGCTTATTGTCACAGCGGTGGCTGTGGTCCTGGCAACCGCCCTGTTCCTGTTGCGCCGCCTGCTTCCGGGAACTGTCACCAGCCAGGGCGTAGAGACCGCCGGGGCTCTCCCGCGGCAACGTGCGAACGTCCGGCGTCGTGAGCGGTGGAAGAGGGACGGCTCCGGCACGGACATTATCGTTGGATGGCTCGCCGTCGGAGTGGTGTTCCTGCTCCTCTTCTGGCGTCTGGCGCACATCTTTGGCGGCGTCGACAACATCTCCCAAACCTTTGACAACGTTTTCCACTTGAACGCCGTGCGTTACATCGTGGACACCGGCAACGCATCATCGCTTCGCGTAAGCGGCTTCACATCGTCCACGGGGATGGGCGGTTTCTACCCGGCCGCCTGGCACGATGTAGCGTCTCTCACGCAACAGCTGACCGGCAGCACTGTTCCCGCCGCCGTCAACGCGACCAACGTGGCTATCTCGGGCCTTGTGTGGCCTCTTTCGTGCCTCCTGCTCGCCACCGCCCTCTTCGGCCGCCGGCGAATCGTGGTAGTCACCGCCGCCGCCCTGAGCGCCGGCTTCAGTTCATTCCCTTATCTGATGCTCGACTTCGGTGTCCTCTACCCCAACCTGCTCTCCATTGCCCTGTTGCCCGCAGCCATCGGCTTTGCGGCCATGGCGCTCCGCGCGGCCAAGGGTCTCGAAGTACCTCCCTATACCGCCTGGCTTCTAGCCGTGGGTGCGGTTCCCGGCGTAGCGCTGGCCCATCCGAGCACTCTGATGGCGTTGCTGGCCTGGACCCTGCCTGCGGTAGCGGCCGCCGGCTTGGCGCTGGTGCGGCGCTGGCGCGGACGCTGGGGTATGGCCCGGTCCACAGTTGCGGTGGCACTCGGGTTTGCCGCCTACACGGTCGCGCTCCTCGTCGCATGGAAGCTGGTGCGTCCGGACGAGGCACAGTCCACGTGGCAACCGATCCAGGGCCTGGCCCAGGCATTCGGCCAAGCACTCACCAGCGCCCCGCAGGGCCGACCCATCCCGTGGTTTATCTTTGCCGCCACGCTCGCCGGGATCTGGGCCATGCTCAGGCACCGCCGCCAGCTGTGGTTGCTGGGCATGTTTGCCATTTCCTGCATCATGTTCATCGTCGTGTCCGGTTACCCCTTCGGCCCCTTCCGGACCTGGTTCACGGGAGTCTGGTACAACGATCCCTTCCGGCTCGCGGCACTGTTGCCGGTCGCTGCGCTCCCCGTGGCGGTCCTCGGCTTTCTGTGGCTCGCGGACGACGTTATCCCTACCGTATGGAACCGGATCGGGGCTGCGGGCGACCGCGTCCGCGCTCTGAGGGTGTCCGCATCCCGCAGCAAAGCCGCGTCCGCGGCCGTCGCCCTCGTAGCCTTCGCAGGCGTCCTCCTCCTTACCCAAGGAGGAACAGTCTCCGCGGCAGTCGCCTCGGCGGCAGGCAGTTACGCGCTGACGCCTGCTTCGCGTCTGGTCGACAGTAACGAGATGAAACTCCTGCTCCGCGCCGGACAGGAAATCCCCGCCGACAACGTGGTGGTTTCCAGCCCCTGGACCGGGGCGTCCATGGTCTATGCGATCGCCGACCGCAAGTCCTTGACCCCGCATATCTTCAGCGAGTTCGGCGCCGATACGAGTGCGATCCTCAACCGCTTGAATCAAGCCGGGACGGATCCCAGGATTTGCGACATTGTCAGGAAAATGAAGACCTACTACGTCCTGGATTTCGGAACCCGCGAAATACACGGTGCTGTCCACACGATGCCCGGCCTGGTCGGCATGGATACAAACCCCGAATTTTCCCTGGTGGACCACGAAGGCGAGGCCAAGCTTTACAAGGTCACAAGCTGCGGCCAGTAGCGACCTTCGCGCATTTTTTCCGCATATTTTCCACGCAATCCGGGCGCCCGCTTTTCATTGCCCAAAGGTTTAGCGTGGCATTCTTCCGGCCGGCCAGGAAATTGCGACTGCTGGTGTATCTTCAAAGCGGATACTGAAGCCGCGCGCCCGTTGACTGCGCGGCTTTCCCGGTCCATTCCCCGGCTGTACCACCACTGGAAGATTGTCATGCCTTTTCACGCCCCCACTTCCCGGAATTTACTGCTGGCTGCCGCCATGAGCGGCCTGATGATTCTGGGCGCCTCCCCCGCCGTCGCTGTACCGGCCACACCCACTTCCCCGGCGCCTCCACCAGCGACCGCCTCGGCACAGCCTGCCGGCACGACGTCGCCGACGCCGACTTCCAAGGCCGTACCGACGACGCCCTCAACAGTTACTCCCGGGCCTAGCTCGCCCAGCGCTCCCCAGGTAACTCCGGCGGCACCAGTTCCAAACGAGCAGGTCACGGAGCCTGCCCCCGCACCGGCCGCCACCTCCGCGCCGGCTGCCCCCGCAGCGGCGGCGGCAGGGGAAACGGCGCGGTACATCGTGAGGTATGCGGCCGGAACCGACGTGAAGTCCAAGGCCGACTCAATGAAGTCAAAAGGCGTAGGGGTCGAGAAGACCTTTTCCCACGCCATCAAGGGTGCCACCGTCACCGCTACCCCCGCTGAAGTTGAACAACTCAAGCAGACCCCCGGCGTCACCGCCGTCCAGTTGGACCAGCGGGTATCCATCAGCCAGGACTACTCGCCATGGGGCCTGGACCGTTCGGACCAGCGTTCCCTTCCGCTGAACACCTATTACCAGCCGCTTTCCAGCGGATCCGGCGTCAAGGCCTACATTGTCGACACCGGCGTCCGGACCACCCATGTCGATTTCACCGGCCGGGTGGCGACGGGCTTCACCGCCATCAACGACGGCGGGGGCGTGAGTGACTGTAATGGCCACGGTACCCACGTGGCGGGAACTCTCGCTGGCACGAAATACGGCATGGCTAAGTCAGCCACGATCGTCCCGGTGCGGGTTCTGTACTGCGACGGATCCGGCTACACCTCTGACGTCATTGCCGGGCTGGACTGGGTCACAGCCGACCACCAGCCCGGGCAGCCTGCCGTGATCAACATGAGCATGGCTGGCTTCACCGACCCCGCCTTCGACGCCGCCGTCCAGGGTGCCATCGACGACGGCATCACCGTCGTCGCCGCCGCCGGCAACTACGGCGTCGACGCCTGCACCGGTTCTCCTGCAAGGGTGCCTGCCGCCCTCACGGTTGCCGCAACGGACAAGACCGACACCCAGCCTTCGTGGTCTAACTCGGGCAGCTGCGTGGACCTCTATGCACCGGGTGTCAGCATCACATCGGCCGGCAACGCATCCGATACCGCTGAGGCCATCAAGTCGGGCACGTCGATGGCGACGCCACACGTCGCCGGAGCCGTTGCGGTGTTGCTGTCACAGAACCCTTCCATGACCCCGGCCCAGGTCAGCGCGGCCATCATCTCGAATGCAACAGTCGGGGCGGTAAACTCGGCGTCCCCCGGCACCCCCAACCGCCTCCTTTACATCCCAACACCCCTGGCGCTCAAGGGCTTCCAACTGAACGGCGGATTCGGTGCTTCCCTGTCCGGGGAGACGTACGGCCTGACGGGGGGCGGCGGGTACCTGGCATACCAGCTCGGCGCCATCCACTGGACTCCGGGAACCGGAGCCCACACGACCTCCGGCTCGATCCGGGCGCTCTGGGCCTCGCGGGGCTTCGAAACCGGCAGCCTTGGCTACCCGGTGACCGACGCGCTGCCCTACCCCAACGGCGGTCTCGCCCAGGTGTTTCAAGGGGGCTCCGTCTACTGGACGTCCGGTGGTGGTGCCCATACCACTGACGGCGCCATCCGCACCGCGTGGGCGGCTACCGGCTTCGAGAGCGGCCCGCTGGGCTACCCGGTGTCCGATCAACTGACCTATGCCAACGGCGGACTGGCGCAAGGCTTCCAGGGGGGCGCCGTCTACTGGACATCGGGCACCGGTGCCAGGGCCACGTTCGGTCCGATCAGGTCTGCCTGGGGCGGTCAGGGGTTCGAGAGCGGCCCGCTGGGCTACCCCACCACCGATGTTCTCCGCTACGCCAACGGCGGACTCGCCCAGGGTTTCCAAGGCGGCGCGATCTACTGGACCGCTGCCACCGGGGCGCACGCCACCTCCGGGGACATCAGGACGGCATGGGGAGCCCTTGGGTTCGAGAGTGGCAAGCTCGGCTACCCCACTACCGATGTCCTTAGCTACGCCAACGGCGGACTCGCCCAGGCCTTCCAGGGCGGCACGATCTACTGGACGGCGGGAACGGGTGCACACGCAACCGCCGGACCGGTCCGGGCTGCGTGGGCGGCGCAAGGGTTTGAAACCGGCAAGCTCGGGTACCCCACCACGGACGAAACTGCCTCGGTGAACGGTGGCGTCTCGCAGGGATTCCAGGGCGGAGCCATCTACTGGACGCCTACGACCGGTGCCCATGCCAGCGTCGGAAAGCTCCGGACGGCGTGGGGCGCGCTCGGCTATGAAAACGGCAAACTGGGATATCCCACCACCGACGAACTGAGCTACCCCAACGGTAGTCTCGCGCAGGCCTTCCAAGGCGGTTCCATCTATTGGACGTCCGCTACGGGAGCGCACGCGACCAGCGGTCCGATCCGCGCGGCATGGGCCGCGCTCGGCTTCGAGGGCGGCAAGCTCGGATACCCCACGACGGACGAGATGAATTACAGCAATGGGGGTGTCGCCCAGGCCTTCCAGGGCGGTGCGATCTACTGGACGTCCGCCACCGGCGCTCACGCCACCAGCGGTCCGATCCGTACGGCGTGGGCATCACTCGGCTTCGAAACCGGCACTCTCGGCTACCCCACCAGCGACGAAACACCTGCCGCCAACGGCGGAACCGTGCAGCAGTTCCAAGGCGGCTCCATTTACTGGAGCGCCGGCACAGGAGCGCGGGCCGTCACTGATCCGATCCGTGCCGTGTGGGCCGCTCAAGGCCTTGAGACGGGTCGCTTTGGTTACCCTGCATCTGATCGTCTGCAACTGGTCAATGGTGGGCTGGCCCAGGCCTTCCAAGGCGGCTCAATCTATTGGACTGCCTCCACCGGGGCACACACCAGTACGGTTCCGCTGAGGACCGCATGGGCAGCCCTGGGGTTTGAAGGTGGAAAACTCGGCTACCCGCTCACCGACGAACTGAGCTACCCCAACGGCGGACTCGCCCAGGCCTATCAGGGCGGATCAATCTACTGGACTGCGGCCACGGGGGCCCACGCGACCTCCGGCCCCATCCGGGCCGCGTGGGGGGCTCTCGGCTTCGAGAGCGGCAAACTGGGCTACCCGGTGACCGACGAGCTCAACTACCCGAACGGCGGGCTCGCCCAGGCCTACCAGGGCGGTTCCATCTATTGGACCTCCGCAACCGGCGCGCATGCCACCTCGGGGGCTATCCGCTCGGCATGGGCCGCACAAGGCTTCGAATCCGGTCGCCTAGGCTACCCGACCACCGATGAATATCCCACAGCCGACGGCGTTGCCCAGGGGTTCCAGGGCGGGACCATCTACTGGACGTCGGCGGGTGGGGCGGTCATCAAGTAGGAATCCCGGAAGACGAGAGCACCACGCCAATAAACGGAAGGGCCGGTGGAGCATCCTGCGGATGCGCCACCGGCCCTTGTCGTCTCAGCGGTTGGGGCCACTCCGGGATAGGTGGTCCGGCGCGCGGAACTCCCCGACCACTCAGTTCTCAGTGCTGATCGGCCCCCAACCGGGATTCAATCATCGGAGCCATTTGCAGCGAGAACTGCCTGTTCAGGTGGTCCGGATCGTAGTAGATCGGCAGGCCACCAACGGCGCCGAAGCAGGAAGAAGCGTCACAGAAGTATTCGGATAGATCCAGAACGCGGACACGGGTGTCGTTCGCTTCCTTGGCCGCCGCCAGCAGGGGATCCCCGGGCAGCGCCGCCCGGCGCGGCGCACGGCAGTCCAGGGGCTTGTCGGCACTGACGGCGATGCAGTTGACGTCACGGACCTTGTCGTTTAGCGGTGGGTCCGCGATGGCATAGACCGTAGCCCCTGCCGCCGACCACCGCAGCCAATAGCGGGCGAAACCGTCGCGGTACTGGTCCAGTTGCGGCCGGCCGGTGCCGTCGTTGATCTGCTCCCCTGCAGCGAATGACGAGGTAAAGACCTTGGCGGGCTTGTCGCCGGCCACGGCGGCTGCCACATGCGCAGCCCATACGCCGCATTGGCGGACCTTCGCCGGATCGGCTTCTCCGCCGCGGTATCCCACGAAGGTGGCATCTGCCAGTGGGCACCCGCCGCTATAACTGACATTAAGCTTCCAGTGCTTCTGGCGGGCGAGGTCGATGATGGCTGCTTGCCACTGCTGGGCGTGGGAATCCCCCACCAGCCATACGGATTCTGCTCCCCTCTTACCGCTGGAGAAGTCACACACGGCCGGCCCGGTGGGGTGATCCGAACCAAGAGTGTCTTCCTTGTCCTGACAGTCCGCTGGCAGCCCCCAATACTCGTTGGCCGGGCCCATGTTCGCGTCCCGGACGGGGCGGGCGAATGGGTCGCCGCAGGCGGGGTTTCCCACCGAGCGGGGACCAAAGCAGGGGCCCGCCGAGTCTGTCCGCGCCAGTTCGGCGGCTGCCGCGGCCTTTGGCGCCACCTGCAGGTGCAAGACCGCCCCCGCAAGCAGTATGGTCGCCATGCCCGCGGCCACTGCCAGCAGGACACGCCGCGTGCGGACGGTCTCCCGGGGCTTCACCACCCAACGGTCCTCTACCCAGCGTTTGGTCAGCCATGCCATCATGAGGGCAAGCGTTGCCAGGGCGAGTCTGCTGGCGGTACCCAAGGTGGTTCCGAGGACGAAGGGGGCCACCACAATCAGCGGCCAGTGCCAGAGGTAAAGGGAGTAGGAGATGTTCCCGAGGAACTGCACCGGGGCCAGACCCGTCAGTCTGTCGTGCCACAGGCGGCGACCGTTCTCGCCCGCCAGGATCACCAGCGCCGTCCCGGCAGCGGGGACCAGCGCGGTCCACCCCGGGAACGGGGTGGCGTGGTCGTAAACAGCTGCCGAGCACAACACCATGCCGAACCCCGCCAGCGCCAGGACGTTGCGCAGGGTCGATGACAGGGCAGGCCTCGCCACGGCCAGGGCAAGCAGTGCACCCAACCCGAACTCCCAGACCCGCACAGGGGTATTGAAATACGCCGCGCTGTGGGAGGCCTCCGTCAGATAGATGCTGAAGCCCAAGGACGCCGTCGTAATAACGGCCAGCCCGGCGACCAAGACGGGGCGCTGAGCACGACCCCAGCGGACAGCCGCGGCGAACATCCCAACCAACGCCAGGGGCCACAGGAGATAGAACTGTTCCTCCACCGACAACGACCAATAGTGCTGAACCATCGACGCCGCGGAATTCATCGCGGAGTAATCGACCGCTTTGGCGGCCAGCGTCCAGTTCTCGACGTAGAAGGCGCTGGCCACGATCTCCTGGGCGTTGGCGTCCCATCGCGTATACGGCAACCAGATCCATGACGCTACGAGTGACACCGACAGCACGAGAAAGGCTGCCGGAAGAAGCCGTCGAGCCCGCCGGGCGTAGAAAAGTCCCAGCCGCACGCGACCGGAAGCAAAGAGTTCCTTGCCAAGATGGGACGTGATGAGGAAGCCCGAGATGACGAAAAAGACGTCGACGCCCACGTAGCCGCCAGGAAGCCGCTCCGGCCACAAATGGTTAGCCACCACCATGCTGACGGCAAGGGCACGCAGGGCCTGAATATCTGTGCGGAAGGCACGCCTCGTGGTTCCCGTCGCCGCGCTGGCCTTCAGCGCGGCGGCGGGCCGGTCACGGGACTGTGCGTCTTGTGAAACTGTTTCCGAGGGCACGTCGATCAGCGCGAGCTTTCCGTCCGAAGCCGGGCGACAGCCTCGTCAATCGGCCCGTCGAACACCACGTTGCCATGCTGCAGTACGACTCCCCTGTCACATATCCGGGAAACCAGTTCGAGGTCGTGACTTACCACCACGAGGGTCTTCCCCGCAGCGGACAGTTCCTTGATTTTGTCCAGGCACTTGCGCTGGAAAGGCTCGTCGCCGACGGCGAGGATCTCGTCGACGAGGAATACCTCCGGGTCGGTGTGGACTGCCACCGAGAATGCCAGGCGCAGGTACATACCGGATGAGTAGAACCGCACCTCCGTATCGATAAACTCGCCAATTTCAGCGAAGTCGACGATGGAATCGAACTGCTCGTCGATTTGCGCCTCGGTCATCCCGAGAATCGCGCCATTCAGGTACACGTTGTCCCGTCCGGACAGATCATGGTGGAAGCCCGCCCCCACCTCGATGAGTCCCGCAACCTTGCCCCGGGTCCGGACAGACCCCGTGTCCGGCAACATCACGCCGGAGATGTGCTTGAGAAGAGTGGACTTTCCCGAGCCGTTGAGGCCCAGCAGAGCCACGGTTTCACCCTGCTGGACCTCGAGGTCGACGTCGTGCAGGGCATGGAACTTCTTCGACAGATCGCCCTTGCGACCCGTGAAGAGCCAGACGATGGTCTCCTTGAGGGAACGGGTGTGACGCAGCACAAACTGCTTGTTGATTTTCTTTACTTCGATTGCCACCGGCATGCTAGAGCTCCTGCGCGAATCGGCCCTCGAGCCTACGGAACGTCCACTGGCCCACGAACAGCAGAGCAAAGGACACGACTAGTCCGACCGGAAGCCACAGCGAGAGCAAGTTCGGCGGAATCGGCGCCGACCCGTCGGTGGTCGGCAGCCAGAAGGCGTAGTGGAAAGCCTCGACCCCGATGGTGATGGGGTTCACCTGATAGACCGAATACCAGCCCTCGCCGAGCTTGTCCCGCACCATCGTCCACGCGTACATGACCGGTGACGCCCACGTTGCGACCATCAGCAGCATGTCAACGATGTTTTCGAAGTCTCGGAAATAGACATTCGCCGACCCGAAGAGCAGGCCCAGGCCCGTAGCCAGCATGGCCACGATGATGAAACCTGCGGCGGCGGCCAGGAGCTGGAGCAGCGAGGGCTGCCAGCCCACCACGAGGCAGGCGGCGACCAGAACCGCCAGCTGGGGTACAAAGTGCACCGCGGAGACCCAGACGGATGCCACCGGAAAGAGCTCCCGGGGCAGGTAGATCTTCTTGATCAGGCCGCCGTTGCTGACAATCGACCGCGCGGCATTGCTGAGCGCCTCGGTGAAGAAGTTGATCAGCACGATGCCGGAGAACAGGTAAATGGCATAGTTGGCCAGGCCGTTCGGGTTCCTGGGGCTGCGCTCGAGGCCCAGGAAAACTCCCAGCGCGATGTAGAACACGAAGAACTGCACCCCGGGCTTGACGTAGGACCAAAGGAGACCCAAGACCGACCCGCGGTAGCGGATCTGGAGCTCCTTGCGAACCAAGAGCTTGAGCAGGAAGCGCTGTCTGAAAACTTCGGCGAGCCCGCCGCCCACGCCCGGGCGGACGAGGGCGTCGGGGCCGCCGTTGGAAACGGCTGAGGTCACTTCGACTCCGGGGTCTGCGCCGCGGGCTTCTCCGTCATGGCCTCGAAGGTCTGCTTCCAAGTGTTGGGGGAAGTAAACTCCGGCAAAGCCTCCGAGTACATCGCGGACAGCTTGTCCCAGTCACGTAGGAGCTGCTGGTGGAGCTTAATGCTTCGGGCCATCATGGTCCGGAACTGCTCCGGCTGCCGCTTGTACCAGGAGGCACCGGAGCCGTCAGCCGAGGAAACGATCGCCGAATCCAGCTGCGATAGGCGCCACCACCGTGCATCCATGGCGGGCACGAGTGCCTCAGGGTGCTCCAGAGCACCCTGACGCACCCCCTGGACCTGGCGGATGCCAGCCGTCGCGGCCGTTGCAAGTGCGTTTAGAAGGGACTTAGGTGCTTTCGGCTTCTTTCCATGCCGCGGGGGCTTGACCCGCTTGACCGCCGGGAAGCCGGAGACTTCTTTCGTGATCCGCGCGTCGTCGAATTCAGCGCGGCGGACCCTAATCTCGGGCAGCTTGGTCTTGATCGTTTCGTGCAGGTGCGAAGGTCCCTTCAGCAGGTCCTCCAAGGCGTCGAGGCGCAGGTCGACGGCCGAGTACTGCATCGACAGCAGATGCTTGACGTCCACCAAGAAACTCATCCGCGGCAGGATGCCGCCCTTCTTGTAAGGCGAGTAGACCAGGGCCGCAAGCCAGCGGTTGCGCTGGTGGAAGTAGGCCTGCCAGTCGATGGTGTCGTCTTTTTCGGTCCACGGCATGTGCCAGACAGCGGCACCCGGGAGGGTGACGGTCTGATAGCCGTGGCGCCGGGCGCGGATGCCGTATTCGGCGTCATCCCACTTGATGAAGACCGGAAGAGCCAGCCCGATCTCGCGGACAATGCTGGTGGGGATCAAGCACATCCACCAACCGTTAAAGTCGACATCGATCCGACGGTGCATCCACGGCGTGGTCCGCAGGTTGCTGGCCGAGAAATCATGCGCTTCGCGGGTGCTCTCCACCGCACCCCAGAAGAACTTGTATTCGTTCACTTCTTCGCCGAACGTGTGCATGACCGAACGTTCGTAGAGGTTGAACATGTGGCCGCCGACGATGGTCGGCTTGCGCGTGAAGTCAGCGAAATTGATGGCCCTGAGGACACCCTCGGTTTCGATGATGACATCGTCATCGAGCAGCAGGACGTACTTGCTGCGTCCGTCTTCAACCGTTTCGTGCATACCGCGGGCGAATCCGCCGGAGCCGCCAAGGTTTCCCTGTTCGATGATGCCGAACTTGTCGCCCAGCCGGGCCGCGGCCTCTTCGAAGCCCTCCTGGTCGCGCACCTTCTGCGTGCCCTGGTCGGTGATCAGCAGCCGGTCGAGAACCTCAAGAAGCTCCGGGGATTCTGCGAAGGTGGTCAGATGCTTGACGCAGTAGTCAGGCCGGTTGAAGGTCGTCACAGCAACCGTGGCGGTGCCGGGGACAAAGCCTTCCGGCTTACGCACCGACCACTCGGCGCCGACCAGTTTGACCTGTTCCGAACCGGCGACGAGGTCGAACCAGTACCAGCCGCCGTCGCCGAAGTTGGCGAGGGGAAGAACTACGTCGGCCGGCGAGTGTGCGTCTACGCTGATGCTCTCCACCCGGTTGGACGTTCCCCGGGCGGTTGAGCGGGAGATAACCACCGTGGCGGGGGCGTCCACTTCAACGGTAAGCCGGACGCCGGTGACATCGGTGTGGGCCCGCCAATAGCTGGCCGGGAAGGCGTTGAAATAGGTTCCGAACGATACGCGGCGGAAGGCCGGGAGGTGAAGCTGGCGACGGTTTTCCAGGAAGTCCGTCCGGACCTTTGCGCCGGTCGAGGCCACGGCGGTGACACCCGCACCGGACTTCGAGTTCTGTGAGTCCTCGGACACCACTCGCTGGGCGGCGTTGAAGTCGAGGTAGAGCGGAAGGGTGTCGGTGTCTCCGTCGGTGGGGAAAACGACCCGGTGGACTGTCTGCCACTCTTCGTTCACGGGGGTGCGGGACCCTTCGTCCAGAATTTCAGTCGCAACGCTCATGCGTCCACTCCTCCGCTTTCAATCGTGGCGCCGGCTTCGAAGTGCGGGCGGATCTTGTTCTCGAACATCGTCAGGGCGGAACCGATTGCCATGTGCATGTCCAGGTACTTGTAGGTGCCGAGGCGTCCGCCGAAGAGGACGTCCTTCTCAGCAGCCGCGAGGTCGCGGTACTTCAGCAGGCGGTCCCGGTCCATGGGGGTGTTGATCGGGTAGTAAGGCTCGTCGCCCTTTTCTGCCGCTCGCGAGAACTCCCGCATGATGACGGTCTTCTCCGTCTGGTAGTCCCGCTCCGGGTGAAAGTGGCGCGGCTCAATGATGCGGGTGTAGGGGACGTCGACGTCGTTGTAGTTGACTACGGAGGTGCCTTGGAAGTCGCCGACGTCAAGCACCTCTTCCTCGAAGTCAATGGTGCGCCAGGAGAGGTCGCCCTCGGCGTAGTCAAAGTAGCGGTCCACCGGACCGGTGTACACGACCGGGATGTTCCCGACGACCTTGTTCTTGGAGTATTCGTGCGACTCGTCGAAGAAGTCCGTGTTCAGCCGGACCTCGATGTTCGGGTGCTCCGCCATCTTCTCGATCCATGCGGTGTAACCGTTGGTCGGAAGGCCCTCGTACTTGTCGTTGAAGTACCGGTTGTCGTAGTTGTACCGCACCGGGAGCCGCGAGATGATGCCTGCGGGCAGGTCCTTGGGGTCCGTCTGCCACTGCTTGCCGGTGTAGTGCTTGATGAAGGCCTCGTACAGCGGGCGGCCGATCAGCTGGATGCCCTTATCGTTGAGGTTCTGCGGATCGGTGCCCGCGAGCTCGCCTGCCTGTTCCTTGATCAGATCCTGAGCCTGACCCGGCGTCAAGTTCGCCCGGAAGAACTGGTTGATGGTCGCCAGGTTGATCGGCAGGGAGTAGACCTCACCCTTGTGGACGCCGTAGACCTTGTGGACGTAGTTGGTGAACGTCGTGAAGCGGTTCACGTACTCCCACACGCGGTCATTGGAGGTGTGGAAGAGGTGCGCACCATAACGGTGGACTTCGATTCCGGTCTGCTCCTCCTTTTCGCTGTAGGCATTGCCGCCGATGTGGTGGCGGCGGTCGATGACGACGACCTTCAAGCCCAGCTCAGAGGCGGCCTGCTCTGCGATTGTCAGGCCGAAAAAGCCCGACCCTACGATGACGAGGTCAGCGGTCACAAAATCTCCTGGTTTGAATGCGGGCAGCACAGCGTTAGGCAATGTCTGCTGCTCTAGCGTACCCGAGTCGGGCCGTGAGCCCGCGCCCCAGCACGTCGTCGGACACCTCCGCAGTGACCTTGGGTTGTCCACATACCGCTTGTTCGCCCGCCCCGCGCCGTCGGCAATCCCTACTCTGGATCGCGGAGGAAGGAATGAAGGAAACCGCGCAATGATCTTGCAGTGCACCTTGGCGGGCGGACCGGGGTCGGTGATCCTTTCGCCGGTGGAACTGGCCGTGGAGCTGCCTGATGGCTGTGCGGGCAGCCGGCTCGAAGAGGCCTCCGGGGAAAGTTCTCCACGTCCCTCCTGCGGGTGGCCGGCGTGCCCTTCTCCGATTTGTCGGCGGGCACTCCCCCGCTGGTCAACGGCGCGGTGTTTGTCGACGGACTGATGCCTTCGGCTGAAACCGCGCTTCCCGACAGCGCCGAGCCGACGCTGACACTGGCCGTCATCGGCGGTCCCGCGGCGGGAACACTCCTGCCCCTAGGACGCGGAACCTACCGGCTGGGCCGAAGCGGCGTCGACTTCGTCATTCCGGATCCGGGGCTCTCCCGCGAGCACGCGAAGCTCGAGATCACACCTGCGTCCGCCACTCTTGAGGATCTTGGAAGCGTTAACGGTACGTGGGTGAACGGCCGCCGGATATCCAGGGCTCCGCTCTCTACCGGCGCGGAGATCCGGTGCGGCAACTCGGTTTTGGGCCTGTTCGGCGGCGCCCCCGGCGATCAGCCCGCCGTTACCGACGACGCGGGGGCCGACACCTCCGCACCCCTTCCGCTCCCGACTCCGCCCTCCACGGGTCACCTCCCCACGCTCCTCATAACGTCGTTACTCCCCCTGCTCGCCGGAATCATCCTGACCCTCGTCACCGGGACGTGGATGTTCCTTGCCTTCACCGCCTTCTCCGCCCTCCCGGTGCTGGTCTCGGGCTTCAGCGGACGGCGGCGCCGTCGGCAGTGGCGCTCCGATGTCGCCGCCGCCGTGCTGGCGGATGCAGATCGACGACGCCGGGCCGCGCCGTCGATTGCCGCCCTGGTGACCGCCTCCGCAGCTGGACGCCAAGGCGTTCCCCGGGAACCGGTCGGCAATGGACTCCGTGCAGCAGGGGATCTTCTCGATCGCGCAACTGCTGGAGCTCGGGTGTGGCTGCGGCTGGGATTGGCCGAGCAACCGGCCAAGGTGCGGCCGGCGTCGGACACCGGCCGTTTCCGTCCTCCGGTCAACGGAAAGTTACCCGTCACCCTCGATCCCGGGATCGAGACCTGGTTGTCGGGGCCAACTCAAGCGATGGAAGGACTGCTGCGCTCCTTCGTCATTCAACTCACCTCCTATCCCCGCGCCGCACTAACCCCGATACATCTCATCGGCCCGCCCGGCAAGCTTCTTCTCAGCGCGCGGTTCCTGCCGACGGCCTTCGCGACCGCCGTGGAGGGCGACGCCGTTGCCGCACTCAGACGGACTCTGTCATCGGCGGCCGGTCCTCCCGGTGTCGTCATATGCCTGCCCGGCTACACCGCCTCGGAGGCGTTGCGGGTGGAGACACTGCGGTTGGGCTGGCAACTCATCTCGTGCTGCCAGGTCGGTGACGCCGGGGCACGGTCGGGACAAGCGGTGAGCCTCACGGCCACCGCCGGCCGAATCACAACGGATTCCGGGGTGACAGAGTTTGTGCCCGACCTCGTCCCGGAGCCAGTCTTCGATAGTCTCTGTCGTCGCAAGGGTGGTCAGCCGGGCGTGCCGCCAGCGTCGGGCGGCATCCCTGCGCGATGCGAGCTGCAAGAGACGCTGACGCTCACCAAGGATTCGGTGAGGGCCCGTTGGGCCGCCACGTCGCTGCCTACGCAGCCACGGATGGGGCTCTCCGTGCCGGTGGGCCAAGGTGCCGCCGGGCCGGTGTTCATCGATTTGCAGCGTGATGGGCCACATCTGCTCGTTGCCGGCACCACTGGCTCCGGTAAATCGGAGTTCCTCCGGATGCTCGTGCTCGCTCTATCCGCCTCCCACGCGCCGCGCGAGGTCAATTTCCTCCTCATCGATTTCAAGGGAGGATCCGGATTGGGGCCGCTGGCCGCCCTGCCTCACTGTGTCGGTATCCTGACCGATCTGGACGGCCACGAAATTGACCGTGCACTTGTCTCGCTCCGGGCGGAAGTACGCCGCCGCGAACAACTTCTCGCCCGGGCGGACGTTCCCGATCTCGCCAGCTACAGGCTCGGCGGGGACAGGCCGACAGCACTCCCGCGTCTCATTCTCGTGGTCGATGAATTCCGAATGTTGGTCGATGAGTCGCCGGCCGCGCTCTCCGAACTCATGCGCGTCGCCGCCATCGGCCGCTCGCTGGGCATCCACCTCGTCATGGCAACCCAGCGGCCCCAGGGGGCACTCAACGCTGACATCCGCGCCAACGTCACCAGCTCCGTAATCCTGCGGGTCCAGTCGGAGGCCGAGTCGCTGGATGTCATGAATGTAAAGCTGGCCGCCGCTATCCCCACCGATGTTCCCGGCCGGGCGTACCTCATTCGGGGCAATGCGGCGCCCGAGGAGTTCCAGACGGCCACACTCGCCGGGACGGAGCTCGATAGCGGGGCGGGTCACGTCACCGTGATGACCGCCGAAGATTTCCTTGCTGCTCCCCCGCTGCCGGAAGCTCATCGCGACGGAGCACCGGTTGATACGGCGGACGCTGCTGCATCTTTTATCGAACTGACGCGCACACTGTGGCTGGACGACGGCGGCGAACTTCCGCACCGGCCCATCGCGCCACCCCTGCCGACAAACGTTCCCTTCCCGGGTCCGGCGTCCCCCATTCGCTCCTCTGGTGGTCCCAGCCCGGTACGGCGCCCCGGCATCCGTCTGGGAATCGTCGACCTGCCGGAGCAGCAGCGTCAGAGCACCGTCGGATGGTCGCCAAGTGATCACAGTCATCTGGCCCTGATTGGCGGAACTACCCAGGGGCCCGGCACACTATCCGCCGGCCTGGGGCTGCTGCTTGCCCAATGGGCTGCGGATGCAATCATGCCCGCCTACCTCCTCGACGCCGACGGTACTCTGCCAAGCGCGGCCAGCCACCCGCTGGCGGGAGCCATTGTCGGACCCGAGGAAATGCGCCGCGCCGCACGACTCCTGGCCAGGTTGAGCGAGGAAATGGGCCGCCGGCTCGCTGCACCATCCGCTACGGCGTCCCCACTGCTGTTGGTCGTCCACGGCTGGGGAACCTGGGTTTCTGCGTTTCGTTCCAGCCCGCACGCCTGGGCTGAAGACCTCTTCCAGGACTTGATCCGGGGCGGCCCCGGCGCAGGGATCACCGTCATCGTCACCGGCGACCGGGAACTGGTGACCGCCAGGTTCTTCGCGTCCCTGCCCAACCGGATCTACTTCCCCGCCAGCGCGACCCCGGAGAGCCGGCTCCTCTGGCCGGCCCTACCGAAAGTTCCGGCAATCCCGGGTCGGGTCATCGCGTCCGGACCGTTCGCGGCAAGCTCGCCTCCCGACGCTGAACGCCCCGTGCCGGACTTCACGGCACCGGAGAATCGAGACGACGGGGTTGTGACGGGACAGACGCGCTACCGGGGATCGACCGTCAGCGGGAACGACGACGTTCCGGACGATAAAGCCTCAGACGGCGACACGTTGCGGGTGGCGCAACTCTTCGAACCGCCGTCGTGGGCTGGGCGGGCGATGAAGGGTGAGTTCGTCGCCGGAGACGTCCGGCTGGACCCTCCCTTCCGGGTGAAAGCACTCCCCGACTGGGTCACGGTGGGGGACGTGGCTTCCCGCCTTTTCACGAGCGCGACAGACGCAGCCCCGGCGGAGAGAAACGGCCGGGACGATGGCCGATTCTGGATCGGCCTCGCAGGCGACGAGCCGGGACCGGCGGGCCTCACGCTGCCACCCTCAGGTGTCGCCGCCGTGTTGGGAGCACCCGGGACGGGCAAGAGCACACTCCTGCGCACCCTAGTAGTCCTCAATCCATCGACGCGCTGGCTGCAGCCGCGAACTCAGGCGCCCCAGGATTACTGGACGGGCATCTGTCGAGAAGCCGAAGCGGGAACGTTGGACCGGCAGGCGGTGGCGCTCGCCGACGACCTCGACCTCTCCACCTCGGAGGTCAACGCCGCGCTGCGCGACCTCAACGGCCGGGGTTGGCGGGTGATCTTCACCGCGGGCTACGGTCCCCTCCTGCAGCAACGGGTGCCCCTGGCGATGCAGGCCCGCGTTTACGGCAAGGGCCTCCTGCTTCGGCCCCGCAGCCTGATGGAGGGCGATCTCTTCGGAGTACGGTTCGACCCCGAGCCGCATCAGCCCGCCGGACGTGCGGTCCTCATCGGCGACGGTGCGGCAACCTGGGTTCAGCTCGCCGTTCCGGAGCCATCAGCGCTGTCCAGGAGAGATGCCAGAGGCCGTACCTCAGAGGTAAACCCGGAGAAGAGGCCGGGTTGAAGCCCGTATCGGGTGACGGGAGTGACGCCACAGCGACGGACCCGGGAATGGCGCTCACAGCGCCGGCGGGGCTCCACCGGTCCGTGAGGCGTAGGCGATGACGCGCTTGTCGAACAAGAGCACGATCGCGACGGCGGCGGGCACCAGCATCGCGAGCCCGGCCAGCGGGTACCCGCCCGTCAGCGTGGGGAAACCGATCGTGAGAGCGAACAGCTGGGCCACCAGTGCGCCCGCGCGGGGCCACCGGTAGCCGCGGAACAGGAAGTGGCCCACCGCGAACAGCCAGGCCGAGAAGGCCAGCAACAAGCCGAGGGTGAAGACCGCACCCCAGAAGGAAAGCACCGGCGCTCCGGTCAGCAACTGCAGCGCATACCAGCCGGCCGCCACCAAGAGGGCCACTGCCTCGAGGGCAGCAACGGCCGAAATCACGGCGATGCCGGCGGGACGGGAAGGCCGGGCCGGGTCCGGTGCGCCGGCGGGCGAACCGCCAGTGTTGTCGGGCTCAACCGGCTCCTGGGGATTCTCTGCGGGTCTTGACAC
>Ga0209148_1000618_pt1 | contig 31636 bp, 20 predicted proteins | sample AraplaCol_mMF_r2_2_FD_184288 | JGI IMG/M metagenome (GOLD analysis project Ga0209148, IMG submission 184288) | Arabidopsis root microbial communities from North Carolina, USA - plate scrape CL_Col_mMF_r2 (SPAdes) (version 2) | ecosystem: Host-associated > Plants > Roots > Endosphere | place... | reverse complement strand
CTGGCGGCATTGAAACTCATGCCGAATGCCTTGATGTTGGGGTCTCCCCCGGGATTGACGGTGTGGTGCACGATGGTCTCGATCGCCAGTACCAAGCCTGCGACCATCGCCAGCGTCGGGATCAGCGCGACAAGGTAATATGGCAGTACCGTGCCGAGGGTGCCGGCGCGCATAAGCGGCCGATGCATCATCAAAAGGCCGGTGATGCCACCCGGGGCGAAGGTGACGACGGCAATAAAGAACAAGCCGAAGTAGAGCTGCCAGACCGTTGTGAGGTCGGAAAGGCTGAGCGACAGCACGGTAACGAAGATTGCGCCGACGATGGGGCCGATGAAGTAGCCGACGCCGCCGATATAGGTCGAAAACAGCACCGTGCCGGACTGCACCGCGCCGAGATAGGCGGAGTTGGCGATCTCAAAGTTGATCGCGGCGAGCCCACCGGCAATGCCGGCGAAGAAGCCGGAAAAGCAGAAGGCGAAATAGCGCACGACATGCGGATCGTAGCCGACGAACTGCACGCGCTCCGGATTGTCGCGCACGGCATTGCACATTCTCCCTAACGGCGTGCGGGTCAGCGCGTACATCGCAATGACGCAGACAAGCGTCCATGCGGCGACCAGGTAATAGATCTGGATCTGCGAGCCAAAGCTCCAGTCGAACAAGCGGAACAGTTTGGTGCGATTGGCGGTGATGCCGGCCTCGCCGCCGAAGAAGGTGCGCAGGATCAGCGCCGAGGAGGCGATCAGTTCGGCAAGGCCCAGCGAGATCATCGCGAAAGCGGTCCCGCTGCGCTGGGTCGAGACCCATCCGAGCAGCACCGCGAAGGCCAGTCCGGTCAATCCTCCGACCAGCGGCACCAAGGGCAGGGGGATCGGCAACTTGTTGGCGCCGATGATGTTGATGGCGTGGATGACGAGAAAGCCGCCGAGCCCGTAATAGACGGCATGTCCGAACGACAGCATGCCGGTCTGGCCGAGCAGGATATTGTAGGACAATGAAAAGATGATGGAAATGCCGATCAGGCTAAATGTGGTGAGCGCGCTGCCAGATCCAAATATTTTCGGCAACACGAGCAGCACGAGGCCAGTGACGACCCACAGACCATAGAATTTGATCTTCTCGCTCAGCGGCGGAAGGGGCGGCGCGACGCTCGAGGTCAGGTCGGTCATGTTTCGCGAGTCCCCAACAGGCCCATTGGACGAAAGGCTAGGATGAGCACAAGCAGCAGATAGGGCATGATCGGCGCGATCTGCGCGATGGTGACGCCCCAGATATCTGCGAGCCAGGTCTGCGCGTAGTCGGGACCGAGCGGACCGAAGGCACCGGCGAGCGAGCCGTTCATCGATACAGCAAAGGTCTGCACGAGGCCAATCAGCAGCGAGCCGACGAAGGCGCCGGGCAGGGAGCCGAGTCCACCAACCACCACAACCACGAACAGAATCGGCCCCAGGAGTGCGGCCATATTCGCCTGCGTGACCAGAGCAGGACCCGCGATTACGCCGGCGACGGCGGCAAGCGCCGTGCCTACGCCGAACACCATCATGAAGATGCGCCCAACATTGTGGCCGAGATGGCCGACCATATGCGGGTGGGTCAGCGCGGCCTGCACGATCAGGCCGATGCGCGTCTTCTTCAGCGCGAGCAGGAGCCCGATGAAGATCACGATCGACACCAGTAGCATGAACATCTTGTAGGCAGGGTAGTTGGTCGAAAAGATCGTGAAGGCAGAGAAATCAAGTAACGGCGGGACGCGAAAATCGACCGGGCTCTTGCCCCAGATGATCTGCACGATCTCCTCGATCACGAAGGCAAGGCCAAACGTGAAGAGCAGTTCGGCGACATGCCCGTTGCGATGCACGCGCCGCAGCCCGAAGCGCTCGACCGCCGCGCCGACCGCGCCGGCCAGGATCGGGGCGATGATCAGCGCCGGCCAGAAGCCGAGCCAGCGGCTGAGCTGAAAGCCGAAGAACGCGCCCAGCATGTAAAAACTGGCATGCGCAAAATTCAGGACGCCCAGCATGCTGAAGATCACGGTCAGCCCGCTGGCCATCAGGAACAGCAGCATCCCGAACAGGACGCCGTTTAGCGTGGAAATGACGACGAGTTCAGGCACGACACATACTTCCGGCAAGAGAGTAGCCTTCGCCCCGGCTCAACCGGGCGAAGCAATGTCGTGCGAGCTAGTTTGGGCGATCCATTTTGCAGGTGGTGGGCAGCTCGGTCTGATCGGCCTCGATCTTGGCGGCGAGCTTCCAGCCCCATCCGGTCTTTTCCTCGTCGAACGGTTCCTTCTCCGTCCGTTCGCCAAATGAAGCGATGTACATCGGCTGGAAGAACTGGTGGTCGTCCTTGCGCATTTTGCCTTTTCCGCCGTCATACACGTCGAACGCCATGCCTTCGAGGGCCGCCGCCACCTTCACCGGATCGAGCGACTTGGCCTTTTCAGCCGAGGCAGCGAACATCCGCATCTGGTTTACGGCGCGCGGGTATAGCAGGCTGAAATCGTACTTCGCGCGGATCGCCTTTTCGAAAGTGTCGGCCGACGCATGCCCGAGATTGGGAATTCCTTCTGCGATCTGGAACACCCGGTGATTGAGGTTGGCCTGCTTGATCGCTGTTGGCCCGCCGGTGCCACCAGCATAAAAGGTGTACCAGTTGACCTTCAGACCGGCATCGGCTGCAGCCTTCAACAGCAGCGCAAAGTCCTGGCCCCAGTTGCCGGTGATGACGGAGTCGGCGCCGGAAGCCTTGATCTTGGCGATGTAGGGCGCGAAGTCGGTGATCTTGAGCAGCGGATGCAGTTCATCACCGACGATCTCGATGTCAGGCCGCTTCGACTTGAGCATGGATCTGGCAGTAGTGCGCACGGATTCGCCGAATGAGTAGTCTTGGTTGATCAAATAGACTTTTTTGACGCTCGAAGCGCTCTTCATATAGTTGGTCAGGGCTTCGAGCTTGATGTCTGAATTCGCATCCCAGCGGAAATGCCAATAGCTGCACTTGGAATTGGTCAGGATCGGATCGACTGCTGCATAGTTGAAGAACAAGATCTCCTTGCCCGGATTGCGCTCATTGTACTTGGTCACGAAATCAGTCAGCGCGCCGGCAACTGCAGAACCGTTTCCTTGCGTGAGGTAGCGGACACCTGCGTCGATCGCCTTCTGCGCCTGGATCAGGCTCTCCTGCGGATTGGTCTTGTTGTCGAAGGGAATGATCTCAATCTTCTTGCCTAGAATGCCGCCCTTGGCGTTCAGTTCGTCGGCGAGAAACTGGAAGGTCTTAAGCCCGACCTCGCCGATGCTGGCGCCGCCGCCCGAGAGCGGATCGATATAGCCGATTTTGACAGTCTCCTGCGCAACGGCAACTGTGCCGAAGATCGGCAGCAAGGCGACAACTATCATCCAACGGCGCATCGTCTCTCCCTCAGTGAATTATCAAAAAGATGTGCAGGTAGGTAATCGAAAGACCGTCGGAATGAGTGGCTCGATAAGCCTCGTCTTGCGCCGTGAGCCGCGCAAACGTTTATCGACGATAGCGATCGTGCCAGCACGTATGCGATTTGGGCACAGCACATACGGACCGGTGCATTTACGCCGTTCGAAGGAGTATCTAGTCGCTCGCGCGACTCTGACATACTTCGGACGACCTCAGTGACACGGTGCTATCCCATCCACTGATCAATGTCGCGACACACGTAGCCACCACAATCGCTCCAATTGCGTCCCTGATTATCCGTGAGCGCGGCAATGTAGCCTATTCCTTCTAAGCATCGGAAATCTCCCCTTTGACGACAAGCTGACAGGACGTTGAGGAAGATTGATAGGCGTGAATCACGGATAAGAGAAATTCGTAGCTGGCATTAATCACTTCAATGTCCGCAGGCGAAGGGGAGAGAAAGTTTTCGGTGACTATCGTGGCCGCCGATAACATCGTTTGGCCCACTTCCTTGCCCGCGTCTTGAATGAATATCCTGTAGTGTATGACGGTCGGCATAGAGTTACGCGATGGTCGGAGGTTGAGAGGCATTTCGAGGATTTGGTTACGATGCACATGAAAGAGTTGGATCAACCGAATGCAGGATCCCACGCTTTCGGCCGAGCAGGCGATCGGCGCATGCGCGAGGATTGATGAATTCCTCGGGCGCTTGAAGAGTTCTTTAGCGGCAACGCTCAAATGGCAAGGAAGGAGACAGGAATGGACCTTTATCTTCACGGGCGGAATGTTCTCATAACCGGTGCATCCCAAGGAATTGGGGAAGGACTCGCCCGTAGTTTCGCGGAAGAGGGTGCAATCTTCTCTTAGTCGCTCGTTCCAGCGATAGACTTGAAGAAATCAAGAGAAAGTTGGAATCCTCTCATGGCGTGGAGATAAGGACCTTGGCGGTAGATTTAACGGAGGCAGGTGCAATTGATCGCGTCAGGGACGCTGCGGGCAAGATCGACGTTCTGGTCAACAACGCTGGGACAATTCCGAGCGGAAGTCTGTTCGACGTAGATGAACAGAAATGGCGTGCAGGTTGGGAGCTGAAGGTGTTCGGTTACATAAATCTGACGCGTGCACTCTATCCGATTATGAGGTCGAACGGAGAGGGAGTGATCATCAACAATATCGGAATCGGCGGCGAGATATTCGATCCCGAGTACGTGGCGGGAGCTAGCGGCAACGCTTCATTGATGGCTTTCACGCGAGCAATGGGTGCGAAGAGCCTTGCGGACGGAATTCGCGTCGTCGGCGTTAATCCTGGCCCCGTCGATACCGCCCGCATTTACAGTATGTTGAAGAAGCGTGCGGCGAAAATGTTCGGCGACCAGTCCAAATGGCAAGAGTTGGCAAAGGCTTATCCGCTTGGCCGGCCCGCACACGTGGCTGAGGTCGCGGATTTGATGGTATTTCTAGCGTCCGATCGGTCCAGTTATATCAGCGGCACGATTTTCACAGTTGATGGAGGCATTGCCTCCAGCCATTAGCACGCTCCGAAAGCTGGACTCGCGGCGCCGCTGCGAGGAGGCAGGACGCGGTCCGCGAGTCCTGCCTCGATCACCCAGTTGTCCGGGCAAATTATCGACGATCTTCTTTTCGATCGGCAAAGTTCCCCGGATTTCCTCCGGCCGGCGCAATCGCCCAGAGGCAATTGGAAATGGGTCGATCAGCCGCAATACCTTGAGCTTGTCAACGGCGACGCGCTCAAGCCCGCCGTGAGTCCACCGCACCGCCCCGCGGCACTGTGCGTGGCGGCCTATGTAGGTTCGATGCGGCTTATCGACAACGTGATATTCAGCCAACTCCGCAGCGCCACAGAGGCGAAAGAATCGTCTAGAGTGAAACTGTCCGATGAGGAGCGTCTCCGGCAAGCCGTCCTCACCTCAATGGGACGGCGGAAGGAGTCATCTTCGAACAGGCGCAGTTTGGGCGCGCGAATCGTCAGGTTCTTGCCATCCCGAACTTTGCTTGGCTGAGCGCGTGTCCTAGTACCGCGCGCCAGCGGTGACTGAGCGCAGCGCATAAGCCTCGTCGCAATATGTAAGGCTTGCGTGTGCTAGGGTACGATCGGGCCTTTCATCGCCAAAGGAGCTCCGTTTCCGACGAGGACGAAAGCGGCCCAATAGTATGGGTGCCGAGTGGCGGGCTTCGCGATCATTGCTTCTTGCGCTTCGCGCAAAGCCGCCGAGCGGCCATCTCCCTTGAGAATGTGTCCATAGTACTCTTCCATGAGGGTCCGGGTTTGCGTATCGGCCACCTTCCAGAGAGATACCAGTTGCGCTTCAGCTCCTGCGAGAACCAACGCACGGCGGAGTCCGTAGACTCCTTCGCCTTGCTGCACCTGTCCGAGTCCAGTCTCGCAAGCTGAGAGCACTACCAGTTGCGTACCGCGCAAATCGAGCAGCGCGGCTTCTGCGGCGGTAAGAATGCCATCGTCGCCTGCGCCAGAGAGCCGAGCGTTGGCTCCGGCCAAAGCGAGTCCCGAACGCAGCAGGGGGTTCTCGCCGGGCTGCATCAGCGTCGCCTCGCCACCGACGTTCGTCATGGGCTGAGAGGCCGTTGCCGCGCTCCGGTCGCTCAGGAAGAACCCGTGGGTGGCTATGTGCAGAATGCGCGGCGAGTGAAGTCCCTTGAGCTTTTCTTCGGAAGCGTCAACCCCGGTGAAAACAGCCTTGGCATCGAGATCGAGAAGCTTTTGCAGCGCTCTGGCTTCGTCGGCGGTGCCCGGTAGTGGCGTGAACACAAGACCGCTGCTGTCCAGATCGATCGAGCGGTACGAACCGATGTCAGACGGCATCCCGCTAGTGCTCGGACCGTAGGCTGGATCGGCCAACACAACGGTGCTGCCGCGTGCAGGCTCACTTGTCGCGAGTTTTGGAAGGTCGCGACCGCTAGTCAGATAGGTTAGTTCAAAGCCTTGTGCGAGATAGTCTTGGCGTTCGTCCATCAGCGCCGCGAAAGGAAGGAGATTAAGCGCTCCGTCCGGTGACAGCAGCAGCCGGTCCACGCCCGAAAGGTAGGTCTGTAGCGGCTTGATGAGCCTTTCGAATAGTTTGGCGGCCACTTCCTTGTACGAGGAACTTGTCGGATCCTTTAACGCGACACGGAAGTCGCTCACGAGCTTATCGATATCGTCCACTGCACCGAGGTCGACTGCCCCAGGTTCGCCCTCGCGCTTCAGCACATAAGCGATGTAGTGTGACGCGCCCCATTTGACTTTCTCGCTTGTCGCCTTCGGATCGAAGGGTTGATAGCGGAAATATTCCAGCAGTGCCGAGCGGGTCGACAGCGACCGACGAACGTCCCTGAGTGTGATCGGAGTTGCAGTCTCCCGAAACTTGGCGCTGCGAGCCGAAAGTTCTTCTTCTAGCCGCTCTTGACGGTGAACAAGCGCGTCCAGGCGTTCGCGATAGGCCTGGATAGAAAGATTGCCCGGTCCTCTAAAGGTGAGGATCGACGCCTGTTGCGCGACTGAGGTGAGTTCGTCAAAAATTGCCTGGACGCCCGGCGTAACACTGCGGCGCAGTACCGCGGTGCTCTCCGCCATGGCGTCGAGTGCCCGCCCTTTATGTTGAAGCACCGCCGTAAGCCCTAACGCTTTGGCGCGACGATACGCCAGCGGGAATGACGCTTCAGCATAGGCATCGCCCGCTCGCTGCTGAAGATATGCTCGCTTTCGGACCTCATCTCCGCTCAACAGGAACCGAGCAAGATTGAGCTCGAAAATCTTCTGAGCTCGCCTATAAAGGGAAAGAGCCTTTGCCGAGTCGCCGGTCGCGCGGTAGAGCACGGCGAGGTTGGCGAGCGAGGCACCCGTGTCAGGATGTTGCGGACCAAGCGCCTTCTCACGGATAGAGAGAGCTCGTTCGTGAAGTCGCTTCGCTCGCTTGTACTCACCTGCCTCGCGGTAGATGATGGCAAGATTGTTGAGAGACACAGCCGTGCTTGGATGGTTTGGGCCGAGCATTTTTTCGCGGATAGCGAGCGCGCGCTGGTATAAGGGCATCGCTTTCGCGTAATCACCGGCTGCCTCGTAAATGGACGCGAGATTGCTCAGAAATGCGGGAATATAGGGATGTCCGGAATGGGGCGCCTTTTCGAGGATAGCAAGCGCGCGCAGAACAAGCGCCTCAGCTTCCTTGTCATCACCAATAGCAAAATGCAACGTGCCAAGATTGTTGAGTTGGGCGGCAGTATCAAGACTTTCTGGACCGCGCGACTTTTCGGTGATAGCGAGCGCGCGATCGTATAGCGGTTGGGCCTTGCCATAGGCTCCGGTCGCGCGATACAGCGCGGCGAGGTTGTTAAGGGGCGCGACGGTGTCAAAGTCGTCGGGACCGCGGGCCTTCTCATATATGGCAAGCGCTCGCTGGTAAAGCGGTTCGGCATCCTTATAGGCCCCGGTCGCGTAGTACAGCGCAGCAATGTTGTTTAACGAGATCGCGATGTCCAGATCATCGGGGTTCAGTTTTCGCTCTCGGATCGATAGTGCGCGTTGGTAAAGCGGCTTAGCCCTGTCATATTCGCCGGTCGCATCGTAAAGCGCGGCGAGATTGTTGACCGAGCTTGCGGTGGCGGGATCGTCGGGGCCGAGTCTCTTCTCACGAATAGCAAGCGCGCGTCGGTACAGCGGCTCTGCTCTCGCGTAGTCGCCGGCGGTTTTGTACGAGAAGGCAAGATTGTTAAGCGCGGTTGCTGTGTCCGGATGATCGGCGCCGAGTGTCTTCTCGCGGATGGCCAGCGAACGCCGATAGAGCGGCTCGGCCCTGGCCTGGTCGCCGATTGCATCAAAAAGTACAGCGAGATTGTTCAGGGAGACTGCCGTGTCTGGATTTTCGCCGAGCGCTCTTTCTCGGATCGAAAGGGCGCGTCGTGCGATCGGGATCGCTTCCTTGTACCGACCGGCTGCGTAATACTGCATGACTTGATCGGTTAATCGTTCAGCTTCAAGGAGAGTGCCGTCTTGCGCTTGCGCGTGAGATAAGCCGATCGCAGCAAGTTGGAGGCCCGCTGCGATGCCGGCTATGTGAAGCCACCGCCGGACGTTCCCGAAACGACTCGAACAAGTTAATGTTTGCCTTCGAAGCCCGTCGCTAGAGAGTCTCTTTGACGACATCCCCTAAACTGCTTCAGCTCGAACAAACTGGCGGCATATTGGTTTCCGTGTCCAAATAGCATATCGACTTAGCATTGACGCTCGCACTCAAACTTGCGAGCGCCCATGAAGCTCGTCCTCATCATATCGAGCGCCGCGCGAAGCCGCGACCCATAATCAACGCGAAATCAAGAAGACATCTGAAAGGGCCGTTTTTCCCTCGATCTGGAGCACGGCTCGATAAGTGCCCACGGGTAAGTTTTCTACCGTAACAGGCTCATTCGACTGCGGAACAAGGTTGCTCTTGAAAACCTGCCTGTCAGTCGTAGCCTCTTCCACGATCAACACTGCTTCACGCGCTTTCGATCCAGGATCGCAACGGAGCTTTACCGGCTCCCCCATCAAATAAGCGTCGTCAACTCTCAGAGAGATCGGCTCGGCCGGCGGTCGGTACGTATTGAAGTTCAGGTTTGCCTCTAACAGGATGTACGATATCTGAGTAATGACCTGCGGGAGGTTTTGTAGTGAGCCGTGGATTCCGGTAACGAATAGCCCCGCCTTTCCGAATGCCGTGTCGTCCGCGCTGGTGCAGCCAAGAGGAACGGCAGAGGGGCGTGGTACGGTGCCATCTCCGCCCTCATTGGAGCCACTGAGTTCGTTAAACGGCACAAGCCGTCCTGCCTGAACGCGTGCGGACTGCTTCGTAGGTTGGTCGGTTCCGACGATCGCATGTACTTCGTAAGGCTTGTAATCCTTCGACGTCGCGTTTGCGCAGATTGCCCGTTCAAGTTCGGTATGGAATGCAAGGGCTGCCGCGGCCTTGGCGGGGTCAATGTTGGGCAATCCCCGCGCTTCGCCAGGCCGGCGCATCACGCCATCGCCGGCATCCACGCAAGGATACCGTGGCATCAGCTGGTAAACCGACGTGAACGACCGCATCAAGGAGGAGAGATCGGCAACATTGAAACCGGCGAAGCTCTTCACATAGCCGTTTGACAAAAAGTCAACCGCGTTGAGCGAGCCTCGGTAGGGAGTACCGAAGGTGATGAGTTTTCGGGTGTGTCGCCACCCCTCGAGGCATTCGAGATAATAGCGCGCCACCAGACCGCCCATGGAGTGCGCAATAAAAACCACCTTAGCCGCTTCGTTACCTGACACTTGTTTCCATTGTGCAAGCCACGCTGGCACCAGACGAGCGAGCTTGCGCGCTGCGACCCGATTGTCGCGTCTCCAGTCGTAGGGAAACTCAATGTAGTTCTGCGCACCATCGAGCTTGAGTCTTTGACTAAGCGCGGTACGCACGCCGCTGTACCCGTCGATTTTCCAAAATCCCGGAATGAGGTGCACGGTCGGGAATAGACCGGTGGCCATCACTCCGTCACCCAGATCCTCTCGGTCTAACGGATCGTCTTTGAGTTCGAGCCCTTGAAGGTTTTGGCCCAAAGTCGTGAGCGCGCCACCAACGCTTCCAGCGGAGAATGCCCACACATCCTTCTTGTCCTTTTGCAGAACACTTCCCGTGATTCCGGGAAGTAGGATAATTAAGTCCGATACCTGAGGCGCGTCGGCCAAGGAACGCGACAACGGTGCAAGCGTAAGGCTTCCGGCTCCGCCAACGGCTTTGAGGAAAGACCGCCGCGTATAGCGGCTTGCTGTCAGATACATGACGACCTCCTTTGGAGAATCTGGCTGGGGACCGGTTCGTACCAATCTTTTCGTTGCCTCACTTGGGTTGCTCCATGCTGCCCACGCCGAGCGGCGTCCAACTGCCTATCGCGAAGAAGGCTGCCCAGTAATAGGGATGCTGGGTAGCAGGATTAGCGATCATCGCCTTTTGTGCCTCGCGCAGTGCCGCAGAGCGGCCCTCACCCTTGAGCAGGCGTTCATAGTAGTCCACCATCATCACCTTTGTTTGCGCGTCGGCCACCTTCCACAGCGACACCAATAGCGCCTGGGCCCCCGCGAGCACCAGCGCGCGGCGAAGCCCGTATACTCCTTCGCCCTGTTGCACTTGCCCCAACCCGGTCTCGCAGGCCGAAAGCACCACTAGTTGGGTACCACGCAGATCAAGTCGCTCGGCCTCCGCAGCAGTTAGGATGCCGTCATCATTTTCGCCGGAACGTCGCGCGTTGGCGCCGGCCAGAGCGAGGCCCGAGCGCAGTAATGGGTTTTCCGTTATCGGCGGGAGCGGGATCGCGCCGAAGCTGACAGGCAGGAGTGCGGCGGCTGCCACCTGCTCATCGCTCAGGAAAAATCCATGAGTGGCCACATGTAGAATGCGTGGACCATGTAGGCCCCTGAGCTTCTCTTCGGTGGCATTGGTTCCAGTCAGCACCTCCTGGGCGTCGAGCTTAAGCAATTCTTGCAGCGCATCGGCCTCGCCCGCGGTGCCCGCGAGCGGTGTGAAAACCAGGCCGCTGCGGTCCAATTCGCTCGAGCGGTACGATGCCAGGTTGGTCGGCGGCCCGCTTGTGGTCTGGCCGTAATCCGGATTGGCCATTACCACTGGGCCTCCGCGCGCAGGTTCCGGCCTCATCGTCAACACGTCGCGACCGCTGGTGAGGTAGGTGATCTCAAACTCCTGTGTGACATAACCTCCGTGATCATTGATGAGCGCCGCGAAGGGTAGAAGATTGAGTTGGCCGTCGGGGGACAGGAGCAGCCGATTGACGCCAGAGAGAGAGGTTGTCAACGGTTTGACGAGCTTCCCGAAGAGATCTTGCGCCACCTGCTTATAAGAAGTGTTCGACGGATCGCTCAGTGCGATGCGAAATTCACTGATGAGCTTGTCGATCTCCTCCGCCGCGCCGAAGTCGATCGCCGCGGGGTCTCCGTCGCGCCGCAGTACGTAGGCTACGTAGTGCGCCGCAGCTGATCGCTGCCTCTCGTCTCTCGCTTTTGGGTCGAACGGGTGGTAGCGAAACCATTCGACCAGTGCCGCGTCAGCTGGCAGCGCTTGGCGAACGGACTCAAGTGTAATCGGTGTCGCAAATTGCCGAAACGCGGCGCTGCGCTGGGACAGGTCTCCTTCTAGGCGTTCCTGATCCTTGGCGAGAGCATCTAGCTGTTCACGATAGGCTTGAGTGGATAGATTGCCGGGCCCTCGAAAGGTGAGGGTTGAGAATTGCTGCGCGACCGCAGCGAGCTTATCAAAGAGTGCCTGATCCTCGGGATCAACGCTGTGTCGCAGCACCGCAACGCTGTCGGTCATCGCATCGAGCACTCGTCCCTTATACTGCAGCACTTCTGTGAGTCCGAGCGCTCTGGCGCGTGGATCGGCGACCGCCAAAGAGAATGATGCATTCGCATACGCATTGCCGAGGTGCCGCTGAACGTATTCCCGCTTGCGCAATTCGTCACCACTGAGCAAGAAGCGCGCGGTATTGACCTCATAGATATGCTGCGCGCGCTCGAGAAGCGGCTCGGCCTGGGCGTATGCGCCCGTAGCTTGGTATAAAGCCGCGAGATTGTTGATCGATTGAGCAGTCTCTATATGCTCAGAGCCAAGCGCTTTTTCGCGTATCGCGAGGGCGCGCTCGTAGGGCGCCGTCGCCCGCGCGTAGGCGCCAGTATTAAAGTAGAACCCTGCAAGATTGTTGAGCGAGACGGCGGTTTCCGGATGCTCTGGGCCGAACGCCTCCTCCTTGATCATAAGCGCGCGCTGGTAGAACGGCTCGGCCTTGGCGTAGGCGCCGCTGGCTCGGTACAACTCAGCGAGATTATTGAGACAGACGGCGACGTTCGGATGTTTGCGGCCAAGCACATGCTCAAAAATGGCGAGGGCCCGCTGGTAGAGTAGCTCCGCCTTGCCGTAGGCGAGCATAGCAAAGTACAAATGACCCAAGTTGTTTGCAGCACGAGCGGTATTGAGATCATCGGGCCCTGACGATTTCTCCGCGATTGCCAACGCGCGCTGAAACATCGCCTCGGCCTTGGCATAAGACCCTGTGACTTGATATACCGTGGCGAGGCTGCCGAGCGTGACAACGAGGTCGGGATGATCGGGGCCGAGCACCTGTTCCTTGATGGCGATCGATCGCAGGTAGAGCAACTCGGCCTTCACGTAATCACCCGTGAGGCGATATATCTCGGCGAGATTATTGAGTGAGATTGCCGTGTAGGGATGTTTCGGACCGAACACGTTCTCATTGATAGCCAGGGCGCGTCGGTATAGCTGTTCGGCTTTCGCGTAGGAGCCTATCGTCTGATAGAGTTCGGCGAGATTGTTGAGTGAAAGCGCGGTGGCCGGATGTGCGAAGCCCTGTGTCTTCTCTGTGATCGCGAGCGCGCGCTGATCGAGGAGTTCGGCATGCGTGTAATCAGCTATGGCTAGGAGCAGCCCAGCGAGATTACTAATCGAAACCACAGTGTCCGGATGCTCGTGGCCGAGTACCCTCTCGCGGATCACAAGCGCACGTTCGTAGAGCGGCTGGGCTTCCGCATAGGCCCCGATCTTGAAATACAGCATGCCAAGATTGTTGAGGGAAGCGGCAGTTTCGGGATGATTAGAGCCGAGTTCTTTGTTGGTGATCGAGAGCGCGCGTTGAGCCAATGGAATAGCTTGCTTGTACTGTCTCTTTGCGTAGTACCGAAAGATTTGTTCATTCAAACCCCGCACCTCGACGAGTTCGCTCTCTTGCGCTGCCGCCGAGAGGAGGCTTGAAAGCACGAGTAAAAAGACGGCAGCAACGCACCATTTGTGCCGCTGACCCCACTGGCCCCTCATCACGCTTCTCCTCGATACAACGACTGACTAGCCAGGCATTACTCTTTCGCCACGAGAGACGTCCAATTGCCGATGGGAAGGAAAGCGGCCCAATAATAGGGGTGCTTGGTGGCGGGATTTGCCATCATCGCCTTTTGCGCTTCGCGCAGTGCTGCCGAGCGCCCTTCGCCCTTGAGCAGTCGCTTATAGTAATCCACCATCAGTACCTGTGTCGCGGCATCGGCCACCTTCCACAGTGAGACGAGTTGCGCCTGCGCTCCGGCGAGCACCAGCGCGCGGCGAAGCCCATACACTCCTTCGCCCTGTTGCACATCGCCCAACCCGGTCTCGCAGGCCGAGAGCACCACCAGTTGGGTGCCGCGCAAATCAAGCTGTGCAGCCTCAGCGGCGGTAAGGATGCCGTCATCATTCTCGCCGGAACGCCGCGCGTTAGCCCCGGCCAGGGCGAGCCCCGAGCGCAGTAGCGGGTTCTCGCCGAGCGGTGGGGGCGGTGTCTCCGTGCTAAAGCGGGCTGGCTGAAGTGCTGCAGCAGCAACCTGCTGATCACTCAAGAAGAATCCGTGGGTGGCAACATGCAAGATGCGCGGACCGTGCAGTCGCTTGAGTTTCTCCTCGGTGGCGTTGCCCCCCGTGAGCACATCCTGCGCATCGAGCTTAAGCAACCCCTGCAGCGCACCGGCCTCCTCAGCGGTGCCGGTAAGTGGCGTAAACACCAGACCGCTACGGTCTAGGTCGACCGCGCGATACGACGCAAGATTAGACGGTGGTCCACTCGTACTCTGACCATAATCCGGATTGGCCATCACCACGGGGACGCCGCGTTCAGGCGCTGGCGCTGCAACAAGACTTAACAGGTCGCGACCACTAGTGAGATAGGTGAGTTCAGAGTGCTGCGTGAGATACTCCCCATGCTCATCGTTAAGCGCTGCGAAAGGCACGAGGTTGAGATCTCCATCGGGAGACATGAGCAGCCGATTGATGCCCGAGAGGGACGGCTGCAGCGGCTTGACGAGCTTTCCGAAGAGTTTCTGTCCGACCTCCTTGTAGCGGGTGCGCGCCGGATCGCTCAATTCGAGGCGAAGTTCGCTGACGAGCTTGTCGATGTCCTGCGCCGCGCCGAGGTCGATCGCCGCAGGATCACCTTCGCGCCGCAGCACATAGGCGACATAATGCAACGCACCCCATCTCGTTTTCTCGTCTCTGGCTCTAGGCTCGAATGGCCGGTAGCGAAACCATTCAACCAGCGCTGCATCAGCCGGCAGAGCCTGGCGCACATTCTCAAGGGTGACCGGCGCCACCGCCTGCCGAAACGTGGCGCTGCGCGCAGAGAGTTCCCCTTCCAGACGGTCCTGCTCACGAGCAAGGGTATCCAGGCGCTCGCGATAGGCTTGACTGGAGAGACCGCCCGGCCCACGAAAGGTGAGAGTCGAGAGCTGCTCTGCCACCGCAGCTAGCTTGTCAAAGATTGCCTGATCCTTGGGATCAACGCTGCGCCGAAGCAGGGCGACGCTGTCGGCCATCGCATCGAGCACTCGGCCCTTGTATTGCAGCACTGCCATGAGTCCTAGCGCCCTGGCTCGCGGATCGGTGGCCGTCAGCGCGAATGATACGTCGGCGTAGGCATTGCCGAGGCGCTGCTCAAGATAAGCCCGCTTACGCGCCTCTTCGCCGCTAAGCAGGAAGCGCGCGGTATTGATTTCATAGATGCCCTGAGCGCGTTCAAACAGCGGCTCCGCTTTCGCGTAGGCGCCGGTCGCATAGTACAGCGTAGCGAGATTATTGAGCGAGAGCGCGGTGTCCGGATGCTCGAAGCCGAACTCCTTCTTGTAGATCGCGAGCGCGCGCTCAAATAGCGGCCCGGCTTTCGCGTACGCGCCAGTGGAGACGTACGTCGTGGCGAGATTATTTAGGGAGCTGGCGGTGTCGGGATGGTCGAGACCCAGAACCTTCTGGCGGATCGCCAGCGCGCGCTTAAATAGCGGCGCGGCCTTCTCGTAGGCACCGACGGCGATGTAAAGCGCTCCAAGTTCGTTGAGTGAACGCGCAGTATCGGGGTGCTCGCGGCCATACACCTTCTCCTGGATAGCAAGCGCGCGCCGGTCGAGTGGCTCGGCCTTCGCGTAGTCACCAATATCCTTATACAATCCAGCGAGATTGTTGAGAGAGCGGGCTGTGTCGGGATGCTCAGGGCCGCGCGCCTTCTCGGTGATTGCCAATGCTCGCTCTAAAAGCGGGCCGGCCTTCCCGTAGGCGCCCATCGTCTGATACAGCTCGGCGAGATTGTTGAGTGAACGGGCCGTGTCGGGATGTTCGGCGCCCCGCGTCTTCTCATAGATGGCGAGTGCGCGCTGGTCGAGCGGCTCGGCCTTCGCGTAGGCGCCAGTGACGCGATAGAGTTCCGCGAGATTGTTGAGCGTGGCCGCTGTGTCGGGATGCATCGGACCGAGCGTCTTCTCATTGATCGCGAGCGCCCTCTGGTAGAACGATTCGGCAATCACGTATTTGCCAACAGTCTTGTAGAGCAAGGCGAGATTGTTGAGCGAGATTGCGGTGTCGGGATCCTCCGGACCGAGTGCCTTCTCGCGGATCGCGAGCGCACGCAGATAGAGCGGCTCGGCTTTCTCATACACCCCGATCGCACGGTACAGCTCGGCGAAACTATTGAGCGTTGCGGCCGTGTCGGGATGCCCACGGCCAAGCACCTTTTCCTGGATAGCAAGGGCGCGCTCGTAGAGCGGCTCGGCCTTAGTGTAGTCACCGGTGACGCGGTACAGTTCAGCAAGATTGTGGAGTGCAGCGGCTGTGTCGGGATGGGCAGGACCGCGTACTTTCTCGTAGATGGCGAGGGAGCTCAGATAGAGCGGCTTGGCTTTCGCGTAAGCGCCGGCGCTTTGGTACAGCGCCGCGAGATTGTTGAGCGCGGCGGCGGTGTTGGGGTGCCCGGGGCCGAGCGCCTTCTCGTAAATCGCGAGCGAGCGTTGTGCCAGCGGAATGGCTTCTAGGTATTGCCCCTTTGCATAGTACTGCGAGGCTTGACCGCTTAGACGCTGCGCTTCAGCGAGATCGCCCTCTTGCGCGCAGGCTGGAAACTGGACTGCGAGTGCATTTAGAAAGACCGCGGCGATGTACCATTTGTGGAGGCGGCGCCAACCTTTGGCGTTCATCGAACGCCTCCCTTTCAATGGATGGAAAGCGTGTCGATTTGGCCTTGACACGCTCATATAAAAATTAAGGGTATCAAGCCTGAGTTTCTACAACCTATCGTTTTATCGATCTGGCGTCTAGATGTTGTAGACCCGTTTCGCCTCGTCATTCAGGCGAAGTTACTGGGACCGCCAATAAAGCCGCATGCGTTCTTTAACGATGCCCCCTTTTTGACTAGCGGTCCGATTGCCGATTATCAGCGCCTGCGTCGGAGCGCCAGCCACCTTCCACAACGGCACCGATTGTGCATGGGCATCCAGTGACAAGAACTAGGCGTTGCGACCAGTCGCAGTCACCGATTCTAGTTACGAAAAATTTTTTGCGTTGTCTTTCGTAGCCGAGTCTTCTCTGACACTTCCTGACGTTCGCCAAGGCACTCCCTTCTACTCCTTTGCTTTCGTTGACGTGGAATGAGGCGCGCCTCAGGGTAGCTCTTTCGATTATGGAGGAGACGTAATCTTGATGCGGCGTGATCAAGATCCAGAAAGCAGCGTGCAAGTTGAACGCAGTGCGGCCGCAGATAAGCCGATGCCTAGCGATCTACATCGGGTTCCATTTGCACAGAGGTTGACGTGTACAGTCGCGGAAGCCTGTGAAGCAACGGGTCTGGGGCGGACCAAGATTTATGAGCTAATCGGGGATGGTCGAATTGCCACCACGACAATTGGTCGCCGTCGTCTAGTCATTGTGCAGTCTCTGTTGGCTCTGGTCGGCGTCAATCTGATACCAGCCGACCCTGGATAGATTTGCTGCTCCTCGAGCAGAACTCGTGGCTCGGCGGATTAGGCCTAATGCAGCGTCCGTTGGAGATCGCGGCTTATTGATCATCCGCGCCAATCAGATTTTGGTACTGTCCGAGGCAGCACCCAGATTTTCGCCGTTCCGCGGCACCAGTGGGATAACTGCCGCCCGAGCGAGATCTTCCAAGGCCGTTGAGATGAATTTAGCGTAGTGCCGCTCGATCATTTTCACGGAAGTGTTGTGCAGCTTAGCGACGTGTTGAATGGGCAGTCGGTTCCGCAAGCCGCGAACGATGCTGGAATGTCGCAACGCGTAAGGAATTGCTTCTGGTAGCGCTGCGCGATCGCGTATGGCGTGCCACGGACGGGTAAGTTCTGCCTTCTTCCACGGACCGCGTTCTGACTTTCTCCAGACCATGCTGCCGGCCCCTTGCTTGTAGCTCCATCGCTCGAACAACGGCGCCTCTTTTGGGCGACCCAAAATGGCTGGCAGCAGGACTTCGATGACATCTTCGCCCACCGGAACTGGAACTGAGCCGCCGTTGCCACCACGCCCCTTGTAGGAGCTGGGCACCATCAACCGCTGCTCTTCCCGTTGTGCATCACCGACGCGCATCCGTCTTATCTGCGCGAATCGCGCTCCCGTGGCTGCAAGGCACACTACAATGCGATGAAGGTCGCCTTCATATCCCTGCTCAACGTCGATTTCGCGCGCGGCCAGAAGTAGGATGCCTATTTGCGCATCCGCAAGGACCTGGTTGTCTCGGGCAACTGATATCTCGTCATCATCATCGATGCGCTCAGCTTTAAACCCGTCTTTCACAATTGAAGGGAATGTTGGGTTCAGCTTCTTTTGCTCCGCCGACAGGCGAGGCCAGGCTGCGTTCAGCCCAGCCTTCAGGTCACTTATGAGCCGCTGCTTTGTCGTGGACTTCAATTCCGCAGGAAGATCCTCGCGCCACGTCAATAGATCATTCTCCTGTAGGGCGTGCAGATGCACTGCGGCGAGAGGGGCGGCCTGAACGGCTTCCTGGCTACCACGCTTCTCTTGACCAAGAACGTAACGCCGCAAGCGGTGACCAGCGTCGGATCGAACCTCGCGACCGGCCCTTCGGCTATCACGGGCGTTACGTTCCCTGATGTAGGTCTCTACAGCTGTCCGCACGGTGGGTGGCGGTCCAGCGGCATTTGCCGCCGCTTCAAATCTGGACCGGGTAACGTGTTCCCGTGCTTGCGTCACCGCCTGCTCGAAAGTCAGCGTGCCTTCGACAAATTTGTCGTTGACGTCGTTGGCGATGCCAACTGAGGCCTGCTTGTAGTTGGCTCCGTCGTGGTGATTGCGCCAGCGTACGAACCAAACGCCGCTCCGCTTGCCCTTTCGATAGCCAAGATGCGCCTCTGCATCGAGGCGGCGCCAATGCACGCCAAGCTCCAGTCTGGAGCGCGCCTTGGCAGTCGTGATCTGAGCTTCGGTGAGTGTCTTCGTCATGGCGTCCGGCCCCAGAGTCGTAGAATATCCGTCGAATAAGCACTTGCGAGCGAGGACGAACAACGACGAACGCGATCATCGTAAGTAATTGATAAATATGAATTATGGCGAATGAATGTGAACAGGCCGAGAAAAAATTGCCCGCTCTCCCAAGGCTGAAACAGGGGTTCGATTCCCCTAGGGAGCGCCAGAATTCAACGACTTAGAACCCCGCGGATAAACTGTCGAATATCTGTTTATCCGAACGAAATTCGGCGAATAGAAGCGGAGGGGGAGTGCTGGGGCGAAGCGTGTTTGGCAAGACCGTTCTGGCCGCCTCGACGCCCGCGCTACGCCGCTGAATGCTCAATCCCACTGCTTCAACCGTCGCAGAAAGACGCCGAGTTGGCTAAGGCTCGACGCTTCGTCGATGAAACGGAGAGGGGACGGCTACGCATCGTCAGCCGGCGGATCTGAGGCCAGCATCGGTGCCATCGCATTGGCCACTGCCGGTGTAGGGCCGTTTCTCGGCAGCCTCAACCTGATCTTTCTTCTCCTCATCGATGACGCCCGAAAGTATCTGTCCAGCATGAAGGAGGCTGTGAAAGAAATCGATCGGCGCTGGTCTGCGGCCAACAAGTCCGGTGGCTAATTGGATGGGCGCGAATCGCAGCAATAGGCTCTGGGGTGCAAAGCGATGGTTCCACAGCATCAGGCACGCCGCGCGGCATGGCTCCAGGCGGCCGTGCCTCAGATCGCCTTCATCGCTCCCGCGACGTCGGCGCCCGACCGACCGTGCCGAGATCGATCGGCTGGACGCCATCAAATAGCGCGGTGACGATCGAAGCTTCGCCGTCCGCGTCCTGCGTCTGACCCTACCATCGCCTATCCCCGATAGTAGATGAATTTCCACTGACGTGCAACGCTGTCGAATCCGGTATATTCGCCGCAAAGAGATTCATGCAGCCATGCCGCCGAGATCAGCCACCAACTCCCGCCTCAAGGAATCCGATGCTCCCGAGCAGGTCCAGGTCCTCGCCAAAGAGGTCTACGCGCTGCGAAAAAAACTCAATCTTTCGCTAGAAGCACTGGCCGAAGCGTCCGGCGTATCTAAGTCGATGATATCGAAGGTCGAGCGGGCGGAAGCTGTTCCTTCCACGGCCGTTCTGTCGCGTCTTGCGGAGGCCTTGGGCGTTACCTTCTCCCGGTTGATGGCGCCCGCCACGGAAAGGGAGGTCCTGCACATTCCGGCAGCCAGACAGCCCATCCTGCGGGACGAGGCATCGGGCTTCCTCAGGCGCTGTATTTCCCCTGTTTTGCCTGGGCGCGGCATCGATTGGGTATTGAATACACTGCCGCCGAAGGCGACGACCGGTGAGTTCGTTGGCCACAAGCATGGCGTCGCCGAATACATCTTCGTCCTCAAGGGCAAACTGTCCGCAGTCGTCGGAGATCGGACGATCGTTGTGTCCGAAGGCGATAGCCTGTATTTCGAGGCCGACGCTGGTCACGCCTTCACTAACATCGGTTCGGGCCCCTGTGAGTATTTTCTGGTCATCGACTCTTTCGCCCGTCGCTGACGGTCATTAATTAGGCGATCTTCCGACATTCTGAACCTTTAAAATGCACGCCGCTCGTTTGCGGCCGCCCCTCGTTGTCCCAAGCCCTTGAAAAGGCTCGGGGCGCCAGTTGGCATGTCCATTGCTTCCCAGATAGTGGAAATTTGTCCACTAACGGGGAAGTGAGGCTGCAATGTCTATCGCGCAAGTAGTTGATGAACTGCCCGTCGATGCCTCCGCGGAGAAGTCCGCTTTGAGCCGTATCGTCTGGGCGAGCGTTCTTGGCACTGTCATTGAATGGTACGACTTCCTGATCTACGGGACGGCCGCAGCGCTCGTCTTCAACAAGCTGTTCTTTCCGACGCTCGATCCGCTCGCCGGCACGCTGGCGGCCTTCGGCGCGTATGCGGTGGGCTTCGTCGCGCGTCCGCTTGGCGGCGCCATCTTCGGGCACTTCGGCGACAAGCTGGGTCGCAAGGCGATGCTGACCGCCACCATGATGATCATGGGAGTGGGCACGTTCCTGATCGGCTGTCTTCCGACCTATCCGCAGATCGGGATCTGGGCACCCGTCCTTCTGATCGCGCTACGCCTGCTGCAGGGCATCGGAGTTGGCGGCGAGTGGGGAGGTGCCGTGCTCATGGTCATCGAGCACGCGCCGGCGCACAAGCGCGGCTTCTACGGCAGCCTTGTCCAGATCGGGTTTCCCGCCGGCATCGCCGGCTCGACGGCAACGTTCCTGCTGCTGTCCTATCTGCCGGAGGCCGATTTCCTCTCGTGGGGTTGGCGCTTGCCATTCCTCGTGAGCGCTCTTCTCGTCGGCGTCGGCTTGTTCATCCGCCTGCGCTTGGCCGAGACGCCCGTCTTCGCGAAGGTGAAGGAAGAGAAGGCGGTCGCCGATCGTCCGCTCGTCGAGCTTTGGAGCGGATACCGCAAAGCGTTGTTGATCGCGATCGGTCTGAAGGTCTCCGAGGTCGCCTGGGTGTATGTCCTGACCGTCTTCTCGATCGTCTACGCGACCGGAAAGCTGGGGCTCCCGAAGACTCTCATCCTGAACGCGATCCTCGTCGCGGCCGTGCTCGAGTTCGCGACCATGCCGCTGTTCGGTTGGCTGTCCGACAAGATTGGGCGGCGCACGATGTACATCGGTGGCGCGCTCATCAGCGCCGTCTGCGCGTTCGCGGTCTTCGCGCTGCTCGATACGAAGAATCCGACGATCGTGGTCGTTTCCATCGCGATCATCGTCAGCCTGACCCATGCGGTGATGTTCGCTCCGCAGGCGGCTTTCCTGCCCGAGCTGTTCGGAACACGGACACGGTACAGCGGCGCGTCGATCGGGTGCCAGATCTCGGCGGCGATCTCCGGCGGCCTGGCTCCGATTATTGCGACGGGACTTCTCGGCATGACAGGAAAGACCACCGCGATCTCGATCTATCTGGTGATATTGGCGGCTATCACGCTCGTGTCCGCCCTTGCTTCGGTCGAGACAAAGAACCTCGATCTTTCGCGCAACTGAATAGCATCAGGGCGCGGTCGCCCATAGGCCGCGCCTTCGAAACTCCCAAGGATTGAAAAGATGAACAGACTGACCGTGAGCACGAAGAAGGCGGCGCCGGCCGCGGGCCCATACTCCCAGGCTACGAGGACAGACCAGTTCGTCTTCGCCTCCGGACAGCTACCGCTGGATCCCGTGACCGGCGAGATGCCGCAGGGCATCGAAGCTCAGACCCGGATGTCGATCGCCAATCTGACCGTCGTCCTCGAGGAAGGAGGCGCGTCCTTAGATTCGGTGATGAAGACGACCGTATTCCTGAAGAACATGGATGACTTCACGGTCATGAACAGGATCTACGCGGAGCACTTCAAGACCGCGCCGCCAGCGCGCTCCACCGTCGAGGTCGCGCGGCTTCCGAAGGACGCGCTCGTCGAGATCGAGGCGATCGCTGTGCGGACTGGAGGCTGACGCGATGAACTTCCATGCGGGCGGAAAGGCACCGCCGCGGATGGTCGAGGCGTTCGACCATCCGGCCGGGTCGATCGCTGTCGCCAAGATAGGCGGTGCGATTGGCTGGCAGGGCAAGCTGCTTCACATACACATCGCACCGAGCGCGTCCTACGAGATGGAAGAACTCGCGCAGGCCGAGTGCGTGGCCGGTCGTGGCATCGTCGGCGACCGGTACTTTAACGGTACCGGTACATATTCGCCCAAGCCCGACGTGCGCGAAGTGACGTTGATCGAACAGGAAGCTCTCGATTCCCTGGCGCGGAACGATCCCCCGCTGCAGGATGGACCGATCGCATTGGCGCCTGGGGACCATCGTCGGAACCTGACAGTCATCGGCGTGCCCTTGAATCATCTGGTCGGTCGGAGATTCCGCGTCGGCGAGGTGATCCTGCGAGGAGGGCGCCTCAACTTTCCTTGCAGATACCTTGAGGAGATTTTGGGCAAGGCCGTCTACCTTCCCCTCTACAACCGGTCGGGGTTGAATTGCGGCATCGAGCGCGGCGGCACGATTCGGCCGGGTGACACCATCGAGATGTTGACGTCGTGACCGCGCGGATCATCATGAAGCTGCGGGTCGAGGATGCCCGCATGACTACGGATGACGTGGTGCATCTGCGACTGATCCATCCGCTGCGGCCCAAATTGCCCGAATGGACGGCGGGCGCGCATGTGGATCTCCGGATGCCGGACGGCAAGATCCGGCAGTATTCGCTGTGCGGAGATCCGGACGACCGCTCCCGCTACGAGATCGCCGTGAAGCTGGAGCCGGGCGGCAGAGGCGGTTCGCGTTGGGTCCATGAGAATCTCGGCGTGGGAGCGGTCGCCCATGTCTCGGCTCCACGGAACAACCTGCCGCTCGCATCAGGCGCCAAGAACATCATCCTTGTCGCCGGGGGCATAGGCATAACGCCGCTTCTTCCGATGGCGCGGACGCTCCGTGGGCAAGGAAATGATTTTGCACTCCACTACTGTGCGAAGACCGCCGCCGACGCCCCTCTTTTGGACGAGGTGCGGCAGATATGCGGAAGCCGTCTAAAATGCTGGTTTTCCCGTGAGGGTTCACGTTTCCATCCCGGCGTTGTCTCGATCGACCGGCCCGATACGCATGTCTACGTTTGCGGCCCCGAGAGATTGCTCGATGCCGTCCGGCACGGTCTGCCGATGCTGCCTGACGACCGCTTTCACGCCGAGAGGTTCACTGCCACGCTCGACGAGAACTTTAAGGCCGAGCCGTTCGAGGTGACCATCGGGTCGACAGGACAGCAATTGCTCGTGCCGGCAGATCGATCCTTGCTGGACGTGCTCCGGGAGAGCGGTTTCTTGATATCATCGTCTTGCGAGCTCGGCGTCTGCGGATCCTGCGAATGCGGGTATCGCGATGGCATCGTCATCCACCGCGACAAATTGTTGCCTGTCTCTAAGCGACAAGACCGACTGTTGCCCTGCGTTTCGCGCGCGCGGGTAAGCGTAACGTTGAACCTGTAGCAGGCATGCCTAGCTTTCGGAGTTGAAAAAAGCTCATGGAATTGGCACTTGATCTCGACGTGAATCTTAAGAAATCGCTGCAAACGCAGATCTTCGATCAGATACGCGCTCTGATATTGGATGGCCGGCTCCAGGCAGATATGGCGCTGCCGGCCAGCCGAGCGCTTGCCGAAACGTGCCGCATATCGCGGAACACAGTGATGACCGCCTACGACAGGCTCGTGGCTGAAGGCTACGTCGAGTCGCGAGGCACGGCCGGAATTTTTGTCACATCCATACCTCCCGACGATCTTCTTCTTATCACGAGTGTCCCAGATGCATCCGAGAACGCCGTAATGGCTGCACCGCGGGTAGACGAACCGCTGTTGTGCTTCGCGGGGTCGCCGGGCGGAGGGAGTAATCGTCCCGTGTTGGATATGTGGGTTGGTCGCTCGGCCGCCAGCTGCTTTCCGCTGAAGATCTGGAAACGCATCGTCGTAAGCAATCTTTCGAACGGTAGTCAGTATCTTACGGATTACTGCGAACCCGCAGGACTGCCCGAATTGCGGAAGGCGATCTCCGATCACTTGGGCCGGAGCCGCGGAATGCACGTCTGCCCGGAACAGATCATCGTCACGGGCGGCGGGCAAGATGCGCTCAATCTGGTCATAGGGCTGCTGCGGGACCGCACGCGCCAGCTCTGCATCGAGAATCCCTGCTACGTCGGCGCATCAATGCTGTTCGAAAAGCAAAAACTCCGCATCGAACCGGTGCCCGTCGATAGGGAAGGGATTAGAACCGATCACCTTCCGAATCTCCCTCGCAGCCTTCTCTACGTGACACCTTCCCACCAATATCCGACCGGCGTCACAATGACACTGAGCCGGAGATTGGCACTCATCAGGTGGGCGGAAGAGACGGATAGCTACGTGATCGAAGACGATTACGACAGCGACTTCCGCTACGACGGGCCTCCGCTCACGGCCTTGGCCGGTCTTGATCGCGGTCGGCGGGTGCTGTACGTCGGGTCGTTTTCGAAATCCGTAGGCGCCGGTCTACGCCTCGGGTTCGTCGTGGTTCCTCGGACTCTTTGGGACGAGGCGCGGATGCTGAAGGCGCGCATGAGCAACGGACAATCGTGGCTCGAACAGCGTGCCCTTGCCGAGTTCATCAGCGATGGCCATTTCGACCGGCATCTGCGCAAGCTGCGGCAAGTCTACAAGTCGCGGAGAGATTGTCTCGTGGCCGCGCTCGAAAAGCACTTCGGGAATCCGATCATCTCCGGACAGGATAGCGGGCTGCACTTCGTTTGGAAGTTGCCTCCCGGTTCGCCTCCGGCTCGCGACGTCCAAGTCCGGGCCAGAGCCGCCGGTGTTGGGGTTTATGCTCTATCCAGTGGCGCCGGCTTCGACTTCGACGGTGCTGCACCGGACGACTCGCTCGTTCTCGGGTACTCTTCCCTGACCGAAAAGCAGATCGAGCAGGCGATCGCCAAGCTTCGCCAGGTTCTCGTGCGACGCGCGATCCACACAACCTCGAGCGCCAGCAGGTCTTCCGTGTCGCGCACGACGACCACCTGAACGCTCACTTCTTCTGGTATCTCACTCCCGGGTACTCTTAGCCGCGGCAAGTATCGTTCAGGCTGCGCCGGCGTCTGCACGCCACGTCGTAAGCCGGCACGACAGAACGTGATTAATTTGCGTGCCCACCTTTTCTGCGGTGCATAAAATATCCGCAGATTGGCACCATCAAGCTTGCGGATTTTGGACCTTTTCCCGACCAAGCACACGGACTTCAATCCCGATCACACGACGCCGATGCGTCGCGATGATCGGAAGCGAAGTCCGGAAATGAGCGGTTCGGTATCAAACAATCAGCAAGCCAGCGACACCCATCACGTGGCCGTCGTAGGAAGCGGTCCGGCTGGATTCTATGCGGCGGAAGCGCTGCTCAACTCCGAGCCGAACGTCTGCGTCGACATGTTCGAGAAGTTGCCCGTGCCGTTCGGTCTCGTTCGACATGGCGTTGCTCCCGATCATCAGAAGCTCAAGGCAGTCACCGCGGTCTTCGAAAACGTCGCGATGCATCCGGACTTTCGGTTCTACGGGAACGTCGAACTGGGACGCGACATCGAGATCGCGGATCTGTTGCACACGTACGATGCCGTCGTAGTCGCTACCGGCGCGTCATCCGACAGGCCGCTCGGCATCGAGGGCGAAAATCTGGCAGGCAGCGTGTCCGCGACGGAATTCGTCGGGTGGTACAACGGAAATCCGGATTTTCGCGATCGCGCTTTCGATCTCTCACATCCGACCGCGGTGATCGTCGGTAATGGCAACGTCGCTCTCGACGTCTGCCGGATACTGGCCAAGAGCATCGACGAGCTGAAGCAAACCGACATCTGCTCTCACGCGCTCGATGCTCTATCCGAGAGCCGGATTACCGACATCGTTCTGGTTGGACGCCGCGGGCCGGCGCAGTCGAAGTTCACCCATAAGGAGCTACGCGAGTTCGGCGGGCTCGCCGTCTCGGAGCCGACGATCGATCCGGACGATCTTCGACTTGGCGCGGCTTCCGAGCTTGAGCTAACGGAATCGGCCTCCGCCGCGAACAACCTCCGGATCTTTCGGAGCTTCAGGTCTGCCCGAGATGGACGGTCCAAGCCGCGGCGCATCAACTTTCGCTTTTTGCTCGCGCCGCTTCGGATGCAGGGGACACAGCGCGTTGAAGGCGCGGTGTTTTCGCGGATGGAGTTGGTGGGGCCCGCCTTTCAGCAGGAAGCCCTGAGGACCGGCGCGAAGGTCTCTATCCCGGCAGGTCTGATCGTTCGCAGCGTAGGCTATCGCGGCGGCGCCATCCCAGGCGTCCCCTTCGATGAAAAGTCGGCGACGATTCCTCACGTCGACGGGCGCGTGTGCAGCGAAGATGGATTGCCCGTCGCGAGGCTGTACGTCGCCGGATGGATAAAGCGCGGACCGAGCGGTGTCATCGGAACAAATCGCGCGTGCGGTGTCGACACCTGTGCCGCTGTACTTTCGGATCTTCTGCGCAGGGAAATGGTACCAGCGTCCGTAGTCTCCGCCAGGCGCGAGCGCATGAGCTCAATGCTGCGCGCGAGGTCGGTCGTTCCCGTGGACTTCGAGGGATGGCGCAAGATCGACGCGCTGGAGAGAGACATCGGTGCCGCCCGCGGCAAGCCGAGAGAGAAGCTTACGGATGTTCGGTCGATGCTCGCCGCGGCTGCACCGGCGGCATCTCGTCTCGCACTCGCACGATAGAAATTTCTCGGCGGGCGAATAGGTCGCTCGCCTAAACAAGGATTACAGGAATGTCCGGCCGTCAAGATTCGATCTTCTCCAGACGTGAATTCCTCATGACGTCCGCCTCGGCCGCCGCGGCGGTTGGCATCGGCGGATTTGCGCCAACGGCGGCCGTCGCCGCCGAATACGCGGCGGGCATGGACGGCGGACCTACGGGTTTCGAAGGCGCCGAGCGCTTCCAATACAACGCCGGCATGTCCGAAGGGCGCGCCATCTCGGGCGTGAAGGCTCTTCAGGCGGCCGGAAAGGCTCCCAAGAAGCTGACCATACTACTCGCTTCCGGCACGATCGATCAGATCAGCAAGCCTTGCCGGCCGGGTGCTCCGTCTTTGCAGGAAGTGTGGACGCGTGAAACGGGGATCGAGCTCGAGCTGATCGGGGCACCTGTCGACGACGTCTTCAAGAAGGTCATGCAGGACGTGACCACGGGTGACGGACTCTACGACGTGTACGCCGGACCTTGGAATTCGACGGGCGATCTCGTCGCCGCGGGCGGTGCGGTCGACATCACGCCGTTCGTCCAGAAGTACAAGCCAGACTGGAGCGATTCCGAACGCGGAGTCGCGACGCCGGGATTGGAAAAGCTCCTCTATACTTACAATGATAAGTACTATCCGATCTCCCTCGATGGCGACTTTCTGACTTGGTACTACCTGCGGGGCCTGTACGAGAAGCCGGAGGTGAAGGACGCCTTCCTGAAGGAGATGGGGCGGCCGATAGCCGTTCCGAATACCTGGCAGGAAGTGGACGACATCTCGAAGTTCTTCACCGGCAAGGATTTCGGCAATGGGAAGATGTACGGCAACGGTTGCCTCATGAGCCCGTTCTGGGGTCTGTCGACCTTCTATATGCGTCTTGCGTCGATGGAATTTCCGAACTTCTACTTCTTTTCGGAGGACGGACATCCGAACCTCAGCAACGATCTCGCGATCCAGTGCGCCGAAGAGCACGTGCGGTCCTTCCAATGGTCGCCACCCGACGCGCTGTCCTTCACATTCGTCGAGGGCTGGTCTTCGATGTGGAATCTGCAGGTTCCCAACATCGCGACCTACACGGCGATCGCGAAGTTCGGCGACGGCCTGAAGCCCGATGGGACACCCAAATCGAAGGCGTCCGGATTGATGGACTGCCACCTCCCGGTCGGCCGCCGGTTCGGCGACAAGATCAATCGACGATCGATCCTCTACTTCAGCATCAGCGCCTGGATCTCGTCGAAATCGAAGAATCCCGAAGCCGCGTACCTGTTCATGCAGTGGCTGAGTTCGACGCGGACGTTCACGATGATGATGACGAGTCCGACGGGCTACTTCGATCCCTTCCAGCAGGCGAACTTCCACGAGCCGCTGGTGGCGTCGAACTATCGTCCTTACGCTATGAAGACAATTCCCGAGACCATCGCCCGTTCGGTCCCGTCCCTCAATTTCGGAGGCCAGACGGCGCTAGACAACGCCTTGGACGAAGAGATCCAGGCGGCGATCACCAAACAGAAGACCCCCCGACAGGCCATGGAAGCGGCCCAAGGGAAGTGGGAGCAAATCGTCCGTCGCCTCGGCAGGAAGGGGATCGTGGACGCGATCAAGGCAAGTCGGAGCAGTTGGACGACGATCGTCGATCAAGCCTAGACACGTCGGCCGATCGTCCGTGCGGACGATCGGCCGACCTCTTGATCTCGTGGAGTGGAAGATGATTAGACCGTCGCCCGGCGCATTGGCGCTCAAATACGCGCTCATCCTGATCGCCTGCACCATCGTGGTCTATCCCTTGTTGTGGATGGTCACGATGGCGTTCAAGCCCTATCCGGAATGGACTACGGGAACCGGAATGACTTGGTTTCCCAAGAATCCGACGCTTCAAAATTTCGAATTCATCTTCTTTGGTCACGCAAAGGGCGCAGTGGTGAGCCTCGATCGCACGATCGTCGGTCCCTTGATATCCAGCATCGTCACCTCGATCTGCGGCACCGCCTTGGCCGTGGTGGCCGGCACGCTTTCGTCCTATGCGGTGGTGCGGTACGGCATCCTGTCCGGGTTGCCCCTTCAGGTGTTGCAGCTTCGTCTGTTTCCGCCGCTGGCCGTCATGATACCCATCATGGTCATGTGGGCGTTCTTAGGCGCAGGTGACACCTGGTGGGGATTGTCGCTGATCTACGGTATCGTCACGTTGCCGTTCGCGTTCTGGCTCATGAAGACCTTCTTCGAGGAAGTGCCGATCGAGATCGAGGACGCCGCGCGGGTTTCGGGCTGTTCCCACTGGCGTGTTTTCTACCGTATCACGCTGCCGATCGTGGCGCCGGGCCTCGCGACTTGCGCCTTGTTCGTCTTCATCATGAACTGGTCCGACTACCTGCTGGCTCTGATGCTCACCCAAAAGAACTGGATGACGCTGCCCGTGTACATGTCGACACTCACCTCCGCTATGGGCGGGCAGATGTACGGCGTGAAGTCCGCTCTCGGACTCATCGCAGCCATTCCCCCACTCGTGTTCGGTCTCCTTATCCAAAAACACCTGGTCCGGGGCCTCACATTCGGAGCGCTCAAGCAATGACCGATATCATCTCGACGAGAGTCACGGACGTGTCCGGAGACGAGGCGATGGACGGAGAGGCTCCGCTCCGTCGCGGGTACTGGTCGGCTGTCGCGCGCGACGGCCGCAGATTGGGAAAGTGGTTCGTTGCGCCGACTGTTATCCTTCTTCTCTTCATCGTCGTCTTTCCCCTCGCGATGCAGCTTTATCTCAGCTTCACCTGGTGGACGCCGCTCGACGGGGTCAGGTGGTACCGCGCGTTCGAGAGCTTCAACGCCGGAGACAACTACGTGCGCTTGGCCGTCGATTCGGCGCTGTGGAGTGCGATTTGGCGGACGCTCGTCATCATGGTCTTCGCGGTCCCCGCCCAATTCCTCTTGGGCTTAGGCCTCGCCTATCTGTTCGTCGACCAGTTTCCCGGCCGCAAGTTCTTCTACTCGGTACTCTTGACGCCGATGATGATCGTACCTGCCGTCGTCGGGCTGATGTTCTTCCTCGTCTTCCAGGGCACCGGCCCTTTCAACCACACGTTCGGCCTCCCGAGCAGCTTCACGTGGTTGACGGACGTCCATCGTGCGATGCTGTCCGTCATAATCGCCGATACGTGGCAGTGGACGCCGCTCATGTTCCTCATCTTGCTCGCCGGGATGTTGGCGGTACCTTCGGACCAACTGCTCGCGGCGCGGCTCCTGGGCGGGTCGAGCTGGCAGAACTTCCGCAAGATCATCCTTCCGCGGATGAAGCCGGTGATCGCGATCGCCTTGGTGCTCAGGTCGGTCGAATGCTTCAAGATATTCGACCTGAACTTCGTAATGACGAAGGGCGGCCCCGGGGTCGAGACCGAGACGGTCTCGCTGTACCTCTACAAGAAGACCTTCGCAGATCTCGACTGGGCCTACGTCGGTGCGATCGGCCTCGTCATTCTTTTCGTGCTCAGCGCGATCGCCGCGTCGGGTCTCGCGTTCGCCTCCAAGAAAGCGAAAGGGTGATCCGATGTCGTCGATAACGCTGAACCGGGTGACGAAGCGGTTCGATCAGTTCACCGCGCTGGAAAACCTGTCGCTCGACATCCTCGAAGGCGAATTCGTGGCGCTGCTGGGACCGTCGGGATGCGGCAAGACGACGACCATGAACATGATAGCGGGCTTGGACGACCCCAGCGAAGGCGGCATCTACTTCGACGGCGAAAGCCTCTCCGGGATACCTCTGCAAGACAGGAACATCGGGTTCGTCTTCCAGAACTACGCCATCTTTACTCACCTGAGCGTCTACAAGAATCTCGCCTACGGGCTCGAAGTTCGAAGGATTCCGAAAAGCGAGATCGAGAGGCGCGTACGAGCCATGGCGGATCGCATGGATCTCGGAAGGGATCTCGACCGTCCGGCGGAAAGTCTGTCCGTCAACGAATTGCAGAAGTTAGCGATCGGCCGTTCGGCGGTGGTCGAGCCGCGCGTGTTTCTTCTGGACGAGCCGCTATCGAGCCTGGACGCCGGCTTTCGGGCCTACATGCGGGCGGAGCTCAAGGTTCTCCAGCAGGAATTCGGCCAGACGATGATCTACGTGACCCACGACCAGATCGAAGCCATGAGCCTCGCCGACAAGATAGCGGTGATCGACAAAGGCAAGCTGATGCAATACGGCTCGCCGCTCGCCGTCTACGACGATCCGGCCAATCGCTTCGTGGCGAATTTCGTCGGGAGCCCGAGGATCAACCTGGTCGACGGCGAAGTGCGCGAGGAAGGCGGACAGAGAAGCCTGGTGCTGAACGGAGGTGGGACGATTCCGCTCTCCGGCGGCGTGGACGCCGACTTCGCGCGAAGTGCCGCCGTGCGCGGCGGTTCGATCGGGATCCGCCCCCAGGACATCTATTTCGGCGATCGACGCGCGGACGACGATATCCGCCTGACGGGAACGGTGGAAAGCCTGGAGCGCGTTGGGCCGAGGCGGCTCGCCTACATCCGGATGCAGGAGGCCCGCTTTCTCGCCGTGGACGACCGCGACGAACTGAGCGCGGGGGAAGAGGTCGCCTTCCATCTCGTGGCGGATAAATGC
>Ga0209148_1000617_pt1 | contig 31637 bp, 34 predicted proteins | sample AraplaCol_mMF_r2_2_FD_184288 | JGI IMG/M metagenome (GOLD analysis project Ga0209148, IMG submission 184288) | Arabidopsis root microbial communities from North Carolina, USA - plate scrape CL_Col_mMF_r2 (SPAdes) (version 2) | ecosystem: Host-associated > Plants > Roots > Endosphere | place... | reverse complement strand
GTGGCCCGGCATCCCGATGATGATCGGCGAGCCCGGCAGCGGGAGCACGTCGCCGTCGTTCATCGCGACGACGTCTTTGATCGCGGGCATCTTCAGTCCGCCCTTGCGCAGGGCGAAGGCGAAGAAGCCCAGCACCGCCCCGAGCCGCCTGCGGTCTTTCGAGGTCGGCGACGGCGGCTTCTCGCCCATGGCACGAGCGGCGTCACCGGCGCCGACGTAGACCGGGATGCCGAGTTCCGAGCGCAGGCGCTCAGCGAACCCGGTGTGATCGGTGTCGCCGTGGGTGAGGACGATGCCGCGGATGTCGGAGAGCGGCCGCCCGATCGCCTCCAGTTCGCGGCGCAGGTCGGCATACTGGCCCGAGAGGCCGGCGTCGATGAGGGTGATGCCGTCGTCGGTCACGATGAGATGGACGGCGACGATGTCGTTGCCGATGCGGCGCAGGCCGGGTTCGAGTTCCATGATGGCTATTGTAATTAGCTATCAGGTCGAGACGCAAGAGACGGCGCGCACATGGTGCCGAGAGGATGAGGAGGGTCGATGCCGACGCCCGACAAGACCTCGCGCGCGGCGATCGTCGCGGCCGGGCGCGAGCTGGTGGAGCGCGACGGAGTCGCCGGCCTCACCATGGCGGCGGTCGCCCAGCGGGTCGGGGTGCAGCCACCCTCTCTCTATAAGAGGGTGCGAGATCGCGAGGAGCTGCTGTCGCTCGTCGTGGCCGCGAGCATCGATGACCTGACGGAGCGCATGGCGGCGCAACGCCAGCCGGACCCGCGTGAGCGGCTGATCTCGCTGGCCGGCGTCGTCCGGGACTTCGCCCACGAGCGGCCGGTCGGGTTCGCCCTGGTGTTCGGGGCGCACGGCGCGCCACCGCCGGATTCCGAGGCGGTTCGGCGCAGCGTCAGCCCGCTGCTGGACGCGGTGGCCGAGCTCACCGGCCCCGAGCACGCCCTCGACGGCGCACGGATGGTGACCGCGTGGGCCACCGGATACCTCACTCTCGAGCGCACCGACCGGCTCCGTCTGGGCGGCGATATCGACGCCGCGTGGACGTGGGGCCTGAACCGGATCGTGGCCGCCCTCGAGGCGTGAAACAATCCGTCACAGAGGCGTGAAAACCGAGCGTATTCGGGCCGAATTCGCCCGAAATCGCTGCCCGCTGTGGCGGCTGTGACTCGTGTGAAATGCTGGGCGAACTCGCCGGAAGGTGTCAGTTGCAGTGTCCTCCTTTTGGAGTACACTCGAAAAATCCGAGCGCAAACTCGGCTTGCAACGCCCGCGATTCCCCCCAATCCAGCGTTGCTGTGGCGGCGCCCGTTCCCCCCAATGGGCGCCGCCCCTCTTCGTTAACGATCGTCTTTGTCTCGCGTTGGTGCGCGTGCGATGGACTCGGGGTATTCGGCGCCGTGGGCGCCGTCCGCATGGGCGATTGATCCGAAATTTGTGGGGTCGATTCCTCCACCGAGCGATCTCGGGCGGGCTATCTTGCAGACCTGTCCCCACGTCACCTTCACCTCATGAGCGGTGCGAGGTTGGAGCGGTGAGTTCTCGCAGTGCTTTCGTTGCTCGAGGCACTGGCTTTGCCGATCCGTCGACTGCTGCGGCGTCCGACGCGCGCGAGCCGAGCGCGGGCCTCGGGCGCGGGACGGGGTTCGGGGTGCTCGGGCGGTTCGTGTCCGAGGCGGGGGTGAGCGACGTGTTCGTCAACCCGGACGGCACCGTGTGGTGCGACCGCGGCCGCGGCGCAGAACTAGCGGAGGGCATCCGGATCCCGGCCGGCGAGGCGCGAGATCTTGCGGTGCGGTTGATCGCGCTGGGCGGTCGGCACGTCGACGAGTCAAAACCGTATAATTGTTTACATGGCCAAGACTCCAGAGCTCAAAGCGGCCATCTACGCCCGCGTTAGCTCTGACCGGGAGGGCTTGGAGCACAGCGTCCAGCGCCAGGAGGCCGACTGTCGGAAGCTGGCCAAGCGCGAGGGCTATGAGGTCGTCGACGTCTTCGTCGACAACGACATCAGCGCCAGCACAAAGAGCCGAGCACCTCGGCCGCAATACGAGGAGATGCTGGCGGGAGCCCGGGCCAAACAGTTCTCCGTGATCCTTGCCTACAGCAACAGCCGCCTGACGCGGCGGGTCCGCGAGTACATGGACCTGATCGACTTGCACAACCAGCACGGCATCACGATCAAGACCGTGGTGAGCGGTGAGCACAACCTGGCGACCGCAGATGGTCGCGGTGCTGCTCTCACCGTCGCGGTCTGGGACGCTGCCGAGGCTGAGCGCACCGCTGAGCGGGTGAAGCGAGCGAAGGATGACACCGCCAAGGAGGGCGGATACCGCGGCGGCCCGCGTCCATACGGCTTCGAGAAGAACGGCATGAAGGTCCGGGAAAGCGAGGCCGAGATCATCCGAGAGATGACCAAAGCCGTCCTTGCGGGCCGCACCCTCGCGGGCCTCACGAAGGAGCTGAACAAGCGCATCGACGCCGGCGAGAAGGCCGCTCGACCCGCGCAGTTGAAGTGGGCGAGCGGGCCCGACAAGGGCAAGCTGCGAGGGTCCGGGTACTGGCGCTACGGGGCTCTCCGCGACATGCTGTTGCGGCCTCGGAATGCTGGTCTTCTCGCCCACGGTCTCCCCGGCAAGTCGGGGCAGAAGTACAAGTTCGAGGAACTAGCCCGAGCCAAGTGGCCGGCGATCGTGCCCGAGGAAGAGTGGCGCGCGGTCGTCGCCTTGCTCACCGACCCGGCTCGACGCTCGACCACGAAAGGCAACGAGACGAAGTGGTTGGGCTCGGGCGTCTATCGATGCGGTGCGCCCCTCGTGAAACGTGACGAGAACGGCCTAATGGTGAAGGCCCCTGGCGCCGACGGCAAGCTGGCCCCGATTCCGATCCTCGACGACCGCGGTCAGCCGATGCTCTGCGGTGCCGTCCTTCGCACCGTGCCGCACGGTGGGACCGAGGGCCGAAAGTATGCACGTCGTATGCTCTACCGCTGCGTTGAGTTCGCCCACTTGACGATTGGCCAGCAGCAGACGGACGAGCTGGTGATTGCCAAGCTGATCGAGAGGCTGCGTCGCCCTCGGATCATGCAGGGTCTAGTGCCCAGAGGTCCAGACGTGACCGCCGACCGCGAGGCTCGCAAGGCGCAGGAGCTGAAGATCGCGCGGTTCGAGCGGGACTACTTCGAGGGCAACCTCAGCGCTGCAGATCGAAAGAAGTTCACCGCCTTGGCCAACGAGGAGATCGCCAGGCTCGACGAGAAGATGGGCGCTGCGCTTCAGCGGTCCTCGTCCTCGCCCGTACTGCGATCCGCCGATCCTGCCGCTGCGTTCTTGCGAGCACCGGTCCTTGTTCAGCGAGCAGTGCTGGCTTTGGAGATGACGGTCACGATCCTGCCTGCCGCTGGACGCGGCGCAGGTTGGCGGCCCGAGAGGGTGCAGATCGAGCCGATAGAGGCGGAGCCCGATCCGACATGACCGAGCCCGAGGACCTGCGCTGGACGCGGGCCCTCGTGCCGAAACTCAACTGGACCTTCGCGAAGACCTACGCCCAGTCGGCGCCTCACAGCTACGTCCACCTTCGGGACTCGAACCAGCTGAGTCGTGATGACTTTCGCCGCCTGGCCGCCACCATCGAGACCTTCGGCACGGTGAAGACCTTCCACGGCAGGCCGAACATCTACCTCGAAGTCGGGCCCGACCACCTTTGGCACATGGACCCCAGCGCCAGCGAGGCCGACCTCGTGAACCGCGCCGCTCGGTCGGACATCTATGGCGAACAGCGGCTGCCGTCGACGGCCAATGGGGGCTTCTACGACGCCGACCGTTGGGCCGCCTACATCGACCGGATGCCGTGGGACGACGAGCGCGACGACGCGATCCTCAGTGAGATTCGAGAGGCATTCCCTGTCGAGGTCGCTCCCTCGCTGCTGCACGTCGGGTGCGGTGGCGGCTGGCTGCTGGATCGGCGGGTGACGCTGCCATGGAGGTTCGATGGGATCGACCCGAGTCAGGGCGCCCTCAACAGGCTTGTGCGGCGACATCCCTCAGTGCGGATGGTTTACCCAGCCCCGGCTGAGCACGTCCCGATAGGGATGCTGCAGCCCCACTACGACTTGATGGTCTGCACGAGCCGCGACGTTCCGCTAGATACGGTCGGCGCACTGGCCGCCCTCGCGGATCATGTTGTTCTCGGCTGACTAGGCCCTCTCCGTGACCCAACCTTTGGTGTGGCACTCCTGCCAAAGTTGCAAGGTGATGTCGACAGCGATATGCAGCGGCTGGGTCGCCATGAAGACAGCCAGGTGCGACTCGTGATAGCTCATGCCTTGCGAGATCAGGAAGCGGTCATAGTCCGCGTGCAAAAGCCTTCCGTACAGTACGTCTTCGAAGACGCCCTCAGAAGGCGGGAATGGTTCGGTGTAGCGCGAGGCGAACTCTTCCTCGATCTTCGTAGCGGCAGCCTCGACGTTGGGATCGTCGAGCTCACCGCATGCTCGGAGTGCTGATGCAATCTTCGGCAGACGAACGTTCGACCCGGGTGCGTAAAACTTCCGGGTGATCATCGCCTGGAACATCGTGAGCCAGTAAGAGGGCGCAAAGGCGTTGGTGTGCATCACCGATTCGAGTCCGGGGAACTGAATCATCATGTGCGCGCGTTGGAAGTCGATGGCCAAGACCTCGAACATCACCAGGCGATTCCACTCTGTATCCACCGGGTGATCTGTCATGCCCGGAGCGTAGTCCCGGCCCGAACCCATCTGGCCGCAGAATCGCGGACGTGGTAGACCGATCCCATGGCTGACGAGGACGACAAGATCACCTACAAGACGGTCACAGGCATCGACGCGAACGGGTTTGCGATCGCGGCGGACAAGATGGTGAAGGTCACGAAACGCGAACCCGCTGGGGACGTCGCCGAGGGCGACACGACCAGCTAGTCGGTTAGCGCGGCTCAACAGCGGAGGCCCAGACCCACGCCTTGTGCTCGGCGCCGCTTGGCATTGTCCACCTAATCGCGACCGCTCGACCAGTCCAGGCCACCGCCTCCGCCTCAACCTTCAATGCATGAGGCCCAAAGCGCACCCAAGCTCGGACCGGCTTAGGGATTGGCGTCCTGGTCAGCGGGTCTGTGGCCAACTCGAGTTCTTCAGACGTCAGCGAGAACGGCTCCATGCCGGCTACTTCGCGCTCAGCGATCCGCGCATTCATGCGACGGTCAATTGCATCCGCATAGCGCTTATTCGTTCCCAGAGTAGCTCCCGATAGTCAGCGCTCCGGCCAGCGTAGGTCCAGGTTAGAGCTCACCGGTGGGAACTGACATTCGAAAGTCTCCCAGGCGAGCCACCTGTGGAAATGTGTGGACAAGTCTGCGGACTTATCCACAATCTGTGGACGACACGCCCCCAATATGTAGTGGTTGCCCCTCGGTCGGTGCCCCGATATATAGTGACCAGGTTCGGGCGGTTTCGGCCTCCCGGATCGAAGCCCTGTTCGACCGAACGAGGGTACAAACAAGAGCGACCCCACTTGGGGCCGGGAAAGGCTGACCAAGTGGGGTCGCGAAGTTCTCTGTGGTGGAGAGTTTCAGAATCCTAACGCGGTTTGTGTGACCTGACAGCCAAGCAGGACGCTCGCTTTCAAAGGAGCGATGCCTAATGGGCAACGTTTACACGATTACCTGCCCCCACTGTGGGGCGAAGTTCTACAACGTCGTGGTGCAGCGTGGCGGAGACATCCGCTGCGGGCGCTGCAACCGGGTCATGACCATTCACCGGTAGCAGTCACGATTATCGAGTGCCCTCGGCTTTGGCCGGGGGCACTCCCTGTTTTGGACTGGGGAAGCCCCGGACGGCCTTGGTTCGAAGGCGCTCCGGGGACTTGTGCAAAGATCGCACCTTCCGCCGACATTCGTGTTTAGCCTCGCCGAATGGACTTGGACGACCTGGCAGATATTGGAGCGCCGAACTGCCCTGAATGCCTAGAGCCGATGGATGCCGTCGTCGGGGCCTGGTGGTGCGAGAGTTGCGCGGTTGCCCTCTACGAGCTTTGAGATTCGTTCCCCGATCCCTCGGCATCTGACGCCTCGGTCGATTGATCTCGCTCGCTCGGCTTGTGGTCTGGGTCGTACTTCGAGCGAAAGTCCGAGTGCTGGGCTCGCATGGTGGGTTGAAGGTCATAGTCGTTCGCAGCTAGCCGGATGCCACTATCAACTACGAACAAGTACCCAGACCTGAAGTGTTCCTCTGTCAACGGCCCTTTGAACCGTTCGAACATCACCGGCGCCAAGTCCCCGAGGTAGTACTGGACCACGGGTGCAGTGGCATCGAAATAGGCGTACCGCTGGAGGTCCACTCCGTGTGCTCCTAGGCGAGTGAGACTGTCGAGAGAAGCGACCCACTCACCAATCTTTCCGATGTAGTCGCCGCCTTCCCTGCCGAACTCGCGTTTCAGGTCAAGGGAGCTCGGATAGAAGCTGGGTTTGGTGTCGAAGATCGACCCCCACCCGTTGGTCGACTTTCTGGACTCATACTCTTCAACCATGAGGTCAAAGGCGAGGCGCAAGCGGAACATCGCCTGCGGCAGATCCCCGCGCCCAAAATGCTCCTCTGCACTCTCGATTAGGCCACGGGCCTGATCGTCCTTCACGAATACCAACATCGATATCGCGTCGAGCTCAAGGCCGAATGCTGACTTGACCAACTCGTTGCTCAATGTCGTCGCAACGTCGAAGTGACGTCGAAGCGTCTCATCCCGGACCAGATTGCCGTGATGCTTCAATCCAACTCGCGCGTTGTTGAGCGCGATTGCGGCCCGCCGCAGCCCAACAATCTCGTCCGGCGAACCGAGAGCAGCTGCCACGGCGTCAAAGAGCTTGTCGAAATCCGCACGGTTCGGGATTTGAGCTCGGACGTGATCGCCGGCCGCGCCAAGGACAGACTCCACTGTGTCCTGCATCGCGTTCATCGCCAGGGAGTTGATCGGCGACGGCGATTGAAGAATCTGACGCGCCACCAAGAGTTGATACCGAATCAGGCTCAGCCGCTCGGTCTCGCTCTCGCTAGGCGGCTGCGCCTTACCTACCGTCTCGATCTCGTCCACGTTGTAAGCATGGCTCACGAGTCCGACTTGGGCGCCTAGTCGGCGGCAAGAGCGCCAGAACGCGTTTTCCGTGATACGCCAAAGCGGTTGTTGTAGCACGGCAAAAAACGCGCGCAGAGCGGCGCTCAAGCCCGCCAGCGGTTAAACTGGTGATCTGGCAAAGCGCCCAATCGTCACACTTCCAACTACACACGGTAAGGCAGGCCACCTCCCGATGAGGTGACCCGTAAGTCTCGCGAGCTAGTTGCGGTCTCCCATTCGAGGAGGCCCCGATGCCAAACGCGGGTCCACGTCAGAGCAAGAAATGCACCGGACAGCAACACCCTCCGCGCACTTCTGATTGCTCAGGACGGAGCCTTCCGTGAGTCTCAACCACACCCCCCTACTTCCCGAGTCGCAGCAGCCGCTGCGTCTCAACCATGTCCCCGACTCGCAGCGTTACATACTGCTTTCCGAGATCGTCGCCATGGGCGTTTGCCGCAGCGTTCAGAGTCCAAAAAACTGGATAGTAAACGAGTGGCTGACGCCGTACCGCGACGCCGACGGCAACATCCGGGTCAACCTTGCTGAGCTCGAACACGCCCTGGCCTCGAACCCTCGGATGAGGGACCAGCGCAAGCCCTTCGGTGAGGACATCGAGGTCAAGCCGGTGCCGATCGTCGGACAGGTCATCGGGAGCCAGCAGTGAGCGGGCCGATGGACCAGGCCGAGCGAGATCGCCTGGTCGTCGCGCTTCTGATCCCCTATGTATCTCCGCCTGAGCCCATCGAGGACGAACTGGACCGCGAAATCCTTTCGTTCGACGAAGAGCCAGATCCGCTGATCACCGAGCAGCGTGTCGAGCGCGTGTTGGCCCAGCCATACGTCGAGGACATGGACGCGGTTCTCGCGACCGAACGGCGGGCATCATGACGCGTCGATACCGGCACAGCATGGAGGACGAAAGAGACCCGCGGGGTTACACGAGAAAGGTCATCACGTCGCGGCTGCCCGACCGACTGCGGGTCGAACTCCCGGCGTTCGGGCAGATCGAGCTAGCTGACCGTGGAGCAGTCGTCGAGTTCGCACACCAGCTTGAGTACATGCCCCCTGGGAGCGACTGGGAGCGGATTCTGATCGAAGGCGTCTACTCCGATCCCGACACCGGCCAGGTTCTCGAGCCCAAGGCGGCAGAGCTCGTGCGGTCCATGATGCTCGGGTACTCCGAGCTAGCGCCGGATACCACCGGCGACGAGGACGACGACGCCGACGTCAGTTGGTTGGTCCGCGGCCTATGGCAGCGGGGGACCTGTCCGCAGCTCTCCGGCCCGGCCAAGGGCGGCAAGACAACTCTCGTTCGCGATCTGTTGTTCACGCTCCTGATCGAGGGCCACAAGTTCCTGGGGAAGTTCGAGCGAGGCGATGTGACCCCGGCCGATCTGTGGGCGGGCGTCGTGGTGATCAATTCCGAAATGCCGCGACCTGCGTTCAATCGAGCGCTGGCGCCCTTGAAGGCGGTCCAGGTTGAGGTTGAGGACCCAGACGGGAACCGCTTCATGGTGAGCGCCCGCAGCTTGGTGAAGGCATACCACCTGCGGTCAATGGGCGGACCGGCGGTCGCGGATTTCTTGAATCCCAGGGTGATCGAGAAGTGGCGGCGCGAACTGTTGCTCTGCATCGAGTGCTTGGGCGGCGACAATCTCGGTCCGTTGGCCGTGATCCTCGACAACGGCAGCGCGATTTTGCGCGCCACCCAGCGGGGTCCCATCGAGCACTCGGGAGAGATGTTCGAGGGCTTCCGGTCGCTACTGACGGAGACCCTGGCGTCGGCGGGGCTCTACGTGAGCCACAGCGACAAAGCCGGGTCAGGGGTGTTTGGCGGTGTTCAGGCTGCGGCTCCCTCGGACGGCGAGTGGATGCTGTCGGGCTACGGCCCTGGGGCGCACCGCTATTTCAGTGTGACGCCGCGACTGGAGATCGGGGAGGCGATCGAGCCAACGCGGGTTGACCTTGACCCAGAGGGCAACCCGGTGATGGTCTCCGGTCAATCCCACAGTTCGACAGCGGCGGCTCCGGTTTTCGACGCCCGGGCCGAGATTCTCCGGATGCTCACTGAGGCGGGCGGGAAGAAGCTCACCACCGGAGAGTTGATCGGCAGCGGCGGCCACGGTCAGGAGCTACGGCCCGCCTTGAAGGAACTCCACGCTGAGGCCCGCGTCTCGATGGAGAAGCAGGGTCAGACGATGTTCTGGAGTCTCCCAGTGTCACGGCCCCAGCCAGACATTCGCGACACCGATAGTGCAGCGGTGCAGCCATGATCGCCGTGGCCGTCGAGCGTCAGTGTCGGCTGGCGAGTGTCCGACCGGGCGGGGAGAGTGTCGTAGACACTCCCGCCCTAGGACACTCGACATTCGACACTGGCTCAGCCTCGACGGATCGGGCAGCTGGCCGGAGCGGGCATGAAGCGGTCGAAGTGGGCGTCGAGCGCCGCAGACCGCTGCGCGGGATCTCGGAGCATGTTCGCTTGCCGAAGGGATGTGGCGGCAGCGGCAGCAGCGCTCATCCGCTGAGCCCGGATGCTGACACTGGACGTTCTGGCGGACCAGCTTTCAGTCACTGCGTGCTCCTTCGGAGAGCGTCAGGGATTGTACGAAAAGTGACGAAATTGCACGAAAAGCGGGGGTGCTACGAGCGTCGCAAGGGACCGTTGGACCCCTCGACGTGTTCGAAAAATTCTCGCACGAAAAACGGGTGCCTCGAATGACCGCCGACCGCCCCAACCTCGGGGACCTTCAGGCGAGATTCCAGGCGCTCCGAGAGGCAGCCTTCGAGGTCCAATGGGAGGCCGCCTACCTCTGGCCTTGCCCGAATCCGGCGCACAGCTTCGAGGGTGGCTGCTACCTGGTAGATGAGACGGCTCCGGACGCCGGACCGCTCGCGCCGTTCAATCCGGGCCAAACCATTCTCGTGCCGCAGGTCTGCCCTCAGCGATTTGAAGCGGTCGGCATCGCACTGGCCGGACCCACACCAATCGGGCGCACAACCGAAAGGAGCGCGCCATGAGCGACGAACTGGAGCTCTACTCGGACCTCCAAGTGGAGGCGGAGTTGGAGCAGTCCAAGACGACATACCGAAAGAAGCTGTTGGCGCTTCGCCACGCCCTTTCGGACGTGGCGTGGTGGATGGGTTGTCCCGATCCCGGACATGACGCGCTGCCCGGAGAGCCGTGCAGGTTCGTTGACCTAGGGCCGACCTGGCCGCAGGACGAGCGAATCACCGGCGTGGTGTGCCCGACCCGGCTTTGGGCAGCAGAGGACGCGCTGAAATGAGCGGCAACAAGTCGCGGCACCTGGCGCGCATTGCAGACTCCCGTGTCAAGCAGGGAGTTCTCGCGTCCGAGGTGCGGCCCACCAACGACGCGCCGACCCCTCAGAGGCAGCCGCTCCCTCCGCTGACCTTCGAAGACCGCGAGCGCGAGGCGAGCTATCGGAAGATCAACGCCATCCGATCCCGTCAGGTAGTCCGAGCGGCCTTGGCGATCCGATGCCGCGAGCACAGCGCCCAGACCGGCCAGTGGTGCACCCATTCCGAGGTCGTCAGAGGACTGTGCGGGCCGCGAGTCGAGGCGGGTCGGGACGCCTGGCTCGATCCGAGCACTCTCCAAGCCGGAGAGAGCCACATGAAAGGAGGTCGGCTCTGACCGACAACACTCGGCCCCGGCATGTCGCAGGGGTCACCAGCAGCGATCCCAGAGTTATCCGCCGACCAGTGGCAGACCGACTGGAATCGCGAGACGCGACCGCGCGAATCATCGCCGCCGCGCTCGGGGCGCAGATCGTGACACCCGAGCAGGAAGCAGCCGAGCTGGCCGCTGCCCAACGTCTCGCACAGACTCCCTCCCCCCGGCCCGCTCGTGGTGATGCGCAGGCGGCACCGGGGGGAGGGGCCAAGCCCAAATCGTGGGCAGAGCAGAGCCCAGCCGAACGAGCCGAGGAAGCAGCCCGAGCCTTCGAGGCGACGGCGGCGCATCTGAGAAGGGGAGGAAGACCATGAGCAAGCTGATGTGCGGAAAGTGCGGCGACCCGGCCGTTGGGGAGGTCACCGAGATTTACGACGCGGTACAACGAGCGACCGAAGAAGGCTTCATCGTCGAGCTCGGGAGGCCGCTGTCGATGGAGTTCGGGAGGTGTGCGGATTGCGCCGCGCGCCTTGCGGTCGCCAGTCAGATCGTGGAGCAGCACCCTCGGGTGCGGGTGCGACTCGGCAACCTGCCGTTCGTCGCCGATGAGCTGGAGAGCGTGTTGGCCGTCCTGAGCATGCTCGGGATGGACGTGTCCCTGCCGGCGGTCGAGCGGCTCATCGACTCCGATCCGGTCTTGTGGGGGTGGCTCGAACTTGCGTCGGTTGCCGGCGCGATTGCCTTCCGGCAGCGGTTCGCTCCTATCCTTCTCGGACCAGCCGCGGGCGACTGGGATGGACAGCGGTGGGGTTGGGTGACACCCGAGGATCGGGAGACGCTAGGGCAGGCAGTCGCTCGCCAGATTTACCGTCGCATCGAGGTTCCCGAGTTGATGCCGCCGCCGAATGACGGACTACGCGGGTGTGGGTTCTGCGGTCGCAGTCACATACTGGTCAAGCCGAGCCTGGCCAGTCGAACCTGGGGGCTGCTGCGCGACTTCGATCCCGCTCGGCTCGGCGGCGAAGGGTCGGTGCTCCGGGGCTACCTGTGCCCGGTCTGCCGGGCCTATGCGCCACCCGTCGGCATGGGAGCGAACCCCGATCTGAACGACGTGAAGCGCGCTCTTCTGGCCTTCCTCGACGCGCTGGGTAAGGCCGCGACCTACGACGTCGACGGCCTGAAGGCATGGGCGGCGATCCCGGACGCCGAGCCCGGAGAACCTTGGGCCTGGGCCGACCTCGAAGGGCTCCGCGAGGAGCTTCACCCGAACCGAACCATCAGGTATCTCGACCCGTATGAGGGCGCCAAGATTTCCTAGACCCCGCCCCCGACCGGGGCTGCGTAGGTCAGTGGCATGTCCCTGCGTAGTCCCCCCGCAGAGCCCCGCGCGTGATGCCCAGATCACTTCTCCGCGCGGGGCTCTGTTCTGCCCCTCAGACAGAGAAACTGCTGGTCAGAAATCTGTAAAAACTCTGGTATTGACGAGGCGACGCCCTGCGTGGATGTGCGGCTCGGCGCCGGCGTGCGGGTGCACGTCGCGCTGCCGCCGGTCGCCACGGGCGGCCCGGTGATCTCGATCCGACTGCAGCGGGAGCGGCCCATCAGCTTCGACGAACTGGTCGCCGACTCCTTCTTCTCTGTTGTCGACCCCGGGCGGGTGCGGGAGCTGGTTGCGCGACGCGCCAATCTGCTCATCACCGGGGCGGGTGGAAGCGGCAAGACCACCCTCCTCGGGGCCCTGCTGGCACAGGCGCCGGGTGACGAACGGATCGTGGTGATCGAGGATGTCGCCGAGTTGCAGATCGCGCATCCGCATGTCGTCGCTCTCGAGTCACGTCAGCCGAACCTCGAGGGCGCCGGCGGGATCGGACTGGATCGCCTGGTGCGCGAGGCTCTGCGGATGCGTCCGGATCGGCTCGTCGTCGGTGAGTGCCGCGGAGCGGAGGTGCGCGAACTGCTGGCCGCGCTGAACACCGGGCACGATGGCGGTGCCGGCACGCTGCACGCCAACTCCCTCGACGATGTGCCGGCGCGACTCGAGGCCCTCGGCGCGCTGGCCGGGTTGTCGAGCAGCGCCCTCGCGCGGCAGGCGGTGAGTGCGTTCGACGCCGTGCTGCACGTGGAGCGGTCGCCTGCCGGGCGACGGCTGGCGGCGATCGGAGCCCTGCGCCTCGACCGACGCGGACGATTGGCGGTGGCGGTGTGAGTGCCGGGCGCGCGGGGTCGGCACCGCCCGGCTTCGAGACGACGGCGACCATGCAGCGCGTGAGTGTGCTGTTGGATGCGGGAGCGGCGCCCGGCTCGGCATGGCTGCATGCGGCATCCGGCATCGACTCGCCGGTGGGGAGCGCCATGGCGGCAGGCGTCGTCGAGCGCGGCGCGGTCGGGCGCGAATTGGTCGAGCGTCTTCACGTGGCGGGCGCGCTGGCTCCGCCGGGTGAACGGGAGGCCTGGGCGGCACTTGCCGCGGCATGGGCTGTCGCCACCGAATCCGGCGCCCCACTCGCTCCCACGCTGGCCCGATTCGCCGGCGTGCTGCGTTCGCTCGCCCAGGCGCGGCGCAATGTCGAGGTGGCGCTCGCCGGGCCGCTCGCGACGTTGCGGATCGTTCTCGCTTTGCCGGCGATCGGCCTGCTGTTCGGGATGCTGCTGGGGTTCGATGCGCTGCGCATCCTGGTCACGACGCCGGCGGGCTGGGCGTGCCTGGTGGCGGGCGGGCTGCTCGTGGTGCTCGGTCTACGGTGGAACCGGCGCCTGATCCGCACGGCGAGAACCCTGGATGCCACGCCCGGGCTCGGGCTCGAACTGCTCGCGATCGCGGTCTCGGGCGGCGCCTCCCTCGACCGTGCGCGCGAGCTGGTCGACCGTGCCTTGGCGGAGGCGGGTCTTGCGGCGCTGGGCGACGCCGCCGACTCCGTGCTGTCGTTCTCACGCGCGGCGGGCGTGCCCGCGGCGGCGTTGCTTCACGCGGAGGCGGAGGAGTCCCGTCGCGCAGCGACCGCCGATGGCGAGCGCCGGGCCGCGGAACTCGGGACACGGCTGCTGCTGCCGCTGGGGGTGTGCATCCTGCCCGCGTTCATCGCGCTCGGGGTGGCGCCGATCGTGGTGAGCATCGTGTCGTCCACGGCGTTGGCGATCTGACCGTCATCCACCGATGGCCATCACGGCGGTCGCGGGCGCGTGTTCGCCGTCGACACTGTGACTGCTCGTGCCGCGAGCCCGCTCGCGCGGGAGATGGGAAGGGCACGAATGCGCGCGATCCGAGACGCCGTCCGACACGTGAGGCGCCTGCTGCGGCGCGACGACGGGGCGGCAACGGCCGAGTATGCGATCACGATCATGGCGGCGGTCGGGTTCGCCGGCCTGCTGGTGGCGATCCTGCGGTCGGGAGAGGTGCAGGGCATCCTCACCGACCTCGTGCACCGCGCACTGACCGTCGCGGGTTAGGGGCGCGCGGTGCGGCGTGCGGGACTGCGGGCATGGATCTCCGACGAGAGGGGCAGCGCGGTCGCCGAGTTCGCGGTGGCCCTGCCCGCGGTGCTGCTCGTGCTCGGGATGGTGGTCGGCGGTATCCAGCTCGGGGCGCTTCAGGTGCGGATGCAGGATGCCGCGGCCGACGCCGCGCGCTCGCTCGGTCGGGGCGACGGGGCGTCCGTGATCGCGGCGCGGCTTGCGCGGCAGGTGGCCGGAGCCCACTGGAGCAGCTCTCGTTCCGGAGCCCTGGTCTGCGCGCACCTCGAGGCATCGGCCGGTGACCCGGCCGCCCTGCTCGGGCTCACCGTCTCGGCCACGAGTTGCGCGCAGACCGAGCAGTGACTCCCCACCTGACCACCGGCCTCCGCGACGACCGCGGCGCGGGTGCCGTCCTGGCGCTCGCCCTGGTGATGGTCGTGGTCACGATCGGGCTGTCGGGAGTGGCCATCGCCTCCGCGGTGACGGCGCGCCAGCGGGTGGTCGGGGCCGCCGATCTGGCGGCGCTCGCCGCGGCGGACGCGGCATCCGGAGCGATCGGCGGCCGGCCGTGCCAGGTGGCAGCAGCTGTCGCGACAGGCAATCGGGCTCGCCTCACGGCGTGCGAATCGGACGGCCTGGTGGTCTCGGTGACGGTGAGCGGGGAGTTCGCGGGCATCCCGATCGCTGCGCATTCTCGCGCGGGGCCCCCGGGCTGAGCGGCTGTGGCGGTCCGAGCAGAATCGGTGCGCGACTGTGTATGGTGTGCCACGGACGGAAGGGGAGAAGTGCCCGGGACCAAGAAGCTGGTGATCGTCGAGTCACCGGCGAAGGCCAAGACCATCGCACAGTATCTGGGCGATGGCTATGAGGTGCAGGCCTCGGTCGGGCATATCCGCGACCTCATCGAGCCGAAGAACCTGCCGCCCGAGCTGAAGAAGGGGTCGGTCGGCAAGTTCTCGATCGACGTCGAAAACAACTTCACTCCCTATTACGTGGTCAGCGACGCGAAGAAGAAGACGGTCGCCGACCTGAAACGCGCGCTCAAAGACGCCGACGAGCTCTATCTCGCCACTGATGAAGACCGCGAAGGCGAGGCCATCGCCTGGCACCTGCTCGAGGTGCTGAAGCCGAAGATCCCGGTGAAGCGGATGGTCTTCCACGAGATCACCAAAGAGGCGATCCAGCGCGCGCAAGAGAGCTTCCGCGAACTCGACACCGATCTGGTCGACGCGCAAGAGACGCGCCGCATCCTCGACCGGCTCTACGGCTTCGAGGTGTCGCCCGTGCTCTGGCGCAAGGTCGGGCCGGGGCTGTCGGCGGGACGCGTGCAGTCCGCCGCGACCCGCCTGGTGGTCGACCGCGAACGCGAGCGGCTCGCCTTCGTCTCGGCGAGCTACTGGGATCTGACCGCGACACTGGATGCCGCATCGGCATCCGGGTCGGGCACCTTCGACGCGAAGCTGGCCCGCCTCGACGGCAAGCGCGTGGCATCCGGACGCGACTTCGACGACCGCGGCGTGCTGTCGGGCGACGCGGTCGCGCTCGACGAGGCCGCCGCCGAGCGTCTCGCCGCCGCCCTGCGGCTCGACACGACCAGCTTCACCGTGACGAGCGTCGAGTCGAAGCCCTACACGCGCCGCCCCGCCGCGCCCTTCACCACCTCCACACTTCAGCAGGAGGCGGCGCGCAAGCTGCGGTTCTCGGCTCGTCAGACCATGAGCGTCGCGCAGGGTCTGTATGAGAACGGGTACATCACCTATATGCGCACCGACTCGTCGACGCTCTCGCAGCAGGCGCTCGACGCGGCGCGCAGCCAGGCGGCCAAGCTCTACGGCGCCGAGACGGTCCCCGACAAGCCGCGGGTCTACGCCAGCAAGTCGAAGAACGCGCAGGAGGCGCACGAGGCCGTCCGCCCGGCAGGCGACGTCTTCAAGACGCCGGCCGAGCTGTCGAGCGTGCTGCGCGGCAACGACTTCAAGCTCTACGACCTGATCTGGAAGCGCACGGTCGCCTCGCAGATGGCCGACGCGCGCGGATCCACGGCGTCGGTGACCATCGCCGGCGCGACCGCGGACGCCGGCACGGCCGAGTTCACGGCATCCGGAACCGTCATCACCTTCCGCGGCTTCCTCTCCGCCTATGAAGAGGGCCACGACGAGGCGCGCAACGCCGAAGAAGCCGACGCCAGCCTGCCCCCGCTGACCGAGGGTCAGGTACTGGCGCTGCAGGAGCTCGAGGCGAAGGGCCACGAGACCAGCCCGCCGCCGCGCTACACCGAGGCCAGTCTCGTCAAGGCGCTCGAAGAGTTGGGCATCGGCCGGCCCTCGACCTACGCGAGCATCATCTCGACGATCGTGGATCGCGGGTATGTCACGCCCCGTGGCACCGCGCTGGTGCCCAGCTGGGTCGCCTTCAGCGTCGTGCGACTGCTCGAAGACCACTTCGGCGACCTGGTCGAGTACGACTTCACCGCCGAGATGGAGGAGGACCTCGACCTCATCGCCGACGGCACGGCCGACCGCGTCGAGTGGCTGAAGAGCTTCTACTTCGGCAGTGACAAGCACCGCGGACTGCGCACCGTCATCGACAACCTGGGCGACATCGACGCGCGCTCGATCAACTCGATCCAGATCGCGCCCGACATCACCCTGCGCATCGGCAAGTACGGCCCCTACCTCGAGGCGCCCGCGGCCGACGGCAGTGAGACGCCGCGGCGCGTCAACGTGCCAGACGACCTGGCGCCCGACGAGCTGACCGCCGAGAAGGCGCGCGAGCTGATCGCGGCACCGGTCAACAGCGACCGCGAGCTCGGGGTGAACCCGGCCAACGGCAAGATGATCGTGTCGAAAGACGGTCGCTACGGGCCGTACGTGACGGAGGTTGAGCCAGAGGCACCCGCCCAGGCGGAGGTCGACACGGTTGCCGAGACGGTTCACTCGGTCGACCCCGACACCGGCGAGGTCGTCGACACGACGGAGAAGCCGAAGAAGAAGCCCGCCAAGAAGAAGGCGCCGGCTGCGCCCAAGCCGCGCACGGCATCCCTGTTCAAGAGCATGGATCCCGCCACCGTCGACCTGGCGACCGCCCTCAAGCTGCTCGATCTGCCGCGGGTGGTGGGCCAGGATCCCGAGACCGGTGTCGACATCACCGCGCAGAACGGACGCTACGGCCCGTATCTGAAGAAGGGCACCGACAGCCGTTCGCTCGACAGCGAAGAGCAGATCTTCGACATCGACATGCCCGCCGCGCTCGAGATCTTCGCGCAACCCAAGTACGGCGCGCGTCGGCCCACGAGCGCGCTCAAGGAGTTCGACGCCGACCCGGTCAGCGGCAAGCCCATCAAGGTGCGCGACGGTCGCTTCGGGGCCTACGTCACCGACGGCGAGACCAATGCGACGATCCCTCGTGGCGAAGACGTCGAGGGCCTCGACTTCGATCGCGCGGTGCAGTTGCTGGCCGACAAGCGGGCGAAGGGTCCGGCGAAGCCGAAGGCCAAGCGAGCACCGGCGAGGCGCACGCCCGCCAAGAAGAGCTGAGCGTGGCGGCGGACGAGCACCTCGGCCTGTTCCTCACCTTCGAGGGCGGCGACGGGTCGGGCAAGTCGACGCAGTCGGCGCTGCTCAAAGCGTGGCTGACCGAGCAGGGCCGCACCGTGGTCAGCACGCGCGAGCCGGGCGGCACCGAGGTGGGCGACGAGATCCGCGAGATCGTGCTGCATCGCCGCGGACACATCGTCCCGCGCGCCGAGGCGCTGCTCTACGCGGCGGATCGGGCGCAACACGTGAGCACCGTGGTCCGCCCGGCGCTCGAACGCGGCGACATCGTGCTGCAAGACCGCTACCTCGACTCGTCGGTCGCCTATCAGGGCGTCGGGCGCGAACTCGAAGCCGGCGAGATCCGCGACCTGTCGCTCTGGGCCGCCGAAGGTCTGCTGCCCGACATCACGGTGCTGCTCGATCTCGACGTCGCCATCGGCCGCGGCCGCCTGGATGAGTCGCGCACCCGCTACGACCGGCTCGAGTCGGAGGCGGCCGAGTTCCACACCCGCGTGCGCGAGGCGTATCTGCAGCTGGCGGCCGCCGAGCCGGAGCGCTTCCTCGTACTCGACGCGACGCTCCCCGTCGACGAGCTCGCGGCGCGCATCCGGGCTCGGGTGTCGGCCGCGCTCGCTTAAGCTGACCGCATGGCGTGGAGCGATCTGATCGGACAGTCCGACGCCATCGCGACCATGCGCGCCGCGGCGGAGGGCGACGGTCTCACCCACTCCTGGCTGATCACCGGGCCGCCGGGATCCGGGCGGTCCACCCTCGCGTACGCGTTCGCGGCGGCGCTGCTGGCCCGGCCCGGCGACGAGGCCGCGACGGAAGCCCAGGTGGCGGCTCGCACGCATCCGGATCTGGGCGTGCTGAGCACCGATCGCGTGCTCATCTCGATCGACGAGGTGCGCCAGCTCGTCGCCTCGAGCCAGTACTCCCCGAGCGTCGGGCGCTACCGGGTGATGGTGATCGAAGACGCCGACCGGATGACGGAGCGCACCTCGAACGTGCTCCTCAAGGCCCTCGAAGAACCGCCCGAGCGCACGGTGTGGATCCTGTGCGCGCCCTCCGAGGCGGATCTGATCCCCACCATTCGCTCCCGCGTTCGCAGCGTGCGGCTGCGGGTGCCGAGCGTCGACGACGTCGCCGAACTCATCTCGCGCCGCGACGGCGTGAGCCTCCCGGAGGCGACTCGCGCGGCCCGCGAGGCGCAGTCCCACATCGGCATGGCGCACCGGCTCGCCACCAACGAGCAGGCGCGGGCGCGACGGGCGCGCACGCTGCAGCTCGCGCTCGGCATCCGGAGCGTCAGCGGCGCGGTGATCGCGGCCGCCGAACTGATCGAGGTCGCGGGCGACGACGCCAAGGCGATCACCGAGGAGCGCGACGCCGAGGAGCGCGAGGGCGCGATGCGGTCGCTGGGCATCGAGGCGGGCGGCACGATCCCGCCGGCGCTCCGCGCCCAGCTGAAGGCGCTCGAGGAGGACCAGAAGCGCCGCGCGACCCGCAGCCTGCGCGACGGGTTGGACCGCATCCTGGTCGATCTGCTCTCGCTGTATCGCGACATCCTGCTGCTGCAGCTCGGCGTCGAGGTCGAGCCGGTGAACCTCGCGATCTACTCGGAGCTGGTGGCCGCCGCGCGGCTCGCGACGCCGGCCCGCACGATCGAGACGCTCGACGCGATCGCCGAGGCACGGGTGCGGATCGCGGGGAACGTCGCGCCCGCCCTGGCCCTCGAAGCGGTGCTGGTCAGTGCCGTGCGCAACCCCGAGACTGTTCCTGCATCGTCCGGAAGGGACACCCTGTGATTCGCTTGCCCGCTGCTCTCAGCCCCCACGACCTCAGCCCTCACCGCGCCCGCTCCCGCGGCCGGGTGACGGTCGCCCTCGCCACGCTGTCGGTGGCCGCGCTGCTGCTCACCGGATGCGTGTCGTGGTTCCGGCCGCCTGCGCCGATCAGCTCGACCTCGACGCCGACCGGCGAGAAGGTGGCCGCCGACCTACAGCCCTTCTACTCGCAGGTCGTCAAGTGGTCGAGCTGTTCGGGGTCGTTCCAGTGCGCAGACGTCACCGCGCCGATGAACTGGAAGGACCCGTCGAAGGCCTCGATCAAGCTCGCGCTGATCCGCAAGCCGGCGACGGGTAACCGTCTGGGATCGCTGCTGGTCAACCCGGGCGGCCCGGGGGCGTCGGGGTACGACTTCATCCACGATTCCCTGAGCTACGCGGTCGACAGCACCCTGCGCGCCAACTACGACATCGTCGGCTTCGACCCGCGCGGCGTCGGCCATTCCACGGCCGTCAACTGCGGCGGGGCGAAAGTGCTCGACCACTTCAACTACGACATCGTTCCGGGCACGCCGGGCACCGACTCGTGGATCGCCGAGCTCGAGAAGGAGAACGCCCAGTTCGGACAGGACTGCCTCGACCACACCGGACCGCTTCTGCAGTACGTCGACACCAACAGTGCCGCACGCGACCTCGACCTGCTGCGGGCCGTGCTCGGAGACAAGAAGCTCAACTACCTCGGCTATTCCTACGGCACGCTGCTCGGCGCCACCTATGCCGAGCTCTACCCGACGAAGACGGGGCGCCTCGTGCTCGATGGCGCGCTCGACCCGGCGACGACCGATTTCACCGTCACCGACATCCAGGCCAAGGGATTCGAGAGCGCTTTCCGTGCGTACCTCAAAGACTGCATCGGCCGCAAGGACTGCCCGTTCACGGGTTCGGTCGACCAGGCGATGGCTCAGACCGGGCAGCTGCTCGACAAGCTGCAGGCCACGCCGCTGACCGGATCCGATGGGCGCCAGCTCGGGGCCAACACGATGTTCGTCGCGATCATCCTGCCGCTGTACAACAAGGACAACTGGCCGTACCTGAACCAGCTCTTCACCGAGCTGCGCACCGGCAAGACCGCCACCGCCTTCCTGCTGGCCGACAGCTACAACGACCGCAACCAGGACGGCACGTATTCGTCGAACTCGACCGAGGCCTTCGTCTCGATCAACTGCCTCGACTACGTGAGCGACAGCTCGATCGACACCATGCGCGCCGAGGCGGCGCAGCTGGCGAAGGACGCTCCGGTCTTCGGTCCGCGGATGGCGTACGGCGGCACGAGCTGCGCCAAGTGGCCGTTCGCGGCGACCCGGGTGCGCGGCCCGATCGAAGCCAAGGGCTCCGGTGACATCCTGGTGGTGGGCACCACCAACGATCCCGCCACCCCGTACGTCTGGGCGCAGAACCTGTCGAAAGAACTCGAGCACGGCCACCTCATCACCTATCACGGCGAGGGGCACACGGCGTACAACAAGTCGAACTCGTGCGTGAACAACGCGGTCGATGACTACTTCGTGAAGGGCACGGTGCCCTCGAAGGACCCCGACTGCTGAGCGCGATCGGGTCGAGCGAGGCAGACTAGATCCATGGATGTCGCCGAGCTCGGCCTGCGCGAACGCAAGCGCCTGGCGACCCGGCGCGCGATCCAGTTGGCGGCGCTGCGCCTCGTGAAAGACCGTGGACTCGACGCCGTCACCATCGACGACATCAGCCACGACGCCGACGTCTCGCCGCGCACCTTCTTCAACTACTTCGTCTCGAAAGAGGCGGCGCTGGTCGGCGACGGCCCCGACCGGCCATCCGACGAGGCGGTCGAGACCTTCGTGCACGGCTCCGGCGGGATCCTCGACGACCTGGCTCGCATGATGACGGCCTCGGCCGAGAACGTGCTGCAAGACCAGGAGGTGATCCAGCTGCGCAAGGCCCTCGCCGCGGACTACCCGCACCTGACGGTGCTGCGGATGCAGGGTTTCCAGGCCTTCCAGAGCGATCTCGCGGCGATCGTCGGCCGCCGGCTCGCGATCGAGAACCCCGCGCTGGCTGACGACCCCGCCCGCCTCGCCAGCCGGGCCGACCTCGTCACGATGGTCGCGGTGGCCGCCATGCACCACGCCTGGAAGACCTGGGCGAGCGATCCGGATGCGGTCGATTCCATCGCCGACCGGATGCGTTCGTCGTTCGTCGAACTCGGCGACGTGATCGGCGAGCTGGCCCCGCGCTGAGCGGACGCGGTCGGCATCCGCGCGATCGGTTATGCTTTTCGACGGTACCGGCCCCGGCCGTGCCCGCCGCCTTAGCTCAGTTGGTAGAGCGATTCACTCGTAATGAATAGGTCGTCAGTTCGATTCTGACAGGTGGCTCTTCTCCCGAGCGCCTAGCTCGCCACCCGTCCGTCGTATGCCGCCTGCCGCTGCACCACGTCATCCATGTTCGCGATGGCCCAGCCCTCGAGGGCTCGCAGCGGATGCTGCAGCGAGCGGCCGAGCTCGGTGAGCTCGTATTCGACGTGCGGTGGCACCACGGCGTAGGCGGTGCGCGAGACGAAGCCGTCGCGCTCGAGGGAGCGCAGGGTCTGGGTCAGCATCTTCTGCGAGATGCCCTCGACCTCGGCTGCGATCTCGGTGAAGCGACGCGGGCCGGCATCGAGCGCGCCCACGATCAGCACGGTCCAGCGGTCGCCGATGCGGTCGAGCAGCCGTCGCGACGGGCAGTCGCGCCGATAGGGATCCCATGCTCCGACGGTCACCGCGCGGTTCCTCTCTTACCTGAAAGTGCCTACTCCCACGGAGTCGCGGGGTGGGTTAGCCTCTCTAAGTTACCAATAGAGAGCATGGGAGTTCCACTGTGTCACGCATCACTGTTCTGGGCGGAACCGGCTACGCGGGAGCCGCCATCGTCGCCGAGGCGGCCCGCCGCGGCCACCAGGTCACGTCCGTCAGCCGCACGGCGCCGACCGACCCGGTCGCCGGGGTCGACTACGTGACCGGATCTGCGCTGGATGCCGCCGTCCTCGATCAGGTCGTGCCCGGTCGCGATGTGGTCATCAGTGCGCTGTCGCCCCGGGGCGACATGGCGGGCAAGGTCGAGGACGTGCTGCGCGAGGTGACGCGCCGCGTCGAGGGGACCCCCACGCGCGTCGCGCATGTCGGCGGCGCCTCGTCGCTGCTCACCGAGCCGGGCGGCCCGCGGCTGTGGGACGTCACGCACGAGCACATCCCGGCCGACGTCAAGCCCGAGGTCGTGACTGGCCTGAACATCCTCGACGACCTCCGCTCGACGCCGGAGACCGTCGACTGGTTCTATGTCAGCCCGCCCGAGAAGTTCGGATCGTGGGAGGCGACGCCGGTCAAGGGAAAATACCGCTTGGGTGGCGACGTCTTGCTGCGCGACGAGGACGGGGTGTCGACCATCTCGGCGGCCGATCTCGCGCTGGCGATCCTCGACGAGATCGAGAATCCGGCGCACCGGCGCAAGCGCTTCACGGCCATTCACTAGGGCGAGGACGAGGCCCGCGCCAGCACCGCCCGCGCCTGCATGAGCACCGGGCCGTCGACCATCCGCCCCTCGAAGCGGAACACACCGGGATTCGCCTGGGCCGCGCTGAGCACACGCTCGGCCCAGGCGATCTCGTCGGCGGTCGGCGCGTAGCCACGACGGATCACCTCGACCTGCGAGGGGTGGATGCAGGCGCTGGCGGCGAACCCGACCGCCGCGGCGTCCTCCACCTCGGCGGCGAGCCCGTCGAGGTCGGCGATGTCGAGGTGCACCGTGTCGATGGCGGGCTTGCCGGCCGCGGCCGCGGCGATCAGTACGCGCGAGCGGGCGTAGCGGGCCACATCGCGGTACGAGCCGTCGGCATGGCGGCTGGAGCGGCCGCCGATGGCGCCCACCAGATCCTCGGCGCCCCACATGAGCGCGACGACCTGGGGCACGGCGGCGATGACTCCGGCGTTCTCGACGCCGGCCGGGGTCTCGCACAGGGCGACGACCTCGAAATCGGAGAGCGCACTCAGGTCGTCGGCGCCCTCGGTCTTGGCGAGCATGAGGAGACGGAACGGCGACGAGCGCACGGCGTGCAGGTCGAGCTCGAAGTCGCGCGTGCCCGCGGGGTTGACCCGCACCATCGTGCGAGCCGGGTCGAGGGTCGAGCCGACCACCGACTCGCGAGCCGATACGCGATTCTCGGGGGCCACGGCATCCTCGAGATCAAGGATCACCGAATCGGCGGCGGCGGCCGCCTTGCCGTAGCGATCCGGCCGGTCGGCCGGGCAGAACAGGAGAGCCGGGCCGTGCATCAGTGATCCGCGGTGGGCTCGGCCGGCTTCAACAGCATCAACGTGCTGCGCGCCGCGACGCACACCACCTCGCCGCGCTGATTGCGCATGGTGTGTTCGAACGTCGCGATGCCCTGGCCCGGGCGGCTCTTCGATTCTCGCTTGTCGCTGACGACCGTCTCGGCCGCCAAGGTGTCGCCGACGCGCACCGGAGCCGGAAAACGCACCTCCGAGAAGCCGAGGTTGGCGACGATGGTGCCCTGCGTCAGCTGCGCGACCGACAGCCCGACCAGGGTCGAGAGCGTGAACATGCTGTTGACCAGCCGCTCGCCGAACTCGGTGCCCTCGCTCCACACGGCGTCGAGATGCAGGGCCTGGGTGTTCATGGTGAGGGTTGTGAACAGGATGTTGTCGGCCTCCGACACGGTGCGTCGCGGCCGGTGCTCGTAGACGACACCCAGCTCGAGCTCGTCGAAGTAGAGACCGCGCTGAACGATGGACTTGGTCATCCCGGTGCTCCCTCGATCGTCGCCAGCAGTTGTCCCCGCTCCACATGATCCCCGATCGCCGTGTCGAGGTGGGCGATTCCTGCGCTGGGAGCCGTCAGCACGTGCTCCATCTTCATCGCCTCGACGATGAGGAGCGGCTGATCGACCTCGACCGCGTCGCCGGATGCGACCAGCACCGCCACCACCGATCCCGGCATGGGCGAGCTCACGGTCGGCACGGCGATCGTGTCGGCGCTCGCCCGGCGCTCGGGTGGGACCTCGCGCAGGCGCCAGGTGACGCCCCCGCGCGCGAACTCCACGGTCCTGCCGGCGACCCACGTCACGACGATGTGCCCGACGCCGGCCACCGAGACGAACGCGCCGCCGTCATCGAGTAAGACCACGGATGCCGGCGCGGCCTCCGCGCCATCCACCGACACCTGCGCCGCGTCGGGCGTGCCCGAGACGGTCACAGCCCGGACCGCGGAGTCGTCGCCGCGCCCGTCCACCGCCAGGCGGTATCGCAGCGGGGCGGGCGACCCGAGCCGCCACCCGCTCGGCCGGCTCCACGGGGCGTCGCTCGAGGCGGCCCACCGCGCGGCGACCAGCAGCAGGGCCGCGGTGGCGAACACCGTGTCGTCAGCCGGGGCGAAGGGCAGCGCCGCCAGTTCGCGCCCGATCAGCTCGGTGTCCATCGTAGCCGCGGCGACCTCGGGAAGCGCGAGCAGCAGTTGCAGGAACTCGAGGTTGGTGGTGACACCGAGCACCGCGGTCTCGGCGAGGGAGCGACGCAGCAGGGCGATCGCGGCATCCCGGTCGGGCGCCCAGGCGATGACCTTGGCCAGCATCGGGTCGTAGTCGCTCGATACCCGCAGCCCCGGCAGCAGGGCGCTGTCGACCCGAACTCCCGCTCCCGACGGTTCGCGCAGCAGCTGCACGCGCCCGCCCGTGGGCAAGAAGTCGGTCATCGGGTCTTCGGCATAGACGCGCGCCTCGATGGCGTGGCCGCGGAAGACCACGTCCGACTGCGCGATGCCGAGCGGCTCGCCCGCCGCCATGCGCAGCTGCAGCTCGACCAGGTCGAGCCCGGTGATCGCCTCGGTCACCGGATGCTCCACTTGCAGCCGCGTGTTCATCTCCATGAAGAAGAACTCGTCGGGCGCCTCGTTCGACACGATGAACTCGACGGTGCCGGCGCCCGAGTAGGCGACCGAGCGAGCCGTCTCGCACGCGGCCTCGCCCAGGCGTGCGCGGGTCTCGGGCGAGATGATCGCGCTCGGGGCCTCTTCGATCACCTTCTGGTGGCGCCGCTGCAGCGTGCAGTCGCGTTCGCCCAGGTGGATCACGTGGCCGTGCGCGTCGGCCATCACCTGCACCTCGATGTGGCGGGGTGAGGCGAGGTAGCGCTCGAGCAGCAGGGTGTCGTCGCCGAAGCTCGCGGCCGCCTCGCGGCGGGCGGAGGCGAGGGCGGCGGGCAGTTCGGCGGCAGCCGTGACGACGTGCATGCCCTTGCCGCCACCCCCGGCCGAGGGCTTGATCAGCAGGGGGTAGCCCACGGCGGCAGCGGCGGCGATCAGCTGCTCGTCGGTCATCCCGGGCTCGCCGGCCCCGGGCACGGTGGGCACCCGGCGCGCGGCGACCGCGGCCTTGGCGGCGATCTTGTCGCCCATGACGCGGATCGCCTCGCTCGACGGTCCGACGAACGTCACGCCCGCCTGCTCGCACGCCGCGGCGAATGCAGGGTTCTCGGCGAGGAATCCGTAGCCGGGGTGGATCGCGGCGGCCCCGGTCCGCTCCGCGGCCGCGAGCACCTCGTCGATGCTCAGGTAGCTGCTCACGCGCACGGCCTCGTCGGCCAGGCGGACGTGGCGGGCCGCGGCATCCACCTCGGTGTACACCGCGATCGACTGGATGCCGAGCCGGCGCAGCGTGCCGATGATCCGGCAGGCGATCTCGCCGCGATTGACGATCAGAACGGAATCGAACATGGCCCGCACTACATCCGGAAGACGCCGTAGCCGACGTCCTCCATCGGGGCGCGCATGCAGACGTCGATCGCCAGGGCGAGCACCTCGCGCGTGCGGGCCGGGTCGATCACGCCGTCATCCCACAGCCGAGCGGTCGAATAGTACGGGTTGCCCTGCTGCTCGAACTGCTCGAGCACCGGCGCCTGGAACGCGGCCTCGTCGTCGGCCGACCACGGCTCGCCGGCATCCTCGAGCTGCTGGCGGCGGATCGTCGACAGCACCGATGCCGCCTGTTGACCGCCCATCACCGAGACGCGGGCGCCCGGCCACAGCCAGAGGAAGCGCGGCGAATACGCCCGCCCGCACATCGAGTAGGTGCCGGCGCCGAACGAGCCGCCCACCACGACGGTGAACTTCGGCACCCGGGCGCAGGCCACCGCGTTGACCATCTTGGCGCCGTGCTTGGCGATGCCGCCGACCTCGTACTCGCGCCCGACCATGAAGCCGGCGATGTTCTGCAAGAAGATCAGCGGGATGCCGCGCTGGTCGCACAGCTCGATGAAGTGCGCGCCCTTGAGCGCCGACTCCGAGAACAGCACGCCGTTGTTCGCGACGATGCCGACCGGATGCCCATGCAGCCGCGCGAATCCGGTCACCAGCGTCGTGCCGTACTCCTGCTTGAACTCGAGCCAGGAGCCGCCGTCGACCACTCTGCGGATGATCTCGTGCACGTCGTACGGCGTCGACAGGCTGACCGGCACGACGTCGGCGAGCTCGTCGGTGGGCCGCTCGGGCGCGACGACCGGCTCGGGCGCGTAGGGCAGCGCCGGGGTCGCTGGCAGGGTGGCGACGATGTCGCGCAGGATCTGCAGGGCGTGGTGATCGTCTTCTGCGAGGTGGTCGACCACGCCCGATAGGCGCGCATGCGTGAATCCGCCCCCGAGGTCTTCTGCGCTGACCACCTCGCCGGTCGCGGCCTTCACCAGGGGCGGACCCCCGAGGAAGATGGTGCCCTGGTTGCGCACGATCACGGTCTGATCGCTCATCGCGGGCACGTAGGCGCCGCCTGCGGTGCTCGACCCGAGAACGGCCGACAGCTGCGGGATGCCGGCCCGCGACATCCTCGCCTGGTTGTAGAAGATGCGGCCGAAGTGGTCCCGATCGGGAAAGACCTCGTCCTGCCGGGGCAGGAAGGCGCCCCCCGAGTCGACCAGGTAGAGGCAGGGCAGACGGTTCTCGAGCGCGATCTCCTGCGCGCGCAGGTGCTTCTTGACCGTCATCGGGTAATAGGTGCCGCCCTTGACGGTGGCATCGTTCGCGACCACCATGACGTGCCGACCGTGGACCAACCCCACCCCCGCGATGACGCCCGCCGATGGGCTCTCGTTGTCGTACAGGTCCCAGGCGGCGAGCGGCGCCACTTCGATGAAGGGGCTGCCCGGGTCGAGCAGGGTGTTCACGCGTTCGCGGGCCAGCAGTTTGCCGCGGCTGACATGACGCTGACGCGACTTCTCGGGTCCGCCGAGAGCGATGAGCGCTGTGTGCTCGTGCAACTCGCGCACCAGGTCGCGATAGCTGGTCGTCGCCATGACTCGCCTTCGGTTATCGATCGCTAACTGAATTCAGGCTAACGACCGCGGATCACGCTGTCCAGCACCTAAAATGCCGTCCATGCCCAGCACCTGGAGAGCCACGCAGAAGGCCAGCCGCCGGTCCGCGTATCTGGCGGCCGCGGCCACCCTGTTCGCGGCGCGCAGCTACGCCGAGGTGACGATCGGCGACCTCGGAGAAGCGGCGGGCGTGAGCGGCCCCGCGCTGTACAAGCACTTCGCCAACAAGGAGGCCGTGCTGGTCGAGTTGCTGGTCGGGGTCAGTCAACGGCTGCTCGGTGCCGCGCAAGAGATCGTGGCCGACGAGGCGCCGGCCGCCGAGAAGCTGAGCCGTCTGGTGGCCTTCCACACCGATTTCGCCCTGCAAGAGAGCGACACCATCCTCATTCAGGGCCGGGATCTCGGCCTGCTGCCCCCCGAAGCCAGCCGGCGCGTGCGGTCGCTCCAGCGCGCATACCTGGAGCAGTGGCGCGCGGTGCTCACCGAGGTGCGGCCCGAGTTGGACCGCGATGAGTGCGAGCTCCGGCTGCAGGGCGTGTTCGGGTTGCTCAACTCGACCGCGTTCAGCGCCGGGCACATCGGCCCGCGCCCGCGGAGTGCGCGCATCCTCGCCGGGATGGCGATGTCGTGCCTGCTCGAGGGGTCAGGCCCGGCCTGAGTCTTGCCATGTCCGCCGTCGTGTGCCTACAGTGAATCCGGTTAGCAAGCAATAACCGAGGCGCACCACGAGTCGAAACGATGGGCACATGAGCAGCGACGCGGCTGTCGACCTTCCCTCCGAGTATCAAGACCTGCAGGCGACGGTTCGCGACTTCGCCAACGAGGTCATCGCGCCCGTGTCGGCGCGGCACGATGAGGAGCATTCGTTCCCGTACGAGGTGGTCGCGGGCATGGCCGAGATGGGTCTGTTCGGGCTGCCGTTTCCCGAGGAGTACGACGGCATGGGTGCCGACTACTTCGCCCACTGCCTGGTGCTCGAGGAGATCGCCAAGGTCGATCAGAGCGTCGCCATCACCCTCGAAGCCGGCGTTTCGCTCGGGGCGATGCCGATCTTCCACTTCGGCACCGAGCAGCAGAAGCAGCAGTGGCTGCCGCGATTGGCCAGGGGCGAGGCGCTCGGCGCCTTCGGCCTGACCGAGCCCGGAGGCGGCAGTGACGCCGGCGGCACGCGAACCCGCGCGGTGTTCGACAGCGACGCGGACGAGTGGGTGATCAACGGCAGCAAGCAGTTCATCACCAACTCGGGCACCGACATCACCGAGCTGATCACGGTGACGGCCGTCACCGGCGAGAAGGATGGTCGCAAAGAGATCACCAGCTTCGTGATTCCGAGCGGCGTACCGGGGCTGACGGTCGAGAAGGCGTACAACAAGGTGGGCTGGAACGCGTCGGACACGCATCCGCTCACCTTCGTCGATGTCCGGGTGCCGAACGAGAACATGCTCGGCGAGCGGGGGCGGGGGTTCGCCAACTTCCTGCGGATCCTCGATGAGGGCCGCATCGCCATCGCGGCGATGGCGGTCGGCGCCGCCCAGGGATGTGTGGACGCGAGTGTCAGGTACGCCCGGGAGCGCGAGGCCTTCGGCCGGCCGATCGCGACCTACCAGGGCATCAGCTTCAAGATCGCGCGGATGGAGGCCCGGGCCCACGTCGCACGGCTTGCCTACTACCGCGCGGCGCAGTTGATGATCGCGGGCCGGCCGTTCAAGAAAGAGGCCGCGATCGCCAAGCTCATCGCGGGCGAGGCCGCCATGGACAACGCCCGCGACGCGACGCAGGTCTTCGGCGGCTACGGATTCATGAACGAGTTCGTCGTCGCGCGGCACTACCGCGACTCGAAGATCCTCGAGGTGGGGGAGGGCACCACGGAGGTGCAGCTGATGTTGGTGGCGCGCGAGCTCGGGCTCTAGGCCCCGGGATCCGTCGGCGCGGCCAGCAGGTCGACCAGCACCGCTGCCTCGTTCAGCGGCGACTTCGCGCCGTACAGCAACGTGGTCTTCGCGTGCTCGGCAACGAGCGACCGCAGCTCGGCGAACGCCGGATTCGTCGTCAGTTCGGCCAGGTAGCGGCGCGTGAACTCGGCGAAGCGATCGTCGCGATGGTCGAACCACACCCGCAACTCGGCGCTCGGCGCGACCTCCTTGAGCCAGAGGTCCAACGCCGCGCGCTCGTGCGAGACGCCGCGCGGCCACAGGCGGTCGACCAGCACGCGGAACCCGTCGTCGGGCTCGGCGGGCTCGTAGATCCGCTTGGCGACGACGTTCGGGCTCGGCGCGTTCACGCGACTACCAGGCTCCGGCCGGTGCCTTCACGACCTTGACCGGCGTGTAGTGCCAGTGGGCGCCGTTCGCGTAGTGCCCGGTCGCCCATCCCGAATACCAGATGGCGTACTCGATCTCGGCGGTGGGGGCGTTGGCGTCGAGTTTGCTGGCGATGCTGGAGAACATCGGCCGCCGCAGGTTCGCCGCGAGGTACTGCGCCGCGACCACCAGGTTGGCGTACGTCCCGGTGCCGCCGCCTCCGCCCGAACCGAGCCCGTTGTTGAGCGGGTTGTTGCGGTTCCACCAGTCGTCGGCGCCGTTCTCCTGGCGCATCCATCTCGTCATCACGGTGACGTTGGCCTCGGTCATCGGGAATCCGCCGTCGAGCAGCACGAGCTTGGCCCAGTCGTAGTTGGTGCCGCCGTCAACCAGTGTCTGGATGCCGGGAGTCGCCGAGTAGGCGTCGCGCTTGGTCGCCACGCCCGCCGGCGAGACGGCGGCCTGTGCCGTCGGAGAGACGTCGAGCCGCTGCGCGTGGGCGGCGATGTAGCCCTCCAGAACGCTCGGCTGGGTCGGCGGAGCCACCGACAGAATCGCGGTGAGCGAGAAAGCGGTGACGGCAGCGCCGATCACGACGTGAGTGGGATGAAAAGTCATAAGTCAGCCTCCAGGGTACCAAACGACCTCGGAGGGGCCTGAAAACGGCCGCTCTCTCCCCCACTCCGGGGGTAGCACGGGCCTTTTTCGGCCGGTTTCGCCGCACCCGCGCTTGCTTCGGCTGATGCGAGGGCGTAGCTTTCCCCTCACGGCACCGCTCCGGGGGGAGGGGCGTCGAGCTGAGCTTGGTCCGGGGGGACTTGACCATGAAACGTACTGTGATTTTGGGCACGGTTTTTGCGACCGTGCTTGTTCTGGCTCTTCCGTTCGTCGGGGGAGGCGGGCCATCGTTCTTGACGCCGGCACAGGCGGCCGAGACCTCGTTCGACGGCACGCCCGTCGCCTCGACCTCCGCGGTCGTCAGCGGGGCTGTCAGCCATGTGGATGCGGCCGCCGCCATCGGCAGCGTCGCGATTCCGGCATCCACCGTGGTGTCTGTCGCGAAGCCGGCCGCCACGCTCACCGCCGACAGCGAGCACGTGGCCCAGAAGCCGGTTCCCAAGCCGATCGTGGTCGCGCCGACCGCCGCCGGACGCGCCAACGCCGGGGCATCGCGTCGGGCTGCGCTGCAGGCCGCCGGCCTGTCCTGCCCGGGACAGGGAAGCGGGGGCGGAAGCGCTCCCGGCATCGCGGACTCGCAGGGCCAGGGCATGATCACCGGGACCACGACCGGCGACATCCAGTCGTTCTCGTCGACCTTCAACGCGATCCGAGCCCAGAACTGCCTCGACCCGGTTCCGGCCGGCAACTTCCGCTACGACTCCTGCATGGAGCAGCGTCTGTTCTGGATGG
>Ga0209148_1000616_pt1 | contig 31649 bp, 31 predicted proteins | sample AraplaCol_mMF_r2_2_FD_184288 | JGI IMG/M metagenome (GOLD analysis project Ga0209148, IMG submission 184288) | Arabidopsis root microbial communities from North Carolina, USA - plate scrape CL_Col_mMF_r2 (SPAdes) (version 2) | ecosystem: Host-associated > Plants > Roots > Endosphere | place... | reverse complement strand
GGCCAGATCCGGCGCGCAACCGCGGGCACGTCGGGCGGCAATTCCTTGCCGGGCTTCGGCATCGGGATTTTTTCGAACGCCTGGATGGTGGTGCGGCTCTTGGCCTCGGTCTCGCCGAACATGCGCTCGCGGCTGAAGGTGAAAAGAACGTCCTCAGCGGTCAGTTCGTCACCATTGTGGAATTTCACGCCCTGGCGCAGCTTCACTTCGACAGTCTGGTCGTCGATGCGGCGCCATTCGGTGGCAAGGCCCGGCACCGCCTCGAGGTTGCCGCGCCAATTCTTGGAGATCAGGCCTTCCCAGATCGATGAGAAGAACACGCGCTCGCCGACATTGGACTGCTCGCGCAGCACGTCGAGCACGTTGGCGTTGGTCACCTTCTGCACCGCGATCGTCACCGACGGACGGTTGTCGCCTTGCGCGATCGCAAACCGCGGCAGCAGCAGCGTGCTGGCAGCAATGCCGCCTGACTTGAGGATGGTGCGACGGCTGAACTTGCTCATGGCGGTGACCCCTGCCCTGTGTGATCGATTATTCGGCGAGACCGAGCGCGGCGAGATGCGCAGCGCCCTTGCGAACGTCGTCGTGGTTGCGGAGCTCGAGGATCAGCCGCGGATTGGAATTCAGCCGGCCGAGTGCGCGGAACACGGCGATCCAGGGGATGTTGCCCTCGCCCGGCGCCCAATGCCGGTCGGCAAAACCGTCGGTGTCCTGGAGATGCACATGCGTCAGCATGTCGCCGGCGGTCTCGACGTAATAGTCGACCGGTGGCGCGCCGGTGGAGATGTGGGCGTAGTTGGCGTGACCGGTGTCGAGCGAGACGCGGACGATGCTGCTTTCAAGCGCCTTGGCGAGACGGACGCGGTCGCGCGGGTTCTTGTCCTCGATGTTCTCGATGACGATCTCGCAGCCGATGGTCTCGGCGCGCGCGATCACCTCGGCCAGCGTCGCCTTGACCCGCTCGACGATGTTGGCGCGGTTGTCAGGATAGAGATCGAGATTGTTGTGATCCCAGGTCGTGAACGGCGAATGCATGACCATCTGCGTCGCGCCGAGGAACTCCGCGGCATCGAGGCCCTGAAGCAGCCGCTTGGTCACGGCCTGGCGGATCAAGGGATCGTGGCTGTCGATCTTGAAGCCCCAGAACGGACCGTGGATGCCGAGGCGCCCGGTATGGCCCGACAGCATTTGCTTGATGTCGGTGGCGGGCGTGCGCCAGTCGCCGTCGAGCAGATCGGCGCGGAAGAAATCCTGAATTTCGAGATCGCGTTGTCGTTCGAGAAGCCAGTCGCGGTGAGCGGGGATCGACTTGATGGATAATGCAGCGCCCAACACCGGCTTCGACATGGCTTGCTCCCTTGATCGTCAGCGAAGACGGGAGCAGCGCTAGACCAGTTCAATGACAGGCCAGTGAAATCAGGGTTCCGCAACGCGGCTGAGATGTGGACATCGTGTCGCGCGCTTGCATCGATTTCGTGCAGCGGCGAATGCAGCGCGTGCACGCGCATAGATCCGTGTGCGAGATCAAGTGTTTTTCGGTCCGTAGTGATCCGGAATGGAATCCTAATTCGATCTCGCGTACATCGCACGACATCGATCGGCGGCCTTCCAAGGGCATCACCTTCTGATCGCGCACCACGGGGTTGGGGGACTTCTGGGGCGGGGGGATCAAAGGCTGGGGCAAGGTTACGAGGTCCGGACTCCTAGGCACTCCGGACCTCGTGCTTTCTAGATTGAACGTGAATTCGCGCCGCCGGCCTGATCAGCCGTGCGGCGCGAAGTCGTTCTGGGCTGCCCTCTTCCCGATCAGATCACTTGGGCACGTTCCGCTCGAGATCCTCGAGCCAGGCCGCAGCGCTCGAATCCGACGGCGCCCGCCAGTCGCCGCGCGGCGACAGCGAGCCGCCGGCTGAAACCTTCGGTCCGTTTGGCATCGCCGAACGCTTGAACTGGCTGAAGGCGAAGAACCTGCGCAGGAATACCTCGAGCCAGCGGCGGATCTCCTGGAGATCATAGGCACGACGCTTGTCGGCCGGGAATGCCGGCGGCCATTCTCCCTCAGCGACATTCTTCCAGGCCTGAAACGCCATAAAGGCGATCTTCGATGGCCGCAGGCCGAAACGCAGCGTGTAGAACAGGTTGAAATCCTGCAATTCGTAGGGTCCGACGGACGCTTCGGTGCTCTGCGGCTTCTCGCCCGGCCTCACTGGAACCAGCTCCGGCGAGATCTCGGCCGAAAGGATCGAGGCCAGGGTTCCGTTCACATCACCGCTGAACTGCTTTGAGGCGATCACCCAGCGGATCAGGTGCTGGATCAGCGTCTTCGGCACGCCGGCGTTGACATTATAATGCGCCATCTGATCGCCGACGCCATAGGTGCACCACCCGAGCGCCAGCTCCGAGAGGTCGCCGGTGCCGATGACGATGCCACCGTGGTGATTGGCAAGGCGGAACAGATAGTCCGTGCGCAGGCCCGCCTGCACGTTCTCGAAGGTCACATCGTAGACCTTCTCGCCTTTGCCGAAGGGATGGCCGATGTCTTTCAACATCTGCGTGGCCGTGGTGCGGATGTCGAGCTCCTGCCAATTCGTCTGCAACGCCTTCATCAGCGCCAGCGCATTGGTCCTGCTCTCACTGCCGGTGGCAAACCCCGGCATGGTGTAAGCAAGGATGTTCTCGCGCGGCAGGCCGAGCAGATCGACCGCTTTCGCGGCGACGATCAGCGCATGGGTGGAATCGAGGCCACCCGAGACGCCGATCACGACACGCTTTGTGCCGGTCGCGCGCATGCGCTGCACGAGGCCCGCGACCTGGATGTTGTAGGCCTCGTAGCAATCCTGCTCGAGCAGGCTTTCATCGCTCGGCACAAACGGAAAGCGTTCGACTTTACGCAGGAAGCCAATTTCAGCAGCCGGCGGCTTCAGGACGAAGCTGATTTTGCGGTAGAAGCCCTCGCGCTGCCGGCGGTTGTCGTCGAACGTGCCCATCAAGGCACGCTCCTGCCTGAGCAGGTCGAGATCGACGTCGGCCATCGTGATCTGGCCGTCCTGCCGGAAGCGCTCGCCCTCGGCCAGCAGCACGCCGTTCTCGTAGATCGAGGTCTGGCCGTCCCAGGCGAGGTCCGTGGTGGATTCTCCTGCCCCTGCGGCGGAATAGACGTAGGCCGCCAGGCAGCGCGCCGAGGTCGACTGGCAGAGCAGCGCACGCGAGCGCGCCCGGCCGATGGTGATGGGGCTGCCCGAGAGATTGATCAACACGCTGGCGCCTGCCAGCGCCAGCTCGGAGGCCGGTGTCACCGGGATCCACATGTCCTCGCAGATTTCGACCCCGATGGTGAGGCCGGAAACGTCCTCGGCTGCAAACAGCAGGTCGGTGCCGAATGGCGCGTGGAGCTTGCCGATGGCAATGGCCTCACCGGCGATGCCGGCGCCCGAGGCGAAATGGCGGCCCTCGTAGAATTCGCGATAGGTCGGCAGATAGCTCTTGGGCACGACGCCCAGAACGCTGCCGCAGTGAATGACGACGGCGCAATTATAGATGCGGTTGCCAAAGCGCAGCGGCGCGCCGACGATCAGCACGGTCATCAGGCCTGCGGAGGCCTCGACGATCGAGGCAAGCCCGCGCTCGACAGCGTCGAGCAGCGGATCCTGCTTGACCAGGTCCTCGATCGCATAGCCCGACAGGCACAGCTCGGGGAACACTGCGACAGCGACCGACTGCGCGTCGCAAGCCTTTGCCGCCGCGATGACCGCCTTCGCATTGGCCGCGGGATCGGCCACATGGGAGGTGGTGACGCAGGCGGCAACGCGCGCAAAGCCATGGGCGTAGATCGAGTGGAAACTCATCGCGGAGAGGACCCTTAATTCTGTCGGACCGGCCGCGGCCGGCTCTGGACTCTATGTAGCCCATCGACCGGGTCCCGTGCAGGCCATCCGCCGTCATGCATAACGGATTTGCAAGTCATGCCTGATGTCAGGCGCTGCGCGCCAGCACGCCGGAAAGGTCGTTGCGCAGCCATTCGGCGATCCGGGGCCAGGCATGGGCATGGGTCCGCGCGCCCATGAACAGGCCGAGGTGATCGCTCGGCTCGGAATGTGCGGCTACAAAAGCCGGCGGTGTGCCGAGCAGTTTCGCCGTGGCAAACGCCTGCGCCACCGGCACGACGTCGTCATCGAGCCCGGCCAGCAGGAATACCGGCGCCTTGACGTCCCTGAGGTCGATGGCGCGGCCGAGCGCCGTGAACTGGCCGGATGCGATCCGGTTCTCTCGAAAGATCCAGTTGACGATCTCCAGATAATAGGTGCCGGGCAGATTGAGAGTTTCGCTGTTCCAGCGGTCGAAGCGGCTGAGCAGAGCGGCCCCCTCCTCGTCCGAGAGATCGCGCTGCAACGCTGCCGCGATGTCGTCGGGGCCTGGCGTCTTCGACCAGACATGCAGCATCTCCTCGCCGCTGACATTGCCGCCGCCGCGTGCGACGAGCTGGTCGTAGACCATCTCGGGCGCGTTGCGGGCGAGCTGCGCCAGCCGGGACTCGACCGAGAGGTCGACCGGCGCACCCACCAGCACCAGCCGCCGCACCTTGGCCGGAAAACGCGCTGCATAGAGCAGCGACAGCCAGCCGCCCTGGCACAGGCCGACCAGATCGACCGGCGCGCCAATCTCGTCGACGGCGACGTTGAGGTCGGACAGATAGCTATCGATCGAGAGGTAGCGCATCTCTGATGTCGCCGAGCGCCAGTCGGTGAGATAGACCCGATCGATACCGCCCTGTTGCAGCGACTGCACCACGCTATGGCCGGGTGCGAAATCCGCGATCAGGGCCCGGTGCAGCGCATAGGGCGCGCAGACCAGCGCCGGCTGGCCGGATCGCGTCCGCGCGCAATCGCGCAGCCGCATGGTCGCGAGCTCCAGCGCCACGGTGCCTGATGTGTTCCAGAGGAGCTCACTCTCGCCCTGCTTCACCGGGTTGCGTTCCAGCCACCAGAAGCAGGCATCCATGGCCAGCTTTGCTGCCGCAAACGGCCACAGCATGTGGTCATCAGGACCGCGTCCCGCTTCGCCGGGCTGCTGACTGGTCTTCTCCGCCACCATTACCTGATGATCCTCACAGGAACGCCTCCAGACTGATGACGGAAATGCCGTGCTCCCTGAAGCTGCGATGGGTCGCTGCGACCGAGCCGTCGAGGTCGATGCCGCGGCAGGCGTCCTCGATCACTGCAACTTCGAAGCCAGCCTTGCGGGCATCCTCCGCTGAAAAGCGGACGCAAAAATCGAGCGCGAGGCCGGCAACGAAAACGGTCTTCAGCTCGCGCTCGCGCAAATAGCCAAGCAGGCCGGTCGGCGTCGTCTTGTCATTCTCAAACAGCGCCGAATAGGAATCGATCCCGCGGCGAAAGCCTTTGCGCACCACCAGGCTTGCCCGCGTCAGGTCCAGATCCCCATGGAATTCGGCGCCGGCCGTGCCCTGGACGCAATGGGTCGGCCACAGCACCTGGGTGCCATAGTCGAGCTCGATGGTCTGGAACGGCTGCTTGCCCGGATGGTTCGGCGCGAAGGAGACGTGGTTGGCGGGGTGCCAGTCCTGCGTCAGCACCACATTGGCGAATTTTTGGGCGATCCGGTTGATGGCGGGGACGACCTTCTCGCCGCCGGGAACGGCGAGCGCCCCTCCGGTGCAAAAGTCGTTCTGCACGTCGATCACCAGCAGCACGTCGCGGTCGGTTATCTTCATCGAGAAGTCCCATGTATCCGCCCGGCGCAGTCGGGCACCGGCCATTCTGGCCAATGTCGATCTTCCTGCGCGGCTTCGCAACCACCGTCCTCCATGCAACGCTTTGGGGGCGTCCGTGTTGACTAGCTGTACCTGAGAGCGGAATCTCTGATATCCGCCCCATACGGATCGGAGCGACGAAGCAGAGGAGAGCGGTTCCTGTGGCCAAAGGCCAGGGCAGCCAAAGGACCATGAGTATCGGCAAGACAGGAAACATTCTTCTCGCCGATATCGGCGGCACCAATGCACGCTTCGCGCTGAGCAATGGCGAGCAGATCGGACCGATCGACTATGTGAAGGTCGCCGACCATCCGACGGTCCGCGAGGCCATCACCGACGTGCTGCGCCGGGCCGACGGGGAGAAGCCTGTTAGGGCCGTTCTGGCTGTGGCGGGCCCTGTCACCAACAACCGCTGCGTCATGACCAACAGTCCCTGGGTCATCGACGGCAATGAGCTCCAGCCGGCGCTCGGCTTCGACAGTGTCCATGTGCTCAACGATTTCGAGGTGGTGGCCTGGTCCCTCCCTGCCCTGCAGCCGGCCGACCTGATTCCGCTCGGCGGAAAGGACGGCATGCCGGGGGAGCCGCTGCTCGTGGTTGGGCCCGGAACCGGTTTTGGCGTCTCCTGCCTGGTCGAGCGCCACGGCTCAAGGCTCGCCGTCGTCACGGAGGCCGGCCACGCAACGCTGCCGGCAGAGAACGAGCGCGAGGAACGGGTGATCGCCGCGATGCGCCGGCGCTTCGGCCATGTCTCGATCGAGCGCGGCGCCCTGTCCGGTTCCGGCCTGCAATCCCTCTACGAGGCGATGGCCGAGGTCGATGAAGCCCAGGTGCCGCAACGCGATGCCGCGGCGATCACCAAGGCGGCGCTGGACGGCTCTTGCGAGCTCAGCCGCGCGACGCTGGAGATGTTTTGCGCCATCCTGGGCTCCGTGGCCGGCAATCTCGCGGTGACCTTCGGCGCCAGGGGCGGCGTCTACATTGCCGGCGGAATCGCGCCGCGCTTTCCGGAATTCCTTGCGGCTTCAGCGTTTCGCGCCCGGTTCGAAGCCAAGGGGCGCTTCCAGGATTATTTGCGCAACATCCCGACGCGCCTGGTCATGAAGCCCGACGCGAGCTTCGTTGGCCTGAAGATGTTCGCCGACCACAATCTCGATTGAGGCCCGGCCGCTCCCGGCGGTCCGTCGATTCACAGCCGATTGCAACGCACACGCGGTTCCCTGCAGGATCGCGCTTGCTCCTTCGTTTCCAATAGGAAACAATCGCGCCAGTGTGTGGCGTAGGTACGGGGGCGTGACATGCGTAAGCAGGATGTGGGCTTCGACTATCACCGCTATCACCGGCTGCTGACCGAGGCCGACGATGAAGCGAAGCGGAAGGCCCTGATCGAGCTGTTGATCGAGGAAAAAGCAAGGGACCGATTGGCCGCACAGCGCGCCTCGGACCGCGCAGCCATGACGGCCCACACCATCGCCAAGGTGCTGAGGGGCGGCCGCAACTAGGGCTTGCAAGACCCGTTGCCGCGCGGCGAGGAGTCAGCGATCGATTGCGATTCCGTTAAGGATCTCTGGCAATCCTGTGTCAAACTTTTTGCTCTAGGAAGTTCCCTCACCTGATGCAATTCAGGATTAAACAGAGGGGGAATGAGCATGAGCATGATTTCGCTCGCCGAAATGCCGGCTGCGGTCCAGACCCGGTCGAACGATTATTCTTTCAAAGCAATTGTCATCTTCTGCTGCCTGGGCCTCGTCGCCTCCTTCAGCCTGATGGCGCAGGGCGTCGACCTCAGCGCCGGCCTGATGTGAATCACTGACGGATCCTCCGTCACGAAATGGCCGCCCCGTCCGGGCGGCCATTTTCGTTGACGATGCTGTCGCCGTGTCAGTGGGGCACTTTGGCGGGCATATCCGGAAACAGCGAGTCGATAATGGTCTTGAGCTGATCGAGTGCAATCGGCTTGCGCAGAATCGGCCGGCGCCGGAGCAAGGATGGCAGCAATTCCGGCCCATAGCCGGTGGCAAACAGGAACGGCTTGCCGCGGCGCTCGATCAAATCGGCGACCGGATCGACGTAAACGCCCATCAGATTGATGTCGAGGATCGCGAAATCGTACTGCGCGGTCATCGCAAAGGCGCTCGCATCGCGCACATTGTCCGCTTCCGCGACGACATGGTGGCCAAGCTCTTCCACCATGTCAGCCATCATCATCCGGATCAACGCCTCGTCTTCGACCAGGAAAACGGAGAGTCCGTCCGCCATATCAACCCCGCAAGCCTCGCTGCGAAGCTAAGCATACCCGATTTGCGAAAAGGATTCACGAATTCGTGGCCCGCCAATTCCACGAATGCATGCAATCCGATTCAAGCGCGATCGATCCAATCAGGTCAATCCAGCCCGCGCTCATGGCTGAGGCGGACCATCTCCTGGATGAACACCTGCTTCTGCTTGTCATCAAGGCTCGAGAACAGTGGCTCGGCGGCGTCGGCAACATTGCGCTGGTCGGCGGCGCGGTCGATGAGGAACTGCGCCTCGTTGCGCATCTGCTCGATGATGTCGTCGGGCGGATCGCGCTTGGCCCGCTCCACCCGCAGGTTGAGCCGCTCGGCACCGTTATGCCCGAGATAGTGCATGGCACTGGAGAAGCCGAACCAGTTCTTCTCCTGATCGGGCGTGAGATTCAACTCGGTCTTGATCCGCTCGATGTAGGAATCGCTGTTGGCGACAATCTGGTCGGCCGTCAGTTGCGGCGCGCCAGGCTGGGTCAGGACGGTGACGTCCTTATTTTCATTATCCTTGTTGTCCTGGGGGGCGTTCTTGGCTTCCTTGGTGGCCTTGGCCCCCTTGGCGCCTTTTGCCGTCTTGGCATCCTTGTCCTTGCCGGCGCCCGCCTGCCTGGCGTCCTTCGCATCCTTGGACGCGTCCTTGCTTGAATCCTTGCTGGCGTCCTTGGCTGGCGTCTGGCCGCTGTTGTTATTCCCGACGCCGAGCACACCGGTGAAGACGCCAACCACACCACCGATGGCGCCGCCAAGGACGCCTCCGACAGGACCCGCCGCCTTGTTACCAGCGGCGGCGCCCTCCTGCACGCCCTTGACCAAACCTTGTGCATTCGCGACCGCGGCCGCGCCGACGAGCAGTGTCAGCACGGACCCGAGCGCGAGCCATTGTCGCAGGCCATGCCGCGCAGGCGGCGCCGGGGTGATCATCTTGGTCTCCATCTCGATCTGCTTGCCCTCTTGAGGAAACGGCAGGCCTCCTGCCGGTTGTAACTCTATCGTTTTCGCCACGCGAAGGTCTAGGCGCGGACCATGTCTGTCCCCGTTTGAACGGCCATGGCCCCCTTCGGCGCGAAGCGGTGGTTGCACGCTCATTCTGAACTGCGGCGTAATTGCGCACGGATCCTCTGCCCTGGCGTCGCTCGACGTGTGCGTCGCAATAAGAGCAGGCACGGGTCCGCGGCCGGTGCGGGTCGTAGCCTCCCCCACCACAACGTTAGTTCTAGAGCGCGAGGCATTCGGCTTTCTCGACAGACGCAATCAATCATGATCTGATCGCGCTACCAATTTGCCGCGTCCCGCGCGTGATTTGCCGCAGGCGACGACGAGGCCAACAAGAAACGTCCAACAACAAAATCAAAAACAAACTCGGAAAAGTCAGAGGAAACGACAGAACAATAAAACAAACCCAGGCGAGGAAACGAGATGTCACGCAAAACGCTGACGCGACGTCAATTTGTGGCTGCCACTGCAATGTCCTCCACGGCGCTGATCGCAGCGCCCTATGTCCGAGGCGCTTACGCCGCCGGCAAACTCTCGATCGGCTTCTGGGACCATTGGGTGCCAAACGCCAACGATGCCTCCACCGCGCTCGTCAAGGAATGGGCCGAGAAGGAGAAGGTCGAGGTTTCGATCGACTACATCACCAGCAACAACAAGAAGATCGAATTGACCGCGGCGGCCGAAGCGCAGGCCAAGTCCGGTCATGACATTCTCCAGATGCCGAGCTGGTGGCCGCACGCTTACTCGGAGAATCTCGAGCCGCTCAACGATGTCATGGAGCCGCTCATCAAGCAGAACGGCGAGGTCAACGGCACCGTCAAATATCTGGGACAGTTGGACGGCAAATGGCTTGCAGCACCAGCGACGCCGGGAAGTCAGATCAAAGGCCCCTGCTCTCGCATCGATCTCATGAAAAAGCACGCAGGCATCGACGTCCAGGAGATGTACCCGGCCGGCGGCCCGCCGAAAGATGACAACTGGACGTTGGAGACATTCCTGAAAGCGGCGGAAGCCTGCCAGAAGGCCGGCTTCCCGTTCGGCATCGGTCTCGGCGAGACCACCGACAGCGTCGATACCGCCGGTGCGATCTTCCAATCCTTTGGTGCCGAGCTCGTCAACGCCAAGGGCGACGTCACCGTGAAGACCGACGAGGTGCGACAGGCGCTCGAATTCTACAAGAAGCTTATCGCCGTGTTGCCGGCCGATGCGCCGTCCTGGGATGACGCCTCCAACAACAAATGGCTGATCTCGGGCCGCGGCGCGATGATCATGAACCCGCCGAGCGCCTGGGCCGTCGCCAAGCGCGATGCACCGCAGGTCGCCGAGCAATGCTGGACTCATGGTTTCCCGTCCGGGCCGAAGGGCCGCTTTGCGCCGTTCCTGCCGTATTTCTGGGGCGTCTGGAGCTTCGGCAAGAACAAGGAGGCGGCCAAGAGTCTGCTCGTCCATCTGTCCTCGCCCGCGGCGATTGAAAAGTTCGTCGTGGCAAGCGGCGGATACGATCTGCCGGCCTATGCGAACATGACCAAGTTCAAGACCTGGGCCGAGGAAGGGCCTCCGAAGGGCACGCTGTTCCACTATCCGGATCCCTATCACCGTCAGACCCTGTCGATCGCAGCATCCCCGGCGCCGCCGAAGATCGCCCAGCAGATCTACTTCCAGGCGACGCTGACCAAGATGGCGCTGCGCTTTGCGCAGGGCGAGAAGTTGGACACGGCGCTCGCCTGGGCCGAAGGCGAGTGCGAGGGCTTCATGCGGACCTGAGCCGGGTGTGTGCCATGGCGGTTCATACCTTCGGGTGTGAGCCGCCAAGGCGCGCCCTCCTCAATTCGCATGACAACGAAGCCGGCCAGTCGCCGGCTTCGCGCTTGAACTTTCCGCCGGAATATCTGCCCCAGAAAGTCTGATCCAATGGCCGATGTCGTCGTTGAGCAAGGTCGCCTCGTCAGTTCTGCGCGCCCGCGAAAAGCAGTGGGCCTGCGCAATATGCTGGGGCGGAAATCGACCGTGGCGTTCTTCCTGACGCTGCCGCTGATCCTCCTGATCGCGCTGCTCGTGCTCTATCCCGCGTTCTTTTCGCTCTATCTGGCGACGCTGAACAAGGCGATGACGAAATTCGTCGGCCTCGGCAATTTCACCTTCCTGTTCAAGCGCGAGACGTTCTGGATGGTGGTGAAGCAATCCTGCATCTTTGCAATCACCGCCGTCTTCTTCAAGGCGCTGATCGGCTTCATCGTCGCGCATTTCGTCCACAACATTCCCGGCAAGAAGCAGCGCAAATGGCGCGGCATGCTGCTGGTGCCCTGGGTGATTCCGCCGGCGATGAGCACGCTGGCCTGGCTCTGGCTGTTCGACCCCTCCTACAGCGCCTTCAACTACACGCTCTCCTTCTTCGGAGTCGGCCCGATCCCCTGGCTCGGCGACACATTCTGGGCGCGCTTCTCCATCATCCTCGTCAACGTCTGGTATGGCGCCCCGTTCTTCCTGATCATGTACCTTGCCGCGTTGAAGTCGGTTCCGGACCAGCTGTACGAGGCGGCTGCGATTGACGGGGCCAATTGGTGGCAGAAGATCTGGTACGTCACGCTGCCGATGATGCGCAACATCATCGCCATCACCACGCTGTTCTCGCTGATCGTGACCTTCGCCAATTTCGATATCGTGCGCATCCTGACTTCGGGCGGACCACTGGACACGACGCATCTGTTCGCCACCTGGGCGTTCCAGGTCGGCATCCAGAGCAGCGATATTCCGCTCGGCGCCTGCGTCTCGCTGTTCATGGTGCCGATCCTCGCCGTCGCGGCGATCTTCATCCTGCGCGACGTCTCCAAACGCGGGAATGAAGCCTGATGAGCACGCTTGCGATCGACAAGGCCGGACCAACGCGCAAACTCGGCAGCATGAGCCGGGACCGCGCCTGGGCGCTGCGCTGGTCTTATTTTTTCCTGGTGTTGTTTGCGATCTTCTTCCTGACGCCACCGGTTTACATGCTGATCACTTCGCTCAAGAGCAGCGCGGAGATCTCGGCGGCGACCAATCCATGGTGGGTGTTTCACCCAACCCTCTCGAACTATGTGGAGCTGCTGACCTCGAACCAGTTTTTGCGGTTCTTCTGGAACTCGTCGATCATCTCGATCGTGGTCGTCATCGTGACCATGCTGATCAGCATCCCCGCGGCGTTCGCGCTGGCGAGAATGAAATTCTGGGGCTCGGCGACGCTCGCGACCGGCGTCTTCCTCACCTATCTGATCCCGGACAGCCTGCTGTTCATCCCGTTGTTCAAGATGCTGGCATTGATCCAGGATTTCACGGGCATTACGCTCCTGAACCGCTGGTATGTGCTGGTCTTCATCTATCCGACCCTGACCGTGCCGTTCTGCACTTGGATCATGATCGGCTATTTCGCCTCGATCCCGAAAGAGCTCGACGAGGCCGCGATCATCGACGGCGCCTCGTGGCTCCAGACGCTACTGCGGATCTTCATTCCGGTCGCACTGCCCGGCCTGATCGCCGCGACGATCTTCGCCTTTACGGTGTCCTGGGCCCAGTTCCTCTATCCTCTGGTGTTCACCACGTCGGTTGACCAGCTGGTGCTGCCGGTCGGCATCACCACGACGCTGATCAAGGGCGATGTCTTCAACTGGGGGCAGATCATGACCGGCGCGCTGCTCGGCGCTGCGCCGCCGCTGATCATCTACGCCTTCTTGATGGACTATTACATTGCCGGTCTCACCGCCGGCGCGACAAAGGGTTGAAATCGAGGGGTTGAAGTGCAATGGCCGACGTTTCCCTGCGTAAGGTAATCAAGCGTTACGACGATGTCGAAGCGGTGCGCGGCATCGACCTCGATATCGCCGACCACGAGTTCATCGTGCTGGTCGGCCCGTCCGGCTGCGGCAAGTCGACCACGCTGCGCATGATCGCAGGGCTGGAGGACATCAGCGACGGCGACATCATGATCGACGGCGACGTCGTCAACGACGTGCCGCCGAAGGACCGTGATATCGCCATGGTGTTCCAGAATTATGCGCTCTACCCGCACATGACGGTCGCAGAGAACATGTCGTTCGGGCTGCGGCTGAAGCACTATCCCAAGGCCGAGATCAAAGCGCGGGTGACGGAAGCGGCCCGCTTGCTCGACATCACCGATTTGATCGACCGCAAGCCAAAGCAGCTCTCGGGCGGCCAGCGCCAGCGCGTCGCCATGGGCCGGGCCATCGTGCGCAATCCGAAGGTCTTCCTGTTCGACGAGCCGCTGTCCAATCTCGACGCGAAACTTCGGGTGCAGATGCGCATCGAGATCAAGAAGGTGCACCAGAAGGTGCGCACCACGACCGTCTACGTCACCCACGACCAGGTCGAGGCGATGACCTTGGCCGATCGCGTCGTGGTGATGAACAAGGGGCGGATCGAGCAGATCGGCACGCCGAACGAGCTCTACCACAAGCCAGCGACCCGTTTTGTCGCAGGCTTCATCGGCTCGCCGGCGATGAATTTCATCCCTTGCCGGCTGGAGGATGCCGGTGGCTCGCTCCAGATCCGCCTGACCGACCGCATTGCCTTTGCGCTGCCTTCGGCCCGCGCCGCGCGCTACAACGCTTTGCCGCGCACCGACAGGCTACTGCTCGGCATCCGGCCCGAGCATCTCACCGAGGCGCATGCGCATCTTGAGCCAGGCATCGAGACCTTCGACACGGTGCTCGACGTCACCGAACCGATGGGGATGGAGACGCTGGTCTATTTCGGCCTCGAAGGCACGCCGGTCTGCGGCCGCGTCAACCCCAATGCCGGCGCCAAGGACGGGGCTCCCATGCGTTTGGCGATGGACCTCAACAATATGCACCTGCTAAACGAGGAGACCGGCGTCGTGCTGTGACGCCGCTGAGGAAACTCTGAGCAGGCGGGGAGCGATGACGACCAACAAGAAGAAGATTTTCGTTACACAAACTTTGTCGCAAGGGGCACGCGCCCTCCTCACCCAGCGGGACGATATCGAGCTCGTCGAGTTTGCGAACCTGATCTCCGCCAAGGATTTTGAGGCCCTGCTGAAGAGCCACGCGCCGGTCCACGGCGTGGCTCTGGGCGCGACCGCGTTCGGCGAGACCGAGCTTGAGGCAGCCCGCGACATGAAGGTGGTGACCCGCATCGGCGTCGGTTACGACGCCGTCGACGTGCCCGCCCTCTCCCGCCGCAAGGTGCCGCTGATGGTCGCGGGCAGTGCGAACTCGCCCTCGGTGGCCGAGCAAGCGCTGTTCATGATGCTGACGCTGGCCAAGCGCGCCAACGAGATGCATGCCTGCGTCAAGGACGGCAAATGGGCCGAGCGTCTCGGCATGCTGCCGTTCGATCTCTACGGCAAGACCGTGCTGATCATCGGCTTCGGCCGTATCGGCAGCCGCACCGCGAAGCGGTGCCTCGCCATGGAAATGAAGGTGCAGGTCTACGATCCCTACAAGGAAGCAGCCGAGATCAAGGCCGCCGGCTGTGAGCCGGTCAGCGATCTCGACGCGGCGCTGCCGAACGCCGACTTCGTCACCATTCACAGCCCGAAGACACCCGAGACCGTCGGCCTGTTCGATGCTGACAGGATCGGCCGGATGAAGCCGAGATCCTACCTGATCAATACCGCACGCGGCGGCATCGTGAAGGAAGCCGCGCTCTACGATGCGCTCGTCTCCGGCAAGATTGCCGGCGCCGGGATCGACGTGTTCGAGGTCGAGCCGCCGCCGGTCAGCAATAAGCTGTTCGCGCTGCCCAACGTCATCATGGCCCCGCACGTCGCCGGCGTCACCGTTGAGGCGGTTCAGCGCATGAGCGAGCAGACCGCGCGCAACATCCTGAGTGTGCTGGACGGCGATCCGATCAGGCAGAACATCATCAATCTGGACGTACTAGGCTAAGCCAAATCCGAAGGCGGACAGCTCACGCGCGATGAATCATCATCGCGCTTGAGCTTGCTATTTGAGCAGGATCTTTCGGAAAACCGCTGCACACTTTTCCGGATCATGCTTTGGTCTACCCGCCTTCGGATGGCCAGAATGCGTCCCATTTTGGTGCAGATCGGGCCCCAACTCAGCCTTAATCAAACCCGCGTAATGTACCCGGCCGCGGCGGCAGTGGGACAGACTTTGCCGGCCGCGTCGAGCTGGAGGATGGACCCTTGTCAGAGATCGACCCGACCGACCAAGCGCTGGCGACCATCGCCAGCATTTTCGAGCACCCCGAGCCGACCTTCGTTGTCCGGGACACCGGAAGCGAAGCGGCCGTTGCTGATGAGCATCCTGTCGAGTCCGAACATTCTAGTCTCGACGAGCACGAGCATCCCGTGGTCGAGGAGCAGCCACTGGTGCCGGAGCACCCGGCCGACGCCGACGGCTACAGCAAGGTCGGTCCCGGGCCGATGGTAGCGATCCGCCTGAAATGGACGGTCCATCGTGGCGACGACGGCCAGTATTACGTGCACGAGACCATCGGCGAGCAGTCCACCCCGGTGGTCAGCGGCCCCATGACCAGCGAGGCCGCCGTGCATTTCGTCGACGAACACGAGACCGAGGCGAACAAGCGCTTCGAGCTGCTGCGCAGCGAGATCGCCGGCCGCAGTTCGCTCGCCGATTACGAGCGCAAGGGCGAAGCGTAACACCCGCCGGAGGTCTCTCCGTTCACCTCTCCCGAAGGGAGAGGTCGGAGCGCATCAAAGATGCGATCCGGGTGAGGGGTTACGGTCTCACTGGGTGCTGCGGCCCCTCACCCGGATTGCTCCGCAATCCGACCTCTCCCCGTCGGGGAGAGGTGAACATCGGGCCAGTGAACTACTTCCTTCCCAAGAAGTCCTTCTTCACGAGCTCGACGCCCGCGTGCCGCAACAGGTCGTACGCGGTCGTGACGTGAAAGAAGAATTGCGGGACGCTGTTGGTGAGCAGCAGCGTCCGCCCGGTGAAGGGCAGCTCGGTCCCGTTCTTCAGCTTGAAGAAAACCTTCAGCTCCGCCGCCGCATCGATCTCGGCGCGCGGCAGGCTTTCAATGAACTCGATTGAGGTTGCGATCCGCGCCTGAAGCCCGGCCATGTCGTGCTCCAGCGGCGGCAGCGCGACCGGCTCGCACTGCGCCAGCAAGGCCGGCGCGACGGTGGCGTGGCGGCAGGCCTCGCCGACCTGCTGCGCCAGATCGTACATGTTCGGCGCCATGCGCATGCCGAGCAGCACCGCCGGGTTGAACTTGCGGGTTTCGGCATAGGCAACGCCCTTGTCGAGCAACACGGACAGATTGCGCAGGTAAGGCACGAAGAGGCCGACAGAGGCCTCGTACATCGAGATCGTCACGTCACAATTCCCTTCAATTCCGCCTCGCCAGCGGCGGGCATCTGGTCTAAATCCAACTCGGAAGAGCTGCACAATGACAGCTCGGGCTTGGGTGGAAAAGAGATGACCGTTCGAATATCAGTTCGAATCTTGGCGGCTTTGGCCGTCGCACTGCTGATGAACCTTTCGGCCCACGCGCAGCAGGCATCGCCCTCGCGTCTCGACGAGATCATCAAGCGCGGCACCCTGCGCGTCGGCATGACCGGCGACTACAAGCCCTTCACCTATCTCGACAAGACAACGCAGCAGTTCTCCGGTTTCGACGTCGACATGGCGGAGGCACTGGGCAAGGCGCTCGGCGTCAAGGTCGAGTTTGTGCCGACGGCCTGGCCGAAGCTGATGAAGGACTTCGAGGCCGACCAGTTCGACATCGCGATGGGCGGCGTATCCGTGACGCTCGATCGCCAGAGGAAGGGCTTCTTCTCGATGCCGATCATGCGCGAGGGCAAGACGCCGATCGCGCGCTGCGCCGACGTCGGCAAGTACCAGTCCATTGCCGATATCGACAAGAAAGGCACCCGCGTCATCGTCAATCCCGGCGGGACCAATGAGCGTTTCGCGCGCGCCAATATCAAGGACGCCGAAATCACCGTCTTCCCCGACAACACCGAGATCTTCCACGAGATCGCCAAGGGCAATGCCGACCTGATGATGACGGATGCCTCCGAGACCCGCTATCAGCAGAAGCAGAACTCGGGCGTGCTTTGCGCGGTGCATCCGGACAAGCCGTTCGACTTCTCGGAGAAGGCCTACTGGCTCCAGCGCGACATGGCGCTGAAGGCCTTCGTCGACCAGTGGCTGCACATCTCCATGGAGGACGGCAGCTACAAGAAGATCTACGCCGCCTGGTTCGACTAGCATCATGCGACACGTGATCGCGGTCGCGGCCGCCCTTGCGACGACCGGAGCCGGCAGCGCGTTCGGGCAGTCGCCCTTCACGCCGGCGACCGGTCCCGCTTGCAAGGACCAATCCAAGGAAGGGTTCGGGCTCTGGACCTGCCCCGGCCCCGCCGGCTACGTCGTTCGTTTCGCCGACGAGGGCAACATCGTCTCGCTGACGATCGCGCCCAGACGCGCGATCGAGAAGGTGCAGGGACCGACAGGTCTTTGGCGACAAGGTGCAGTGGATCATGCGCGCCGGCGTTCCCAGGGCGGCCGTGATCCGGACCTGGAGCCGGGTCGGTGACGACGAGCGTGAGGTCCAGGAGCTCTCGGTGTTCGCGATCAATGGCGAGAGGGCCTGCCTCTTTGGTGCGGTCGAGATCCACACCGACAAGGCCAACGCGGCGGCCCTCGCCCGTGCTGAGCAGGCCGCTGATTCGCGCTGCCCGGAACAGTAGCTGGACCGGCCCGTCCAACTCTCGACCGAGTTCGGCGCTATTGAACCCGGAACCACCTGCAGACGACTCATACGAAAACAGTGATCTAGATCACTTTTCGCACATGAGCCGGGGCGTAAGCGTCGGTGCGGGACCAGTTTTTCGGGAGATGGAAATGAGGAAGCTGTTGGCCACGGCCGCATTCCTTTTGGCAAGCACCGCAGCGCAGGCGCAGTACACGTTCGAGTATGGCGGCCGCACCATCCGCATCGACCCCGACCGCGGCACGGTGCAGATCCCCGGCGTGTACGACAACACCGGCAAGACCAAGAAAGCCAAGAAGAACGACACCAAGCAGGACCAGCAGGCGCCGCAGCAGGCCAAGGTCGATCCGCAAACGCCGGCTGCGCCCGCTCCGGCTCCGGTTGCCCCGCCCCCGGCCGCAGAACAGGCTCCTGCGGCGCCCGCCCCGGCAGCCGCAGCACCACCGCCGCCCCCGGCTGCTCCGCCTGCGGCAGCGACTGCCAGCACAGCTCCAGCCGAAGATATGGTGCCGCCGCCGCAACCGGCTCCGAGCGCGGCACCGACGGTAGCCGCAGCACCGCCCGCACCACCTGCGCCGCCGGCGCCACCGCCACCGCCAGCTCCAACCGTCGCCGCCGCGCCACCGGCACCGGTTCCGCCACCTGCACCGGCTCCCGCGCCAGCCCCTGCTCCCGTTCAGGCCGCGGCTGTCGCACCGCCGCCCCCCGCAACCGCGCCGACGCGCGATCTCAATTCACCGCTCGGCGTCTGGCTCACCGAGGAGAAGGAAGGCAAGGTCCGCATCGAGCAGTGCGGCAATAATTTGTGCGGCTATTCGGTCGACAGCAAATCGAACCAGAATGGCGAGCAGGTGCTGATCAACATGAAGCCCGGCAAGGACCAGAAATGGTCAGGCCGAATCCTCGATCCCAACAACGGCTCGACCTACGATTCGACGATCACGTTGAGAGGCACCGACCGCCTGCGCGTGCAAGGCTGCGCCTTTGGCGGCATGTTCTGCGGCGGCCAGACCTGGACGCGCGTGAACTAGACCGCGCCCGACAATTTCGAGACAGACAAGGGGCCCGTGATCCGGGCCCCTTTGCTTTGCGACGGTGTTGCGATGTGCATCGCCTCACAGAGGCTTTGGCGCACGTGACAGTCCTCACATCGCGAACTTTGCGCCGATGACACGATCCCCGCACGATCAACCACAGGGGCGTGTCATGCACGGATTTCGCAAGAGTGGATTTTGCAAGAGTCTCTTCGCCACCATTGTCGTCATCGCCTTCCCGCTCGCGCAGGCGGATGCCGCGGGCTCGACCTTCGACGGGACATGGAATGTCCGCATCTCGTCGTCGAGCGAAACTTGCGGCAACGGCGCGACGGTCGCGATCGGCATCAGCAACGGCCAGATTGCCTCGAGCAGCGCCGCGGTGACGGCGTCAGGCCGCGTCGCTGATGCCGGGAGCATCAACGTCAGCTTGAGCACCGGCATCAAGCACGCCATCGGCTCCGGCAGGCTTAGCGGCACGTCCGGCTCCGGCACATGGCGTGGCGCCATGTGCTCGGGCACGTGGACTGCAGAGCGGATGTAAGCGGCGCGCTCTAGCCCAGCGGCGCGCCGTATTCGGCGTCGGTGACCGGCTCGAGCCAGGTCGAATAGACGCCGTCGAGCGCTTCCTGCATGGCGATATGGCACATGGAGTTGCCCGGCGAGGCGCCGTGCCAATGCACTTCACCCGGCGGGATCCAGACCGTGTCGCCGGGCCGGATTTCCTTGACCGGCCCGCCCTTGGTCTGGACACGGCCGACACCGGAAATCACGTAGAGCGTCTGCCCGAGCGGATGGTGGTGCCAGTTGGTGCGAGCGCCGGGCTCGAACGAGACGCGCGAGACGTTCAGCCGCGCCGGCGCGGGCGCCATGTTGATGGGGTCCTGCAACACGGTGCCGGTGAAGTTTTCCTTGGGCGCGCGGCGGGTCGGCCGCGTGCCTGCGAGCGTGATGTCCATGGTGTCCTCGTTTCCGGTTACTTCTTGCTGGCGGCGTAGCGCGCCTTGGTTTCGGCGTTCATGGGATAGAGGCCCGGCAGCACCGCGCCATTGTTCACCTCGTTGACGATCCAGGCTTCCATGCGCTCCTGCTCGACGCCCTCGGCAAGGACGTGGTCGAGCATTGCCGTCGGGATCAGCACGCAGCCGTCCTGGTCGGCGACAACAATGTCGTTCGGGAACACGGCGACGCCGCCGCAGCCGATCGGCTCGCCCCAGCCGACGAAGGTGAGACCCGCGACCGAGGGCGGCGCGGCATAGCCGTCGCACCACACCGGCAGGTTGGTGCCGAGCACGCCCTCGACGTCACGCACCACGCCGTCGGTGACGAGCGCGGTGACGCCGCGCTTCATCATGCGGGCGCAGAGGATGTCGCCGAAGATGCCGGCGTCGGTGATGCCCATGGCGTCGACCACGGCGATGCAACCCTCGGGCATGGCCTCGATTGCGGTGCGCGTCGAAATCGGCGACGACCAGGATTCCGGCGTCGCCAGATCCTCGCGGGCCGGCACGAAGCGCAGCGTGAAGGCCGGTCCCACCAGGCGCGGCAGGCCCGGGCGCAGCGGACGCGCGCCGCGCATCCACACATTGCGCAGGCCCTTCTTCAGCAGGACCGTGGTGATGGTGGCAGTGGTGATGCCGGCGAGGGTCTTGCGGGCTTCGGGGGACAGCGACATGGACGAGAACGAGCTCCGAGGTGCGGGAAAGAACGCGCGCATCTTGCGAGCCGGACGCTTGTCGTCAAGGGCCAAGAATGCGGCCCTGCCGGGCGGTTATGCGACGCGATAACAAGGCTTTATCGCCACCCCTGGCATTAATTTATTGGACTTGCGGGCGCATTTACGCGAAGCAGGTTGAAGCGGAACTCAAGGTCGAGCCCGCGCATTCCTCAAGGCCCGAATTCGACATCTCATGGCCGCGACGCTTCCCCCGCCCCGCCTTCTGCCCAGTGGCGATAGCGCCGTCACGGTCGAGTTCAGCCGCACCATCGACGACGCCGCCAACGAGCGCGTGCTTGCGCTCGACAAGGCGCTCGCGGCAAGCCCCATTGCGGGCATCTCCGAGACGATCCCGACCTATCGCTCGCTGCTGGTGCATTACGATCCCGGCAAGATCGGCTTTGACGCGCTCGGCGAAAAGCTGCTTGCGCTCGCGACGCAGCCGTTGCCGCCGACCACCAAGGCGCGGCGCTGGCGCATTCCCGTCGCCTATGGCGGCGAGCACGGCATCGATCTCGAGGATGTCGCAAAGACGCTGAACACCACGCCCGACGACATCATCGCCCGCCACGCCGGCGGCGACTATCGCGTTGCCATGATCGGCTTCACGCCAGGCTGGTCCTATCTCAGCGGTCTCGACAAATCGCTGCACATGTCGCGGCGAGAGAGCCCGCGGCTGTTCACGCCGGCGGGCACGATCTCGATCGGCGGGATCCAGGCCGGCATCCAGTGTCTGGCCGCACCGAGCGGCTGGCACCTGCTCGGCCGCACGCCTGTTAGAACCTATCAACTCCACCGCAATCCGACCTTCCTCACCGAGCCCGGCGATCGCGTGACGTTCTTTGCGATCGACCACAAGACCTTCGAAGAGCTTGATCGCGCGGCCGAGGCTGGCGAGATCATCGCCGAGCGGGTCGACGCATGAGCCGGCTGATCGTCGCCAGCATCGGCCCTGCGAGCTCCGTCCAGGATGGCGGCCGCTTCGGCGCGCAGCGCTATGGCCTCACGGTCAGCGGTGCCATGGACCGGCTGGCGCTGGCAGCGGCGAACACACTTGTCGGCAACGCGCCGTTCGCGGCCGCGGTCGAGATCGGCCCGTTCGGTGCGACGTTCACGGCCAGGGATGGCTCCGTGCGCGTCGCCATCTCGGGCGCACCGCGCAATGCCGACGTCGCCGGGAAACCGGTGGCGATGGACACGTCGGTCACGCTGAAGGACGGCGAGACGCTGACGCTCGGTTTTGCCCGCGGCGGCGCATTCACGTATCTGGCGATCGAAGGCGCCATCAAGGGCGAAGAGGTGTTCGGCAGCCTCGCGGTCAACGCCCGTACCGGTCTCGGCAGTCCCTACCCGCGCCCGCTGCAGGCCGGCGACGAATTCACGGTCGATGCCGCAAGCGGCGCGCCTGAGTTGCGGATCGAATTGCCCAAGCCCGTGAGCGGCCCGATCCGCGTCGTGCTGGGTCCGCAGGACGACGAGTTCGACGACGCCAACAAGGCGCTGTTCCTGGACAGCGAATGGAAGATCTCGGCGACATCTGACCGCATGGGCTACCGACTCGACGGCCCCGCGATCAAGCATCTGCACGGCCACAACATCGTCTCCGACGGCACGGTCAATGGCAGCATCCAGGTGCCCGGCAACGGCGCGCCGATCGCGCTGATGATGGACCGCGGCACATCAGGCGGCTATCCGAAGATCGCGACAGTGATCACGGCCGATGTCGGCCGTCTCGCGCAGACCTCGGCGGGCACGGCGTTCCGCTTCAAGGCGGTCGGCATGGCCGAGGCACAGGACGAGGCGCGCAAGTTTCAGCAGCTGATCCGCACCCTGCCCGATCGCCTGCGCTCGTCCGACACGATCGAGCTCAACATCGAAGCGCTGAGCGATGCCAACGTTGCGGGCTACGCGGTAAGCGCGATCGATGCCGGGACCTGGCAGGTCACGGCGGAGCCGTAAGCGACAACAAGACCAAGGGCGGAGAGCAACCATGAAGACGATCGATCTTAATTGCGACCTCGGCGAAGGTTTTGGCGCGTGGGAGATGGGCAACGACGCCGCCATGATCGAGCTCGCCAGCTCGGTCAACGTCGCTTGCGGCTTTCATGCCGGTGACCCCGACATCATGCGGCGGACGGTGGAGCTGGCGAAGGCGCGCGGCGTATCGGTCGGCGCGCATCCTGGCTATCGCGACCTGCACGGCTTCGGCCGGCACCCAATCGCAGGCCTGAAGGCATCCGAGATCGAGAACCTCGTGGCCTACCAGATCGGCGCGCTGCAGGCGATCGCGACCGCCGCAGGCCACAAGGTCACCCATGTGAAGGCGCATGGCGCGCTCTCCAATGTGGCCTGCGAGGACGACATGACGGCGAAGGCGATCGCTGCCGGCATTAGGGCGGTCGACCCCAGCCTGATCTTCGTCGTGCTCGCCAATTCGAAGCTGGTGAAGGCTGGCGAGGAAGCGAACCTGCCGATGGTGCACGAGGTGTTCGCCGACCGCGCCTATGAGGACGACGGCAACCTGGTCTCGCGGAAGAAGCCCGGCGCGGTGCTGCACGATGCGAAAGTGATTGCCGACCGCGTCGTGCGCATGGTGCAGGACGGCGCGGTAGTCTCCGTCACTGGCAAGGTCATCAAGATGCGCACGGACACGGTCTGCATCCATGGCGACACGCACGGCGCGGTCGAGATCGCGCGGACCTTGCGTCAGGCCTTGAAGGATGCGGGGATCGAGGTCGCGCCGTTCAAGCGCGGGGCGTGATCAGAACGGGTGCGCCGACAGCGTGCCGAACAGAAGCACAGCGATCAGCGCGCACGCGCCGTAGATGCCGATATGGTGCGCGCTGTCCTTTGTCCTGCGCGAGAGCGATCGCGCATAGAGATGAAGCCTGGCTTCCGCCGACAATTCCCGGATGGTCGATTTCCAACGCACCATCCGTCCACTATGAACGATCCAACACGACGGCTGTAAGACCATCGCGCAAATAGCGATGGAAGCGTTTCTCCGGCTCGCTTTACAGGCGAAAATTCTCCGCAACAGCGGGTTCCAGGAATCCTATTCGTTAAAGTCCGAGCCAAATGGAACCGGTTCCGGGCCCACCCAGGCCAAAACTCGAAAACAACCCCATGCACAGTAGAACGCAGCCGCCGGCGCGATGCGCGGCGGCTGCAAATAGCCCTGATGCAGCCGCGCCTTAGTACACGTCAGCCTGGAAACGGCCCTTTTTCTTGAGATCGGCTACAAAGCTGACCGCCTCGTCGGTCGAGCGCGCACCGAACTGGGCGACGATGTCGACCAGCGCGCGCTCGACATCCTTGGCCATGCGCTTGGCATCGCCGCAGATGTAGAGATGCGCGCCGTCGGCGAGCCACGTCCACAATTCGCGGCCGACCTCGCGCATGCGGTCCTGCACGTAAAACTTCTTCTCGCCGTCGCGCGACCAGGCCAGCGACAAGCGCGTCAGCTGGCCCGACGTCTTCATCGCGTTGAGCTCGTCCTGGTAGAAGAAGTCGCAATCGCTGCGCTGATGGCCGAAGAACAGCCAGTTCTTGCCCGGCGCGCCGGTCGCCTTGCGGTCGAGCAGGAAGGCGCGGAACGGCGCGATGCCGGTGCCGGGGCCGATCATGATCACAGGCGTCTTCGGGTCCTGCGGCAGGCCGAAATTGTGCGCCTTCTGCACATAGACCTTGAGCTTCTCACCCTCGGCGATGCGCTCGCCGAGGAAGGTCGAGGCGACGCCGATACGCTTGCGCTTGCCGATGACGTAGCGGACGGAATCGACCGTCAGCGACAATTTTCCCGGCGTCGCATTGTGCGAGGACGAGATCGAATAGAGCCGCGGTTGCAGAGGCTCCAGCGCTTCGATGAAGGCTTCCGGATGCGGCCGCGTACCGGAGAATTTTTGCAGCGCCGCCATCACGTCGAGCGTTGCCGCATCGCCATCGGGATCCTCGCCCTGCGCCAGCGCACGTGCCTTCTCGCGCTGAGCGCCGCCGGTGATGAAGGAGATCAGCTCGAACAGTGAGTCCGGTGCCGGCGACAGCGATACATCATCGGTCAGCGCCTCACGCAGCGTCTTGCCGTTGACCTTGGTCGTATGGGAGGCGCCGAGCAGCGCGATGATCTGGTCGACGAGACCGATATCGTTGCGTGCGAACACGCCGAACGAATCTCCGACCACATAATCGAGCTTGCTCGCGGAGAGATCGAATTCGACGTGATAGGTTTCCTTCTCCGACTTCCCCTTGTTGAGAAGGCGGCGCGACAGGAACGTCGCCTCAACCGGATTGTCGCGCGAGCGGCCGGGCTCGGCGATCGTCACGGTCACAGCCGGCGCTGCGACGGCATCGGCTTTCTCGGGCGCTTTCGCCGCCGGCGCCTTGTCCAGCTCCTCGTAGAGCGATTTCAGCATCCGCGCGGTGTCCTTGCCGCCGGGAACGCAGAGATTGAGCCGCGCTTCGCTGCGGTTCGCGATCGCCTCCGAATAGTCGTTGCAATTGTAGCCGCACTGGCCGCAATCCTGCTGCGCCATCGCCGCCATCATCTTGCGGCGAACGGGGCGGCCCTCGGCCAGCTTCATGCGATCGGCAATCGGCATGGTCTGGTCATGCCAGGGCGCTTCGCCGTCGTCGCCATCGCCACTTGGCAAGACAGCGGCGCCCTGCTCCGCGGACAGCGGCGTCGCCACGTCAGGCGACAACAGGCCGGCAAAGAAGCCGTTCAGCCAGGAACGCTGCGCGTCCGAGAACGGCGCGCTGGTGGGAATGATATCGAGTTTCGGCGGAGGCGTGATCTGGTTCATGCGGACACCTGTGCATCGGCAAGCTTGCGCAGCGTATCGCCGTCATGGCGGCGCGCGAAGGAGAGGAAAGTTTCGTCGGGCGAGGCGCGGTGGGCGAGATAGGCTTTCAGTAGCGCCTCGACCGTCTTCGGCGCGTCCTCGGCCTTGAGGTCGTGATAGACCTCCTGCCCGACGTCAGCGTCAGGGCCGAACCCGCCGCCGGTGAAGAGGTGATAGCCCTCGACCGTGTCCTCCTCATTCACCGGCACGCGCGCGCCGATCAGCCCGATGTCGCTGATGTAGTGCTGCGCACAGGAATGATGGCAGCCGGTCACATGAATGTTGACCGGCTTGTCCATCGCAACGCGCGGCTCGCACCAGTCGCCGATCTCGGCGGCATTGCGCTTGGTGTTCGACGCGGCGAAGCGGCAGCCGGCATTGCCGGTGCAGGCGATCAGGCCGGCGCGGATATGCGAGGCCTCGACCGCGAGCCCGATCTCCTTGATCGCGGCGATGGCGAGCTCGATGTTCTCGTCGCGCACGCCTGAAATCAGCAGGTTCTGCCAGACCGTGAGGCGGATCTCGCCATCGCCGAGATCGCGCGCGACCTTGGCGAGGCCCCGCATCTGCTCGCAGGTGATCTTGCCAAGCGTCAGCGACACGCCGATCCAGTTCAACCCGTCCTGCTTCTGCTTTTGCAAGCCGATATGGGCCATGCGATCCGCGGCGGGCCGCGGGGCAAAGGCTTCTTCCGGTACGCGCGTGAACGGCGTCTTCAGCCGCTCCTCGACAAGCTTGAGGAAGCTGTCATGGCCCATCGTATCCAGCACGTATTTCAGCCGCGCCTTGTTGCGGTTGGTGCGATCGCCATGCTCGATGAAGACGCGCACGATCGCGTCCGCGACGGCAGTCGCCTGCTCCGGCTTGACGATGATGCCGGAGTATTTTGCAAAATCCCTGTGGCCGGTGATGCCGCCAAGCCCAAGGCGGAACCAGACCCCAGGCTCGACACCAAAGCCGTCCTTCACCTCGTAGGCCGTGAAGGCGATGTCGTTGGTCTCTTCCAGCACCGCAATCTTGCCGGCGCCGTCGAAGGCGACGTTGAACTTGCGCGGCAGGCCGTAGAGCGAGCGGTCGTTGAGGATGTGATAGTGCCATTCGCGCGCGAAGGGCCGCGTATCGATCAGCTCCTGCGGATCGATGCCGGCCGTCGGCGTCCCCGTCACGTTGCGGATGTTATCGGCGCCGGAGCCGCGCGAGCAGAGGCCGAGCTCCTGGATGCCCTCGAGCAACCTGGTCGCATTCTTCGGCGGCAGCTCGCGAAGCTGGAGGTTGGCGCGCGTGGTGACATGGCTGTAGGGCCCGCACAGTTCCTCGGCAAGATCAGCGAGCCCCGTGAGCTGCCAATGCTTCATGATGCCGTTCGGGATGCGCAGGCGGCACATGTAGGAATCCTGCGTCGGCGCAACGTAGAAGATGCCGTAATAGCGCCAGCGGAAATTGTCGGCCGGGCTTGGCGGCGCATTATCCAGCGCCTGCTGGCGCAGCCGCGGATAGGCATCGAAGGGATGCTCGTCGCGCTTGAACTTCTCCTGGTCGGCGAGCTTCTTGCCTGAGGCGATGACCTTGTCCTGCGCCTTGAGGTGCGCGGCATCGGGACCCATCGGTTCCGCATTGGCCTTGCCACCACCACCGCCGAAGCCGCGACCGACGCGGCTGATCTGGAGACCGGTCGTGAACCCTTCGAGATAGCGTTTCTGCTCGTCGGTGAAGTCGACTGCGAGCGTTTCGAGTTTCATGGTCGGTAACGAAGCTCCTGCGGCCACCGTGGTGGCATCGACGTAGGGAACGACCCGCGAGGAACTCAGCTGGCCCGGAAGCCTGCTTCGCCACTCAACGGTCCAATCAGCTTCGTTGCTGTGGGACTGGCTCAGCAGGCATCTGCGACAAGCTGGCCGCACTGCAACATACAAGTTGCGTGCCAGCCGCCATGAAATGAAAATGCTTGCGATTTCAATGCAGTACGGAACGCCCCGGGAAACTCCAGGGGACCGGCACTTCACGAAATTCGAGCAGTCGGCTTAAAATTTAGCCGATGTTGCCGGGCGCTCAAAAAGTATGCAGACCCCGAATCAGACCTTCCAACGGCCGACCGCGAAGGCTTCAAGGTGCCCCCGGATGTTCTCGGGGTCGAAGGCGGGGCCGACAAACGCGCCGAACGCACCGGGCGCCTCAGTGGGCCGCTGAAGCCCGAGGGCCGCGTCGTAGAGATCGGGCCTGAACACGGACATGGCCGTCTTGACGCCGTCAGGCGTCAGCGGCGTCTGTCCCCAGCGTACCATCTGCGCGTAGAGCCAGGCGGCCTGAGCCGGATCCGGACGCCCTGCCCCTTCACGTCCGACCAGGAGATAGCGGCCGCTCTCGCGCACCGCACCGTCTGGCGAGATCTTCAGCCGTCCGGTGAGCGAGCGCTGGATCACCTCGGCATCGACGCCGATCCGCTCCGGCTGTGCAAGTATCTGCGCAGCTTCGGCGAGGTTGGCGGGCTCCTCGATGAACTCGGCCGCCTTCACCGCCGCCCGCACCAGCGCCGCGACCACGTCCTGGTTCTTGTCGGCCCAGACCTGCCGCACAGCCAGCACCTTCTCTGCCGCGCGCTCGAGAATGTCGGAGACGAAGTGCAGGATATGACCGATGCCGAGATCAACGGCGATCGAGTTCCAGGGCGCGCCGACGCAGAAGGCATCGACATGACCGCTCTTGAGGCTGTCGACCATGAAGGGCGGCGGCAGCACGACCAGGCGCACGTCCTCATCGGGATCAACGCCGGCCGCCGCCATCCAGAACCGCAATTGGTAATTGTGGGTCGAGAACGGAAAGGTCATGCCGAAGGTCAGTGGTTCGGCGCCAGCCTTACGCCTGATGGCCACGACCTTGGCAAGCGCTTTCGCTGTGGCCATCGGATCGAAGCGGTCGCCATCGATCTGCTCCATCAGCGCAGCATGGAGTGCCGGCGAGACCGTGATCGCATTGCCGTTGATGCCGAGATTGAAGGGCGCCGCGATCGGCACCTTGACGTGGCCGAGCCCAAGCGAAGACGCGATCGCCACGGGCGCCAGCAGATGCGCGGCGTCGAACAGGCCGATGTTCAGCTTGTCGCGGACGTTCGACCAGGAGACCTCGCGCACGAGCTCGACCTCGAGCCCTTCGGCGGCCGTAAAGCCCTTGTCGACGGCGACGATCAGCGCGGCGGCATCGACCAGCGGGATGAACCCGATGCGGAGGGGTGCGGTCATTTCAGCATCTCCGACGCGGTGATGATCGACTGGGCGATCTCGCCGATTTTCTTCTTCTCGCGCATCGCGGTCGAGCGCAGCAGCACATAGGCCTCGTCCTCGGTGAGGCCCTTGAGCTTCATCAGGATGCCCTTGGCCTTCTCGATGATCTTGCGGTCCTCGAGCTGCGACTTGGTTCGCTCCAGCTCCTCCTGGAGTTTTGCGAAGGCGTTGAAGCGCGACACGCAGAGGTCGAGGATCGGCTTGATGCGCTCTTTCTTCAGCCCGTCGACGATGTAGGCGGACACCCCCGCCTCCACGGATGCCTGGATCGAGGCGGAGTCGCTCTGGTCGACGAACATGGCAATGGGCCGCTTCACCGCGCGGCTGACCTGGAACATCGCCTCCAGCACGTCGCGGCTGGGGTTTTCCAGATCGATCAGGATGATGTCGGGGTCGACAGCATAAATACGGGCCAGCAGGCTCTGCATCTCGCGGATATGGACAACTTGCGTGAATCCGGCCTCCCGCAAGCCGTCCTCGAGGATCGCGGCCCTGACCGGGCTTTCGTCGACGATCACGATTTTGGGCGACTGTTCGGCGCTCATGGCTCACTCACGGCAGGCGATTCATCCATAGCATGCCGGAGGCCCATGCAAAGGGTTGTAATTATGAGCAATTGGGACTAGCTGAGGCCTGTCAATCAGGCAGATTTGGATATGGATCAGACGGCTGCGCCCAAGGTCGGGGCGCACCGATCCACGTTGAATTCGACTGCCGATGACGGATGTCTCGCGCAAGAACGTAAATCGAGAATCAAAGTCAGAGGCGATTCAGGTATTTGAGATCGATCCCGAGGCCTTTGCGAGGTGACGCTGGAGTGCGGCTTGCTCGCGAAGAGACAGACGGGCCGTCTTCCATTCGGTCCGGTTGAGAAAAGCAAGCCGACCGCTTGTCGGCCACATGAGCTGCGCGGATACGGCAGCCCGATAAAGCAGCTGGGGATTGCATACCCGTTCAAGCGCCCACACGCGCCACCGTGGCATGACAATCGACCACCACAGCCATCCGGCCCCCAACGCGAGCGTCATGACGACGAGCAGGGTTAGGAACCCGATGCTCTTGCTCTCGCCGCCTTCGATCCATCCTTGTACGACCGGCCCTGCAAGCCACATCGTCACCAGCATGAGGCCGAGGGCGGGCATATTCACGACGATCTCACCGACGAGTATTGCCCGGCCAACACCGATGAACTCTGACGCACGACGCGGCGGCGAGAGGCGATCGAAGATATGCGCGACGACGACCATCGAAAACACCCACGCCGACACCATGACACCAAGAAAAAACAATCTCCACGGCATGCCGAAATACACAGCGCCGGCGTGGTACGCGACGAGGATGAGCAAGAAACCCAGGCTCGCCGACCATTTCCAACTCAACAATCGCGACATCGCCCGCCACTCTTGGGAAGTACGTTCCCGTCGTCGACAGATACCGCGTCGCAGCTGCAATATACAACCCAGCATAGTGAGTGAAGCTGAAATCTACCCTTCGCCCGTACACGCGCGGGTTCGCTTGCCATTGCCCGCGTAAAGTCCGCCCCTTCGCGAAAAACTGCGCAACGGTTGAAATTTTCCGCTAGATCAATTACTTGGACAACAAATCAAGACAATTCAGATGTAGGTCCCGGGCGATTACATGGACAGAGCGCCGCGCATTTCATTCACGTCACTCGGCTGCCCCAAGGCATTGGTGGATTCCGAGCGCATCATCACGCGCCTGCGCGCGGAGGGCTACGAGCTCGCCCGCAAGCATGACGGGGCCGACATCGTCATCGTCAACACCTGTGGCTTCCTCGACAGCGCCAAGCAGGAGTCGCTCTCGGCGATCGGCGAGGCCATGGCCGAGAATGGCAAGGTGATCGTCACAGGCTGCATGGGCGCCGAGCCCGAGCAGATCGAACAGGCCTATCCCGGCGTGCTCTCCATCACCGGCCCGCAGCAATATGAGAGCGTGCTCGATGCCGTGCACCGTGCGCTGCCGCCGGCGCACAATCCGCACCTCGACCTGGTGCCGCCGCAGGGCATCAAGCTGACGCCGCGGCACTATGCCTATTTGAAGATTTCCGAAGGCTGCAACAACCGCTGCACCTTCTGCATCATCCCGAAACTGCGCGGCGACCTGGTCTCGCGCCCGGCCAATGACGTGCTGCGCGAGGCCGAGCGCCTGGTCGGCGCGGGCGTCAAGGAGCTGCTGGTGATCTCGCAGGACACCTCGGCCTATGGCGTCGATCTCAAATATGCCGAGAGCCCCTGGAAGGATCGCCAGGTCCGCGCCAAATTCTTGGACCTCGCGCGCGAGCTCGGCGAGTTCGGCGCCTGGGTCCGCCTGCAATATGTCTACCCCTACCCGCATGTCGACGAGGTCATCGCGCTGATGAACGAGGGCAAGGTGCTGCCCTATCTCGACATCCCGTTCCAGCATGCAAGCCCCGAGGTGCTGAAGGCGATGAAACGCCCGGCCGCACAGGACAAGACGCTGGCGCGGATCAAGCGCTGGCGCGAGGAATGTCCTGACCTTGCGCTGCGCTCGACCTTCATCGTCGGCTTCCCCGGCGAGACCGATGCCGATTTCGCGTATCTGCTCGACTGGCTCGATGAAGCCGAGATCGACCGCCTCGGCTGCTTCAAATACGAACCCGTCGCGGGCGCGACGTCGAATGCGATCGCCAATCCCGTGCCCAATGAGGTCAAGCAGGAGCGCTACAACGCGCTGATGGCGCGCCAGCAGAAGATCTCGGCGCGCCGGCTGAAGCGGAAGGTCGGCACCCGCCAGCAGATCATCATCGACGAGGTCGGGCCGACGGTCGCCAAGGGCCGCTCCAAGGCCGATGCGCCGGAGATCGATGGCGCGGTGTACCTGACGAGCCGCCGCCCCTTGCGCGTCGGCGAGATCGTCACCGCCAAGATCGAGCGGGCCGACCAGTACGATCTGCACGGAAGTGTTGCGGGATTCTGACGGCCGTGAGCGTCAAGCGCCGTCAGACCTTGTCGGCCAACGCGGTCAACTC
>Ga0209148_1000614_pt1 | contig 31739 bp, 29 predicted proteins | sample AraplaCol_mMF_r2_2_FD_184288 | JGI IMG/M metagenome (GOLD analysis project Ga0209148, IMG submission 184288) | Arabidopsis root microbial communities from North Carolina, USA - plate scrape CL_Col_mMF_r2 (SPAdes) (version 2) | ecosystem: Host-associated > Plants > Roots > Endosphere | place... | reverse complement strand
CACACAAGTCACCTGCGCACACTGTCAAAGATCAATCACTTGCAACCTTCTCTTGAAGATCGCCCCGAAGCATTTCGTCCCGGGTGAGCCGCCCATTCTACATCCCTTCGTACTTCCGTCAACACCCAAAATCGAAATTGTTGTCGGAGCTTTTCGGGGAACCTTCGCGAAGGGCTTGTCTCGTCGAAGGGGGTGAAATCATAGCGCCGGTTTACAGTCCTGTGAAGGGGCGAAAGCGCAATCTGCGCAAAAATTTCGCGCAGACACAGAAACGAGTGCGAGAGCGCTTCTGGCAGCTAGGCGATTGAACCTAGCAGGCCCCTCCGGCTGACACTGGCTCGAACGAACGAAAAGCCCGACTACTTCACTGCATCCGGCAGACACACAGGTGTCTTGCTGGGTATATCCGCCTGCCCGACCTGGCCGGCCTCATGCACAGGCACATAGCCGACGCGGTAGGGGATCAACGCGTCGGGACGCATTTTTTCCAACGCGTCCCAGTCGTCTTCGAAAGGAATGAATTGCTGCATGGCCGTGCCTCGGGGGGTGGGTTCCGCACGGAAACCATTGCAGCAGAGAGAAAGGCCGGGGCGCTGGCGAAATCGGGCGATTTGCAGGCAGCGCGCGGCGGAATCAGTCGATCTCGACCATCTCGAAGTCGCTTTTGGTCGCACCACAATCAGGACAGGTCCAGGTATCGGGCACGTCTTCCCAGCGCGTGCCGGGTTCGATGCCCTCGTCCGGCAGCCCTTCGGCCTCGTCATAGATAAAGCCGCAGACCACGCACATCCATTTGCGCAAGGTGGTTTCGGTGGAAGTTTGGTTCATAGGGACTCGCTAGATCAGAGTTAACGGCACATTCTCGCAACTCCTCCGACGATGCGAAAGCGGCCACGCGGGTCTTTTATCCGGGGCGCTTGAACACAGCGTCACACCCCCGCGATACGACTGGCGGCCAACGGACATCGCCCGGAAAATGACAGACTGCCATCTCCCCACCGAGTTGTTGCCGATGACCAACCATGAGCTTTTCCAGCGCGCCCTCAGACTGCTGCCCGGCGGCGTGAATTCGCCGGTACGCGCGTTCAAGTCCGTCGGCGGCGAGCCTTTTTTTACCGCACGTGCCGATGGCGCTTATCTGTGGGACGTCGAAGGCAAGCGCTACATCGACTACGTCGGCTCCTGGGGCCCGATGATCGTGGGGCACAACCACCCTCAGGTGCGCGAAGCGGTTGAGCGCGCAGCGCGGAATGGCTTGTCATTCGGCACCCCCTGCCCGGCCGAAGTGGCGATGGCGGAAACCATCACGCGCCTGGTGCCTTCCGTAGAAATGGTGCGCATGGTGAATTCCGGTACCGAAGCGACCATGTCGGCCATCCGCCTGGCGCGCGGTGCCACTGGGCGCAACAAGATCGTGAAGTTCGAAGGCTGCTATCACGGGCATGGCGACAGTTTCCTGGTGAAAGCCGGCTCCGGCGCACTGACGTTCGGCGTACCGACCTCACCCGGCGTGCCGACGGCTAACGCCGATCTCACCCTGACCTTGCCCTATAACGATCTGCAGGCAGCCCAAGCATTGTTTGCGGAGCACGGTCGCGATATCGCTGGCCTGATCATCGAACCGGTCGCCGGCAACATGAACTGCATTCCGCCGCGGGAGGGCTACCTGCAAGGGCTGCGCGAGCTGTGCACACGCCACGGCGCCCTGCTGATTTTCGACGAGGTGATGACCGGGTTCCGCGTCGCGCTCGGTGGCGCGCAGGCGCTGTATGGGATCAAGCCCGACCTCTCCACCTTCGGCAAGATCATCGGCGGCGGCATGCCGGTGGGAGCCTATGGTGGACGCCGCGACTTGATGGAACAGATTGCACCGGCCGGCCCGATCTACCAAGCTGGCACCCTGAGTGGAAACCCGGTTGCGATGGCTGCCGGCCTGGCCATGCTTGAGCTGGTGCAAGCACCCGGTTTCTACGACACGCTGGCTGCACGCACGCGCCTGCTGACCGACGGCTTGCAAGCAATAGCCGATGGCGAAGGCGTTCCATTCAGTACCAACCGGGTGGGCGGCATGTTCGGACTGTTCTTCACGCACGAAACAGTGAGCAGCTACGCGCAGGCCACGGCGGCCGATACGGCGATGTTCAACCGCTTCTTCCAAAGCATGCTCGAGCTCGGCGTATTCCTTGCGCCAAGCGCATTCGAAGCCGGCTTTCTCTCTTCCGCGCACAGCGATGAGGACATCGCCGCCACCCTGGATGCGGCACGCACCGCCATGCGGCTGGCACGCGCAGGCTGATTGCCATGCAAGGACGCACGCCCTTTCCCGATCGATTCCATTCCGCCCGGCAAGACGGATGGCGGGCACGCTGGTTTCACATCATCTTCGGACACGACGATGCGCCCGGCCGTCGCTTCGACGTTCTGCTGATCATCGCCATCCTCGGCAGCATCGTGGTGGCGATGCTCGATACCGTTGCGGAAGCGCATGCACGATACGGCGCGATCTTCTATGCGCTGGAATGGGCCTTCACCTTGCTTTTCACGCTCGAATACGTGATGCGCATCCTGGTGGTCGATCGCCCATGGCGCTACATGCGCAGCTTCTTCGGCGTGGTCGATTTCCTGGCCGTGCTACCCACGTGGATAAGCCTGATCGCGGCGGGCAGCCAATATCTGCTGGTGGTGCGCGCGCTACGCATCCTGCGCATCTTCCGCATCCTAAAGCTCACACGCTACGTGGGTGAAGCGGATTTGCTGTGGTACACGCTGTTGCGCGCGCGACGGAAAGTACTGGTGTTCTTCAGCACCATTATTACCCTGGTGCTGATCTTTGGCGCACTGATGTATTTGATCGAAGGTCCGGAAGATGGTTTCACCTCGATTCCGACGTCCATGTATTGGGCGATCGTGACCATGACCACGGTCGGCTTCGGTGACATCACGCCGAAAACTGCGTTGGGCAAATTGCTGACATCGTTGATCATCCTGATCGGCTACAGCATCATCGCCGTACCCACCGGCATTTTTACCGCGGAACTGGCAGCCAGCATGCGTTCGCGACGCAGACATGTGCCCTGTCCACACTGCGGCCAGCTTGATCACGAAGCCGATGCATCGCATTGCCGGCTATGCGGCACACCATTGCTCGAGAGTAAGGATTGAAGCGCAAGGAATGGGAAACATCAGGTTTTCCATTCCCCTGTCGTTTCACCAGCTTCCGACATTGGGCATGGAGGCCCACGGCTCCTGCGGCGGCAGATGTCCATCCTGCAGCAGTTCGATCGATATGAGGTCGGGCGAACGTACGAACGCCATATGCCCATCGCGCGGCGGACGGCTGATGGTGTAACCCATCGATTGCAGATGCGCGCACGTCGCATAGATATCGCGAACCTGGAACGCCAGATGGCCGAAGTTACGTGCCGAGCCGTAATCTTCTTCCGAGCCCCAGTTATAAGTCAGCTCAACTTCTGCCTCGGGGCTTTCGGGTGCAGCAAGGTAGACCAGTGTGAACTTGCCTTGCGGCACCTCCATGCGACGCACTTCTTGCAAGCCAAGCCCTTCGCAGTAGAAACGGAGCGAGGCATCCAGATCACGTACGCGAACCATGCTGTGAAGATATTTCATGGGATTCTTCCTGAGCGGTTATCCAGAATTATTTAGCCACGAAAGCACGCAAGGCGGCGTGCAAACGCGACAACCCCTCGGACAGCTCTTCATCGCTGATGTTCAGCGGCGGCACGAAACGCAAGACATCCGGACCTGCCTGCAACACCAGCAGACCGTGCGCTGCAGCGACATCGAGCACCTCGCCTGCTTTACCGCGATAAGACTCCACCAGCACAGCGCCCAGCATCAGGCCACGTCCGCGCACGTCAGAAAACACGCCCAGCTCCGCACCGATCGACTTCAGCGCCTGTTGCAACGTGGCGGACTGGCGCTGCACGTTAGCCAGCAGTTCCGGCGACGACAATTTGCGCAATGCGGCGCGTGCAACCGCGGCTGCCATGGGATTGCCGCCAAAGGTGGTGCCATGCGCGCCGAACTGCATCACTTGCGCCACCTTCGGGCCAGCCAGCATCGCGCCGATCGGGAAGCCGCAACCCAACGCCTTCGCGAGCGTCACGATATCCGGCGTCACGTTATCTTGCGTGTGTGCGAACAGCGTGCCGGTACGGCCCATGCCGCATTGGATTTCATCGAGCACCAGCAGTGCATTATGCGCATCGCACAGTTCGCGCACACGCTTGATAAAACCGGGTGCCGCCGGCAGCACGCCGCCTTCGCCCTGCACCGGCTCCAGCATCACGGCGGCGATGTCGCCCGCTGCAAAAGCCGCTTCGAGCGCGGCAATGTCGTTGAAGTCCAGATAGCGGAAACCGCCCGGCAGCGGCTCATAGCCTTCCTGGTATTTGGGTTGCGCCGTGGCAGTGACCGTCGCCAAGGTGCGGCCATGGAATGAACCGCGAAACGTGATAATGACCCGCTCTTCCGGCGCACGCCCCTGCGCGGCCGCCCATTTGCGCACCAGCTTGATCGCCGCTTCATTCGCTTCGGCGCCGGAATTGCACAGAAACACGCGCTCGGCAAAACCCGATGCTTCCACCAACTCCTGCGCCAGGTGCAGCGGCGGTTCGGTGTAGAACACGTTGCTGCTGTGCCAAAGCTTATGCGCCTGGGCGGTCAACGCTGCCAGCAGATCAGTATCCTGATGCCCCAGTGCATTCACGGCGATACCGGCGCCGAAGTCGATGTAATCACGCTCCTCGGTATCCCACACGCGAGCGCCCTTGCCTCGGTCGAGCACCAGCTCGCGCGGCTTGTAGACAGGTAACCAATAGCGCTTGGCAAGATCGACGAGGGACGACACTGCGGACTCCTGTGTTGAATACATGCATGGCTCGTGGCCCGACCGCAGCCGCGCCAAGAGAATAAAAACGTCGAAAAACGGGGAAGCGGCATCCTAACAGCAAGCTTTCCGCGCCAACATACGCGGGCGTTGTCCAGCGCCGCGCGATCTGTAACAGAACGGTTACACCAGCTGAAAATCGCTGCACCGCGCCGCCCGCTGACGCGCCGCCCCTTCCTTCGCTGTAACAGCCATGTACAACCCGGCCGCGGCGCCGTGGCATCACATGCCCGCAAAGCCCGTTTTCAGGCCTTTTTCGTGACTGGCACGAGGCTTGCCTCAGGTAGGTCAGAGGGGATTTTAGGGATTTGCAGTGGCACACCGCTGGCATCCATTGAGCCGCGCCTCCATAAGGCCGCGGTTTCGGATGCAGCATCGGGTGAAAGAACGCGCCGTCGCAAGACGGCAATGAGGGCGGTAACCCGGCGACATGCCGCCGGGCACCATGTGGAAGCCCCCGGCTCGTCCCCTGCGAGCCGGGGGTCTTCCCTTCTCGTCGTATAGGGTTCGAATGGCTGCAAGCCATACCCCTCTCAGTGCGGGAGAGGGGCCTTTTTTAAGAGCTCAGTGCAAATCTTCCAGCACCAGCTGATGCTTCTTGCATAGCCGATAGATCGTCACGCGCGATACTTTCAAACGCCGCGCACATTCGCTGATGTTGAAGCGCGTCTCGCGCAGGCACGCCATGATCGCATCGCGTTCGGCCGACGTGCGCATCAAACCCAGGCTGGAGTGCCCTGCGCGCGGCGCTACTACGTCTTCCAGATCCAGGTCGGCCACACTGATTTGCGCACCCTCCGCCACGACTGCCGCGCGCTGCACGCGATTGAGCAATTCGCGTACGTTGCCCGGCCACGCAAAGTCACGCAGTGCCTTGCGCGCAACAGCGCTGAACGTGCGTGCATGGCAATCGTGTTGCTTGCGGAAGTTATCCAGAAATATCTGCGCCAGTTGCAACACGTCGTCGGCACGCTCGCGCAATGCCGGCATGCGCAGGCGCAATACGTTGAGGCGGTAATACAGGTCTTCGCGAAAACGGCCTTGCGCTACCGCTTTTTCAAGATCCACGTGTGTGGCGGCAAGCACGCGCACATCCAGCTTGATCGATTGCGTGGAACCCACACGCTCCAACGTGCCTTCCTGCAAGAGGCGCAGCAGGCTCATCTGCGCATCGGGCGGCAGATCGCCGACCTCATCCAGAAACACCGTGCCACCCGCGGCTGCCTCGAAATGACCGATGCGGCGCGCATTGGCGCCGGTGAACGAGCCACGCTCATGCCCGAACAATTCCGACTGCACCAGATTGGCCGGCAATGCGCCGCAATTGATGGCCGCGAAGGGGCGATCGCGCCGGGCTGACAGCTTATGCAAAGCGCGCGCCGCCACTTCCTTGCCCGTGCCGGTTTCACCGGTGATCAGCACCGGCAGATCCACCGGTGCGTATTTACGCAGGCTCGCCACCACCGACATCATCGCCGGGCTGGTGCCGGTAATGCCGGGCACATCGGCATGCGCGATCACCGGCGGCGGCGCATCGCCCGCCAGCTTGCCGAGCGTTTCAATCAAACGCTGCATGTCGATCGGCGCGGTAAAGAAATCGATGCTGGCGCGAAGCACGCGCTCCACTTCCGGCGCCTGCACCGAGGTTTCGGCGGACAACAACGCCAACCATGGAATCCGCGGGTGATCGGCCATCAGCCTGGCCATGCTGTGCAAAGCCTCGACATCAGCCATGCGCATGTCCGCCATCGCCACCACGGTATCGCCACGCCGAATGCCGACGCCGCCTCCCGCTGCATTCGCATCCGCAACACGCGTATGCCAGCCTGCCTGCGCCAAACGCGCTCTTTCTGTACTCGTCGGCTCCCCGAACCACACCAAACAGCGGATCGACGTATCGCTGATCATCGCAACGCCTCCCTCAGGTGGCTGGCCCACAGCACCTGCTACGTCCCGCAACAGGTCACCGCCCCCGCGTCTGCGGCCAGCATGTGTCGAAAACGCGACACCGTTCACAGAATATACACCCGAAATTCTGTGGCGATCACTCTTTAAGCAAACCAGATTCCTTAGGCCGTACTCGTAAACCGGCTGGGCCAGGCTGCCGATCCTAAGCGGCGATGGCGGCTCGCTGATGACAATCCAGTTCTTGAACGCATCAGTTCAGGAAGAGATCGGGCAGCAACGGTGTGCCGGGCTGATAAGCGTACTGATCGAAATCATGCATGCCCGCTTCGCGCAATACCTCTTCATCGATCACAAATCGACCCGTATATGCACGCGCCGGTTGCGTCAGCAGCGCATGGGCCGCGTCCGCGACGATCTCGGGACGGCGGCATTGTTCGGGCTTTACCCCATCGATCATGGCAATGGCTGCCGTGGCAATCACTGTCTTCGGCCACAACGCATTCACGGCGATGCCCAAGGGCGCAAATTCCGCGCTCATGCCCAGCACGCACAAACTCATGCCGTACTTGGCGATGGTGTAGGCGGTGTGCGGCGCGAACCATTTCGGATCGAGATTCGGCGGCGGCGCCAGCATCAGCACGTGCGGATTGCTTGCCTTTTTCAGATACGGCAGGCACGCCTGCGTCACCATGAAGGTGCCGCGCGTATTCACCTGATGCATGAGATCAAAGCGCTTCATCGGCGTGCCTTCGGTGCCGGCAAGCCAGATGGCGCTGGCATTGTTGATCACGATGTCGATGCCGCCGAAGCGCTCCGCCGCCTGCGCCACCGCGGCGTGTACCTCGTCTTCTTCGCGGATATCCACTTTCAACGCCAGCGCCTTGCCGCCAGCGGCTTCCACCTCGGCTGCCGCGGTATGGATCGTTCCAGGGAGCTTGGGATTGGGTACGCCGCTCTTGGCGGCAATCACGATATTGGCGCCATCACGCGCGGCGCGCAGCGCAATGGCAAGGCCAATGCCACGCGACGCGCCCGTGATGAACAGAGTTTTTCCGGCCAGGTTGCCCATAGTGTCTAAGCCTTCTGAAAACGCGGCAGGATATCGCGCAAGGTCGTCAAACGCTGCAAGGGATCGGTCATCTCCAGCAGCTGTTGCTGTTCTTCGCGCGCCAGCGGCAGCAATTCCGCCAACCGAAAGCTCACCCAGCCAGCATCGTCATACGAGGCACGCGGTGCATGGCGCCAGTGCGGCCCCATCGTTTCAATCAAACGTTCAAGAATCGTCTGCAACAAGGCGAACTCCACCGGCACCTCTTGCGGCGTTTCATCCGGCCACAGCTGCACGTCGCCACGCAACAAACCATCTGAACGTGCGCGCGTGCGCACCACGCGAAAGCGGCTGCCGCCTTCCGCCGCGATGCCCAGCAGGCCGTCGTCGCGATGAGTGAAATCCACGATGCGCGCCAGCGTGCCGATCGCCGCCGGCCGCGCCGGCGCGCCAACTTCGACACCGTCCAGAATAAGGCAGACGCCGAAGGCCGTGCCGCTGCGCGTGCATTCGCGCACCATGTCCAAATAGCGCTGCTCGAAGATGCGCAACTGCAACTGGCCACCCGGATACAGCACGGTACCGAGCGGAAACAAAGGGAGTTCCATGGTGGGGAGTTGGGCAGCCATGCGGCGCATATTAGCCACTGGACGTGTCATATCGCACACGGCAGAGTGCACCGAAACCCTCGCAGGAAGCTCCATCGGATGTCCGTCACGCCACTGGCTACCGTCATGTCTCCCGCCCCGCCCTTCGCGCAGCAGGCAACCGCTTCGCCGGTGCTGGAAGTTCGCGGCCTGGATAAATCCTTCAAGAAACGCGACGTACTCAAGTCGCTGGACTGGAGCGTACCCGATGGACGCGTCATCGGCCTGCTCGGGCGCAACGGCGCCGGCAAGACCACGCTGCTGCGCTGCTTGCTGGGCCTGTCGCCGATCGATGGCGGCAGCATCAGCTTGTTTGGAGAGCCGATGCTGGAACCGGGTGGCGAGCGCATGCATCGCATCGGCTTCGTGCCGCAGACCTTCGATCTGTTTCCATGGATGAAGGTACGCGCCTATCTCGATTTCACCGCCGCGTTCTACGCGCGCTGGAACCACGACCTGGTGGAACGCCTGCTCTCGAGTTGGGACCTGGACATCAAGCAGAAGATCGGCGAACTCTCGCAAGGTCAGCGGCAGAAGCTGGCGATCGTGCGTGCAATCGCGCCCGATCCGGATTTGCTGGTGCTGGACGAACCGGTAGCCAGTCTCGATCCGCAGGCACGCCGCGCCTTCATGGGCGAATTGCTCGCGCTGATGCGCGCACCGGGCAAGACGGTGATCTTTTCCACTCACATCACCGCCGACCTCGAACGCGCCGATGCGGATATCGCGTTGCTGCGTGACGGCCGCATTCAATTCATGCGCCCGCTGGCCGAACTGCGCGAGCGCTTGAAGCGCGTGGTGTTCGCACGCGCGCAAGGCTGGAACCAGGCACCCGTGGTGGCGGGCAGCCTGAAGTCGCACGTGCAAGGCGAGCAAGCCGTACTGCTGGTTGAAGACCCCATGGTGGAGAGCCTGCATGCGCTCGCCGCGCGCGAAAACGCGACCGTGCACATCGAGACGCCGACGCTGGAAGATCTGTTCGTGGAGCTGGCATGAGCGTCGCCTGGCAGCTATGGCTGCAATTGTTCCGCCGCACGCCGGTGCTGGTAGTGCTGGCGAACCTGCTGCGCCTGACCTCGGCGTATTTTGCGGTGCAATGGCTGCTTGGTGACGACAAGCTCGTCTTTCTGGGCGCCACGCTATATGGCTTGGCGACGTGGATGTGGCATACCGGCCAGGGTTATCTGTTGCGCGGCGTATGCGTGCCAGAAAGTTTCCTGCTGCCGAATTTCCGCCAAAGACTGCTGGCATACGGCGTCATCGACGTCGCGATGTGGGTCGTGCTGCCGGTGATCATTGCCACCATCGGTGGTGCGCCGCATGTTTCGCTCATCGCCGGTGGTTTGCTGGTGATCGCCGCGGCAGGTTTGCTGATGGGCAGCAATCCGCGCACCGGTGCTTATATCTGGCCGTTCTTTATCGTGCTGGGCTGGGTGCCATCGTTTGCGAATGCCGTGCTCAAGGCTTCCCTGCACTCACCATTGACCCCATGGCTGCTGCTGGCCATCGCTGCCTTGTTGCTGCGCTTGAGCCTTGCAACGCTGCTGCGCATTGAGGATCGCGAAACCGAAGCGTCACCCTTGGAAAGCACCAGCCTTGGCCGCACGCAAACGCGCGTTGCGCCCGGCGAGCCGCGACGCCTTGGCCTGTTCGGCAAACGCATCACTACCATGTACGAACGACTGGCGGAACGCGCCCTGCAGCGCGCGCTGGTGGCCTATCAGCGCCAGCCGAGTTTTCAACGACGCATGATCCTGGTACGGCGACTCTTGCTGCCGAACGACAACCCCGAAGCCATTGCATTGCGGATCGCGTTGGTGGCGGTACTCGTCTGCTTTTATTTCGTCGCGATCATGCACCGGCAGCATTTCAATCCGGTGATCGTCGGGGCCTACGCCATCATGCTGAGCGCCTCGCGTTTTCCGCAATTGAATGTCGGCATGGTACGCATGCGGCCGAACATGGCCGATCTTTACCTGACGCTGGCGCCAGAAACGCGTGCGGAATATCAGCAGACCATGTCGGATGCCCTGCTTATCCTGGTACCGATCAGCCTGCTCACGGCACTCGTCTACACCGCACTCGGCGCCGTGCTGGTGCATGCACCGGATCCATGGCACATGCTGTTCGTGGCGACAATCGTTTCGCTGGCCACCAGCCTGGCGGCGCTCGCGCTACACCTGATCGGCCCGGAAGGCACCACGGGCCGCACCATCGTCAACCTGGTGGTGATGTTCGGCACGATGGCGGTGTATTGGGGTGGTTATTGGCTGGTGGGTGCCATCGGCTATGCCATCGGTGGTGGCTTGCTTGCGCTGGTGGCATTGGGTTTTGGGGCAGGCGTGTGGTTTGCCGCGCAGCGCGAATATGTGTCACGCGCGCCGCGCTTCGATGCGCCTATCGGTTGATGTAGGTTGGGTTACCCCGGACTTGATCCGGGGGTAACCCAACCTACGAAGAGAGCGCTTCGACGAAGCGGCGCGGCGCGTTTTCGAAGCCGCCGTTAGACATGAAGACGACGTGGTCGCCCGCATGAGCTTTTGCTTTCAGCGCAGCAAGCAGTTCGTCCACGGTAGGCGCCGTGCTGGCACGCCCATGCAACGCATCGGTCACGCGCCGGGCGTCCCACGGCAATTCGGGGCGATGCAGAAAGACCACCGCATCGGCATCGGCCAATGAAGGTGCCAACGCTTCGGCGTGTGCGCCCAGGCGCATGGAGTTGGAGCGCGGCTCCAACGCCACCAGGATGCGTGCGTTGCCCACTTTGGCGCGCAAGCCGGCCAGCGTGGTGGCGATGGCGGTGGGGTGATGTGCGAAGTCGTCATAGACACGCACGCCAGCAACTTCGCCAACCACTTCCATGCGGCGCTTCACGCTTTGGAAGCTGCCGAATGCCGGCAGCAATGCACATGGATCAGCGCCCGCTGCGGTCGCGGCGGCGAGTGCAGCCAGCGCATTCATCACGCTGTGATCGCCAAGCAGCGGCCAGTTCACTTCGCCGATTGCTTCACCTTTGTATTGCACGGCGAAGTGCGATCCATCCGCTTCGATCAGGCGTGCCTGCCAATCGCCTTTGCCGATGCCGAAGGTTTCCACCGGCGTCCAGCAACCCATCGCCAGCACTTCCGCAAGATATGCATCGTGCGCATTGACGATCAACTTGCCGTTGCCCGGCACCGTGCGCACCAGGTGATGAAACTGGCGCTGGATCGAGGCGACGTCCGGAAAGATGTCGGCGTGATCGTATTCAAGGTTATTGAGGATGGCGATGCGCGGACGGTAGTGCACGAACTTGGAGCGCTTGTCGAAAAACGCGCTGTCGTATTCGTCGGCCTCGATCACGAAATGCCTGCCCTGCCCCAACCGCGCGGAGATGCCGAAGTTGCCGGGCACGCCGCCGATCAGGAAGCCGGGCGCCAGGCCTGCGCTATCGAGCAGATGCGCCAGCAGGCTGGTGGTGGTCGTCTTGCCGTGCGTGCCTGCGACAGCCAGCACTTCGCGCTCGACCAGCAGACGCTCGCCCAGCCATTGCGGGCCGGACACGTAGCGCAACTGCTCATTGAGCATGTATTCCACGGCGGGATTGCCGCGCGTCATCGCATTACCGACGATGACCAGGTCGGGTGCAGGCTGCAGGTATTCGGCTTTGTAGCCCTGCATCAACGCGATACCGAGCGCTTCGAGCTGCGTGCTCATCGGCGGGTAGACGTTGGCGTCGGAGCCTTCCACTGTTTCGCCAAGTTCGCGCGCCAAGGCAGCGACGCCGCCCATGAAGGTGCCGCAGATACCGAGGATGTGCAGACGCATGAATAGCCTGTGTGGTCTTAAGCCCCTCTCCCCGCGAGAGAGGGGAGCAATGCGGATCAGCTGTTCGCTGCCACCGTCTCATTCGCCAGCGCACGCTTCACGCGCGCCGTGACGTCATCCAGCTCGCCCACGCCATCCACCACCTGCAGCTTGCCCAGGCGCGCATAGAAATCGGCCACTGGCGCTGTCTGTTCGGCATAGACCTTCAGGCGATCGCGCACGACCACCGGATCGTCATCCTTGCGATGCTCGGCGGCGAAACGGATTTCGCAGCGCTTGATGATCACCTCGCTCGGTACTTCCAGTTTCACTACCGCATCGAGCGGCTGGCCGATCTTGGTCAGCAGGTGATCCAGCGCATCGGCCTGCGCGAGGTTGCGCGGGTAGCCGTCGAGGATGAAGCCCGGCCGCGTATCAGGCTCGGCCAGGCGTTCTTCCAGCATGCCCAGCAGAATATCGTCGGAGACCAGCTGGCCGGCGTCCATGACTGCCTTGGCCTTCATGCCGAGTGGGGTACCCGCTTTCACCGCCGCGCGCAGCATGTCGCCGGTGGAAATGTGCGGCACGCCGAGATCGGCTTTCAGCCGGGCAGCCTGGGTACCCTTGCCCGAACCGGGCGCGCCAAGAAGGACGAGTCGCATAAATCTCCACAAGATCCCAGGTTCTGTCGCACACTGCGGCAGTTCCCCGAGATTCCTTAGATGAATGCCGGTCAAGGTAGCGTCTGCGGGGGGTGGCGTCAAACCACAAACGCCTCGAATTCACAGCAACTGCTTGATAAATATGTGATCCGTGACTGAAGTCGAATTGTCATATGCCTTCGGAGAAAGCAGCCCATGAAGTCGAAAGCACGTTCCGTCAGCGGTCGCCTGTTGTATGCCCAGTCCGGCGGTGTCACCGCCGTGATCAACGCCACGGCCGCAGGCGTGATCCAGACGGCGCGCGCCCATCGCGTTCCGGTGTACGCGGCGCACAACGGCATCCTGGGCGCATTGCGTGAGCAATTGATCGACACCACCAAGGAGTCGGCCTCTGCCATAGCCGCACTCCGGCACACACCGGGCGGGGCGTTCGGCTCCTGCCGCTACAAGCTGAAATCGCTGGAGGCCAATCGCGCTGAATACGAGCGGCTGATCGAGGTATTCCGCGCCCACGACATCCGCTGGTTTCTCTACAACGGCGGCAACGACTCGGCCGACACGGCGCTGAAGATTTCGCAGCTCGGCCAAGCCATGGATTACGACATTCGCTGCATCGGCGTGCCCAAGACGGTGGACAATGATTTGGCAGTGACCGACTGCTGCCCGGGCTTCGGTTCGGTGGCGAAATACACGGCAGTGTCCACGCTGGAGGCAAGCCTGGATGTCGCCTCCATGGCCGACACCTCCACCAAGGTGTTCATTCTGGAAGTGATGGGCCGCCATGCCGGCTGGATCGCCGCCGCCTCGGGCCTGGCCGGCGAAGGCAATGACGCCCCACCGCACATCATTCTGTTCCCCGAACGTGTGTTCGACGAAGCTGCGTTTCTCGCCAAGGTGAAAGCCACGGTGGAACGCGTAGGCTGGTGCACGGTGGTGGCCTCCGAAGGCATCAAGAATGCCGAAGGCCAGTTCCTGGCCGAAGCCGGTACGCGCGATGCGTTCGGTCATGCGCAGCTGGGTGGCGTGGCACCGGTGCTGGCTGCGCTGGTGAAAGAGAAGCTTGGTTACAAATATCACTGGGCTTTGCCGGATTATCTGCAGCGCTCAGCGCGCCACCTGGCGTCCAAGACCGACGCCGATCAAGCCTATGCCGTCGGCAAGGCCGCCGTGGATTACGCATTGGCCGGCATGAACGCGGTGATGCCGGTGATCGTGCGCACTTCCGATGCACCGTATCGCTGGAAGTTGGAGCCGGCACCGTTGCGCAAAATCGCCAATCACGAGAAGAAGATGCCGGACAAGTTCATCGCACGCGACGGTTTCGGCATCACAGCCGCCGCGCGCCGATATCTGTCGCCACTGATTCACGGTGAAGTACCGCCGCCCTACGGGCGCGAGGGTTTGCCCAAATACGCGTCGCTGAAAAATCAGCTGGTGTCGGCCAAGTTGCCTGCCTTCAGTTGATTCGTTTCACGCGGTCCATACGTCGAGAGGGCCTACAGTGCGCTGCTTTTCACATTTGAAAAGCAGCCCATCATCGCGTCATTTCGAATTCCTGGCCGTCGTTGTTTTTCCATCACGGAGGATGTCGTCATGCATAGCGATACAAACCGCTGGGTCGGCGCTGCATACACACTCGCGCTTTTGATCGGCATGGCCGTTCCCACCCATGCGGCGAGAGCCAGTCTTTTCGGACCACCCTCGACACCACTGATCCCGAACGTGCAGCGGTACACCTCGGGTGTCTCGGCGTGGCAGCCTTCCTCGAACACGCGCATCGTACTGGACGCAACGGCGCCGGCATCGCTGCAGGATGCCGCCAACGTGCTAGCGCAGGAGCTGGTCTCCGACGGGTATCTAGGTGCGCCGCCCGCCGTCGTGCTGGGCGCGGCCCCTCAGGCCACGGACATCCATCTCTTCACGGGCCCAGTCAATGGCGTCAGCAGCCCGGAGGGTTACCAGATCACGGTCGCGAACGGACTGCAGATCGAAGGCGTGAGTGTAGCCGGCGCGTTTTATGGCACCCGCACCCTGCTGCAAACGCTGCGCACGCAGAAGCAATATGCCGGCACCCTGGTGGATTGGCCGGCGTATGCACACCGTGGCGTGCTAGTCGACATCGCGCGCAAATATTTCACACCTGGGTGGATCGAACAGCTCATCAGGGATATGGCCTGGATGAAGCTCAATACCTTGCAGCTGCATATTTCCGACAACGAAGGCTTTCGCATCCAGCTGCCAGACCACCCAGAGATTGTGGCATCTCCTTCACTGAGCCAGAGCGACGTGCAAGCCATCCTAGCGGTAGCCGCGCGTTATCACGTCGAGATCATTCCGGATGTCGACACGCCGTCGCACGCTGTCGCCCTGCTGGCCAACCGACCAGCCTGGCAACTGCGCCTTGCCAATGGCGACACGTTGAATGATCACATCGATTATTCGATTCCCGCCGCCAGGCAATATGTAGCATCCGTCGTCACTGAAGTGGCCAAGCTCTTTCCTGGCCCGCGCTTTCATATCGGCGGCGACGAATATTTTCCCGCGCCATGGCAGACCGGCAACGATCTGGTTACTGCCTCCAACACACCGCAATTGGTCGCCTATGCGCAATCCATCGGCGGCGCCAACGCCACTCTCTTCAATGGTTTCAACGCGTACTTCAGCGAGCTTGGCGGCGTCTTGAAATCGCTGGGCAAGACGCCCGAGGTATGGAGCGACGATATCTATCCTGGCGACGGGGTCGCGAGCATGGCGCTGAACACATCCACGCAGCTCGTTGACTGGATCCGCTGGAACACCAGCAAACCCAACGCCGGTGACTATGCCTCGGCCGGATATCCCATCATCAACGCCAACGGCGACTATCTCTATTTCATTCTGGATAGCAGCAGCCGTACCGGCGTCGGTGCCGGCCCCACCAAAAATCCACAAAGCATTTACCAGCGTTGGACGCCGCGTACCTTCATGGGCGCCGCCGGCAACGACGGCGATTACGTGTTGCCCAGCAACCTGCCGATGCTGGGCGCACAGCTGTCAATCTGGTGCGACAACCCCGACGCCCTCACCGAAACCCAAGTAAGCCAGCAATTCGCGCCCTGGCGCAGCGCGTTTGCGCAGCAGCTGTGGGGCTCGCCCAAGATCGTCACCTCCTACAACAGCAGGCTGCTAAGCAGCGGTTTCGTCGACATCATGTCCGCCGTGGGCGTTGCGCCCGCCGGTGTGAACTGAGGAAAGGCAGGTTCGTTTCGCGCAGATGACAACGCGTGAGCGCAACGATCCACGTCACGCACACGTTTTCGCACCCGCTTGACCGCTGCGACGCACAACGAATAAATCGCAAACCTCTGTCTATACTGCCCCATCAGTCCGCTTCAGATCACTTGGGTTCAACCAACGATGGGGAGGCACCGATGCTGCAGCAGTATGGCTTGTGGATCGCGTTAGCTTGCGCGGTCGTGGCGATCTTGTACGGGGCGTTTTCAGTGCGATGGGTCTTGGCGAAATCGCCAGGCAACGCGCGCATGCAGGAAATTGCCTCGGCTATCCAGGAAGGCGCACGCGCCTACCTCAACCGCCAGTACCGCACGATCGCGCTCGTAGGCGTGGTGCTGCTGGTCATCATCGGGTTTGCCCTGGACTGGGGCACGGCCATTGGCTTCCTGATTGGCGCGGTACTTTCCGGCGCAACCGGCTACATCGGCATGAACGTCTCGGTACGTGCCAACGTGCGTACCGCGGAAGCCGCACGCAGTGGATTGGCTGCCGCCTTGAACGTCGCATTCCGCGGCGGTGCGATCACCGGCATGCTGGTGGTGGGCCTGGCCTTGCTCGGTGTGGTGGGCTATTACACGGTGCTCACGCACATGGGCTACGACAACGCCCGTGCCTTGCATGCCATGGTCGGGCTCGCTTTCGGCTCGTCATTGATCTCGATCTTCGCGCGTCTGGGCGGCGGCATCTTCACCAAGGGTGCGGATGTCGGTGCGGACCTGGTCGGCAAAGTGGAGGCCGGCATTCCCGAAGACGATCCGCGCAACCCCGCCGTGATCGCGGACAACGTCGGCGACAACGTGGGCGATTGCGCCGGCATGGCCGCCGACCTGTTCGAAACCTACGCGGTAACGCTGATCGCCAGCATGCTGCTCGGCGGCGTGGTCGGCGAACAGGCCGGTGCGAATGCGGTGCTGTATCCGCTGATGCTGGGCGGTGCCTCCATCATCGCTTCGGTGATCGGTACGTTCTTTGTCCGCGCACGCGGCACCAAGATCATGAATGCACTGTACATGGGCGTGATGATTTCCGCCGTCCTGGCGGCGATTGCGTTCTGGCCGATCACCAAGAGCTTGATGGCTGATGCCACGCTGGGCGTCACACGACTGTATGGCAGCGCGTTGATCGGGCTGGTGCTGACCGGCGTGATCGTAGTGATCACCGAGTACTACACCGCGACCGAATACGCACCCGTGCGCCACGTGGCGAAGTCGTCCACGACCGGTCATGCCACCAACATCATCGCGGGCCTCGGCGTGTCGATGAAATCGACTGCGCTGCCGGTCCTAGCCGTCTGCGCCGCCATCTGGGGTGCGTATGCGCTGGCCGGTCTCTACGGCATCGCCGTGGCCGCGACTGCGATGCTGTCGATGACCGGCGTGGTGGTGGCACTCGATGCGTATGGGCCGATCACCGACAACGCGGGCGGCATCGCCGAAATGGCGGAATTGCCGCCGGATGTGCGCGGGGTTACCGATCCGCTCGATGCGGTGGGCAACACCACCAAGGCCGTCACCAAGGGCTATGCGATCGGCTCGGCGGGTCTGGCTGCGCTGGTGCTGTTCGCCGACTACACGCATCACCTCTCGTTGGAGCACGCGGGCACCACATTTGCGTTCGATCTCTCTGATCACCGCGTGATCGTGGGTCTCTTGATCGGCGGACTGATCCCGTACCTGTTCGGTGCGATGGCGATGGAAGCCGTGGGCCGCGCAGCGGGTGCCGTGGTGGAAGAAGTGCGCCGCCAGTTTCGCGAGATCAAAGGCATCATGGAAGGCACCACCAAGCCGGACTATTCGCGCGCGGTGGACATGCTGACCAAGTCGGCGATCAACGAAATGCTGATCCCTTCGCTGCTGCCGGTGCTGGTGCCGATCATCGTCGGCTTCGCGCTAGGGCCGATTGCATTGGGTGGCCTGTTGATCGGCACCATCGTCACCGGCCTGTTCGTGGCTATCTCGATGACCACCGGCGGTGGCGCTTGGGACAATGCCAAGAAGTACATCGAAGACGGCAACTTTGGCGGCAAGGGCTCCGATGCGCACAAGGCGGCGGTCACCGGTGATACGGTGGGCGATCCGTACAAGGACACGGCCGGCCCCGCGGTGAATCCGCTGATCAAGATCATCAACATCGTGGCGTTGTTGCTGATTCCCTTGCTTTGAGACGTTGCTCATGTGATCAGGGCTGAACTTTCAGCCCTGATTTTTTTTGGCGTGCGCCCGCAACGGAGCATCGTAGGCTGGGATGAAATCCCAGCCTATGTATGGCCGTCATTCCCGCGAAAGCGGGAATCCATCTTCGCTTTTGGCATCAGAGCAAATGGATTCCCGCTTTCGCGGGAATGACGGCCATGGGGGTTACATGACTATCCTCCATTTCCTCCCACTTTCCACACTGGCGTTTTCACGCCAAATTGGCATGCTGGCCGTTCTGCGTGCGTCCGGCACGCATCCACCATGAGAGGGAAGCATGAGTCTGAAAGCATCGATGCGCTTGGCACTGGCACTCGCCGTCATAATGGGCGGCATGACCCAAGCCCAAGACACTCCGGCGCCCGGCGCCGCCGCAAGTTCCGACGATCCTTATCTCTGGCTGGAAGACATCCACGGCACGCGTGCGATGGACTGGGTAAAAGCCCAGAACGCCATCACCCAGAAACAGTTCGCCGATAACCCTGCGTTTACGCATACGCGCGATCGCATTCTTGAGGTGCTCGATTCCGACGCACGCATTCCCTACGTGGAACGGCGCGGCGATTACCTCTACAACTTCTGGCAGGACAAGGCGCATCCGCGCGGACTGTGGCGCCGTACCACGCTGGAGGAATACCGCAAAGCCGAACCCAAGTGGGATGTGCTGCTGGATATCGATGCGCTCAACAAAGCCGAAGGCAAGCGCTGGGTGTTCAAAGGCAGCGATTGCCTGAAGCCCGATTACACGCGCTGCCTGCTCAACCTCTCGCCGGATGGCGGTGATGCGGTGGAAGTGCGCGAGTTCGACATTCCCAGCAAGTCGTTCGTGAAAGACGGCTTCACCCTGCCGGTCGCCAAAACCCAGGTTGGCTGGATCGACCAGGACCACATTTACGTCGGCACTGATTTCGGCCCCGGCTCGATGACCACATCGAGTTATCCGCGCATTGCGAAGGTATGGAAGCGCGGCACGCCGCTCAGCGCCGCTACCACGGTGTACGAAGGCAAGATGGAAGATCTTGCCATCAGCGCCAATCACGACCGCACACCGGGTTTCGAACGTGATTTCGTCAGCGTCGCGCACGATTTCTTTCACAGCGATACCTATCAGCTCAAGGACGGCAAGCTGATCCATCTCGACGTGCCGGCCGATGCGGCGATGGTCGATCCACATCGCGAATGGCTGTTGGTGCAGTTGCGCAATGCGTGGACGGCAGGCGGCAACACCTATCCTTCCGGCGCGCTGATCGCGATCAAGTTCGACGACTTCATGGCTGGCAAGCGCCAGTTCACCACGCTGTTCGCACCGGACCAGCACACGGCCTTGTCGAACTATGCGTGGACGCAGCATCACCTGATTCTCGACATCATGGACGACGTGAAGAGCCGCCTCGACGTGCTCACACCCAAAGCCGACGGCACCTGGGCACGCGAAGACATGCCCGGCGCCCCCAAGTTCAGCACCGTCTCGGTGGTGGACACGGACCCGGACCACAGCGACGAATATTGGCTGAGCGTGACCGGATTCCTGACACCGTCGACGCTGCAACGTGGCGTGCTGGATGATGGCAAGGCGCAGACGATCAAGCAGAGCCCGGCGTTCTTCGATGCCTCGAAATACGAGGTAAGCCAGCACTTCGTCACGTCCAAGGACGGCACGCAGGTGCCCTACTTCGAGATCGCGCCGAAGAACCTCAAGCTCGACGGCAGCCATCGCACCCTGCTCTACGGCTACGGTGGTTTCGAGGTTTCGCTGCAACCGTTCTACAGCGGCAGCATCGGACGCGCGTGGCTGGATCGCGGCGGCGTGTACGTCATCGCCAATATCCGTGGCGGTGGCGAATATGGCCCGCGCTGGCATCAGGCGGCACTGCAAGCGAATCGCCCGCGTGCTTATGAAGACTTTTCGGCAGTGGCGAGTGATCTGATCAAGCGCGGCGTTACTTCGCCCAAACACCTGGGCGCCGAAGGTGGCAGCAACGGCGGCCTGCTGATGGGCAACATGCTCACGCTGTATCCGCAGTTGTTCGGCGCCATCGCCTGCGAAGTGCCGTTGCTGGATATGAAGCGCTATGTGCACCTTTCCGCCGGTGCGTCGTGGATTGCCGAATACGGGAATCCGGATGATCCCAAGCAGTGGGAGTTCATCAAGACGTTCTCGCCGTACCAGAACGTCAAGGCCGATGCGACTTATCCGTCTGTGCTGTTCTACACCACCACCAGCGACGATCGCGTAGGGCCGGTGCAGGCGCGCAAGATGGCGGCGAAGATGGAAGGCATGGGCTACAAGAACGTGTGGTTCTACGAGAACACCGAAGGCGGCCACGGGGCCGGCGCGGACAACAAGCAGGCGGCGTATATGCACGCGCTCGCGTATGAGTTCTTGTGGGATCGGTTGAAGTAAGGCATCACTCACTTAAGCCCCTCTCCCTTCGGGAGAGGGGTTGGGGTGAGGGCAGCAACGTAGGCGGGGATGACATCCCTGCATCGGAAATCGCAAAAAGCTGGGATTTCATCCCAGCCTACGCGCCCTTGAGACGCACCGGCTAAAATCGCCGCCATGAAATCGCATCTCCCGATACGCCCCGAACTGCGCGAATGGATCCTCACCACCACGAGTGCCGGCCACAGCGTCGATACCGTGTTGAAGATGATGCAGGAGACCGGCTACGACCCGCGGCAGAGCCGCAGCATCGTCGCCTCCGTATTGAACATGCCGATTTCCGCGCTGGAGGTGCATGCGCAAGCACCCGCGCCGAAAAGCCAGGGCCGGCGCACGCGGCATCCGCAAGCGCCGCAGATGGTGGTCAATGGCCATACCGTCCACGTCGGCCTCAGCATGGAATCCCCGGCGCTGCGCGTGCTCAATGATTTTCTTTCCGCCGAAGAATGCGCAGCGCTGATCGAACAGGCCTCGCCGCGTTTGCAACGCGCCAAGACGGTCGACAGCACCGGCAAGCAGCAGATCGATGCGCGCCGCACCAGCGAAGGGATGTTCTTCACCATCGGCGAAACCCCGCTGATCCAGCGCATCGAACAACGCATTGCCACCATGCTCAGCATTCCCGTTGATCACGGTGAAGGTCTGCAGATACTGCACTATCGCCCCGGCCAGCAATACGAAGCGCACTACGATTGGTTCAATCCCGAACAATCCGGCTTTGCCGCCATCACCGCCAAAGGTGGTCAGCGCATCGCCAGCCTGGTGATGTACTTGAATACGCCTGAAGCAGGCGGCGGCACGGCCTTTCCGGAAGTGGGGCTCACCGTGACGGCGCTGCGTGGTTCGGCTGTCTATTTCGCGTACGACACTGGCGACGAAGCATCGCTGCACGCCGGATTGCCGGTGGAGAAAGGCGAGAAATGGATCGCCACCAAATGGCTGCGCGAGCATCCATTTCAGAAAGCGCCGCGCTGACATGGGCAGGTTGAGTTAGCGACTACACTGCTCGTCGCACGCTCAAGGCAATGACCAAGCCGATGATCACATGCACCACGACGCTGCTGACGATCCAGCTCGTCGGCACCGGCGTTTTCGGCACCGCCGACAGCGGCACGACGATCAGGTTCATCACCACGAAAAGCCCCAGGCCATACAAGCACCCGTACAGCCAGGGGCGTTCGAATAGTCCATCCACGCGCCGGCTGGCCAGGTAATACACCACCACCATCACACTCATGATGGCGTAGTGCAGCAGCGCGCCCAACGCCACCGTGCCCTCGCCACCGAGAAAGGCACGCTTGCCCAGCAAGCCCGCGGCGATGTTTTGCACGATGCGCACGGGTGGTACGCGATACAGCGCATACCAGAACGAACATGCAAACAGGAGATCGGCCGTGGCAAGCGCCACGATAACCATGAGTGCAAATAGCAGAGAGGGATGCGCACGCAGAGGCCCGGACGCGCTGGAATCAAACGGTACCGACATGGGTTGTCACTCGATCAGAACAAAGCTAGCAGCCAAGAAAAGCCCGCCAAGCCGCTGTGTGGGCCAACGGCTTCGCGGGAGTGGGAAGCGAGGGAGACGTCGTCGCCGCCGGGTTCGTCTGCCTGGGGAGTGCTGACGATAAAGTTTTGTTAGCGAACCGAAGCGACCGATTCAGACTATGAAAGTCGACACATGGCCTCCATAGCCAATTGCCGCTATTTTTTTAGGGCCATTGGGAGGGCGTTGCGTGTTTCTAGAATTAGATGGGCGAGGGCCGCTCTACGACCAACTGACGCGTGCATTAAAAGCTTCCATTCTCGACGGCCGCATTGCCGCGGGAACGCAGCTGCCACCGACGCGTGAATTGGCGCACGAGCTAGAGATTTCACGTACCACAGTGCTCGCCGCTTACGAACAGCTGCGCGCGGAAGGTTTCATCGACGGCCGGGTCGGCTCGGGCAGCTTCGTCAGCCACCTGCAAGCCAGGCCACTGTCACCGCACGTGCCTACCGATATCGAAGCGCCCTCCCGTTACGCAGAGCGTGCCCGCAAGGTGCGCAATTGGGATATCCCCCGCCTGCATCGCGGCCTGCGCTACAACCTGGAATATGGGTACCCGATGATCAATCCCGCGCTCAACAACGCGTGGAGCCGGGAGCTTGCCCGTGCCGCGGTCTATACGCGCCTCAATGCGGTGGAACTGGCTGGGCTGAGCGTGCTGCGCAAGCAGACCTGCGATTACCTGGCCCGTCGCCGCGGTGTGCAGGCGGAACCCGATGACGTGCTGATCGTCACTGGCACACAACAGGCCATCAACCTGGTCGCGCGCGTGCTGGTGAATGAAGGCGAGCCGGTGGTGCTGGAAGAGCCGCATTATTTTCTGGCGCACCAGGCGCTGGCCGCACATGGCGCCGAGCTGGTCAGCGTACGCACGGACGAACATGGACTGGTCTGCGATGAGCTCCCTGAGCAGTCCCCGCGCCTGATTTATGTCACGCCTTCGCATCATTTTCCGACCGGCGCGGTGCTCTCCATGCAGCGCAGGCTCGATCTTTTGCATTACGCCGAACGCCACCAATGCTGGATCCTGGAAGACGATTACGACGGTGAGTTCCGCTACGACGCGCATCCGCTTGCGGCCCTGCGTTCGCTCGACGAGCAGGATCGCGTGATCTATGTCGGCACGTTCTCCAAGGTGATGTTCGGCGGTTTGCGCCTCGCGTACATGGTGATGCCTGCCGCGCTGCGCGCCGATTTCCTCAATGCGAAGTACCTCACTGACATGGTTTGTCCGGTCGTCGAGCAGGCGGCCTTGGCTCGCTTCATGGAAGACGGCGGCTTCGAGCGCCATCTGCGCGCGGCGCGCAAGGAGTTGAAGGCGCGGCGCGAAATGTTGATTGCCGGCCTGAAGGAGCACGCGCGCGACCGTATCGAGATCACCGATACACCTGCCGGCATGCATCTGGTGGTGTGGCTACGAGGCTACGATGCAGCCCGCCGCGAAGCATTAGTCGCCTATGCGCATGAACACGGTCTGGGCCTTCACCCGATGAGTCCGCTGTATGCGCATGCGCCGGAACGTCAGGGCCTGTTGCTGGGTTACAGCAGCCTGTCGGTGAACGAGTTGCGCGAGGCGATGCGCTTGTTCGGGCAATGCCTGGATTACATGGAGCAGGCGCAAGGCCACGCTTGAGCGGCATCTCTCCCGGGCTTCATGGGGCGGCCACCCTGAGGTTTTTTCATAAGCTTCGGCGCAAAGCGCAGGCAGCGCTTGGTGCACCGCGACAAGCTTTGCCTTATGCTGAGCGGCTTTCCCCGTTTTGACAAAGATGTGAGGAGTGCCCCATGGGCCTGGATATGGTTAGCGCCGGCCGCGACGTGCCGAACGAGATCAACGTCGTCATCGAGATTCCGAAGGATGCGGAACCGGTCAAATACGAAGTGGACAAGGAAAGCGGCGCGATTTTCGTGGATCGCATCCTCTCCACCCCCATGCGCTACCCCTGCAACTACGGCTACGTGCCGGGCACCCTGGGCGGCGATGGCGACCCGCTCGACGCATTGGTGATCCTGCCGCTGCCGCTGGTGCCGGGCTCGGTGATCCGCTGCCATCCGGTCGGCATGCTGAAGATGACCGACGAGGCCGGTTCGGACGAAAAGCTGGTGGTGATCCCCTCCAAGAAAATCTTCCCCGGCTACGCGCACATCGAAGACATCCAGGGCGTGTCGGGCCACTGGCTGGAGCGCATCGGCCACTTCTTCGAGCACTACAAGGACCTGGAGAAGGGCAAGTGGGTGAAGGTGGAGGGCTGGGTCGGCGCTGCCGAGGCCAAGGCTGAAATCATCGCTGGCGTGGAGCGTTGCAAGCAGAAGGCGTAAGCCCCAGTAGCCGCGTAGGTTGGGGTGAGCAACGCGAACCCCAACCGTCACGCAGTACCACGGCATCCGCCATCATGCCCCCCTCAAGGCCGTCATTCCCGCGAAAGCGGGAATCCATCTTGCTCTGATGCATCCTAAAAATGGATTCCCGCTTTCGCGGGAATGACGACCATAAGGCGAAGGCGGGTTCATAGGAACGGACGCATCGTTCGAGTCATAGTACGGACATGAATGGCCGTCTAAACGTCCAAGCCCCGCTCCCACGGTGGCACATCGCCAAACTGCTCCGCCAGAAAATCCGCAAACGCCCGCACCCGCAACGGCACCAACCGCCGCTGCGGCATCACCGCATAAATGCCAGTCTCGGCAATCGAATACTCGGGCAGCACCACTTTCAATCGTCCCGCACGCAAGTCATCGCAGACGTGCCAGGTGGAGTGCTGCGCAATGCCGAGTCCAGCCAGCGCTGAATCGCGCAACAGCTCGCCCAGCGTCGATTCCAATCGGCCGTTTACGCGCACGGTGTGCAGCTGGCCGTGCGCATCATGCAGGCGCCAGATGTCCTGCCGTCCATGGCTACCTACCAGCATCAGGCATTCGTGGTGAGCGAGTTCTTCCGGTGTTTTCGGCATACCGAAACGCCGTAGGTAATCCGGCGAAGCACACAGCACGCGCCGATTCACGGCCAGCTTGCGCGCGACCAGGCGCGAGTCGTGCAGCGCGCCGATGCGAATGGCGAGGTCGAAGCCGGCGCTGATCAAGTCCTGCAGTTCGTCACTGAAGTGCACACTTAGTCGCACGCGTGGATAGCGCGCCATGAAGGCCGGCAGCAGCGGCGAGACAAACTGGCGGCCGAACGATGCAGAGGCCGTAAGCCGCAGAGTGCCGCCCACATCCGAGGCGCCTTGACGCAAGCCCGAGGTCAGCGCCTCCAGGTCCTCCACCAAGGTTCGCCCTTGCTCGGCCAATGCCAGGCCTTCCGGCGTTGGGCTCAGCCGCCGCGTGGTCCGATGCAATAGCCGCACGCCCAGATGCTGCTCCAGCCGCTTCAATCGCTGGCTGGCAACGGCGACGGACAGATCCAGGCTGCGCGCAGCGGCGCTGATCGAGCCCTGGTCCAGCACGCGCATGAACAGGATGAGGTCGCCGACGCGATCCATATTTTCAATGTTTTGTTGAAAGTGATTCGCCATCTTGGCGGTTTTTGCTGAAGATGCAACCACCTACGCTGCAGCCCATCGCTTTTTCGATGGAGTCGATCGCATGGCCACCTCCCCTTCCCGCTCCATGCCGCTGGCGCTGTATGCGCTGGCTGCCGGCGCCTTCGGCATCGGCACCACCGAGTTCGTGATCATGGGCCTGCTGATCCAGGTGGCGGCCGATCTGCACGTGAGCATCGCCACTGCCGGCCTGCTGATTTCCGGCTACGCGCTCGGCGTGTTCGTGGGTGCGCCGATACTGACCGTCGCTACCAGCCGCTTGCCGCGCAAGGCGGTGTTGATCGGGCTGATGGCGATCTTCACGCTCGGCAATATCTGCTGCGCGATGGCGCCGAACTACACGGTGCTATTGCTTGCACGCGTGATCACGTCGCTGGCGCATGGCACGTTCTTCGGTGTCGGCTCGGTGGTCGCGACCGGCCTGGTGGCAGCGGATCGTCGCGCTTCGGCGATCTCGATCATGTTTACCGGCCTCACCATTGCGACCTTGCTTGGGGTGCCGGCAGGCGCGTGGCTGGGTTTGCACTTTGGCTGGCGTTCAACGTTCTGGGCTGTGGCGGCGATTGGCGTGGTCGCCATGCTGGTGATCACCGCGTTGGTGCCGGCGGGTCATGAGCACGGCAAGCGCATCGCGGTGCGCGATGAATTGCGCGCGATTGGCAACCCCTCCGTGCTGCTTGGTTTGCTGATGACGGTGCTTGGCTTTGCCGGCGTATTTACCGTGTTCACCTATATCCAGCCGATCCTCACCGAGGTGACGGGTTTTGCACAAAGCGCGGTGTCGCCGATCCTGCTGATGTTCGGCGTGGGCCTGATCGCTGGCAATCTGCTTGGCGGCAAGCTCGCTGATCGACATCTGACACGCGCATTGCTGTTGCCGCTGGTCGCGTTAATCGTGGTGCTCGGCGTGATGACGTTTGCGCTGCACAGCAAGGTGCTGGCCGTGCTGTTCGTGGGGCTGCTCGGCGTTGCCGCTTTCGCGACGGTGCCGCCCTTGCAGTTGTGGGTGCTGCACAAGGCAGAAGATGCGAAAAGCCTCGCATCCAGTTTGAACATCGGCGCTTTCAATCTCGGCAATGCACTGGGTGCGTGGCTGGGCGGCATCGTTGTGGCGCACGGCCCTGGCCTTGGCGCCCTTACCTGGGTGGCAGCGCTCGTCACTTTCTCTGGCTTGCTGGTCGCTCTATGGGCGCAGCAACGCGAAGCAAATCACCGACGCGTGCTGGCGAGTGTCTGCCCGAGCAGCGGCGCCTGATCGCTCACTCAACCCTTTTATCCCAAGGAATGACCATGGATTATCGACTGCTCGGAGCCTCTGGCTTCAAAGTACCTGTGCTCGGTTTTGGCGCGGGCACGTTCGGTGGCAAAGGGCCCTTGTTCAGTGCATGGGGCAATGCGGATAGCGACGAAGCGCGCCGCCTGCTCGACATCTGCCTGGACGCCGGCGTCAATCTGTTCGATACCGCGGACGTCTATTCCGATGGCGCCTCGGAAACCATTCTTGGCGAAGCGCTCAAAGGCCGCCGCGATCAAGCGATCATCTCCACCAAGCTCACGCTGCGCATAGGCGATGGCCCGAACGACGTCGGCGCCTCGCGGCATCATCTGGTCACCGGCGTCGAGCGCGCGCTCAAGCGTTTGCAGACCGACTACATCGACTTGCTGCAGTTGCATCACTTCGATGCGATGACGCCGGTGGAAAGCGTGATGCGCACGCTCGACGATCTGGTGCGCGACGGCAAGGTGCGCTATCTCGGCGCATCGAATTTCTCCGGCTGGCAGCTGATGAAATCGCAGGCTGTGGCAGATCGCTATGGCTACACGCGCTTCGTCGCCAACCAGACGTACTATTCGCTGATCGGCCGCGATTACGAGTGGGAATTGATGCCGCTTGGACTGGACCAAGGCGTGGGCGCCGTCGTGTGGAGCCCGCTGGGCTGGGGCCGGCTGACCGGCAAGATCCGCCGCGGCCAGCCGCTGCCGGCCGGCAGTCGTCTGCATGACACGGCAGGCTTTGCGCCACCGGTGGATGAGGAGCGGCTTTACCGCGTGGTGGATGCGCTCGATGCCATTGCCGCGGAAACCGGCAAGAGCGTGCCGCAGATCGCACTGAACTGGCTGCTGCAGCGCCCCACCGTATCGACCGTGCTGATCGGTGCGCGCAACGAAGAACAACTTCGCCAGAACCTCGGTGCCGTTGGCTGGAACTTGCGCCGCGAGCAGATCGCCCGGCTGGATGCAGCCAGCACCGTCACACCGCCTTATCCCTATTACCCGTATTGGAATGGCCAATTCGCTGAGCGCACACCGCCGGCCGTCCAGACCTCATCGCCCCTTGGAGACTCATGATGAAAGCTGTTGCCCTTACCCGTTACCTGCCCATCGACGATCCGCAATCACTGCTCGACGTGGAGCTGCCGAAGCCGGAGATCGGCCCACACGATCTGCTGGTGCGTGTGGAGGCGGTATCCGTCAACCCGGTCGATACCAAGCTGCGCTCGCCCAAGCCCAACGTGGAAGCACAGCCGCGCGTGCTCGGCTTCGATGCCGCGGGTACGGTGGAAGCGGTAGGCGCCGACGTCACCGGCTTCAAGCCGGGCGATGAGGTGTATTACGCCGGCGATGTCACGCGCGCCGGCAGCAATGCGCAATACCAGGCGGTGGATGCGCGCATCGTTGCCCATCGTCCGCGCCGCCTGGATGCCGCTGCCGCCGCAGCACTGCCGCTGGTCACCATTACGGCGTGGGAACTGCTGTTCCATCGCATGCCGTACCAGCCCGAACGCAGTGGAGAGGGCAAGGCGCTGCTGGTGATTGCGGGTGCTGGCGGTGTCGGTTCGATGGCCATCCAGCTTGCACGCCGCGCCGGCTTCACCGTGATCGCCACGGCATCGCGACCGGAAACGCAGGCATGGTGCCGCGCGATGGGCGCACAGCATGTGATCGACCATCGCCAGCCGCTGACCGCACAACTGAAGGCGCTTGGCTTCAACGAGATCGACGCCGCCCTTAATTTGGCCAACACCGAACACTACTGGAACGAACTGGGTGAATTGCTTGCACCGCAAGGCCATGTCGGCCTGATCGTCGAACCCAAATCACCGGTGCACATCGGCGATCCTTACAAGGCCAAATGCATCGGCATTCACTGGGAAATGATGTTTGCGCGGCCGCGCTTCAAAACCGCCGATATGGGCGAGCAAGGACGCATACTTGAGCGCGTGGCGGCGTTGATTGATGAGGGCGAATTGCGTGGCATTCAACGCGAGACGTTGAGCCCGATCAATGCGGAAAATCTGCGTGAGGCGCATCGGCGGTTGGAGTCGGGTAGCACGATTGGCAAGCTGGTGCTGGCGGGTTGGTAGTCTGGTTTCTCGTAGCGGGCGATGTCCCAAACCTCATGGCCGTCATTCCCGCGAAAGCCGGAACCCACCTTAACCTATCGCAGCGGAGCAAATGGATTCCCGCTTTCGCGGAAATGACAGCCAAGAGTTACCACTCGCTCGACGGCCCTTAGGCTGGGATGCAATCCCAGCACTCCTATGGCATCGCGAAGCTGGGATTTCATCCCAGCCTACGGGCATCGTACGTATATCAATGATGCACCACCGGCTTGGCCGGCTCACCCTTCTTGCCAAGTTCCTCGAGCAACGTCGACAAATCCTCGGCGTGCTCTTCCTCCTTCGCCAGAATTTCTTCCATCACGCGGCGCGAGGTGGGGTCATCATTGCCAAGGTATTGGGCGATATCGCGGTAGCTATCGATGGCGATGCGTTCGGCGACCAGATCTTCTTTAAGCATGTCCACCAGATCCGCGCCTTCGACGTAATCGGAATGGCTGCGTGTCAGCAAGCCGTCCGGATTGAAATTCGGCGCACCGTCGAGCTGCGTGATGCGGCGCGCCAGCATGTCGGCATGCTCCTCCTCTTCCCGCGCATGCTCCAGGAATTCTTCCGCCACACTCTTGGCGTGAATGCCCGACGCCATGTAGTAGTGCCGCTTGTAACGCAGTGTGCACACGATTTCGGTAGCGAGCGCCTCGTTGAGCAGCTTGATCACCGTATCGCGGTCAGCTTTGTAGCCTTCGGTGATCGCGCCTTTTTCGATATGTTCTCGCGCGCGCTTGCGAATGGTCTGGATGTCGGTGAGAAAAGGCTTGGACGCCATGTCCATCTCCTGCTAATGGCTGTTGCTGCCCGCTATCCTGTCTTCACCACCGCAAAGTACGGGTGAAAATAAGGTCGCGAGCGCGTCCTTATGGCAAGTCGTAATCGAAGACGTAGAAATGCTGGCCCTGTTCGATCTTGATTTGCAGGGAGCCACTCAAACCCGTCAACGCTTCCGTGCCCGAATCCGGTACCACGACTACCGACAACTGCGGCACGCCGCGATTCATGATGCCGTGGTGCTGCAGCACGAAGCTGCCTTGCTTGCCGTGTAACGAACCGATCACGCGCTCGATCGCCACGTAGCCCGCCGAACCTTGTAGCTGTCCCATGGCGGAAAGCATTTCACCAAGGCTGGTCGCCTGCAGATCACCTTGGAACTGCTTATCGATGGTCATTCGCCCGAGATTGGCCTGCTCGATGCCGGTCGCCGCCGGTTGGGGGGCGAGTTTCACTTCAAAGGTTCCATTAGCCTGCACGGGATGCTCCGGGTCGCTTTTCTGTGGCGACATTAGTACAACTGCAGCCATGGCGATTGGAAAAACGCGACACATACGCCTCGCGTGGGCTGACCTTGCATGAATGTGGACCTGGGCAAACCCCGTGGCGTATTGCACCCGCGGCTGGAACACGGCGAGTTCCAGCACGCCCGCCGCGCGCCTTCGTCCGCGCTGGTGCATCTGATCGAGCACTACTGGTTCGTATCGTGGGACCTGCGCGGCCTTCCGGCGCAGCAACAGGAAACCTTGCCCCATCCCAATGTGCAGTACGTGGTGGAGCGAGGGCTCACGGCCATTTATGGCGTGCATACAGGCCGCTTCGTTCGCGTTTTGGAAGGGCCAGGCCATGTATTCGGCATCAAGTTCAAGGCCGGCGGCTTCTTTCCTTTTTATGGGGTACCGATCTCAGAACTGATGGATCGCTCACTCGACCCCAGCGGCCTTTTCGGAGATGACGCGACACGCTTCGAAGCAGAGGTGTTTGCCAGCGACGATATGGATGCCATGTCCGCTGCCGCCGAAAAACTACTGCTTGCTCATCAACCTTCGCATGATCCTAATGTCGCGCGCGCCAGCACGATCGTGGCAGATATCGCCAAAGATCAAAGCCTGACCTCGGTCGAGATGCTGTCGCAGCGAACTGGTCTTGATAAGCGCGCACTGCAGCGACTATTCAAGCTCTATGTTGGCGTGGGCCCCAAATGGGTGATCAACCGTTACCGCTTGCATGAAGCCATTGCGCAACTGCAAGCGGGCGCATCGATTGCTTGGGCTGAGCTCGCGCAGGAGCTTGGCTATTTCGATCAGGCGCACTTCATCCGTGACTTTCGCAAGCTGGTCGGACGTTCTCCTGCGGAATACGTACGCCTTGAGGGTAAGCGAGCGCACTCAGAGTGATGCGTAGCATACGGCCAGGACTGGAAAACGCGCGCGGAAAGAAACTGCAATCTTGAGTTCTGAAGCCCGCAAATCCGAAAACCTCGCCATTCAAAGAGTAAGTATCCCCCGGCAAAGCCGGGGGCTTTAACGTTGTGAGCCGCTCAAAGCGGCTTTACGGGGTCGCTAACGCGGCCCCACCTCGTAGCGCCACCTCTCGGTGGCTCCTCAATCCAGCAGATTC
>Ga0209148_1000613_pt1 | contig 31818 bp, 31 predicted proteins | sample AraplaCol_mMF_r2_2_FD_184288 | JGI IMG/M metagenome (GOLD analysis project Ga0209148, IMG submission 184288) | Arabidopsis root microbial communities from North Carolina, USA - plate scrape CL_Col_mMF_r2 (SPAdes) (version 2) | ecosystem: Host-associated > Plants > Roots > Endosphere | place... | reverse complement strand
GGCGTCGTCGCCAACATCACGACGATGATCGCTTGCGGCGGCGCGCTGATCATCATGCCGGAATTCAAGGCGGCCGATTACCTCAAGCTCGCGGCACGCGAGCGCGTCACCTACACGGTGATGGTGCCGGCGATGTACAATCTTTGCCTGCTGCAGCCAGATTTCGCCAGCTACGATCTCGCGAGCTGGCGCATTGGCGGCTTCGGTGGCGCGCCGATGCCGGTCGCGACCATCGAGAAGCTCAAGGCGACGATTCCAGGTCTGAAGCTCGCAAATTGCTACGGCGCGACCGAGACGACGTCGCCCTCGACCATCATGCCGGGCGAGCTGACGGCCAGCCACATCGACAGTGTCGGCCTACCGTGTCCCGGTGCGCGGATTATCGCGATGGGGGCGGATGGCCGCGAACTTCCGCCCGGCGAGATCGGCGAGCTCTGGATCCAGAGCGCCTCCGTCATCAAGGGCTATTGGAACAACCCGAAGGCGACGGCCGAGAGCTTTACCGCCGGCTTCTGGCATTCCGGCGATCTCGGCTCGGTCGATGCCGATGGGTTCGTCCGCGTGTTCGACCGGCAGAAGGACATGATCAATCGCGGCGGCCTGAAGATCTATTCGGCCGAGGTCGAATCCGTGCTCGCGGGCCATCCCGCCGTGGTCGAGAGCGCGATCATCGCAAAGCCATGCCCGGTGCTGGGCGAGCGCGTCCACGCGGTCGTGGTTACGCGCGTGCAGGTCGGAAGCGACGACTTACGGGCCTGGTGCGCCGAGCGGTTGTCCGACTACAAGGTGCCGGAGACGATGGCGATCACCGCCGATCCCTTGCCGCGCAACGCCAACGGCAAGGTGATGAAGCGGCAGTTGCGGGAGCTCTGGTAGGGCGAAGATGGGTGCCCGGGGCTCCAGGTTATCCCGGATCATGCGTTAACGCCTTGATCGGCCTTGCTTTGCCTTGCCACCGCCATATCGATAGGGTATCGCCGCCGCCAAATGGGGACGGGCTTTTGACACGCGCGATCTGGTGCGTGCTCCCGGCCGGGCATGGGATTAGCTTAAGTGTCTGAATTATTTGACGAAGTCGACGAGGAAGTACGTCGCGAACAGCTCAAAAAGCTGTGGGACAAATATTCGCTCTACTTCATCGCCCTGATGGTGCTGATCGTGGCTGCCGTGGGCGGCTGGCGCGGCTATCAGTACCTCGAGGCCAAGAAGGCCGCCGAGGCCGGCGCGACCTTCGAGAAGGCCGTCGAACTGTCGGAGCAGGGCAAGCACGCCGAGGCCGAGACGGCCTTTGCCGATCTCGCCGCCAAGGCCCCGTTCGGTTACCGCACCCTGGCGCGTCTCCGCGCCGCGGCCGAGGCGTCGGCCCGCGACCCCAAGGCGGCCGCCAAGATGTATGACGATATCGCCGCCGACCGCGGCGTCGGCGGCGAGTGGCAGGATTTGGCGAAGATTCGCGCCGCGACCCTGCTGGTGGACAGTGCGAGCTACGCCGATATCCAGCAGCGGCTGGAATCCTCCGCCGAGCCCAAATCGACCTTCCGCCACAGCGCTCGCGAGTTGCTGGCGCTGTCGGCCTGGCGCAACAACGACATGACTGCGGCCCGCAAATGGGTCGACGCGATCGCCGAGGACGGCGAAACGCCGCCGGGCCTGCGCTCGCGCGCCGAGGCGCTCCAGGCCCTGTTGCCGCCCGTCGCCAAGAGCTGAGCCTGCTGACGGTCCCGAGTGCCGAGACGAGATACCGATATGCGCCGTACGCCACGTTTGATTGCAGCCGCCGTCCTGATCGCCTTCACGGGCCTCCTGGGCGGCTGCTCCAGCGGCGGATTCGATCCGAGCGATCTGCTCGACTTCCTCGACACCAAGAAGAAGCTGCCGGGCGACCGCAAGCCGGTTTTCCCTGAGGGCGTGCCAGGTCTCGAGCAGGGCGTGCCGAAGGACTTGTACAAGGGCGCGCAGCAACAGCAGGACGCGCCCGCGGTTGCGGCGCTCCCGGTCGAGCCGCCCCCCGCCGAGTCCGCGAAATCGTCAAAATCCGCCAAGGGCAAGAAGACCAGGCAACCGGCCCCCACCGCTGCTGCACCGGCGGAAGCGCCGGCCGGCGAGGTCGACGGCGAGGCCCAGCCCGAGGCGGCGCCCGCGCAGGCCGCCCCGCCGCCGAAGCACAAGATCGTCCGCAAGCGCACCACCGCGCCGCCGCCGGACCAGCAATCCGCTCAGCAGCCGGCGCAACCGGCGCAGCAGACCACCCAGCAACAGCAGACGCAGGGAGCCTTCCCGGCGCCGATGCCCAGCGGCAGTTTCTCGCGCTGAATGACTTCACAGAATTGACAGGCGCAGCCTCCGCAGCGCACGAATGACCGATGTCCTTTGCAATTGCCATCATCGGCCGACCCAATGTCGGCAAGTCGACGCTGTTCAACCGCCTGGTCGGACAGAAGCTCGCGCTTGTCGATGATTTGCCCGGCGTCACCCGCGACCGCCGCGAGGGCGAAGCCAGGCTCGGCGATCTCGAATTCACCATTATCGACACCGCAGGTCTCGACGAGGGCGCCAAGGGCTCGCTGACCGCACGCATGCAGGAGCAGACCGAGGCTGCGATTGCGCAAGCGGATGCGTTGTTCTTCGTCATCGACGCCCGCATCGGACTCACCCCGACTGACCGCGCTTTCGCCGATTTCGCCCGCAAGGCCAACAAGCCGGTCCTGCTGGTCGCCAACAAGAGCGAAGGCAAGCATGGCGATGCCGGCGCCATGGAATCCTTTGCGCTTGGGCTGGGTGATCCCATCCAGATCTCCGCCGAGCATGGCGAGGGCATGGGCGAACTCTACGACGCGCTCGCCAAGCTGATGCCGGAGCCCGTCGAGGAGGATGAAGCCGAGGACGACGAGCCGATCTCCGAGGAAGAGGCCGCGACACGTCCGATCCGGGTTGCCATCGTCGGCCGTCCCAATGCCGGCAAGTCGACGCTGATCAATCATCTGCTCGGCGAAGAGCGCCTGCTGACGAGCCCCGAGGCCGGCACGACGCGCGATTCCATCGCAGTCGAGATCGTCTGGAAGGGCCGCGAGTTCAGGGTGTTCGACACCGCAGGGCTTCGCCGGCGCTCGCGCATCGAGGAGAAGCTGGAGAAGCTCTCGGTCGCCGATGCATTGCGTGCGGTGCGCTTTGCCGAAGTCGTCGTGATGATGATGGATTCGCAGAACCGCTTCGAGGAGCAGGACCTGCGCATCGCCGATCTGATCGAGCGCGAGGGCCGCGCGGTCGTGCTTGCCGTCAACAAATGGGACTTGATGGAGACCAAGGGTGGCGGTGCGATTTCGGGTCTGCGCCGCGACGCCGACCATTGGCTGCCGCAGCTCAAGGGCGTGCCGATCGTTGCCGTCTCCGGACTGATGGGCGAGGGCATCGATCGCCTGATGCAGGCGATCCAGGATGCCTACGCGCTCTGGAACCGGCGCGTGCCGACCTCCGCACTCAATCGCTGGTTCGAGCAGGCGACCCAGGCCAATCCGCCGCCGGCCGTGTCGGGTCGCCGGCTGAAGCTGAACTACATCACCCAGACCAAGGCGCGCCCGCCGAGCTTCGTCTTGTTCTGCTCGCGCGCGGACGCGGTGCCGCAGTCCTATTTGCGCTACCTCATCAACTCGATGCGTGAAGCGTTCGATCTGCCTGGCACACCGGTGCGCATTACCCTGCGCGAAAAGGCCAATCCGTTCGCCCACAAGCGCAAGCGGCCGTCGTGAGCGGTGATGCCGGCGAGGCGATGGCGCAAGGCGCAGCGCCCGCCCGGCGCGGGGCCGTCGCCTTCATCTTCGTCACCATCCTGCTCGACATGCTTGCGCTCGGCGTGATCATGCCGATCCTGCCCAGGCTGATCGAGAGTTTCGTCGGCAACGACACCGCGCATGCGGCCCGCATCTTCGGCCTGTTCGGCACTGCCTGGGCCTTGATGCAATTCGTGTTCTCGCCGCTGCTCGGCGCGCTGTCGGATCGCTTCGGCCGCCGGCCGGTGGTGCTGCTGTCGAATTTCGGGCTTGCAGCGGACTACGTGCTGATGGCGCTGGCGCCGTCGCTGACCTGGTTGTTCGTCGGCCGCGTGATATCGGGCATCACCTCCGCCAGCATCTCGACCGCGTTTGCCTATATCGCCGACATCACGCCGCCGGAGCGGCGCGCGGCGGTCTTTGGCAAGATCGGTGCGGCGTTCGGCGCCGGCTTCATTCTCGGCCCGGCGCTGGGCGGTCTGCTCGGCGATATCGATCCGCGACTGCCATTCTGGGCGTCGGCGGGCCTCAGCTTTGCCAATGCGCTCTATGGCCTCCTGATCCTGCCGGAATCCCTGGCGCCGGAGAAGCGCGCGTTGTTCCGCTGGCGGAGCGCCAATCCGGTCGGCGCGTTGCACCTGTTGCGCTCCGACGCTGGGCTGATGGCGCTGTCGGTCGTCAACTTCATCGCCCAGGTCGCGCATGTCGTGCTGCCGTCGACCTTCGTGCTCTATGCGACCTATCGCTACGGCTGGGATTCCAAGACTGTCGGACTGACGCTGGCGATGGTCGGCGTCTGCGCCATGGTGGTGCAGGGGCTCGCGATCGGCCCGATCGTGCGCGTGCTCGGCGAGCGCAACACCTTGCTGCTCGGCTTGTGCTGTGGCGCCGTCGGCTTCGTGATTTTCGGCAGCGCTCCGACCGGGCCGCTGTTCTGGCTCGGCATTCCCGTGATGTCGCTCTGGGGTATCGCGGGTGCCGCGCTCCAGTCGCTGATGACGCGGCTGGTCGCGCCGGATCAGCAGGGCCAGTTGCAGGGTGCGACCGGAAGCGTGCAGAGCGTCGCACAGCTCGTTGGTCCGTTCCTGTTCACGCTGACGTTCTCGTATTTCATCGGCGCCAGCGCGCCGCTGCATCTGCCCGGCGCGCCGTTCCTGCTCGCGGCGGCGCTGATGGTGACCTGTGTGGCGATCGCGGTGCGCACGCTAGCTGCAACGAAGACGGTCCCGTAGGGCAAAGGCGCCCTTGTGCCGTGCCCACGATCTCTCTCGATCAGGTAAAATGCGTGCGCACGCTTCGCTTTGCCCACTCTACGGCAGCCTCGTTCTGGGCTAGGAACGAAAAATGCCCGGGACGAGCCCGGGCATGACGTCGTTGAGCAGGGAACGACCGCTACGCGCTTACTTCTTCACCAGCGGACATTCGCTGTCCTTGAGCGGCCTTGCGGCATCTTCCGCCGAGATGGTCGAGACCAGCTTGTAATAATCCCATGGTCCCTTCGACTCCTCCGGCTTCTTCACCTCGAACAGATAGGCCGGGATGATGCGGCGGCCGTCCTCGCGGAGCGGGCCCTTGCCGAACAGCGGATCGTCGGTCGGGATTTCCTTCATCTTGGCGACGACCTTGGCGCCGTCATGCGGATTGCCGCCCAGCGCCTCGAGCGCCTTGAGATAATGGATCACGCCGGCATAGTTGCCGGCCTGGGTCATCGACGGCATCGCCTTGTTGGCCGCCTTTTCCTGGAAGCGCTTCGACCAGGCGCGCGTGGCATCGTTGAGATCCCAGTAGAAGGATTCGGTGAAGGTCAGGCCGTGTGCGGTCTTGAGGCCGAGCGAGTGGACGTCGTTGATAAAGAGCAGCAGCGCGGCGAGCTTCTGGCCGCCCTCGACGATGCCGAACTCGGCCGCCTGCTTGATCGAGTTGGTGGTGTCGCCGCCGGCGTTGGCAAGCCCGACGATCTTGGCTTTCGAATTCTGCGCCTGGAGCAGGAATGACGAAAAGTCCGACGTGTTGAGCGGATGCTTGACGCCGCCGAGCACCTTGCCGCCATTCGCGGTGACGACCGCGCTGGTGTCGCGCTCGAGTGCCGCACCGAAGGCGTAGTCGGCGGTCAGGAAGAACCAGGTGTCACCGCCCGCCTTGGTCAGCGCCTTGCCGGTGCCGGTGGCGAGCATGTAGGTGTCGTAAGTATAGGAGATGGTGTTGGCGTTGCAGGCCTTGCCGGTGAGGTCGGCGCTGGCGCCGCCATTGTTGAGCAGGACGACGTTCTTTTCCTTGGCGACATTGCTGACCGCCAGCGCCACGCCGGAGTTCGGCGTGTCCGTGATCATGTCGACCTTCTGGGTGTCGATCCACTGGCGCGCGATGTTGACGCCGACATCAGGCTTGTTCTGGTGGTCGCCGCTGACGACCTCGATTTTCCAGCCCTTGGCTGCCAGTCCGGAATCCTCGACCGCCATCTTGACCGCCACCACCGAGCCGGGACCGCCGATATCGGCGTAGAGGCTGGACATGTCGTTGAGCACGCCGATCGTGACGGTCTTGTCTTGAGCGGAAGCGGATGATGCAAATCCGAAAGCGGCGGCACAGGCCAGAAGGGCCGCAGAGCGGCGCGCGAACATCGTCATAAAAGGTTTCCTCCATTGTCAAATATGCGGACGGCCCTCTTGCGGAACCTTGGTCCGGCAAATTCCGTAGCCTGTCCCAGGGACGGCGGCAATGCGCCTAAAGCCTGAAGACGCTGCGTCGTAGCGTCATCCGTCGGTTAACTTTTGGGCAAGATGCGTTGAGGCGCTATTTCGGCGCGTGGGGCCAGTCTGGATCGCGGCGCGTAAGTCGATCACGCCGGAGCGCGGAAGCTCATCAGGCTGCGGGTCTTGTAGTCGTAGAACTTGCCGGTCTCGGTCCAGTCGGGTGTGCACATCGGAACGATGAGTTCGGCGACTTGCTCGGGCGTGTCGAGCGTCGCGGGATCCTCGCCCGGCATCAGCGCGGCGCGCATGCGGGTGCGGACCGGGCCCGGATTGAACACATTGACGCGGATGGCCGTATTCGCTGTCTCCTGCGCCCAGGCGCGCGCCAGTGTCTCCAGCGCGGCCTTGGAGGCGGCGTAGGGGCTGACATAGGCGGTCGCCTTGTTGGCGGCGCCCGAGGTGATGAACACGGCGCGGCCGGCGTCGGACTGCTTCAGCAGCGGCTCCATGCAGCGGATCAGCTGGAAGTTCGCGGAGACGTTCACGGCCATGACGTCGTTGAACGTCTTCAGCTCGATATGACCCACCGGCGAGGAGGGGCCGAGCACGCCGGCATTGCCGACCAGGATGTCGAGCTTGCCGTAACGCTCGTGCAGGCCCGCGCCGAGCCGCGCGATGCCGTCGGTATCTGTGAGGTTGAGTGGTACCAGCGTGGCGCTGCCGCCCACTTTCCGGATCTCGTCGTCGAGCTCCTCGAGCCCGCCTTGCGTGCGCGCGGTGGCAATGATGTGGGCGCCAGCCTTGGCCAGCGCGAGCGCGGTGGCAAAGCCGATGCCGCGCGAGGCGCCGGTGACGAGAGCGATGCGGTCAGCGAGGGGTTTTGTCATGGAAAAGTTCTATCCAGCGTCGTCCTGGCGAAAGCCAGGACCCATACGCCGTGACGTGTATGGCTTCGCGAGATGGTTGTCACACCTTCTTCGAACCACAGAGGCCTGTGGTAATGGGTCCTGGCTCCCGTGCGCGATTGCGCACTAGGCCAGGACGACAGCTTAGCTCGCCTCCGCCAGCAGCGACAGTTGCCGCGGCTGCGGCTCGATCTGAGTCTGGTCGGTAAGGTGGGTCGGATAGACGCCGGTGAAGCAGTGATCGGCAAACTTCGGATTGGCGGGGTCGCGGCCGGGCTCGCCCATCGCGCGGTACATGCCGTCGATCGACAGGAAGGCGAGCGAGTCCGCGCCGATCAGCTCGCGCATCTCCTCCAGCGAATGCGTCGCGGCCAGGAGGCCGCCGCGGTCGGGCAGGTCGATGCCGTAATAGTCGGGGTAGAGGATCGGCGGCGAAGCGAGGCGGAAGTGCACCTCCTTGGCGCCGGCATCGCGCATCATGCGCACGATCTTCTTCGACGTGGTGCCGCGCACCAGCGAGTCGTCGATCAGGATGATGCGCTTGCCTTCGATAGCGGCGCGGTTGGCCGAGTGCTTCATGCGCACGCCGGATTCGCGGATCGCCTGCGTCGGCTGGATGAAGGTGCGGCCGACATAGTGATTGCGGATGATGCCGAGCTCGAACGGCACGCCCGAATGCTGGCTATAGCCGACCGCGGCGGGCACGCCGGAATCCGGCACCGGCACCACGACGTCCACAGGCACATGGCTCTCGCGCGCGAGCTGCGCACCAAAGGCCTTGCGCACCTCGTAGACCGAGCGGCCGTGGACGATGGAGTCAGGACGCGAGAAGTAGATGTATTCGAAGATGCAGGGGCGCGGCGCCATCGGCGGGAACGGCTTGTGGATGTCCTGGCCGTTCTCGTCGAACACGATGACTTCGCCGGGCTCGATGTCGCGCACGAAGCGCGCGCCGATGATGTCGAGCGCGCAGGTCTCCGACGTCAGGATCGGGCAGCCGTCGAGCTCGCCCAGCACCAGCGGGCGGATGCCGCGCGGATCGCGCGCGCCGACCAGCTTCTTGTTGGTGAGCGAGACCAGCGCATAGGCGCCTTCGATCTCACGCAGCGCGTCGATATAGCGCTCGATGAAGCGGCTGCGCCGCGAGCGCGCCACCAGGTGCAGGATCACCTCGGTGTCGGAGGTCGACTGCATCATCGCGCCGTTTTTGACGAGCTCGCGGCGCAGCGTCAGGCCGTTAGAGAGGTTGCCGTTGTGAGCGACCGCAAGGCCGCCGGCGTTGAGCTCGGCGAACAGCGGCTGGACGTTGCGCAGGATGGTGGCGCCGGTCGTGGCGTAGCGGACGTGGCCAACCGCCACGGTGCCGGGGAGGCGGTCGATCACCTCGCGGCGGGAGAAGGTGTCGCCGACGAGGCCGAGGCGGCGTTCACTGTGGAAGCGGCTGCCGTCGTAGGAGACGATGCCGGCAGCTTCCTGGCCACGGTGCTGGAGGGCGTGGAGGCCGAGCGCCGTGATGGCGGCGGCGTCGGGATGTCCGTAGATGCCGAACACGCCGCATTCCTCGCGGACCGTATCCCCCTCCAGGTCGTCCTGAAGCTCTAGCGCGGCGGAGCCGGGATCGAGTTCAGTGTGGGCGTCCTGGTCAGGGTGTCGCATCTCGTCCGCGCCTCTCTGTTAGGGGCAATCAACGCGCCGCAGGTTTCTCGATCAGCTTCTTCAGGCTGTCACGAGCCGGTTTGCTGTAACCGTCGCCACTGCCCGAAGGCTGCTGCTCGGTATCAGCTTGATCATCATCTGGTTTGTTTTTCTTGAATCTCTTCAAGATGGTGTTCTCGGGGTCGTCAGGCAAGAGGGACATCAGCCAATCCCCGGTTCCCTGGAGCACCACGCGGGACTTGGCCCCTGAGACCCAGTCCGGGCGCTGCTTGTCCGGCACCAGCCAGGTGAAGAACAGGAAGGCGACCACAACGATCAAAAGCCCGCGAGCAAGGCCAAACAGGAAACCCAGGGTGCGGTCCAGCGCGCCAATGCGCGAATCCAGGATCATGTCGGAGATTCGGACCGTGATCACGGAGACCACGACCAGGGTACCGACGAACACGCCGGCGACCACCACCACGCTCGCGACCGTGTCGTTGTTGAAATAGGTCTTGGCAGTCGGCAGCAGCTTGGAAAACGAGTACAGCGTCACGATCGCCGCGGTGCCCCAGGCTGCGATCGAGAGGATTTCGCGCATGAAGCCGCGGACCATGGCGAGCAGGCCCGAGATCAGCATCACGCCGAGCAGGATCAGGTCGAGGAGTGTAACTGGCATCGGCTGGTCTGGTCCGCTCGTACGCTCAAAGGGTGCTCAGCGAATCGGTGTTTGGCCGCCGTCCTAACTGAAGGCCAGACGACGTTCCCGGCAAGGCCGCAACCACGCAATCCCATGCTGCTTTTGTGACGGCTGTATAGCGGCGAGGGCGCTTGGCGTCACCTCCGCCTAACCCTCTCCACGGCGGAATCTTGCCGGTGTGGCATTTTTCTCCGCCGACGGGGGCTGCTCGCCGCGTCGGGAGCCCTTGGCGGCGATCTCCGCGACCAGGGTCGTCAGGCTGTTGACCGCGTTCAGGGTCAATCCGGCGTCGCCGCTAGCCTCGCTGCCACGGGCCGATTCGGGCAGCACGGCGCGCTTGAAGCCGAGCTTGGCCGCTTCCTTGAGCCTGGCAGGGGTCTGCGCCACCGGACGGATGACGCCGGAGAGCGAAATCTCGCCGAAATAAACGGCATCCGTGGGTAACTGCGCATTAACCAGCGACGACACCAGCGCGGCCGCGGCGGCCATGTCGGCCGCCGGCTCGTGGATGCGCAGGCCGCCCGCGACGTTCAGATAAACGTCGTGACCGGAGAGCTTGACCCCGCAATGGGCCTCCAGCACCGCCAGCACCATCGAGAGCCGGCTCTGATCCCAGCCGACCACGGCACGGCGCGGAGTGCCGAGCGAGGTCGGTGCCACCAGTGCCTGCAATTCGACCAGAACGGGCCGCGTGCCCTCGATGCCCGCAAAAACTGCAGTGCCAGGCGTGCCGAGATCGCGCTCGGACAGGAACAGCTCGGAGGGATTGGTGACCTCGCGCAGGCCAAGGCCGGTCATCTCGAACACGCCGATCTCGTCGGTCGGGCCGAAGCGGTTCTTGACGGCGCGCAGGATGCGGAATTGCTGCGAGCCTTCGCCCTCGAACGACATCACGGCATCGACCATGTGCTCGACCACGCGGGGGCCTGCGATCTGGCCGTCCTTGGTAACGTGCCCGACCAGGATGATGGCCGCACCGGTCTTCTTGGCGAAACGAATGAGCGCCTGCGCCGAGGCGCGCACCTGCGTGACCGTGCCGGGCGCCGATTCCACCGTGTCGGTCCACATGGTCTGGATCGAGTCGATCACGATCAGCCGCGGCACGGCACCTTCGGACAGTGTCGAGACGATATCTTCCACCGAAGTCTCGGCCGCGAGCTGCACCGGCGCATCCGACAGCCCAAGCCGCTCGGCGCGCAGTCGCACCTGGGCGATGGCTTCTTCGCCGGAGATGTAGACGATGCGGTGGCCGGCACGCGCCATCATGCTGGTCGCTTGCGTCAGCAGCGTCGATTTGCCGATGCCGGGATCGCCGCCAACGAGCAGTACGGATCCGCGCACGAAACCGCCGCCGGTGACGCGGTCGAGCTCGGTCATGCCCGACGACATGCGCGGCGCATCCGGGCTTTTGCCGGCAAGGCTCTCCAGCGCAAAGGTCCGGCCCTTGCGCTTGGACCGGATCGAGACCGGCACGCTGCCGCTGGTATCTTCCTCGGCGAGCGTATTCCACTCGCCGCAGGACTCGCATTTGCCCTGCCAGCGGTTATAGGCCGCGCCGCAGTTCTGGCAGACGAAGGAAAGCGTGTTCTTGGCCATGGGTATGGTGAGTCGGAGGTTACAAATGCGCTGATAGCACGGAACGGTGGGCCGCGCGGGTGTCCGTGAGCGCTTCCATGAGCCCAATTCCGCGCAACCGATACACCCTTTGTTAGCTCTACGCCGCCGCATCACGCCGGACTTTGCCAAATGTTAGCGGACGCAGGTCCAGTTTCGGAACCAAGACGGGGTGGCCAAACAAATGACGGTAATCTTGCGCATATGGCTCGCAATGAGCATTGCCTGCGGCATTCTTGCGCCAGCCGGCTCTGCTATTGCCACTGACGCAAGACCGCTCAACATCGTCTTCGTGAGCCCGGGCAAGACCGGCGAGGTCTACTGGGACATGGTCGCGCAGACCATGCAGGCCGCGGGCCGCAGGCTCGACGCCAAGGTCGAGGTGCTGACCAGCGAGCGCAACTATCGCACCATGCAGGAGCTCGGCCTCGGCGTGGTCGCACGCGCCGACAAGCCCGACTTCCTCATTCTCTCGAACGAAGAGTCGGCCGCTGTTCCGATCCTTGAGGCCGCCGAGGCCGCGGGCATCAAGACGCTGTTGCTGTCGAACTCGTTGATCGGCGAGGATGCGAAGCGTCTTGGACCGCCGCGCCACATTCTCAAGAATTGGCTCGGCGACATCACGACCGATCTGACGACTGCCGGCGCGCGGATGGCGAATGCGCTGATCGGCGCGGCGCGCAACGAAAAATGGCAGAGCCCCGACGGCAAGATCCATCTCCTCGCGATCGGCGGCGACGAGATCACGCCGGCTTCGATCGCCCGCAATGCCGGGCTCCAGCTCGCGGTCGCAGCCGCGCCTGATGTGGTGCTGGATCGGATGCTGTTCGCCAACTGGACGCAGTCGGAGGCGGAGCAGGTCGCGGCCAATTATCTCGGCTGGGCCCAGCGCAAGGGCATCCGTCCCGCCGGGATCTGGGCCGGCAACGACCCGATGGCGCTGGGCGCGCTCAGGGCCGTCGCGGCCGCCGGCATCACGCCGGGCGAGCAGATTCAGGTGGTCGGTCTCAACTGGTCGGAGGACGCGCTGCGCGAAATCAAGGCCGGCCGCTTGCTGCTGACCGATGGTGGCCACTTCCTGCTTGGCGGCTGGTCGATCGTGCTGCTGCGCGACTTTGCCGACGGTTGCGATTTCGCGGCCACTTCACCGCATGTCGAGGTCAAGACGTCGGCGATCACGCGCGACAATCTCGCCTCCGTTGCGAAGCTGATCGCCACTCGTGCCTTCGACGGGATCAACTTTGCGCAGTTCAGGGCCAAGGCGGGACGTTGCGGCCAATACGACTTCTCCGTGGAGGCTCTGATCTCCTCGATATCGCCTCCAGCCGGCGCCGGCGAATGATGCAGGACGCTGACGGGACGAACGGCGCGAGTAAGCGCGCACCATCGCGCTCGGTCGTCCGCGCGATGATCTGGGCGACCGTGCCCGTGCTGCTGCTGGTGCAACTGCTTGCTTCGGCCGGCGTCGAGGTCTCGAGCTTCTGGTCGCAGATCAGGCAGCTCGATGCCCGCATTGCCCGCGTCGCCGAGAGCCGCGGCGAACTGATCGCCGAGCCGCTCTGGAAGATGCGCTACGACCAGGTCGCGGGCGTGCTCAACGAGATCATGCACGACGAAACCATCGCGGCTGCCGCGGTCTTCGATGACACCGGCGTCGTGATCGCCCGTGTGGTGGCGCGGCCCGAGGTACAGGCGCTCACGGAAGTTTCGCGCCCGATCAACTACAGCAACGGCAACATCGCCGTTCAGGCCGGTCGCATCGTGATCGCTTATTCCTATGCGTCGCTCTATGTGGGTGCCGGCAGCCGGCTCGGGCTGCTGCTCGTCGTCGGGCTGCTCGGAACGCTTGCGACCGTGATCGCGATGCGGATTTCTGCCAACATCTTCATCGGCAAGCCGCTGGCTGCAATGATGTCGGCGATCCAGCGCAGCAAGCAGGACGGCCGCGCCTATCCGGCCGATGTCAAATCGTCCAACGAATTCGGCCAGCTCGCGGTCGCCTTCAACGCGATGCAGCACACGACCTCGGGCGCGCTCGATCGGCTCGGCCACATGGCTTCGCACGATCCGCTGACGGGGCTGCCCAACCGCCGCTCCCTGTCCGAGCGCCTGGCGACCTTGAGCCGGGATGCCGGCTCCCCGGACGCGCTGATCGCGTTCTGCTTCATCGATCTCGACGATTTCAAGGGCATCAACGACACTTTCGGTCACGACGCCGGCGACAAATTCCTGGTTCATATCTCGGAGCGGCTTCGCGGCACGGTCGAGCCGGAAGATTGGGTCGCGCGGCTCGGCGGCGACGAGTTCGTGGTCATCAGGCCCGAGGTCAGCAATGAGGCGGTCGCACAGGGCTTCGCACGGCAATTGCTGGAGGCGATCTCCGAGCCGATCATGCTGCATGACAAGCAGGTCGTGCCGCGCGCCAGTATCGGCCTTGCCGTGCGTCGTGCCGGCGATCCTGAATTGTCGCACTTGCCGGCGCTCGCCGACATCGCGCTCTACCACGCCAAGAGCAAGGCACCCGGCACGGTCGCCGTGCTGGATGAAGCGCTCCAGCACGATTATCGCCGCCGCAGGGATCTGGAGCTTGCCATTCCCACCGGCTTCTCCGAGGGGCAGTTCGAGGTCTGGTATCAGAGCCAGGTCGATCTGGTGACCCAGGACGTCATCGGCCTCGAGGCGCTCATTCGCTGGCGCCATCCCGAGCACGGCGTGATCGGTCCCGGCGAATTCCTGCCGCTGATCGAGCGCAGCGGCAACAATGCGCGCCTGACGCGCTACGTGCTGACCGACGCCTGCCGCGCATTGCAACGCCTCGCAGCTGCCGGCATGCCGCAGATACGGATCGCCATCAATTTGCCGCCGTCGGAGCTTGCCGACCATTCGCTCGCCGCCGAGCTGCGCGAGACTTGCGAGCGGTTCGGTGTTGCGCCCGCGCGGCTCGAGCTCGAGATCACGGAGGGGTCGCTGATCAACAACATTGCCAGCGCGTCCGAGACGCTGCGCCGGCTGCGGCGCCTCGGAGCGACCATCGCGCTCGATGATTTCGGCACGGGCTACAGCTCGCTCGCGCATCTCAGGCGTTTTCCGCTCGACAAGGTCAAGATCGACAAGGCGTTCATCCGCGAAATCCCCGAGAGCGCCGAGGACAAGGCGATCGTGGGCGTCATCGCCTCGCTCGCGGGCACGCTCGGGCTCACGCTGGTCGCGGAAGGCATCGAACGCGCCGAGCAGGCGCAGGCGATGCGCGAAATGGGCGTAAGGCTTGGCCAGGGCTTTCTGTATCACAAGCCGCAGCCGCTCGACGCCGTGCTGCGCGAGCTTGCCGAAGTCGGCGGCGGCCAAGAGCGCGTGCTGGCCGACAGCCCATCGATCGCGCCCGAATTCGCGGCCTGAACGCTACGGCTGCGTCGCGTTCCAGAGCATCGAGAGGCCGGCTGCGATCATGATTGCATCCATCACCAGACGGAACATCTCCGGTTTCAGGTGCAGCACGAAGCGTTTCGCAACGAAGGCGCCTGCCATCAGCGAGGAGCCTGCGACCAGGCCCTTGATGAAGACCTCCTGCGTCAGGGCGCCGAAGCGCTCGAACGTCACCGACTTCGCAAAATAGAGGCCGAGCGAGGCGGCGGCCTCGGTCGCCAGAAATGCGCCTTTGGAGAGGCCGTAGAACAGGAACAGCGGCACGCTGAGCGGACCGGTCGAGACCACGATGCCGGTGAGATAGCCGATGATCGCGCCGCCGATCGCGAGGTGCCAGAGATTGGCCTTGAGGTCGTGCCGCGCCAGCCAGTGCCGCACCGGCACCATCGCGATCAGGAAGACGCCGATGGCGAGATCGACGGCGTGTGAGGGCAGGGCGAGCAGTGTCCGCGCGCCCAGCACCGCGGCCGGAATGCCGGTGACCGAATAGGCCGCGCAGGCGCGCCAGTCGACCTCGCGCCACCACGCCAGAATCCGCGAAAAATTCGCCATGACGGACGCAACGGCCATGATCGGCACGGCCTCTTTCGGCCCATAGGCGTAGACCAGCACCGGCATCAGCATGATCGACGAGCCCGTGCCGACGATGCCGGAAATGGTGCCTGCGATCAGACCGACGCTGAGGACGAAGAGGAAGGCCAAGAGGTGGGCTCCGGGAAATCGACGGATTCCCGATCAATGCTCGCTGCTCGCAGCGCAAGGGGAATTGTCCATCATGATATTCTGCCAGTGTTTTGCACGACAAGTCAAACGCAATTTCGGAATAGCCGCATTATGCTGATCTGACAGGAGAGGCGGCTACTGTGCATGGGGTTGTTTTCATGATTCTCTTCAGTGCCGCGCTGCTGACAGCATGTTGGCAGCAGGGGCGGGCTATGACCACCTCCTGACAAAACGGGGAGCGGATCATGGCGGTCGAGGCAAGCTGTCATTGCGGAGAGACGGTTTTCGAGGTGACAGAGGCGCCCGCCAGCGTGACACGCTGCACCTGCTCGCTCTGCGCCAAGCGCGGCGCGCTGTGGGCCTATTACACGCCCGCGCAGTTTCGCCTGCTGTCGCCCCCCGACAACGTTGCGACCTATTTGTGGGGCAGCCGTACCGTCAAGCATCACTACTGCGCGAGTTGCGGCTGCGGCACCTATTCGGAGTCGCCGGACTGGTCGACCGGCAAGCCCGATTTCGACAATCCCAAGGTCGCGGTGAATGCACGCCTGTTCGACGATTTCGACCTCGAGGCAGTGCCGGTCAATTTGATCGACGGCAAGAATCTGTGGTGAGCACGCGGCCCGGCGCATATCTGCCCGCACGCGTGTCCCCTTGAGGCTGGCTGGGAAAGCTGATTTGGTTCCGGCCCGATAATAACGGGAGGAGTCGATGACGCGTCTTTTTGCGCGAGTGGTGGTCGCAATGTGTCTGGCCGTTGCGGCCGGCTCCATTGCCCAGGCACAGACCAAGCCGAAGGTCACGACGCTTGGTCCGGACTTTCCCAAGGCCACGCTGTTCGTCGGCAACAGCTTCTTCTACTACAACAACGGCATGCCGGGGCGTCTCTCGCTCATGGAGCGGACCCTAGATCCCGACAAGAAGGCCTATCGCAACACCATGGTCACGATCGGCGGCTCCGGCCTCGACTGGCACGACATGGACAATCTGCTGCGGCCGGGCGGCCTCGGCGCGTATTCCTTCGACGACGACAACAATGTCGTCTTCAACAAGCCGGGCAAGCAGTACGACACGGTCGTGATGATGGATTGCAGCCAGTGCCCGATCCATCCGCAGCTGAAGGACGCCTTCACCACCTTCGCCAGGAAGGACAGCGAGATCGTCCGCTCTCATGGCATGCGGCCGGTGCTGTTCATGTCCTGGGCCTATCTGGACAAGCCGGAGATGACGGAAGGGCTGGCCGAAGCCTATACGATCGCCGGCAATGCCAATGATGCGCTGGTCATTCCCGCGGGCCTCGCCTTCGCGCGCGTGCGCAAGCTGCAGCCGGAGCTCAATCTCTACGCGCCGGACAAGCGGCATCCGAGCCCCGCCGGCACCTATCTCGCCGCCTGCGTGACGCTGGCTGCGCTGACGGGACGTTCGCCGGTTGGAAATTCCTACACGATGGGGATTGATCCGGAAACGGTGCAACTGCTGCAGAAGGCGGCGTGGGACACGGTGCAGGAATATTACGGGCGGTGATCCACGGCACCGTCGTTTCTATTTGAGCACCACCCACGCCGGCGCGTGATCGCTCGCACCATCTTCGCCGCGAACCTTCTTGTCGACGCCCGCCTTGGCCAGGCGTGAGACAAGGGCAGGGCTCAGCAGCAGATGATCCAGCCGCAGCCCCGCATCGCGCGGCCAGCGGTTCCGCTTATAGTCCCAGAAGGTGTAGACGCGCTCCTCTCCGTGCAGCTCGCGGATCGCATCGCACCAGCCTTGCCCGACGAGCGAGGCGAAGGCCGCGCGACTCTTCGGCTGGATCAACGCATCCTTGTCCCATGAGCGCGTCGGATAGATGTCGATCTCCGTGGGCGCAACGTTGTAATCGCCCGCGAGCACGACCGGCAGATCCTGGTTGAGGAAGGTCTTGGCGTGGCGCTTCAGCCGCGCGAACCAGTCGAGCTTGTAGTCGAATTTCGGTCCCGGCTGCGGATTGCCGTTCGGCAGGTAGATGCTGGTGACGATGACGCCGCGCACGGCAGCCTCGATGTAGCGCGCCTCGTGATCGTCGGGCCGCCCGGGGAGCCGGTCGCGCGTCAGCACGGGCTCGGCATTGCGGGCGAGGATGGCGACGCCGTTCCATGTCTTTTGTCCATGCCAGACTGCGCCGTAGCCGGCCTTTTCGATCGCCTCTGCCGGAAATTCGCCATCACTTGCCTTCAATTCCTGAAGCGCGACGACATCAGGCTTCGCCGCGCGCATCCATGCGAGCAGATTGGGCAGGCGGCGATTGATGTTGTTGATGTTGAATGTCGCAATCTTCATGTAGAGCTGATCGCCTCGTACGTCCCCACACCGGAGATACAATGTCCAAGTTGACCTTTGCCGCTTTCATCGTCGTAGCTGCGATCTCCGGAGCAGCTTCGGCACAATCGCCCGATCCGCGCGGCGCATGCAAGGCGGATTACGACAAGTTCTGCGCCGGCATCGCGCCGGGCGGCGGCATCGTGGCCTGCCTCAACGGCAAGCGCGATCAACTCAGCACGACCTGCAAGGCAGCGCTGGACAGCCGGAAGAAGAAGTAAGCGGCGAGACACTCAGCTCGGCAGCGGCGGCGGAGCTGCCGGCTGCTCGAGCGGTGGCGGTGAGGGCGGCTGTTCGGCCGCCTTCGCGGGCTCTGGCTTGACCAGCGGCTCGACCACGTTGCCGCCCTTGTAGACGCGGGCGTAGCGATGGCCGAGGCTGGTCAGCACCTCATAGCCGATCGTGCCGAAATGATGGGCGAGTTCGTCGACCGTGATGCCCTCGCCGAGCAGCGTTACCATGTGGCCGCGCCGCGCCGCGTTCGGCGGCAGATCGGTGATGTCGATCGCCATCAGGTCCATCGAGATGCGCCCCGCGACGGGGCAGCGTTTGCCGGCGACGATCACCTCGGCTCCGCGCGTGCCGTCATTGGAGCTGGCGGCGCGGAAATAGCCGTCGGCATAGCCGACCGCGATGATCGCAAGCTTGGTCGGCCGCCGTGCGGACCAGGTGCCGCCATAGCCGACTGTGTCACCGCGATCGATGCTGCGGATCTGCACGATGCGCGCCTTGAGGTCGACGACCTGCTGCATCGGATTGTCGGCCTCCGGCGTCGGATTGACGCCGTAGAGCGCTGCCCCCGGCCGCACCAGGTCGAACTGGAACGGCGCGCCGAGAAAGATGCCGGATGAATTGGCGAGCGCCGCCGGTACGCCGGAGAATTCGCTGGCGATGGCGCGGAAGGCCGCGAGCTGTTTTGCGTTGATCTGGCTGTTGAGCTGCTCGGCCGAGACCAGATGGCTCATCACCAGCGTGATGCCGTGATCGCCGGCATTGATGCGGGGGATGATCGCCTGCGCCTCGGACAGCGTCAGCCCGAGCCGGTTCATGCCGGTGTCGATGTGGATGGCGGCGCCGCCGGACCAGCCGGTGCGGCGGCAGAACACGTCCCATTCGGCGAGCTCGTTGAGATCGCCGATCACCGGACGGCAGTTGATCTTGGCGTAATGCTCGCCGGTGTTCTGGAAGTAGCCGCCGAGTACGTAGATCGTGGCATCAGGCACCGCTGCGCGGGCAGTGCGGGCCTCCTCGATGGTGGCGACGAAGAAGGTCTTGCAGCCCGCCTTGTGCAGGGCGTTCGCGACTTGCGCGGTGCCACAGCCATAGGCGTCGGCCTTGATCACTGCGGAGCATTCGGCGGGCACCGCGGTCTTCTCGAGCTTGCGCCAGTTGGCGATGATGGCGTCGAGATCGACGGTGAGTACGCCGCCGTAGGCGGCGAGCGCGGCTGCCTGGTTGGCCTCCGCGGAGAGAAGGCCGGATTGCGGGATCATGTTCGTGTCGGACGCCATTGTCATGGCGCCGTTTTACGCGAAGAGGCCGGGCCGGTTCAAGGAACTCAGTAGTCGTCGCCGCCGCGAGCCGGCAGCTGAGCGTCTGGCGCGAGGTCGCCGAACCTTGTGACCGAGGCTTCGAACGCCAAATCGACGGTGCCGGTCGGACCGTGGCGCTGCTTGCCGATGATGACTTCGGCCTTTCCGTGCGCAAGGCTCATGTCGAGCTGCCACTTCTCGTGTTCGGGCGTGCCGGGGCGGGGCTCCTTCATCGCCAGATAATATTCCTCGCGGTACACGAACAGGACGACGTCGGCGTCCTGTTCGATTGATCCGGATTCACGCAAGTCGGAGAGCTGCGGCCGTTTGTCGTCGCGGGACTCGACCTGGCGTGAGAGCTGCGACAGCGCGATGACGGGAACATTGAGTTCCTTGGCGAGCGCCTTCAGGCTGGTCGTGATCTCCGTGATTTCCTGCACGCGGCTGTCGCTGGCGCGCTTGCTTGAGCCGGACAGCAGCTGGATGTAGTCGATCACGAGAAGGTCGAGGCCCTTCTGTCGCTTCAGCCGGCGTGCACGCGCCATCAGCTGCGCGATCGACAGGCCACCCGTCGCGTCGACATAGAACGGCAGCGACTGCAGCTCGATCGAGACCTCCCGGATCTTCTCGAAATCGGCTTCCGAGATGCCGCCGCGGCGGATGTGGGAGGAGGGAACGCCGGTGCGCTCGGCCACGATACGCGTGGCGAGCTGGTCGGCCGACATTTCGCAGGAGAAGAAGCCGATCACGCCGCCGTTGGCGGCCTTCATGGTGCCGTCGGCCTGGAGCTCCGGAACGTAGGCGCGTGCGACATTGTAGGCGATGTTGGTCGCAAGCGAGGTCTTGCCCATGCCGGGACGGCCCGCGACGATGATGAGGTCGGAGTGCTGCAGGCCGCCCATCTTGGTGTCGAGGTCGCGCATGCCCGTCGAAATGCCGGACAGCTTTCCGTCGCGCTGGAACGCTTTCGCCGCGAGGTCGACCGCGACTGCCAGCGCCTGCGAGAATTTCTGGAAGCCGCCATCGTAGCGGCCGGACTCGGCAAGCTCGTAGAGCTTTCGCTCGGCGTCCTCGATCTGCGCCCGTGGCTGGAAGTCGACCGGCGCGTCATAGGCGACATTGACCATGTCCTCGCCGATGCCGATCAGGTCGCGGCGCAAGGACAGGTCGTAGACCGTGCGTCCATAGTCCTGGGCGTTGATGATGGTGGTCGCTTCCGCCGCAAGCCGCGCCAGATATTGGCCGATGGTCATGCCGCCGACATCGGTGTCGGCGGGCAGGAACGTCTTCAGCGTCACGGGCGTGGCGATCTTGCCCATCCGGATCAGGCTGCCGGCGGTCTCGAAAATGGTCTGGTGCAGCGGCTCGAAGAAGTGCTTCGCCTCGAGGAAGTCGGAGACCCGGTAGAAGGCGTCGTTGTTGACCAGGATCGCGCCCAGAAGGCTCTGTTCCGCCTCGATATTGTGCGGCGCGCTCCGATAAGCGGGGGCTCCGGGTTCGGGCGCGAGCTTGAGGACGTTCGAATCAGTCAGGGCCATTGTCGAGCGATAGCAATTTTCTGCGGCGGATGCGGGGCCGGGATAAAGCGCCGCTCCAGGCCAAAGCGGAAGCTAAAACTTCGTCACTATCAACCGATCTTAAAAGCGGTGGATGATTGGCGGCCTCGGCGTTCGCCACGCTTGACGGATTTTCACGGAACTCAAGCCCAAAGCGGGAGTCGCCGTGATCGCGCCACGGAAAAATCCGGATGCGCTGAACCTAATGAATTGAGTGCAGACGTATTCAAAGGCGCGCGAAACGGCGCGCTGGCGCTTCCGCGACCGTTCAGACCAGCAGGAGGTAGACCAGCGCAACCAGCGCGGCGCCGACGCCGGTGGCGATCAGGGCGTAATCGGTGCGGAGGTCGTCCTGCACGTCGAAGGAGGTTCGGGTCTCTTTGCTCATGGCGACGGTCTAAGGCAGTGCCGTCGAGAGGAATGTGAACCAGATCACATCTCCCCGGATTCTTTCGGGGGTAGGACAGGGAACAGGCAGACGGGCAGGGAATTGTCTCCCGCGACCCGCTAACAGGGAACGAGGCAAGCGATGCGGCCAGAACGGCAGCACCAGATCTGGCGAAGCGAGGCAGGCAGCCGGCTGTGGCTGTCCGGGCTGATCGCGGCCATGCAGGATGCCGAGCGGCCTGAAATCCGGCGTCAGCCGGTCGCACCAGAGGTCATCGTGGCGCTCAGGGCGCAACTGGCGTTAACGGCGTCTTTCCGGGTTTTGCCGATTTCGACGCTTCGTCACTAAGACTCATTCACCACCAAGCTTCAGCTTCGGCCGGGCGCCGCTCTCGACCGCGCAACCTTGCTTCCTCATGCGCGATATGGTCGCGTGTCATTAGCTCAACGCCCTGGCCCTTGGTGAGCTGGATCTGGAAGTCCATCCGGGGAGGGCGTCTGGATCCGCTATTGCGTTGTGTTCACGGCAGATATTCCCGAGGCGCTTAATCACATCCTTGCGCCTGGAGCCTGCTTCCATTCGCAGCGCAATCGGCTAAAAGGTGACCGCCGCCGCGCCGCATGCCGGCCGCATCTGTCGGATTTCAATGGAGATGATGGGAATGTCGAGCCGAGCGCTCAGCCTCGCCACGGTGCTGTTTTTGATCGGCTTCGGTGCCTCCGATGCCGTTCTGGCGCAGGCGACGAATCTCGAGGCCGGCAAGGCCCCATCCCAGATCTTCGCGCAGACCTGCAATGCCTGCCACAAGAGCCCGCGGGGGCTGTTGAAGACAGTCGCGCCGGGCTCGCTGCCGGGCTTCCTGCGTCAGCACTACACCACCAGCTCCGACATGGCCGGCGTGCTGGCCTCCTACCTCGTCTCCAACGGTGCCACCGACGCCCGTTTTCAGTCCAAGGACGGCGGCAAGGACAAGAAGGACGGCGCCAAGGAGAAGGACGCCAACACGACCCCGGGACAATCGCCTGAGCATCAAGGTCGTCGCCAGCGGCAGGAAGCCGCCAGGCCGGAGGGCGAAGGCTCGGCCAGCCCGGCGCCTGAGGGCCGTCAGAAGCGCGCGGCGCGGCCGAGCGAGGAAGGTGCAGGTGCCAGGGAAAGCGCAAAGCCCGAAGCCGCCACCGAGCAGCCGCCCGAGGGCCGCAAGGGCAAGCGGTTGAGCAAGCGCGCCAAGCCGGAAACCGAAGACGCCGCCGCGCCGAAGGCTGAGCCCAAAGTCGATTCCAAGACCGAGCCCAAAACTGAGCCGAAGAGCGAAAGCGCGAAGGTCGATTCCGAGACCAAGCCCGACAGCGCGAAGCCGGCGGAGAAGCCGGCAGAGGCAAGGCCAGAGAGCGCCAAGGTCGAGCCGAGCACCAGCGAGACGCCGGCTCTGCGTCCCGATCCGGTGCCGCAGGTGACGCCGGCTCCGCCGGCCGCCGCCAAGCCGGCCGAACCGGCAGCGCCAAAGCCCGCGGAGACTGCCGTTTCCAAACCGGTCGAGCCCGCGCCCAGCGCCGAGCCGGCAGCCAAGGCGGCAGAGCCGGCGCTGGCGGTGCCCGCTCCATCGCCCGCACCGGCCGAATCCTCCGGCCCGCCGGCGCCGCCGATCTCGCGCTAGGCAGAACATCTCGTCGATCCCGAAGGCCGCGCCCAGCGCGGCCTTCGTCGTCTCTGGGGCTTCGCCACGCCCAGCGCAGAGAATGCGTGGCTTGCGTCGATCGTGAGGATCTCGCGCCCAAAACAAAAAGCCCGGCTGCCAGACGCGACCGGGCTTCATTTGTTTTTGTCATTCCGGGATGGCGCGCAGCGCCAGATCCGGAGGCTCGAGATTCCGGGTCTGGTCCTTCGGACCATCCCGGAGTCACGAACTGACTTGCCTTACTTCTCTTCTGCGGCCGGGGCCGGCGCGACGTCGTCGTGCTGGGCTTCCGGATCGAAGAACTCGCCGGCAGCGGCGATCGCCTCGGCGGCGGCGTCGCGGTCCTCGTTGCGGGTCGAGATGTCCTCGCCGCGGTTGATGCGCTCGGCCTCGTCCTGGCTGCGCGCGACAGTGACGGTAACCTCGACCTCGACCTCGGGATGAACCGCAACGGTGATCGAGTGCTTGCCGATGGTCTTGATCGGCGCATCGAGCTGCACCTGCGGACGGCTGAGCGAAACGCCATCGGCTTCGAACGCCATGACGACGTCACGCACCGTGACCGAGCCGAACAGCTGGCCGGCTTCCGAGGCCTGACGGATCACGATGATGTTCTTGCCCTCGATCTTCTCGGCGACCTTTGCCGCCTCGCCCTTCGAGGCAAGGTTGCGAGCCTCGAGGTCGGCCTTCATGCCGTCGTACTTGGCGCGGTTGTCGGCGGTGGCGCGCAGCGCCTTGCCGCGCTTGAGCAGGAAATTGCGGGCGTAGCCGTCGCGAACCTTCACGACTTCGCCCATCTGGCCGAGCTTGCTCACGCGTTCCAGCAAAATGACTTCCATATTCGTTCTCCTTTTGAAGTGCTCTGGGTTTTCAGTTTCGGGTTGAACTCAAGATGTCGGCAATGGCGGCGGTTGCCGGCTGCGCAGGAAGCGCTCGCGGAAGCCGAACACGGCGTCCGCAAGCCCAAGGATCACCATCGCGATGACAGGCCAGCCGAACACGACGACGGCGGCATAGGTCGTACTGAGCCAGAAGGCGCGGCTCTTCAACGCGAGCGTCAGCGTATGCAGCACGGCAAAGCCGGTCAGCGCGTAAGCCATCATCAATGCTGCCGTGGCGATCTGCGCGACGATCGCGAGCAGGCCGCCGGTGAAGCAGAACGCGAGCGCGATGCAGAGCACCGCGAGCGTCATCGCCGGTAGCTCGGCCGTCTTCAGATCCGGCCACGGACGGCGCAGCCGGCCCGATGTGGCCGTCACTTTGGCGCTGAGCCACAGGTTGAGGGTGAGCGTCATCATCGAGACGATGGCGGCAGCCGCCGGCGCAATGCGGACCAGTGCCTCGATAAACTGGTCGGCCTCGCCCGTGGCCTGCGGATCGGTGGCGCGGAGGATGCGCGTCAGGCCACGCTGCAGCGTGCCGGTGATGGCGTCAGCATCGGTGCCGAGCGTGAGCAGGGCGGCGATCGTGGTCAGCATGGCGAAGCCCGCGATCCACAACAGGATGCGGCCGACCGGATACCACTCGATTTCGGGTTCGGCTGGCGCGGAGATGGCCGCAGTGGTCGTTACGCTCGCCACATGCCGACCGAGCAAGACAAGATGGCCCAGCCACCAGGCCGGCAGCGCGACGGTGAGGGCAAAGGCGATGCAATAAGGTAGGCCGAAGATGGCGCCGAGGCCGATTGCTGCGGCGATTCCGCCGAGGCTCGCGTAGAGCGGCCCCCAGCCGATCGCGGCGACCATCAGCGGCAGCGGTGCGAGATAGAAAAGGACGAGCGAGATCAGCGCGCCCGACACGATCGAGGCAAACATCAGGGCCGACGCGGCGCCGGCGATCAGGGCTATCAGTCCAAATACCATCATCAGCTGTCCCGCTCCCTTCGAGCGGTTAGAGGCGCTTTGCCCCAACCATCGGCGACCGGACGACCCGGAAGCCTTATGAGTTCGAAAAAGTCACGACCGGCGACGTGAACCGCCGCCGGCCGAATTCGTCTTAGCGAATGACGTAGGGCAAGAGGCCCAGGAAGCGCGCGCGCTTGATGGCGCGGGCGAGCTCACGCTGCTTCTTGGCGGACACCGCGGTGATGCGGCTCGGCACGATCTTGCCGCGCTCGGAGACGTAACGCATCAGCAGCTTGGAGTCCTTGTAGTCGATCTTCGGCGCATTGGCTCCCGTGAACGGGCAGCTCTTGCGGCGACGGAAGAACGGGCGACGTGCACCAGCTTCAGCCATAGTTCTTACTCCCCATCCGTCGTTTCAGCCTCGTCGCGCGGGCGGCGCGGGCCGCGATCGCCGCGGAAGCCGCCACCATCACGATCGCCACCACGGAAACCGCCTTCGCGGTCGCCACGGAAGCCACCTTCACGCTCACCGCGGAAGCCGCCGCCACGATCGTCGCGCTCGCGATCACGATCGGCCTTGCGCATCATCGCGGACGGACCTTCCTCGAGCTCTTCGACGCGGACGCTGAGATAGCGGATCACGTCCTCGCTGATGCGCTCCTGGCGCTCGATCTCGGCGATCGCCGCGGAGGGCGCGTCGATGTTGAGCAGCACGAAGTGCGCCTTGCGGTTCTTGTTCATGCGGTAGGTGAGGGAGCGAACGCCCCAATTCTCGGTCTTGGTGACCTTGCCGCCGAGACCTTCGACGATGCCGGTCATCTGCGCAGTCAGTTCTTCGACCTGCTGCGTGCTCGCGTCCTGGCGCGCCAGAAAAACATGCTCATAGAGAGCCATATCAGTCCTTTCCTCGTGTTGGCGCATTGCCCGGCGTCAAGCCCTTAAGAGACCTTCGGAAAGGACTCTGGGATTAAGCTCAGAAGGCGGAAACACGGGACGACGAGCCGACTGGCCCTGCCACACCAAAATCACTGAGGATTTGCTGAGACCGTCCGTTCAGCTCCCGGCCGGGGTCTGCGGATGCGCGCGTTATACGGATTTTGGCTGGCTTGGCAAGGTTTGAGGCACGTGTTTTCGGCCCGGATCTCCCGGTGCGGCTGCTAGGGACCGGTCCTCTCATACCATATCCCGCTTGAACTATTTGTTTGTATGTCATACAAATAAGTGACGGAGAGGATCCATGTCGGAAAAGCCGGCCCAGGAGCCGTTCGAGACGGCCGATGAACCCAAGCATGCCGCCAGGGCGACGCGATCGGCCGGCCGCAAGATGCGCTCCCTGTTGCTGGATGCGGCGAGCCCGCTGTTTCGCGAGCGAGGGCTTTCAGGCACCGCGATCACTGACATTGCAGCTGCCGCCGACGCGTTCCCGAGCCAGATCACCTATTACTTTCGTACCAAGGAGGCGTTGTTCGTCGAATGCGCCTGCCGCGATCTCCTGTATCTGGCGCGCGCGACCGAGCAGGCCGCGCTGAAGGCACATACGCCGCGGGACTACACCCACGCATTGGCCGAGACCGTCACCGCGAGCGATTCGATCGCCTTCTTTGCCGAGGCGCTGACGCTGACGCGGCGGCGCCAGGATCTTGCACCGCTGGTCGAGCGCACCATCGAGCGCCTGCATGCTGAAGGCGCGCGCGCCTATGCGGGCCAGGTGGCGCGCCACGGCTGGCGTTCGCTGCGCGCGCCCGATGAAAGCTCGCGGCGGTTCTGGGCCGTCGCCATCGGCGTGATCCTGGAGGGTTATGCGATGGGCCGCTCGCCCGAAGCGCTCTGCGCCGAGATGCTGCGTGTGCTCGGCGAGCAGGCGAAATCCACTGCCGACACCGCACGCCTGCGTCTCGTCGACGAGCGCGACACATCGAGCCGTCAGAACGAGGAGGGTTAGGTCATGACCGCGCTTCGCATGCGTGCCCGCGATTTCCTGACCGACGATCAGCTCGCTGACGTGCGCCAGCGCGTGACCTGGAAGGGCGTCGCGATGATCGCTCACGCCTGGACGCTCATCATTGGTGCGATCGCGCTGGTCGCATGGTGGCCCAATCCGATCACATATGTTCTCGCCGTCGCTATCATCGGCTCGCGCCAGCTCGGGCTCGCGATCCTGATGCACGACGGTGCGCATGGTTGCCTGTCTGCGGACGAGAAGACCAATCTGGCGCTGAGCCAATGGTTTTGTGCTTATCCGCTCTTTGCCGAGACGCGTAGCTATCGGCGCTATCATTTGCAGCATCATGCGCGCACACAGCAGAAAGACGATCCTGATCTGGTGCTGTCGGCGCCGTTTCCGATCACGAAGCTGAGTTATCGCCGCAAGTTCATCCGCGACATCACCGGACAGACCGGCTACCAGCAGCGCAAGGCGCAATTGCTCAATGCACTCGGGCCGAAGGACTGGCCGTGGCGCCAGCGCGCCGTGCATTTCTGGGAGAAGCTCGGGCCGCAATGCGTCGTCAACGCCGCGATGTTTGCTGCCCTGACAGCGGCCGGCGTGTGGTGGGCCTATCCGCTGCTATGGCTGGTGCCGCTGCTCACCTGGATGATGGTCATCACCCGCATCCGCAACATCGCCGAGCACGCCGTCGTGCCCGACAGCAGCGATCCGCTGCGCAATACCCGCACCACGCACGCCAGTTTCCTCGAGCGATTGTTCATCGCGCCGTACTACGTGAATTACCACCTCGAGCATCATCTCTTGTTCTACGTGCCCTGCTACAATCTGCCGAAGGTCCACCGCCTGCTCAACGAGAGCCGGCACGCCGGTCGGATGGAAGTGCAGCCGGGTTATGCCGCCGTGCTGCGGCTTGCGACCGCCAAGCCCGATCGGGATGACCGTCCGGGCCGGTTGGTGAACAGCGCGCGCCGCGCGCGGGCAGGGGCGGCGGTCGACGCCGACCAGACCAACGGCGGATTCTAGCGGCCGCACCCCGGTCGAACGCCGGCCGAAGTTCCTATCTTGGCTTGACATTCCGGCCCCGGACAGTGTCTACGGCCCCTTTCGGAGCATGGTCGGGGACCAAGGCTCGGGCCGGACGTCATCGGCTGCCGGGTTCTCGAAGCACACGAGTTGAGCGATCCAGGGAGCGCGCCGATGACGGCAGCATTCACATTTCCGGGGCAGGGTTCCCAGGCGGTCGGCATGGGCAAGGCCCTGGCCGACGCCTTTCCGGTGGCGCGCGCCGTGTTTGACGAGGTCGATGCCGCGCTTGGCGAGAAGCTGACAGCGACGATCTGGGAGGGGCCCGCCGAGACCCTTCAGCTCACCGAGAACGCCCAGCCGGCCCTGATGGCTGTGTCTGTGGCGACCTTGCGCGTGCTGGAGGCTGAGGCCGGGTTTTCCGTGGGGCGGGATGCCGCCTTCGTTGCCGGCCACTCGCTCGGCGAATATTCGGCGCTGGCTGCGGCCGGCAGCCTGACGATCTCGGACACCTCGCGTTTGCTTCGCACCCGCGGTCTCGCAATGCAAAAGGCCGTGCCTGTTGGTGCCGGCGCGATGGCCGCGCTGCTCGGCCTCGACTATGACGCGGCCATGGAGGTCGCGAAGGAGGCGGCGCAGGGCCAGGTCTGTCAGGCGGCCAACGACAACGGCGGCGGGCAGGTGGTCGTCTCCGGCGACAAGGCGGCGGTGGATCGCGCCGTCGAAATCGCCAAGACCAAGGGCGCCAAGCGCGCGATGCTATTGCCGGTGTCCGCACCGTTCCATTGCCAGCTGATGCAGCCCGCTGCCGACGCGATGGCCGAGGCGCTGTCCAAGGTCACGATCAAGGCACCGGCCGCGCCGCTGGTCTCGAACGTGCTGGCATCAGCCATCACCGATCCCGACGAGATTCGCCGCCGCCTGGTCGAGCAGGTCATCGGCACGGTGCGCTGGCGCGAGTCGGTCGCTTATATGGCGGGGCAGGGCGTCACCCGTTTCTTCGAGATCGGCGCGGGCAAGGTGCTGACGGGGCTCGTCAAGCGCATCGCCGACGGCGCCGTCGGCGTTGCGGTTAGTGGTCCGAACGATATTGCCGCCGCCAAGGACGCATTGGCCGCTGCGAAGCAGGCTTGAGTTTACGCACGATCTGACCGGAAAACCGCTGCGCACTTTTTACGGATCGTGCTTTGGAGGAGTCTCTCAATGTTCGACCTGACTGGCAAAAAGGCGCTCGTCACCGGCGCGACCGGCGGCATCGGCGGCGCGATCGCACAGGCGCTGCATGCGCAGGGCGCGACCGTCGCGATCTCGGGAACGCGCAAGGAAGTGCTGGATGAGCTTGCCGGCAAGCTCGGCGAGCGCACCCATGTGCTGCCCTGCAATCTCTCCAAGGCTGATGAGGTCGAGGCTCTGGTGCCGGCTGCGGAAGCCGCGATGGGGCAGGTGGACATTCTCATCGCCAACGCCGGCATCACGCGTGACAATCTGTTCGTTCAGCTCCGTGACGAGGATTGGGATGAGGTCATCAACGTCAACCTGACCGCGACCTTCCGCCTGGCGCGCGCGGCCACCAAATTGATGATGCGCAAGCGCTTTGGCCGCATCATTGCGATCACCTCGATCGTCGGCGTCACCGGCAATCCGGGGCAGGGCAACTACACTGCGTCGAAGGCCGGCCTGATCGGCATGATCAAGACGCTGGGCGCCGAATACGCCAAGCGCGGCGTCACCGCCAATTGCATCGCACCCGGCTTCATCAAGACGCCGATGACCGATGCGCTCAACGACAAGCAGCGCGAGACCATCCTGGCCAAGGTTCCGGCTGCCCGCCTGGGCACGCCCGAGGATATTGCGGCTGCTGCCGTCTACCTGAGTTCGAACGAGGCCGCCTACGTCACCGGCCAGACCATCCACGTTAACGGTGGCATGGCCATGATCTGACGCGCCGTTCCGCACTGCCCACATGGGGCGGTGCGGATGCGGCAAACGGCCGTTTCCGGAGCGAATTGAGGCGTGTAGTCAAGGCAGTTGAAGTATGATAACCGGACCTTCAACGGATGGGCAAAGAACGCCATTGCAGGTTTTTGAATCCCTGTATATTGGCGATGCGGAGCCTTGGCCGTCGTTCGCCGGGCCTCTATCGGTTAAGATGGGGCCATATCAAAGTTCGTAAGCGAAGGCAGTCAACGACCACGACGGCTCGTATCGTCCCGGGGGGTCGGGTCTACAGGGAACAACACGAGGTTATGCAATGAGTGACATTGGCGAACGGGTTAAGAAGATCGTGGTCGAACACCTTGGTGTTGAACCCGAGAAGGTTGTCGACGCAGCGAGCTTCATCGATGACCTCGGCGCCGACAGTCTGGACACCGTCGAGCTGGTGATGGCGTTCGAAGAAGAATTCGGTTGCGAGATTCCGGACGACGCCGCTGAGACGATTCTCACCGTCGGCGACGCCACGAAGTTTCTCGAGAAGAACGCGAAGAGCTAAGGCTCTTCATTTTCGCGGGGACAACATTGAAACCGGACGGGCCGCTTTCCAGCGGCCAGCCGGTTTCTTGTTATTGGCCGTGAATCTTTCGATGCGGAGTTTTCGGATATGAGGCGGGTTGTCGTTACTGGTCTTGGCATGGTGTCGCCACTCGGCTGCGGCGTCGATGCCACCTGGAAACGCATCCTCAACGGCGAAAGCGGTGCGCGCAAGATCGAGAGCTTCGACGTCTCCGATCTTCAGACCAAATACGCCTGCACTGTCGTGCGCGGCGACGGCAGCAACGACAGCTTCAATCCCGACGTCTGGATGGAGCCGAAGGACCAGCGCAAGGTCGACGACTTCATCATCTTCGGCATGGCCGCGGCCGGCCAGGCGCTCGACGATGCCAACTGGCATCCCGAGACCGAAGAGGACAAATGCGCCACCGGCACCATGATCGGCTCGGGCATCGGCGGCCTCAACGGCATCGCCGACACCGCGATCCTGCTGAAGGAGCGCGGACCGCGCCGGGTGTCGCCGTTCTTCATTCCCGGCCGCCTGATCAATCTGGCTTCCGGCTACGTCTCGATCGCGCATGGGTTGAAGGGGCCGAACCATTCGGTGGTCACGGCCTGCTCGACCGGCGCCCATGCCGTTGGCGATGCGGCACGTCTGATCGCGCTCGGCGATGCCGACGTGATGGTCGCAGGCGGCGCAGAGTCGCCGATCAGCCGCATCGGCATTGCCGGCTTCAATGCCGCGCGCGCGCTGTCGACCGGCTTCAACGACACGCCCGAGAAGGCCTCGCGCCCCTACGACAAGGACCGCGACGGTTTCGTGATGGGTGAGGGCGCCGGCGTCCTCGTCCTCGAGGAGCTCGAGCATGCCCGGCGCCGCGGCGCGAAGATCTATGCCGAGGTGATCGGCTACGGCCTGTCAGGTGATGCCTATCACATTACGTCGCCGTCGCCCGATGGCGATGGCGGTTTCCGCAGCATGTCGGCCGCGCTGAAGCGCGCCGGCCTGACCGCGGCAGATCTCGACTACATTAACGCGCACGGCACCTCGACGCCGCTCGGCGACGAGATCGAGCTCGGCGCGGTGGAGCGGCTGCTCGGCAATGCCGCCTCCAAGGTGGCGATGTCCTCGACCAAGTCGTCGACGGGTCATCTGCTCGGCGCGGCCGGAGCGATCGAGGCGATCTTCGCGATCCTTGCGATTCGCGATAATGTCGTGCCGCCGACCATCAACCTGGACAACCCGTCGGTGGAGACCACGATCGATCTCGTGCCGCACAAGGCGAAGCAACGCGAGGTGAACGTCGCGTTGTCGAACTCTTTCGGTTTCGGCGGTACCAATGCTTCGGTGATCGTCCGGCGCCTGGCCCAATAGTTTGCGTTTGAGACGAATCCACCGTTTTGCCGTATTCGGCGATAGTCATATCTGTGGGCGCGTGCATTTGGCTCGGCAAGCGATTGTCTGGCTGCGATTGAACCGGCAGGATTCAGGTTGCTTCGATGAGTGAAAGGCCGCCCATTTCGCCCCGGAGTCCGCGGGCAGCGCTCGA
>Ga0209148_1000612_pt1 | contig 31828 bp, 30 predicted proteins | sample AraplaCol_mMF_r2_2_FD_184288 | JGI IMG/M metagenome (GOLD analysis project Ga0209148, IMG submission 184288) | Arabidopsis root microbial communities from North Carolina, USA - plate scrape CL_Col_mMF_r2 (SPAdes) (version 2) | ecosystem: Host-associated > Plants > Roots > Endosphere | place... | reverse complement strand
CGACCGGCTTGCGGTCAAAGGCGCCGCTGGTCTCGGCGATAGCTGTGCTGGTCATGGCCTTTCTCCGTTTTCCAGATCTCTGCATGCTCATGACCCAAGATTTAGGTTTTCCGCCGCTGGCCAGCTATCCGATGCTTGCGCCGCCCGATCGTCAGACCGATGGTCGCCAAACCGGTTCGCGATTGCTTTCGCCGCATGCCTTTGTAGAGTGACAGCCTCGTTGTTCATCGAAGCTTTGCTGTCCAATTCAGGGACCGTCAACCATGTCGCAAGCCATGCCCGCCTTCCATCTCGCTTTTCCCGTCGCGGACCTGCCGGCTACGGAGCAATTCTATGCCGGGCTGCTGGGCTGCAATATCGGCCGGCGGGCGGAGAAATGGATCGATTTCAACTTCTTCGGCCACCAGATCTCGGCCCATTTGCGCCCCGAGGAAACCGGGCTTGCCAAGCGCAACGAGGTCGACGGGGATGCCGTCCCGGTGCGCCATTTCGGCGCCATCCTGGCCTGGGATGACTGGCAGGCACTGGCAGACCGGCTGAGCAAGGCCGGCACGGAATTCATCATCGAGCCGCATATCCGCTTCCAGGGACAGGTCGGCGAACAGGCGACGATGTTCTTCCTCGATCCCAGCGGCAATGCACTGGAGTTCAAATCCTTCAAGGATATGAGCCAGGTCTTCGCGGCGTAATTATTTAGTCCCGCAGACGGCGGGCGGTGGACATTCGTCCACCTTGCCTTCCACGCCACTCGGCGTGCGGACGCGGTCGCGGCCGTGATATTGCTTTGCGCCCTAGCGAGGCTGGCTACGCCCAGTCGATGATGTGATTGTCGAGCGGGCCGGCCTTGGTTTCGTTGATGGCCTTGCCACGTACGGAAATACCGGCCTTGTGCACGGTCGCGGGATCGCCCGACACCAGTGGATGCCACCATGGCAGATCCTGGCCCTCACGCAACAGGCGATAGGCGCAGGTCTCCGGCAGCCAGTTGATCTTGCCGATATTGCGCGGCGTCAGCTTGACGCAATCGGGCACTAGCTTCTGGCGATTGGTGTAATCCTTGCAGCGGCAATTGCGCAGATCGAGCTGTTTGCAGGCGGCGTTGGTGAAGAACAGCTCGCCGGTATCCTCGTCGATCAGCTTGTTGAGACAGCATTTGCCACAGCCGTCACACAGACTTTCCCATTGCTTCTGGGTCATCTGGCCGAGCTTGGTGGTCTTCCAGAAGGGCAGCTTCTCCGACATGGGTCGAGTATAGATCAGGCGCCCTGGCTTTGCACGAAGGCACGCCACTGGGGATAGATTTCTCCGCGCCAGCGGCGGCCGTTGAAAATACCGTAATGCCCCACCGCTTTCTGCAGCAGGTGGCGTTTCTTCTCAGGCGCGAGGTTGCGGCACAGCCCATGGGCGACTTCGGTCTGGCCGGCGCCGGAAATGTCGTCGAGCTCGCCTTCGATGGTCATCAGCGCGGTCTTCTCGATCGCTGCCGGTTCCACGAGCTGGCCGCGGTAGCGGAAGGTGCCGTTGGGCAGGCTGTGCTGCTGGAAGACATGGCGGACGGTGTCGAGATAGAAATCCGCCGACAGATCCATCACCGAGAGATATTCATCATAGAAGCGCCGGTGGCCATCGGCACTTTCGCCATCGCCCTTCACCAGATTCTCGAAGAAGCTCAGATGCGAGCCGACATGACGGTCGGGATTCATCGAGACGAAGCTGCCGAGCTGCAGGAAGCCCGGATAGACGCGGCGCAGCGCACCGGGATGCCACAGCGGCACGCTATGGACCATGCTGCGTTCGAACCAGTCGAGCGGATAGCGGGCGGAGAGTTCATTGACCTCGGTCGGATTGACCCGGGTATCGATCGGCCCACCCATCAGCGTCACCGACCGCGGCTGGGCCGCATCCTTGCCGGCGGCCAGCAAGGCCACAGCCGAGAGCACCGGCGGCGAGGGCTGGCAGACGGCGATGATATGCGTCTCGCTGCCGAGATGGCGGATGAATTCCAGCACGTAATCGATATAGGTGGTGAGATCGAAATCGCCTTGCGACAGCGGCACCAGGCGGGCATCGGCCCAGTCGGTGATATAGACATCGTTATCCGGCAGCAGGGTCTCGACCGTCCCGCGCAGCAGGGTCGCATAATGGCCCGACATCGGCGCCACTACCAGCACCCGCGGTCCCGGCGTACCCTCTGGCAGATCGCGCCGGAAATGAAGCAGGTTGCAGAACGGCTTGCGGAGCACGAATTCCTCGTGCACCTGCACTTCCGTCGCCTGCCCGGTCTTCGCATCCGTCACTATCGTATGATGCAGGTGGAAGCGCGGCTTGCGATGGCGCTTGGTCGAGCGATCGAACATCTCGCACAAGGCCGCCGTAGCGCGGCCGGCTGTCGTGTAGGAGGCCGGAAGCATCGGATTGGTCAGCACGTGCTGCCAGTAGCGGGCCGCCATGCGGGCGGGCGCCAGACTCATCAATTGGGCATCAACGGCCTGATACAGCATTCTGAACCTCGATTACGTCGACTACACGAAACTGCCGCAACAGCCTCGCGCCATAATGTTAACCGACGGTAAGCCGCGCAGTTTCGCGGCGCAATATGCTTTTGTTGCAGCGCAGAGACACCAAAATCAATTGATATATAGGTGAAATTTCCCAGAAATTCGCGCTGACCGAACCGTCAGCCGAAAAACGCGATCGACAAGAGCCCCAGGCAGGAAAGAAACATCGACAGCATGGTCAATCCCATGCCGGCTGAGCGCGCCAGATGATGTTCGGGAATGCGGCTGATGCCGTAAGCATGGCCGAGTCGCCCGGCGAGCAGGAGCAGCCCGACGATATTGAGAACGATCGCACCCGCCCCTTGCAGCTCCAGGAGGCCCATCAGGATCAGGGCCAGCGGGGTGTATTCAGCGAAATTCGCATGCGCCCGCAACGGTCGACGCAGTTCCTCGCTGCTGCCTTCACCAAAAGGCACCCGCGCCCGCCGCCGCCCCAGCATGGCCCGCAGGCTCAAAGCAAGAAACAGCAGGGTCAGCAGAACGGCGTACACGGAGGTTGTCGTGACGGGCGTCAGCACGATCACAGGTCCTTTTTCAGTTCAGCGACGATGTCGTCCGGCGTCGCCTCCGGACCAAAATGTGCCAAATAGTGGCCGTTCCGGTCCATCAGGTAAATGATCGTGCTGTGATCCATCAGGTAATGCTGGGGATCGGCCCCGTCAGCCTTGGCAAAATAAACGCGATAGGCATGGGCCGCGGCCGTAACCTGGTCGACGCTGCCGGTCAAAGCGCGCAGCCGCGGATGGAAATTCGCCGCATAGTCCTTCATCACCTGCTGGGTGTCGCGCGCAGGATCGATGGTGATGAAGATCGGCGTCACCTGATCGGCACCTGCGCCCAGCTTGTTGAGTGCCGAGGTGATCGTGCCCAGCGCTGTCGGACAGGCGTCGGGGCAGAACGTGTAGCCGAAATAGACCAGGGTCAGCTGGCCCTTGAAATCGGCATCCGTCACCGTCTTGCCGTCCTGATCGACCAGGGTGAAGGGGCCGCCGATTGCCACCGCGCCGGTCTCCTGGCCGGTTCCTTTCAAGTACAGGCGCCAGCCAACCAGGCCGGTCAGGCCGACAACCGCGATCAGACAGACGATGACCAGCAGACGGGCGATGGCGGATTTCGGCATGATCAATTCCTTGCTGTCACTGCGCCGGACGGCTTGTCCCAAGCGGTTTGAGGCCGGGCGAGACTAGAACGCCCGGCGCGGCCGCACCAGACATACCGTTCGGCACGCGAGGAATTGTCGCAACCCTGCCTGCCAGAAAGGTGTAATCCGGATCGGGCTGGCTGGGCTGACAGGCAACGATGCGTGCTGACCGCCTCAATAAGCGGACAGCGCGTTCACCAGGCCGCTGGTATTGGGGTTGTTGAATTTCCGCTGGATGACGATGGCATAAGGGCTCGAACCTTCGCCGTAATAGGCGCGGTTCCAGGAATCCTTCTTGAGGATGCCGGAGCCGTCGAAGGACACGCCGCCGAACAGCCCGGAGGTCTTGGCGAAACTGTAGACATCGGAGCTGAAATTGGTAGTGGTGTCGGCGCCGATCCCCTTGCCGATCGGTCCCGCCGCCATCGAGACATTGCCGCCGAGCTTCATCTGGTTGTCGAGCACGGCATTCAATGCCTTGTCGCTCATGATGGTGAAGATCGCCTCGCTCAGCTGGCCACCAACCTGCAAGCCGACACTGCCGGAAATAAGCGTGTAGAAAGCCGGCTGGCTCCAGCCCTTCGCCGGATCGCGCACCATCAGCACGCCCGTCCCGCCCTCGCCGCCGATCACGAAACCGGCCTTGAACAGGCTGGGGAAAATCATCACAGCCTTGCTGTGCTTGAGATAGCCGGGCAGCTCGCTGAATTCCGGCGATGCCGTCAGCTTCTCGAAGCTGATGCGGGCCCTGTCGATGAGTTCCTGCTGATCGGTCAAAGCAAAAGCAGTCGATGCGGCACTGCAGGTGGCAAGGGCCGTGGCACCGATCAGAAAAGCACGTCGGTCAAGCGTCATCATTAATCCTCCGGCGACTCGGGGGCGCAGTTACGCGATGATCAGAGCAAGAGATAGCGGCGCCCTGCGCCAAGCGCAACGGGGATACCGACGAGTCACGCGGATGTGCAGCGGCTTTCAATCCGTGGCAATTCTGATTGGCCCCGCCGCGACATCATTGCGGCATAATTGTGGCCAACCGATAGGCAGATGCCCTGAAGCTGACGACAATCGTTAACGAAAGAAACCGCATCACAGGTCCCACTGCGCCGCACGCGCCTGTTCACGACAGCCAGCGCTGCCTGCGCCGGGAACTTCATGAATCCGGATGCTGCCGCGGCAGATGATTGACACAGAGAATGCGCCAGGAGACCGTCCCATCCGCGGCACGGATCTGATCGAACCGCGTTACTGAACACGGATCGATGACGAAGCTGAGTGCCCGCAAGGGTTCAAGATCGAGCAGCACGGCGAGGGCCGCGCGGATCGCGCCGCCATGACTGACCGCGACGATATCGCGCCCGGCATGCAGCGAACTGCGCTGGTGCAATGCATGGCCCACGCGGCGGATGACATCGCGAAAGCTCTCACCTTGCGGCGGCGTCTCATCGGCCGGCGCTTGCCAGAAGCGGCGATAGGCTTCGCTCTCCTCCATCTCCAGTTGGGCATAGCTGCGCCCCTGCCAGGCTCCGAAATGCTGTTCCACGAGCCCCGGCTCCGTCTCGGCGGATGCGATGCCGGCCGGTGCCCCAGCCGCATCAGTCTGCCGCAAGGCGCTCATCGTCGCCTGCGTGCGCCGCAACGGCGTGACCAGCCAGATCGGCGCGACGGGAAGCTGCCGTGCCACCGCAGCAAACAGGGCCGTATCGGAACAATCGCAGTCGAGATCATCCTGCCCATAGAGGCGCCCATCGGCACCGATCACCGGTGCATGACGCAGAAGCCACCAGCGCGTGACAATATCCGTCATCGATCCGCTCAGTTGACGTTGATCGCGGCTGGAATCATGGCGCCAGGTCACACCAGGCTGACGAAGTTCAGGATCACCGTCACTTCGATCAGTTGCTCGGCGGCGCCGAGAACATCGCCGGTATAGCCACCCAACTGGCGATGGGCGACATGGGCCACCAGGAAGGCAACGACGAAAGCCGCGACGCTCGCCACGATCGCGATACCCGGACCACCGACCAGGCCGGCGAACAGGGCGCCAAGCGCCAGGGCAGCATAGGTCGTGCGCACATGCGGCTTGCCGGCATGGACCGCGAGCCCGTTGCTGCGGGCCAGCGGATAGCTGCGCATGATGAAAGGCAGCACGCCACGGCTTAGCGCATGCGCGGCCACCAGGGCACCGAATACCTGCCCCGGCAAAGCGAGATCGGCCAGGGCAGCGACCTTCAGCAAATTGACAAAGACGAGCGCCAGGGTCCCGTAGCTGCCGATGGTGCTGTTTCGCATCACCGCCAGTTTGCGCAGCCGGTCGCCGCGCACGCCGAGCATATCGGCATAGTCGGCAAGGCCGTCATCGTGCAGGGCGCCGGTCAGCAGCGCGGTCCCCGCCACAGCGAGAATCGCCGACATCAAGGCCGAGAAACCGATCCAGAGCCCCAGCACATAGAAGGCCGCAGCGCAAAGCCCGACAAAAGCCCCGACGACGGGAAACAACAATGCCGCCTCCGCCAGCGGTTGGTCGGTTGCGGGAACCGGCAGGCGGGTGAAGAAACTGAGCCCGGTCAGGAAATCACGCCAGAGGCCATAGAGCCGAAAGCTAGGAATCTCGTCTGCATGAGGCGTTCCCGCGGAACCCTCGGCAACCATGCTGGGAGCCGGATTGGAGGCCGCCGCCGGTGCCCCTGCAGCAGCATCGGGACTCGCGGCACCGGGTGTGGCTGTCTCGGCCGCGGCCGGCGCATCACCTGGCGATTCGGATGCAGCCGGGGGGACAGACTGCGCCGGTTCAGGGGCATCCGCGGCATTCCTGGCCGGGACAGAAGCCGGGTCGGAAGCGGGCGCCGGATCGGAAGCGGGCTCTGAAGTCGTCATCGTGAGTATTTCATCGCACTCATGTCGCGCCGGGGCAAGTGAGGACTGGCAGGACGGGCAAAATCCGCGCACCTTGCCCTTCCGGATCGGAAATCGGCAGATTTGGTGGCTGCCGCCCGCCACTGCCTGTTCCCGGCCGGTCATGTGCGAGGTGATTGCCTCCGCCCGCCGGCCTGTCTATCTAAGCGCATTCCAGGAGCGCCGCCCTGATGGCCGAAACCCGATCACGCCCGGCGCGCGGACCCGTCGTCAATACCCGTAAGCTATCCCAGTCAGGAGCCTAAGTTGGACCGTCAGCCCGTCGCGAGTTTCGCCGAAATCCGTCAGATCATGCGGGAGGTGCCCGGACCCGATCTCGAAGCCGCCAGCCAGACAGCCGCCCGCGAGGCCGTGCTGACCAAGCCGGCCGGCGCCCTCGCCCGGCTGGAAGAGATTACCCAATGGCTGGCCACCTGGCAGGGCAAGCATCCGCCCACAGTCAACCATCCGCGCGTCGCGGTCTTCGCCGGCAATCACGGCGTCGCCGATCTCGGCGTCTCCGCCTATCCCAAGGAGGTCACCGTGCAGATGGTGCTGAACTTCCAGTCGGGCGGCGCCGCGGTCAACCAGCTCTGCAAGAATGCCGATGCCGATCTCCGCGTCTATGAGATGTGCCTCGACCAGCCGACCGCCGATTTCACCCAGGGCCCGGCTTTGACCGAGGAAGAGACCGCCCGCGCCATGGCCTATGGTATGATGGCGGTCGAGCCCGGCATCGACCTGCTGTGCCTCGGTGAGATGGGTATCGCCAATACCACCAGCGCCTCGGCCATGGCCGCCGCGTTGTTCGGCGGCACCGGTACCGACTGGGCCGGTCCCGGCACCGGCGTCCATGGCCAGCAGCTGAGCCGCAAGGCCGAGGTGATCGATCTCGGCCTCAAGCATCATGCCGCCGTGTTCAACGATGGCCTTGCCATCATGCAATGCCTGGGCGGCCATGAACTCGCCGCCATCGCGGGCGCCGTCATTGCCGCGCGCATGGCCCGCATCCCCGTCCTGCTCGACGGTTTTGCCTGCACGGTGGCTGCCGCCACCCTGTTGAAGCTCGACAGCCATGCCCTGGATCATTGCCTGGTGGCGCATTGCTCGGCCGAGCCGGGCCATCGCAAGTTCCTGGAAAAGATCAATAAGAAGCCGTTGCTTGATCTTGGGATGCGGCTCGGCGAAGCTTCCGGCGCGGCCCTGGCGATCCCCCTGATTCGGGCGGCCGCCATGTGCCATAGCGGCATGGCCAGCTTCGCGGAAGCCGGCGTCGCCAATAAGGAATAAGCGGCAGATTTCTGGCAGCGCGGTTGCTCTTCCTCCCGCACCGGATCGCCGGGAGGAGATGAGATGAGCAACCCGCTGCTGCGCGCCTTCGTGCTGGACCGCCTCGGCCTGCGCGGCCCGCTCTGGGCACCCGACCAGGCCATTGCCGCGGCGACCGCGCTCGGCATGATCCAGATCGATTCCATTCGCGTCATGGGCCTGCGCAATCATGAGCTGGCCTGGGCGGCGCGGACCGACGCGCCGGTCAGCGCCTTTTACGATCTGGTCTATCAGCAGCGGGGCATGATCGAGACCCATTATCCGGTCTTCGCCACCCGGCGCGACTGGTTACCCTGGTTCCTGCGCGACTTCGATAAGGCGCTCAATGCCGACAGGCTCAAGGAATTGCGCCCGGTGATGCGCAAGATGCTGCGGCACATCGCCGAGCACGGCCCGTCCTCGCCGGCCGATTTCGAATCGGAACGGGTGATCGGCGGCTTCAACACCATCAAGGCCACCACCAAGGCGCTGGAATATCTCTTCTATACCGGCCAGTTGCAGATCGTCGGCAGGACCGCGCATTTCCACCGCCTGTTCGATCTCACTGAGCGCGTCGGGTCCGATCTACAGCTACCGCCGCCCAACTGGCGGCGCGACAACGGCCTTTTCTTCGTGCAATCGGCGCTCACCGTGCTGAAGCTCGCCACCGCCCAGCAACTGGCCGAGCGGACGGCGCATCATATCGGCTCATGGCGCGGCGGCGGCCTTCCGCTCGCCCGCAAGCTGGTCGCCAAAGCGGAAGCCAAGGGCCTGATCCAGCGCGTGCCCTTCGACGATGCCAGTGGCGAAAAGGTGCCGCATTTCGCATTGCCGTCGGACATCACCGCCTTTGCCGATCGCGCCGAGCTTCGCGATGATACCGCCCGCATCATCCCGCCGCTGGACAATCTGCTGTTCAGTCGCCGGCGCCTGACCGAGCTCTTCGGCTTTACATACAAATTCGAGGCCTATACGCCGCTCGATCAACGGCGTTTCTATTTCGCCCTGCCGATCATCTATGGCGATGCCGTGGTGGGGCAGATCGATGCCAAGAAGGACGGTGAGGACTGGCGTGTGCTCGACCTCGACATCCATGGCGATCTGCCGGTCGATGCCCTGCGCCAAGCCGTTCACCGCCTAGCGGCGATCGCCGAAACCGGGCGCGTGACGACGGCCCGCGCGGTGCCAGCCAAATGGCGCAAGGGACTAGCCGGCCGCATCGACATCCCCTGACGGGCTTGGACACGCTTCGTTCCGGCCCACTTGATTTCCGTCAAAGACAGGGCTCCCGCATCACAGCTATGTGATGCGGTTATGGAATCTCGGCTAGCGCGTGCCCATGTCGGAACAGCCGCTGCGCTCCGACGTTGCATTGGTGAGACTGCTGTCAACTGGCGAGAAGGATCGAGAATCATGGCAAGACGACATGCACCGACGGTGGATCAATCGGTTGATGACATCATCAGCGAGTTCCGCGATCTCGCCGCCTCGCTCGACGATTTGCTCTCAGCATCGGGTACTGAAGGCGGTGAAGCGCTGAGCGAACTGAAAACCAGGGCAGCGGATCGGCTGAAACAGGCCAAGGCAGCCATCACCAAAGTCGAGCGCAATGCCGTGCAGGCCGCCAAGGATGTCGCCGTCAAATCCGATGACTACGTGCACGAGAATCCCTGGACCTCGATCGCGGTCGGCGCCGGCGTCGGGCTTATCCTCGGGCTGCTGATCGGCCGTCGTTGATCCCCCATGGATAGTGGCGATTCAAGCGGCACGCACAGCGAGGAAGCACGCGGCAACACACGCGGGCCGGCCGAGCGGCTGCTGCATTTGGGCGAAAGCCTGTTGGCCTTGTTGCTCGAAGCCGGCCGCACGCGGCTCGCATTGCTTGCCGTGGAATTCGCGGCCGAGCGCCGGCGCGTGGTCGAGATGCTGGCGCTCGGCCTCGTCTTCGGCATTGCTCTCTTGCTCGGCCTGGCTTTTGCCTCGTTCCTGGTCATTGCCTATTGCTGGGAGACACATCGCCTGGCGGCCATCGCCGGTGTCAGCCTCGTCTACGGCCTCATCGTCCTGGCAACCGCCTGGCGCTTGCGGCGCTTGTTTGCAGAAGCACCGGCGGCTTTTGCTAATACCCGTGACACGCTTGAGCGCGATCTCACCGCCTTGCGCTCACGCATGCATCGGTCCCGGCCCGACGACCCCGGGGACGACGACGCCATCGAATCTTATTCCGGAGATTCGCGATGACGGGTGGCGCCGATCGCTATCGCCAGCGCATGGCGGAGCTGATGCTCGCAGCGGAGGCTGAACGTGCGGCCTTTGGTCAATTGGTCGAGGATTATCGCCACGTAACAGGTCCCTTCGATCGCGTCTATGCGCGGGCCACCCATATCGTCCGTACCCGGCCCTTGGCCAGCGCGCTGCTGCTCGGCCTTGGCGGCGTCGCCGTGGCGGCAATCGGCCGCAAGCTGCCGCTGCGCGGCCTCATCCGCGGTGTCAGCCTGGCCACCTTCGCGTTGCGCAGCCTGCGCGGCCCCACACGCTAGCGTCCTCCGCAAAGCCCGTAAAATCCGCATCTTAACAGAGAGCGTCGCGATCCCCGCGATGCGGCAATTCGACCTGGGACAATCCATCCCGCGCCACGCTAAGGATGATGCGCTTACCGGCGCCTGGGGCCGGCGACCGGGACGGTGCGATGCCCGGATCGAACCCATGACCGGGGTACTCGACATCAGTTCCTGGCAATGGCGCCGGCGACAAAGCCTTCCGCCGGCAGTGCCATGGACTTGCCAAGGCATCCGCGGATCTCTTTTATTAAGGCCGATGACAAATCTGAGCACAACAGCGACGAATTACCCGACGCGGCCGGCGAGAAGCCGGCCGGGGCGCGTCCGCGTCCGTACCTTGACCGTCATTCGCTGGATTGCCGTGGTTGGCCAGGCGGCGGCGATCATGGTGGTGCAGTTCGGCCTCGGCTATCAGCTGCCCCTGGTACCGTGCCTGCTGGCGGTAGGCGCCCTGGCCGCCGTCAATCTGCTCGGCCAGTTGCGCCGCCAGCAGGGCCAACGCCTGATGTCGGATCGCGAAGCGGCTTTTTCCTTTGCCTTCGATCTCATCCAACTGGCTATCTTGCTGTATCTCACCGGCGGGCTGCACAATCCCTTCGCCGTGTTGATCCTGGCGCCGGTGACAGTCGCCGCAGCGGCACTATCGCAGCGTAGCACCATGGCCCTGGCGGCCCTGGCGATCACCGGCATCTATGTCCTGGCGGCCTATCACCAGCCTTTGCCCTGGGCCGATGGCCAGTTCAAGCTGCCGCAGATGCTGCTGGCGGCCTTGGCGATCGCCCTTGCCCTGGCGGTGCTGTTCATCACCTTCTATGTTTTTCGCGTGGCAGAGGAGATGCGCCGCATGTCCGATGCCCTCAGCGAGGCTCAGGCCTCGCTCGATCGCGAGCAGCGCCTGTCATCGCTCGGTGCCTTGGCCGCGGCGGCGGCGCATGAACTTGGCAGCCCGCTGGGGACCATCTCGGTCATCGCCAAGGAACTCGCCCGTGACCTGCCGGCCGACAGCCCGATGCGTCCGGACGTCGATCTGCTGCTGAGCCAGAGCGATCGCTGCCGCGATATCCTGCGCGAGCTGTCCAGCCGGCCGACCGAGACCGGCGAACATCCGTTTGAAATGATCCCCGCCACCGTCATGGTCGAGGTAGCCGCGGCACCGCATCTGCGGCCGCATGTGGCGCTGCGCATCGAGGAGCACCCGGATGCCGGCGATCCCGAGATGCCGCTGGTGCCGCACCGGCCGGAGATCCTGCATGCCTTCGGCAATCTGCTGCAGAACGCGATTGAATTCGCGCAGCAGGAGGTGAAAGTGGTGATCGCCTGGACCCTGGACGAGGTCGAGATCACGGTGACGGATGACGGGCCGGGCTTTCCCGCGACCCTGCTCGACAAGCTTGGCGATCCCTATCTTTCCAGCACCGCACGCAGCGAGAACGAAGCGCGTGAGGGCGATCACATGGGCCTTGGCATCTTCATCGCCCAAAACCTGATCGAGCGCACGGGGGGCACGATCAGCTTCCGCAACCACGACTATCATGGCGCCGAAGTCAAAGTGACCTGGTCGCGCGACAGTCTAGAATAAAGGTGATGACGATGACCGACGAGACCCAGAAGACCTTGCTGATTGTCGATGACGACGCCCCCTATCGCCAGCGCCTGGCCCAGGCCCTGGAGCGGCGCGGCTTCGCCGTGCAGCAGGCCGATACGGTGACGGCCGGCATCGCCACCGCCAAGACCCAGATGCCACGCTATGCCGTCATCGACCTGCGCCTGACCGATGGCAGCGGCCTTGACGTGGTGGCGGAAATCCACAAGCACAATCCGGATTGCCGCGTCGTCATCCTGACCGGCTATGGCAACATCGCCACCGCCGTTGCGGCCATCAAGCAGGGCGCCGCCGATTATCTGCCGAAGCCGGCCGATGCCGACCAGGTCGAAGCTGCGCTGCTGCAGGATAAATCGGCCCTCCCACCGCCGCCGGAACAGCCGATGACGGCGGACCGGGTGCGCTGGGAACATATCCAGCGGGTCTATGAGCAATGTGACCGCAATGTGTCGGAGACGGCCCGACGTCTGCGCATGCATCGCCGCACCCTGCAACGCATCCTGGCCAAATACGCCCCGCGCGGCTGATAACCCGGCCAGGCCTCTCCCGTCATCATAAGCGGCGCTGTCGCGCCAGCTTAAAGCCGCAGGCCCAGCCCCGTTATGCGCCATCGCCGTCCCGGTCGCGGCGAAATTGCTGTTGTCTTTGCCCCCGCCGCATTATATCCAAATGGATATAGCGAAAAGGGGACTTCTGCACATGACGCAAGACAATCTGTTGAATCGCGTATTTCCGACCCGCCGCCGCTTTCTGCGCTGGACCGGCCGTGTCGCTTTGGCCGGCCTGCTGCTCGGCGCCGGCTTGGGCATCATGCATCAAGATGCCTCCGCCGATGACAAGCCGAAGCTGACGATTTTCGGCGCCGCCAGCCTGCAGAACGCGCTGGACGAGATCAACACCGCTTTCGCCGCCAGCCATCCGGCGACCGTGACCGCCTCCTACGCCAGCAGTTCGGTGCTCGCCAAGCAGATCGAGGCCGGTGCCGCCGCCGACATCTTCATCTCGGCCGATCGCGACTGGATGAAATATGTCGCCGATAAGAGCCTGATCCGCGCCGACAGCAACAAGGACCTGCTCGGCAATGAACTGGTGCTGGTCGGCAAGGCCGATGACACGGCGGCGTTCAAGCTGGCACCGGGTGCCGATCTGGCCGGCGCCCTCGGCTCCAGCCATCTCGCCATGGGCGAAGTGAAGAGCGTCCCTGCCGGCAAATACGGCAAAGCCGCGCTGGAGAAGCTTGGCATCTGGGACAAGGTGCAGAGCAAGGTGGCCGGCGCCGAGAACGTGCGCGCCGCCTTGAAGCTGGTGGCGCTGGGCGAAGCCAAATATGGCATCGTCTATGCGAGCGACGCGGTGGTCGAGAAGCAGGTGCGCGTGGTTAACACCTTCCCGGAAGATAGCCATCCGCCGATCGTCTATCCGGCAGCGATCACCAAGGCCGCCGATGCCCGCACGGATGGCGGTGCTGCCCAGGCGCAGGCCTATCTCGATTACCTGCGCAGCGCCGATGCCGCTGCTGTCTTCAGGAAATACGGCTTCACGCCGCTGAACTGATCTCTCGCGTCGTCCTAACCCGACGATTGCCTCAACCTGACCGGCCGGCGCCTTTGGCGCCGGCCTTCTTCTTGGCCTCGGCACCGCTTTGCGTCAGGCCGTCAAGCTGCGCCAGCGCGGCCGCGGCAGCCGTGCCAACCGCCCGGTCAAGCTCGTCAAGACAATGCAGGACGCTGCGTCCGGCCGGCGTCAGCGCGGCACCGCCGCCGCCAGCACCACCCGGCGCCTTCTCCACCAGCGGATGGTCGAAGCTGGCATTGACCTCCTCGACCAGCAGCCAAGCCCGCCGATACGACATCTTCATCGCCCGGCCGGCCGCCGAAATCGATCCCAGATCGTCAATCAGCTGCAGCAATTGCCGCTTGCCGGGCCCGAGCCGTGCACCGCTGGTGAGGTCAATACGAAAGGAGAGAGTCGCCATAGAACCGCTCTTGATCATACGAGGCATGTACCATCGGCGATCTCGGCCGCCTCAGATCCGGCAACTTTATCGTGGAACCGGCGACGGCGGAAGCGCCAGCCGCGACCGCCAGGATTCTAGCGGTCTTCCGGCGGCCGCTGCGTGCCGCTGCCCCAGGCCTGGAGCATGTTGTCGATCATCCGCCCCTGGAACAGCGAAATACCGAGGGCCTCCCCGGTGGCGATGGCCTGATCGGTCCCGGCCCGGCACAGGATGACGCGTTCGCGGCCGATCCGCTGGATCGCCTCGCGCAGGTCCTTTGCGTATTTGCCGCGGGCATGGTCAGCCAAGGCCGGAGCCCAGGCCACCTTGATGAGATCAAAGCCGAGCAGGTTCCGGTCGATCAAAGGCAGCATGAGATGATGCACGCCGTCGATCACCAGCTTGTAGCCGCGCTCCTTGAGGAAATCGCGGGCGAACAGATAATCGCCGGGTTCCGCGAAGACTTCGATCGCCGGCAGCTCGATCGACAACACCCCCCGGTCCTTGCCGTTGATGACCCGGTCGAATTCCAGGAATTCCGGCCCGGTCACCGTCGCCAAGGTGAGATTGAGGCTGGCAAGGCGCAGCAGCTCGCGATATTCGCGCTGCGAGATCAGCGCCAGCATGCGCTGGTCTAGCACCCGCGAGAGATGCTGGAACAGCCATTTGTCCGAGGTGACGTCATAGCCCGGCAACACGGTGTCGGCGAGATAACGCATCGAAAAGAAGATTTCGTGAAAGACCGGTGTCGGCCGGCTGCCCGGCACCAGGGCGCAGATCTCCTGACGGCGCAGCACATTGGCAAGATCGGCGCGTTCGATGGCCCGCTCAAGCAGTTGCAGATTGCTGGGATCGAGCATGACGCTCGCCCGCTTGCGCCGACGCCCCGGCGGCGGGTGCGCGACGGTTGTCGCCACCTGGCTTGCCAGGATAGCCTCGCGCGCGAGGTTGACCGCCTGGACGCGGGCGAGAAAGACCGGATAGTCGATCTCCAGGTCGTACCAGGTGAAGAACTCGTCCTCGCCGCGCCGGCCGCTGCGGGCCGCCAGCAGCGGGTCCTCGCTGAAGAGATACTTGATTCGCAGCAGACAGGCGTCGATATCGGAGGCGCTAGCGCCTTTGCACAGCACGAAGACATTGTTGCTGGCGACCGTATAGATGCCGGCATCGAACTGCTTGACGAGCGGCTCCAGCGTCTTCTCGATGATGCGACGGTGTGGCGGGCGCTGGTGATGCGGCCGCAGCAGCGAGACGTTGATCTCGACCGCTTGCCAGCCTTCCCGGTAACGATCGAGCCGCTGGGCGTAATCCAGCAAGACTTCCTCGTCCGACAACCTGCGTCTGTCCTTGAACCAGTCACTCATGAATCATTGCGCCCCGGGCGGGGATTGACCGCTAGCCACGGCCCCCAACCTCAGCCGCAACCCTGGCAGCTTTGTTCAACTTGGTTAAAAGTCGATGAATCGGTCGGTTTGCGCTGCCCAACCGGGCTCTAGCATGGGCCGGAACAGTCCCGCCATGAGGCCCGATCGCTGCGCTTCCCCCGTCAAGCACGCCGGCTAACGGGTGTGCAGCCACCAGTTATGTTCATTGATCGAATAGACCGGCAGATAGTGCTTGATGGAATTGGCCGGCACCACCGATCCGATCTGGTTGTCGAGTAGCATCGGCTCGTTGTTGACATAGACCACCAGCACAGCATGACCGAGTTGAAGGTTGAGATCGCGCAAGGCGACGACGCGCATGTCGTCGATCGGCACACCCAGCGCCTTCAAGGCCATATATTTGGCGATCGCGAAATCCTCGCAATCGCCATTCTTCTTCAGGAACTCGAAGGGCGTTGCCCAGTAATCCTCGATCCCCCAATTGTTGATGTCGAGGATGTAAGGATGCAGGTTCATCTCGCGATTGACCTCGCGCAATTGGGTCGCGAGGTCCTTGCCTTTCAGGCGTTCGATCAGCTCGTTCCACCCCTTGGTGGTGCAGGTCGAGCTTTCGCAGGGCGCACCGTTCTTCCAGCGCGCCAGCATGCTGTTCCACTTGGGGAACTTCTGCATATTGTTGGATTGCAGCTCGAAACTGCCGAACAGCTTGGGATAACTGCGTGCAGCGGCCGGATGGGCCGGAAAGCTGAGCAGGATGCAAAAGACAAAGACGAGCGCAGGCACGACGATCGCACGCGACGCACGAACGCCTGCATCCCTGATCCGGCACGGGCTTGGTTGAGCCCCCTTTGCCAGGACGTTGATCAGCTTCGCGAGCATTTCGCCCTTGCTACGACCTCTGGCCTTCCTGCCGGGCCTGCTACGTCGCGGTCCCTACCGCTAAGGTTGTATCGAATGAATCGACAGCGGACAACCAATCTAATTTTAGCTATATTGGGCCCGCGCGGATTGGCCGGGGGCGGCCATTCCGGGTTGAGCGCGTTGCCGGTCCATCGCGAGGATTCGGCCGCGTCGCCAAGCGAAAGCGCCACCAGGCGCGGTGATAAAAGAGCAGGAGAGCAAGCGTGACGATCGGAGCTGACCAGACAGGGAGTCAGGAGCGGACGAAGAGTGACGTTGCGGGGGTAGACCTCTTCAATGATACGCCGCCCAGCCGGAAGATCGATATCAAGATCCTCTTCCCTCTTTTGCTGCTGATCATCCTTGGTGTTGCTGGCGTCTGGTCGATCAGCCGCTTCGTCGGCCAGGAACGTGACCGCGAGCTGACACAGTGGCAGGTGCGCATGGGCATCATCGCCGATAGCCGCGCCGCCGAGATCAATCGCTGGCTCGACCGTCAGACCAAGGACCTCGCCGGCCTCGCCGACAATGAATCCGTGCAGCTTTATGTCAGCTCGATCGCCGAATTCAATGCCGCCCAGCAGAAAGGCACGCAGGATGCCAATCAGCAGGACGAGGTCAACGGTTTCCGCGAATATCTACGCAACCTGCTGACCGTGACGGCGGGGCGCGCCGGTTTCCAAGGCCAGCAACAGCAGCAGCCCAAGGTCAACGAACAGCAGACCGCCACCGAAGGCCTGCTGATCACCGATATGGGCGGGACTGTCATGGCGACCTCAGTGCAGGCGCCGCCTTTCGATGGCGCGGTCAAGAGCTTCGTGCAAGGACTGCAGGCCGGCGCCAGCGGCACCAGCGCGATTTTCCTCAATGCCCATGGCAACCCCACTATGGTCTTTGCCGTGCCGCTCTATGCCGTGCAGTCGGATAACAACGCCAATGCGCAGATCGGCCGCATCGTCGGCGTCAAGGAAGTCGCCAACGAGCTCTATCCGCTGTTGCGCCAGCCCGGTGAGACCAGCCAGACCGCCAATACCGTCCTGCTGCTCAGCCACGACAACAAGGTGACCTATCTGTCACCGATCGCCGATGACAAGCAGCCGGTGACACCGCTCGGCCTCGACATGGATTTGAGCACGCCGCAGCTCGACGCCGCCTTCGCCGTGCAGCATGTCAACGGCTTCGCCACCGATCAGAAGGATTACCGGCGCAACGACGTGCTGGTAATCTCGCGCAGCCTGCAGCAGGTTCCCTGGGTGCTGATGTATACGGTCGGTTATCAGGAAGCGCTCGGCGCCGCCGATCAGCGTTTTCAGCAGCTGACTACCTATCTCGGCCTCGCCTTGCTGGTCATGGCGATCGCCATCATCGCTGTCTGGCGTCATGGATCGTCGCGCCGGGCCAGTCTCGCCGCCACGCAGTTCAAGAACATGGCGCGGCGCTTCGACGAGCAGCGCGAGTTGCTGCAGACGGTGACCGACAGCCAGCCCACCAGCATCTTCATCCTCGATGAGCAGAACCGCTATCGCTTCGCCAATGCCCAGACCGGTCAGCAGGCCGGGTTGAAGCCACAGGAATTGCTCGGCAAGGAGATCAGTGCCGTCCTCGGGCCGGCGGCAGCCAAGCGCTACATCGCGCTGAGCAAGCAGGTGCGTGAACTCAATGCCAATGTGACGGATGTTGCCCGCCTGGAGGTCGACCACAAGCTGAAGGTCGTGCAGACCGAGCAGATCCCCCTGCTGGACCGCGTCACCCATGGCAATGACGTGCTGACTGTCGAGCGCGACATCACCGATGTCGTCACCGAGCGCGAGCGGCGCGCCCGTACCCTGCAGCAACTGGTCAAGACCCTTGTCGAAGTGGTCGACAAGCGCGATCCCTTTGCCGCCAACCACTCGATGCGCGTCGCCGCCATCGCCCGTTCTGTCGCCTTAGAAATGGGTCTCAGCGAAACCGAGGTGGAGACCGCGGAAATCGCCGGCAACCTGCTCAATCTCGGCAAGATCCTGATTCCCACCGACCTCCTGTCGAAGAGCGGCAACCTGACCACCGAGGAACTCACCTTGGTCCGCAACAGCATGCAGGCCAGCGCCGATCTGCTACAGGATATCGAATTCGATGGTCCGGTGGTGGAAACCATGCGCCAGGCCCAGGCACGCTGGGACGGCACCGGCGTCCCGCCCATCGCCGGCGAGCAGATCCTGGTCACCGCCCGTATCATCGGCGTCGCCAATGCCCTGGTCGGCATGACCAGCGACCGCGCCTTCCGCTCGGCCATCAGCATCGATGAAGCGGTGGAAAGCATGCTGAAGCAGTCCGGCAAAGCATTCGATCGCCGGGTCGTGGCGGCACTGGTCAATTATGTCGACAACCATGGCGGCCGCGCCGCTCTGTTGGCCGCGGCCAACAGTGTGACGGAACCCAAAGCCAGCTAAGACCGATCGGTTCTGGTTCCCGAAACACCGCCGCGACCACCTAAGATGCGAGGCTAGTCGCGGCGATTTCCAAGCGCATCAGCCGGCGGCAGGCCGCCTGGGCGATATGCAGGGTCTGGGCACGGCGCCGCGCGGCATGCAGCGGTGTTAGGGATGCCGGCCGCAGGATCGCCGCGCCATGGGCGTCGGCGACGATCAGACCGCAATCAACCGGCAGGATCTCCTGAGGAAAATCAGCCGCAACGCCAAAGAAGAAGCGGTCGCAGAAATCGCGATACTCCCACCATTTGCGGTCGGACACGAAATCGCTCCGGCTGCTCTTGATTTCGACAATGGTGATTTCGCCGCACGCATCAACGGCAACCAGATCGGCTCGCCGACCATTGGTCAGGGGAAATTCGCTGAGAACGGCCAAGCCCAGCTCGCCAAAGAAACTGGTGATGCCACGGCTGAGCCGCACTGCCGCCAGATCATCCATCGTCGTCTCCGCCCCTCCGCCAAAGCCATCGGCCCGGTGAAATTACCGGGTGAAATTACCGGGCAGCCCAAATCATGTCACCTAGGAGGTCGTGTCACCTGTCGGGCCATGTCACCTATATGCCTTCCCACCGAACCGGCATCGCCGCCGGGCCGCCCCTTGAGATGTTGTGGCGGCCTCGCTATCAAGGACCATGGGCCAAAATCTGTCATCCGAGCCGGGCACCGCATCGGCATCGACGCCTCCCGCGGATGGTCCGCAGGGAGACGTTGCGGACTCAGACATTGCGGGCACGGGGACGAATACCGCGATGGCAGGGACGGAACCGCCCGCCCCTGGGCAGCCGGACATCCCTGCCGCCACACCGCAACCGTCGGGCAGTCCCAAGCGCAAGCCGGGCCTCGGCCGCCGGTTGTTGCGCATTTTCCTGATCTGCTTCGCCGCCACCATCGCCGTCACCTTGCTTTATCGCCTGGTACCACCACCGATCACCCCACTGATGGTCATCCGGCTGGTGGAGGGGGAGGGCCTCACCAAGGATTGGCGCAGCTATACCGATATCTCGCCCAATCTGGCGCGCGCGGTCGTCACCTCGGAGGACAGCCTGTTCTGTACTCATAACGGCTTCGACTGGGGCGCCCTGGATAAGGCCTGGGAGCGCAACCAGCGGAGCAGGCGCATCCTCGGCGGCAGTACGATCAGTAATCAAACTGCAAAAAATGTCTTTCTCTGGCCGGACCGGACCTATATCCGCAAGGCGATCGAGTTCTATTTTACGGTGCTGATCGAGACCCTCTGGGGCAAGAAGCGCATCCTCGAGGTCTATCTCAATGTCGTCGAATGGGGGCACGGTGTTTACGGTGCCGAGGCGGCCTCCCGCCTCTATTTCAAGAAATCGGCCCGTGACCTGACGCGGCATGAGGCGGCCTTGCTCGCCGCCATCCTGCCCAATCCACGGCGCTGGTCGGCCAGCAAGCCCAGCGCCTATATCCGCGGCCGCGCCGGAACCATCGAGGCGCGCATGCCCGCAACCGCCGATCCCACCGGCGATCCGTGCAAGTCGTGAGAGCTGGGGTTCCGGGCTGAAGGCAAAGGGCCGCGGGCTGCCGGTTGGTCCCGGCGGGCGGAGCTTGATCAGTCCTTCTTCATCAGGCGCTGCAGGGTTTCAGCCAGCTGGCGCTGCCCGGTATCGGTTTTTAGGCGCTGCTGGAGCTGCTGCTTAGCTGCCTGGACCTGAAAGGCCTGGGCCAGGCGTTCCTGGCGGTCGGCCGTCATGACTTTCTGTGCCAGGGCCTGACGCTGGGCCATGAGATCCTGTTGGCTCGGCACAGCTGCCGGCTTCTTCGCCGTTTTGGCATTGGCGGCATCGCCGCCGAACAATTTGCTGAAGAATCCCATGAAAAACTCCGGCCGCTCCGTCCCAGGCATAACGACCGGCAGCTTAGCCCCGGACGATTAAGGCTTTCTCAAGAACCGGCCGGCGAACTCCGCAGCCGAACCGGATTGGCCCGTAAAGCGCCAACGGCCCCTCGTATATGCCGGTTACATTAATAAAGGCGCCGGGGATCACACCCGTATAAACAAATTCGAAACAATTCCTTGCAACCATCGACGTTTTAGGACAGCGATCCGCTTTATTAAACGATCCGATGACAACAGCAGGTCAACCGCAACCGCCGACCCTGATCGATCGTGATGCGCGTGCTGGCCATGGTTCCGCTGCGTGGCAGGCTGCGCAGCGACCGGGGCAAGCCGCGCCGCGGCCGGTTGCGGCCATTCCGGTCAAGATCGCCCTGCCGATCATCCTGCTCACCTTGCTGCTGGCCGGTGGAGCGATCTGGCTGATCAACCGGTCGGCCGAAGACACCGCCCGCCTCCGGCTCACCCAGCTAGCGGTTGCCGTTGCCGAACAGACCGACCGTGACCTGGTGCAGATCAATGACATGCTGGATAGCGGCGCGCGGTTCATCGCCGGCACGACCGACATCAATCGCGGCGACAGCAATCGGCTGCAGGAGCAGATCCGGCCGCGGATGATGGGCGCCCCGCTGCTGCGCGGCCTGGTCTTCTCCGATGCCACCGGCACGCGGCGGGTGATCACCCGCGACTTCAACAACCCGCTTTACGGCTTCGATTCCAAGACGGTACTGGCCGATTATCTAGCGCATCCCAGCACCGACCTTTTCGTCAGCGCCCCGTTCACCTTCACCACCAGCGGCGTCGGCATTCCGATCTCGCGCGCCGTCATCGATGGCAATGGCGAGCTCAAGGGCTTGATCACCGTCCTGCTCGATGCCGATGTCCTGACCGAATTCTATCGCTCGATCGATCCCTCGTCAGCCGACAATATCCTGCTGGTCCGTGCCGACGGCCTGCCTTTGGTCGGCAAGGCGGAAATGAGCACCGCCTTGGCCAGCGCGATAAAGCAGCAATTGCCAGACGCGCTCAGCCATGACAGCCGCGATAACGGCCCCGGCAAGGACGCAGCACCCGTCGATCTGCAAGCGGAAGGCCGGACCCTCGACTTCGCCGCCGCCAAGCAGGTTGCCGGTACGCCGATCATCGCCATCGCCATGACCGACCGCGGATTCGTCCGCCAAAGCTGGCTGCTGCAGGGCACCATCGTCGTTTCCGTCATCCTGATCGCCGGCCTCGCCCTGCTGATGATGGCGCTGTTCCTGCGCCGCCGCATCATCGCCAATGAACGCATGCTGCAGTCGCAGGCGGATTTCGTGAACCTGATCGTCGATACCGCCGAAGCCATGATCTTCGTGCGCAACCGCCAGGGCAGGGTCATCCGCGTCAATGAGACAGCTGAGAAGAAACTCGGCTACACCACCGATGAGCTCGCGGATTACGATACCTGGGTGAACCTCATTCCGGCGGAGGAGCTCGACGGCGCCATCGCCGCCTTCATGCAGAACGCGCCGGATGCCTATCCCAACAGCCATGAGAACCACCTGATCGCCCGCAGCGGCGAAAGGCGCCTGTTCCGCTGGTCCAATGTCGCGGTGCTCGACAAGCTGGGGCGCGTCTCGCTGGTGATCGGTGTCGGCGAGGACATCACCCTGGCGGCACAGGCCCGGCGGCTGCGTGAGCGCAACCAGATCGCCATGAATCACGCCCAGCGCCTCGCCGGCTTGCGGCACTATTATCACGGGACGCATTCTGCCGATCAGGATGCCATGGTGCTTTCTTATTATGAGCAGATGGCCGATATCCTAGGCCTGCCCGCTGCCGAAGTGCCACGTAGCGTCGACAGTTTCACCGACCGCTTTATCCATCCTGATGACCAGGCGATCGCCCTGTCGCATTATCGGGATTTCGAGAGCGGCAAGATCGACCAGTATGTCATCGAATTCCGCCTGGTGCGGCCGGATGGCGGCATCCGCTATATCCGCGAGGCATCGCGGCGGCTGATCGATGCCGTCGACAATCTGCGCCAGTCGATCGGCGTCATCCAGGATGTCACCGACCTGCGCCAGACGCAGCTGGCACTGGAGCGTCATGTGACTCTGATGAACCGGTCACAGACCATCGCCAAGATGTGTTACTGGTATTTTGAACCGTCGCCGCATCCGACTAGTTACGATGACGGCAACTATTATTATTCGGAAAATGCTGCCGACATTTTCGGCCTGCCGCCAGCCTTGCTGAACATGCCCGAAAGCCGCTTCGCAGCAGAACTGGTGCATCCCGACGATCGCGATTTCGTCTACAATTCCTATCGTGACTTCGTCACCGGCCCCGATCTCAAATACCAGCGCGTCTATCGCTTGCTGCTGCCCGATGGCTCGGTGCGCTATCTCTCCGATGCCGGCGAGAAGCGCCTGTCACCCGACGGCCGCCTCACTCTCATTCTCGGTATTTCCCAGGATGCCACCACACTGCATCTCTCCGAGGCCTCCTTGCGCCGGACCGAGACCCAGCTGCGTCACGCCTTGCGCATCGCGGGCATGGGACATTGGCATGCCGAGCACAGTGATCATCCCGGCGGCGGCTTCCGTATGCAGTTTTCCGATGATGCTGCGGCCATCTTCGGCGTGCCAACGACAGCCATCGCCGGCATCGATCCGGAGGCCTTCATCGACCGCTTCATCCGCGATCCCGATGACCGCCGCCAGACCCGCAGTCAGATGCAGCGCTTCTGGTCCGGTGACGAGGCCTCGCTCTCGACCGAGTTCCGCATCATGTACAATGACGGCAGCCTGCGCAGTGTCCGGCTGGTCGCGGAACGAATCACCGGCCAGGCTTCGGCGGCGATCCAGATGATCGGCATGGTGCAGGACATCACCGATCTGCGACAGCGCGAATTGGCGATGCTGCAGACCGAAGCCCTTCTGCAGCATGTCCATCGCATGGCCAAAATCGGCTACTGGCTGTGGCATCCTTCGGAAAACCTGGAATCGAGCCAGGGCCATATCCGCTATTCGGAAGGCCTGATGGAAATGCTGGGCATTGGCGACGAGGACTATCATCTGGACGATGAGAGCTTCTGCAACCGCTATGTCCATCCGGAAGACCGGCCCGCAATCCTGCGCGCCTTCCTCGATTATCGCCGCGGGCTGCAGGACGGTTACAATCTGGATTACCGCTTCATTCATCCCAATGGCCGCATCATCAATCTGAAATCGGCGGCGATGCGCATGCGCGACGAGGCCGGCCATATCCTCTATGCGATCGGCGTCGCCCAGGATGTGACCGTGCAGAAGCAGCATGAGCAGGACCTGATCCAGGCAAAGAACGAGGCTGATCTCGCCAACCGCTCGAAGACCGAGTTCCTTGCCAATATGAGCCATGAGCTGCGCACGCCGCTGAATGCGGTGATCGGCTTCTCGCAGCTGATCAAGGACCAGGCCTTCGGCCCGAATTCGGACCGCTATATCAATTACGCGGAAGACATCAACAGCAGCGGCAAGCTGCTGCTCGATCTCATCAATGACATTCTCGATATGTCGCGCATCGAAGCGGGGCGTTTCGTCCTGGGCGAAGAACGGGTCTCGCTGCAAGGTGCCATTCAGGACTGCCTGCGCCTGGTCACCCCGCGGGCGGCCGAGGGACAGGTTCTGCTGGAACAGGACATCGCCGCGGACCTGCCGGATATCAATGCCGACGCCCGGTCGCTGAAGCAGATCCTGCTGAACGTGCTGTCCAACGCCGTCAAATTCACCCCGCAGCAAGGCAAGGTGCATATTGCCGCGGCGGTCGAGGAAAGCGGCGATCTCAGGATTACCATCCGAGATACCGGCATCGGCATCCCCGCCGAGGTATTGCCGAACCTCTTCGCCCCCTTTCGTCAGGGTGATAATTCGATCAGCCGCCGCTTTGGCGGGACCGGCCTTGGCCTGGCGATCAGCCGCAAGCTGATTGAGCTGCATGGCGGCAGCGTGGCGATCGAAAGCGAGTCCGGCCAGGGTACCACCGTGCACCTGATCTTCCCGGCCGACCGGTTGTTCAGCGGCAGCAAGCCCGGCCATGGCGACACGTCACGCAATCTGGTTCTCGTCAAGCAGGGCCAGCCCCAGGACAGCTGAGCCCGCCCCGGCAGGCGCTCCGACATGGCCCGAGCCTGGACCCCCGTCCTACTCCGTCTTGACCGGCCTCGCGACCGGGGCGTTAATGAAGCGACCGGCACCGACTTCAACTGTCTTCCTGCCGACAGTCGCATAGCTGACCCGCTTGCTGGCAGCTTGCGCGAAAACACCATTGCCGTATGTTTCACAATGACTTGAGGGCGACCGGCCATCGCGCGGCCGGGCCCGGATCAGCATCGCGTTTGGAGGTCGACTTGGCTCAGTATCGTTCCCGTACGTCAACCCATGGCCGCAACATGGCGGGAGCCCGCGGTCTGTGGCGCGCCACCGGCATGAAGGATTCCGATTTCGGCAAGCCGATCGTTGCCATCGCCAATTCCTTCACCCAGTTCGTCCCCGGCCATGTCCACCTCAAGGATCTCGGCCAGATGGTCGCCGCCGAGATTGCCGCCAATGGCGGCGTCGGCCGGGAATTCAATACCATCGCCGTCGATGACGGCATCGCCATGGGCCATGACGGCATGCTCTATAGCCTGCCCTCGCGCGAGATCATCGCCGATGCGGTCGAATACATGGTCAACGCCCATTGCGCCGATGCCCTGGTCTGCATCTCCAATTGCGACAAGATCACCCCAGGCATGCTGATGGCCGCCTTGCGCCTCAACATCCCCACCGTCTTCGTTTCCGGCGGCCCGATGGAAGCCGGCAAGGTCATCCTCAAGGACGGCAAGATCCAGTCGCTCGATCTGGTCGACGCCATGGTTGCCGCCGCCGACGACAAGGTCTCCGACGAAGACGTGGCCAAGATCGAGCGCAGCGCCTGCCCGACCTGCGGCTCCTGCTCCGGCATGTTCACGGCAAATTCGATGAACTGCCTGACCGAAGCCCTGGGCCTCTCGCTGCCGGGCAATGGCACCATCGTCGCCACGCACGCCGCCCGCAAGGAGTTGTTCCTGCAGGCCGGCCGCACGGTCCTCGAACTGACCCGGCGCTACTACCAGGAAGACGACGAAAGCGTGTTGCCGCGCTCGATCGCCAGCTTCAAGGCTTTCGAGAACGCGATGACGCTCGATATCGCCATGGGCGGTTCGACCAACACCGTGCTGCATCTGCTGGCCGCGGCCTATGAAGGCGGCGTGGATTTCTCGATGGCGGATATCGACCGGCTGTCGCGCCGTGTGCCTAATATCTGCAAGGTGGCCCCGGCCCTCAGCACCGTTCATATCGAGGACGTGCATCGCGCCGGCGGCATCATGGGCATCCTGGCCGAACTCGACCGCGGCAAGCTGCTGCATACCGATCTCCCCATGGTGCACAGCAAGACCCTGGCCGATGCCCTCGCCAAATGGGACCTCAAGGGCAAGCCAGATGCGACCGTGCAGAAATTCTACCGTGCCTCGCCGGGCGGCGTGCCGACCCAGGTCGCCTTCAGCCAAGACCGTTATTACGACGATCTCGATACCGATCGCGAGAAAGGTGTCATCCGCAGCATCGAGCATGCCTTCAGCAAGGATGGCGGTCTCGCTGTCCTGTTCGGCAATATCGCGCTTGAAGGTTGCATCGTGAAGACTGCCGGCGTCGACCAGTCGATCCTCACCTTCTCCGGCCCGGCCCGCATTTTCGAAAGCCAGGACGGTGCGGTGGAAGGCATCCTCCTTGGCCAGATCAAGGCGGGCGATGTCGTCATCATCCGCTATGAAGGCCCCAAGGGCGGTCCCGGCATGCAGGAAATGCTTTATCCGACCAGCTATCTGAAGTCGAAGGGCCTCGGCAAGGCCTGTGCGCTCGTCACCGATGGCCGCTTCTCCGGCGGCACCTCCGGCCTGTCGATCGGCCATGCCTCGCCGGAAGCGGCGGAAGGCGGCGCCATCGCCCTGATCGAGGAAGGCGACATGATCGACATCGACATCCCGCAGCGGAAGATCAATGTCCGGGTCAGCGATGCCGTCCTCGCCGAGCGCCGCAAGGCCATGGAAGCAAAGGGCGAGGCGGGGTGGAAACCCGCCGCCAAGCGTCATCGCAAGGTCACCACGGCACTCCGGGCCTATGCGGCCCTGACCACCAGTGCCTCGCGCGGCGCCGTCCGCGTGGTGCCCTGAGCGAGCGATATCCACTGGACTCGCAGAGATAAGCCGATGTGAAATGGCGTGAGCCGGGCGATGACAGACAGGCTGGGTGAGCAGGATGATCTATGATTGTCGCGATCCGCAGCAGATGGCATCGGCCCTTGCGCTCAACGACCTTTTCCCACCGGCTTTGCACTATTGGCAGGCGATCAAAGGCGATCGCCTGCCAAGCCGCCACGAGATAGACCCGATCGACATTCCCGATTTGCTGCCGAACATCGTGCTGCTCGACGTGCTGGAAGGCGGCAGGGACTTTCGCTACCGGCTTGCCGGCACGGCGATCGAGCGCAATTTCGGGGCGCCGATCAAGGGCCTCAATCTTGGCGCCATCGTGCAATCCTTTCCGTCGATCAAGCCGGTGCTGGACGTCAAAGTCCGCTGCGTCGAAACCGGGTCACCCTATGCTTGCGACGCGGCGATGTTCACCCATTTCGGCACCAAAAAGCAGCTCTATTGCATCGCCATGCCGCTCTCGGATAACGGCAGCACGGTGACGCAGATATTTTCCATCGGCATCCTGGAGCGGATCACCGAGCCGGCCGGCTTTGCGCGCTAACTTTCCGACAATCATTCCTTTCATCGGGGGCAGTGGCGCCCTACACAAGACAAGACCGGCGGGGGCCGGCTGCGGGGGAGATCAGATCAATGAAAGTCTATATCAGCGTCGATATCGAAGGTGTCGCCGGCATTACCCATTGGGACGAAGCGACCAAGACGCATGCGACCTATCCGGAATTCCGCGCCTTGATGACAGCGGAAGCTCTGGCTGCCTGCCGCGGTGCCATCGCCGCCGGCGCCACGGAAATCCTGCTGAAGGACGCTCATGACAGCGGCCGCAATATCCTGACCGAGGATCTGCCTGACTGTGTGCAGATCATCCGCGGCTGGAGCGGCTATCCTGCCAGCATGATCCAGGAACTGGATGAGAGCTTCGCGGCGGCGATGTTCATCGGCTACCACTCGCGCGCCGGGTCGGAGAGCAACCCACTTGCCCATACAATGAACCTGACCGTCGAGCGGATACTGCTCAATGGCACACCGGTCTCCGAATTCGCGCTGCATGCCTATGCCGCGGCACTCCACCGCGTACCGGTGGTGCTGGTCAGTGGTGACGAGGGCATCTGCAAGGAAGTGAAGGAAGTCAACCGCCATATCGGCACGGTCGCCGTCAGCCATGGCATCGGTCGCTCCACCATCAGCCTTGCGCCGCAGAAGTCGCGCCGCCTGATCGAGGCCGCTGCCACTTCGGCTCTGCGCAGCGACCGCCAGGCCTGCCAACTGACGCTGCCCGACCATTTCACCCTGGATATCGTCTTCAACAATCCAACCAATGCCTATGCGGCGTCCTGGTATCCGGGCGCCAGCCATGTCGGCAACCGAACGGCCCGCTTCGAGACCAAGGATTATTTCGAGGTCATGCGGGCGGTGAAATTCATGCTGAGGGCTTGAGCCCGGCCGCCTCCCGGAATCTGCCGCTCCCGGCGGCCCCGTCTGATGCGAGATATGGTATAGAAAGGGCTGTTGGTATAGATTATATACTAACAGCCCTCAGGTAACCGGGAACAGCATGACCAATCGCGACCTCAGCACTGACGAACCCTGCCCGATCCGCGACGTGCTCGATCGGATCGGCGATCGCTGGACGTTGCTGGTGCTGCAGAGCCTGGCGCCGGGAACCCAGCGCTTCACCGCGCTCAAGCGCTCGATCGGCGATATCTCCCAGCGCATGCTGGCCCAGACCCTGCGCCGGCTGGAGCAGGACGGGCTGATCTCCAGGACCGTCCACCCGACCACCCCGCCGCGGGTGGATTATGCGCTCACTGAACTCGGTCGCTCGCTCCTGCGGCCGCTCGACGCTTTGGTCGATTGGGCGGACGCGCATCACGACGCGATCCGTGCCGCCCGCAAGGCCTATGTGCCGGTGCAGCCTGCAGCTTCGCTGTAGCGAGCAGCCATCACTTCGTCTCGACGCCGGGAATACTGCCGACCGCCTCGACAAGATGGTCAACCAGCAGCCGGACACGGGCGATGCCGGCACGTTCCGGCACGATTAACATGCTGAAAGGCACAGGCGGCGGCGCGTAATCCGGAAGGATCCGTTCGAGCCTGCCATCGGCCAGCGCATCATCAACCAGCCATCGATGGGCCAGACCGATCCCGCGTCCGGCCAGCAGCGCCTCCCGGGCGGCGAGGCCGTGATCGAAGCGGATACGGCCGTCGAAAGGCAATTCGTGGCGCGCGCCGTCCGACCCATGGAGTATCAGCGTGTCGTGACCGGCGATGTTCGACATGCGGATGCCTTCATGACCGATGAGGTCTTGGGGTGTTCCTGGCCGCCCCCGCGCCGCGAGATAAGCCGGCGCCGCCACCATCAGCCGATGGCTGGCACCGAGCGGCCGCAACTTCATCGAACTGTCGCTGAGGGGACCCAGGCGCAAGGCGATATCGACCCCCTCGCGCACCAGATTGATGCGTTCATCGGTCAGATTGAGGTCGATGCCGATATCGGGATAGCGGTCCTGGAAGCTAAAGATCAGCCGGCTGACATGGCGCACACCCAAAGCCGCCGTGCAGGAAACCCGGATGGTGCCGGCCGGCGCGCCGCGGGTGCCCCGCGCCTCCTCGCTTGCCTGATCGACGAGACGGAGGATCTGCAGGCAGTTCGCATAGTAGCGGCTGCCCTCATCGGTCAGGGTGACGCGCCGGGTGGTGCGGCTCAGCAGGGGGACGCCCACCGCGTCTTCGAGCTCGCGCAGATGCCGGGTGACGGTCGATTGGCCAATACCCAACTCGCGCGCCACCGCCGACAGACTGCCCCGCTCGGCAACACGGACGAAGCTGCGCATCCGCTCGAGGGTTACGTCCGCCAGAGCACGCACTGATTTATCCATTTTTCGGCATAATGATATACATTCATCACATATATCGGATTACTCGGCCGACATCTACTTTTGGGACAGGTCACCAACTTCCCCTGAAGGAGATCACCATGACGACGCCGGAAACCATCGCTTCTGCTCACCCGCCCAAGAAGGTCCTGCTGGTCTTCGCCCACCCTGACCAGCGCTCGCTGAATGGTGCTTTGCGCGATGTCGCCGTCCGGGAGTTGGAAGCGCAGGGCCATGAGGTGAAGGTCTCAGACCTCTATGCCATGGCTTGGAAGGCGGCCGTCGACCAGGCCGACTTCCCGCAGCTGGCCGCCGCAGACCGCCTGATCCCAGTGCTTGCCTCAAAGGCGGGCTATGAGACCGGCACGTTGACCGACGACGTCAAGGCCGAGATCGAGAAGCTGCTCTGGGCCGATATGCTGGTCCTGCAATTCCCCCTCTGGTGGTTCGGCATGCCGGCGATTCTCAAGGGCTGGATCGACCGGGTCTATGCCTATGGCTTTGCCTATGGCGTCGGCGAGCACAACGACACGCATTGGGGCGACCGCTACGGCGAAGGCACCATGGCGGGCAAGCGCGCCATGCTGATCGTCACCGCCGGTGGCTGGGAGGATCATTACAGTGCGCGCGGCATCAATGGTCCGATCGACGACCTGCTGTTCCCCGTCACCCACGGCGCGCTTTATTACCCAGGCTTCGAGGTGCTGCCGTCTTTCATCGCCTATCGGGTCGACGGTCTCGACGTCGCCGGCTTTGAGGCTCTGGCTGAAAAATTGCGCATGCGGCTGCGGGCTCTCGACACCACCGCGCCCATTCCGTACCGCCGGCAGAATGCCGGCGACTACCTGATACCGAGCATGAAGCTCAAGCCAGGCCTCGGCGCTCCTGGTGCAACCGGCTTTGCCCTGCATCTCAAGAGCACTGATGACCGCGTTGCCGCCAGCAGCGCCAAGGCCGATCGACTGGTTACGGCAGAATAAGACCGTCTGATCCGGCAAATGAAAGGCGCAGAGCATTGAAATGCTCTGCGCCTTCATGTCATAGCCGGCGTCACACCGCGGAAAGGCTTCAGCTGAGCTCTTTGACGATCGCCGCGAGGCAGCGCAGGGTCAGGCCATCAAGTTCTTCATCGACCGGCAGTTTCTGCGAAGACATCTTGGCGATGACGATCTCGCTGGGCGGATCGATATAGACCCATTGGCCGTGGATGCCGACACCGAGATAGGCGCCGCTCTCATTCCCCACCTGATACCACTTGCTGCGATATTTGCCCTGGGGCAGGAACTTCGCCATCGAACCGCGTTGCCAGGCACCGCGATCGCCGGCGGTGCGGATATCCGCCACCCAATCCGCGGGCACGACCTGGTTCTGGCCGAAGCAGCCATCAAGGCGCATCATCTCGCCCAACCGGGCGAGATCGCGCAAAGTGCAGCAGATGCCGCCCGCAGCGCGTGAGGCACCCAGGCGATCGACCGTGACATAGGCATCGTGTTCGGCACCCATGCGCTGCCAGATCAGTTCCGACAGCAAGGCGGCATAGGGCCGGCCGGAGGCGCGTTCCAACAGCCAGCCGAGGAAATCGGAATTCGGCGAGACGTAATAGAAGATATCGCCATGAGCCCGCTCTGCCTTCGGCAGCGACAGCAGGAAACTCCGCAGATCGGGGAGATGCGCCGGATCGCGCACCGGATTCCAGCCGGTCGCATCGCGATAGCGGGCGAAGGGACCGTCCTTGTTGAGATAGTCCTCGACGAAATCGATGCTGACCGTCATGTCGAGGACATGGCGAACCGTGGCGTCGCCATAGGCCGAGCCGGCCGCTTCCGGAATGTATTTTGTCACCGGGGCATTGGGATCGAGCCTACCTTGCGCTACGAGGACACCAGCGAGGCTCCCTGTGAATGATTTGCTGACCGAGAAGATGATATGCGGCGTCTCCGGCGTCAGGCCGTTGAAGTAGCGCTCGCTGACGATCTTGCCGGACTTCAAGACCAGGAGGCCGTCGGTGTCGCTGGCGGCCAGCATC
>Ga0209148_1000611_pt1 | contig 31952 bp, 27 predicted proteins | sample AraplaCol_mMF_r2_2_FD_184288 | JGI IMG/M metagenome (GOLD analysis project Ga0209148, IMG submission 184288) | Arabidopsis root microbial communities from North Carolina, USA - plate scrape CL_Col_mMF_r2 (SPAdes) (version 2) | ecosystem: Host-associated > Plants > Roots > Endosphere | place... | reverse complement strand
CGTCCATCGCGATTCTCCTCTCGTGTGCTTGGCGGCTCACGTCTGAAGTTTTCGCGATGGACTCCTGTAAATGTCAAACTGGTCCAGCCACCCCGGCAATGCCGGGGGTTTCTTGTTTCACAATGACTTAAAGGCCAATGATGGTAAGCGTACTTGGCCCGCCACCGCCCGTCAGTCCGCCGGGAGCGTTGCATTGATTGCCCAGCAAGCCGGCAAGATTGAGCAAGGTAAACGTGGCGACCGCCGAGCTGCCCGCATAGCGTCCCGCGGTTATGTTCCCATTGTTCGAGGTAATCACGAGGTTGCCGTCGACCGCCTCAACGGAGACATTGAAGGCAAAGGTGCTCGTAGCAGGTTGGACGCCATCGTTCCAATGGATGGTCCAGACCAGACCATTGACCGGCTCCAGTAATCCACTGCATGCAAAAAACGCGGAAAAATTCTGGGCAGAAGAAGCAGGTGACAGCAGACCGCCGGTCCCTGTGCACAGCCAATTGGTGGTCGTACTAACCACGTGCTCCGCAGGCGTATTGGTAACACCAGGATCCCAACCTGCCGAATGAAGCCCCGTGCAATCAGCCAAGGCAACGCCTGCGGCCTTCGCCGGCTTCGGGCTCATGCCAAATGCCAGCCCTGCCAGGACGCATATCACCAGCGCATGGCGGAGAGCTGAAAGCAACGCATTCATATGCCGATGGATCATCTCTGTCTCCTCAAATCTTGAAGTACGACGTGATGACGAAAGACAAGTACGTGCAACAGGCGAGTCGCCTGGCGAATGGTGCGCGAGCGTGACCGCTGTAATGGTTTGGCTTGAAAAGTGTCGCGCGACGAATAGCAGCGTGGATGTTGTGCATGCATGAGTTCGCCGTCAAAACATTCTTCATGGCGTGAATTTGCGTTGCGCATCGCATATTCGCAATTTGAAGCAATGCAAGCCCCTTTTTGGCATGCAAAAAAGGGGACAGCTGTCCCCTTTTAAACATCGCGCCGCAGGAATTTATCCCCGTCGTTGGCGTTACTACGCCTTGTGATAAACCTCAGCGCCTTGCGAGCGAAATTCCGCTGCCTTTTCAGCCATGCCTTCTTCCAGCGCGGCGGTTTCATCCACACCGTGCTCGGCGGCGTAATCGCGCACGTCCTGGGTGATTTTCATCGAGCAGAACTTCGGTCCGCACATGGAGCAGAAGTGCGCGGACTTGTGCGCATCCTTCGGCAGGGTTTCGTCGTGGAATTCGCGCGCCTTGTCCGGATCGAGGCCGAGGTTGAATTGATCATCCCAGCGGAATTCGAAACGCGCCTTGCTGAGTGCGTTGTCACGCACCTGCGCACCCGGATGGCCCTTGGCGAGGTCGGCGGCATGCGCGGCGATCTTGTAGGCGATGATGCCGTCACGCACGTCCTGCTTGTTGGGCAGGCCGAGGTGTTCCTTCGGTGTGACGTAGCAAAGCATGGCGGTGCCGAACCAACCGATCATCGCCGCGCCGATGGCGCTGGTGATGTGGTCGTAGCCGGGCGCGATGTCGGTGGTGAGTGGCCCCAGCGTGTAGAACGGTGCTTCGTGGCACTTCTCCAACTGGCGTTCCATGTTTTCCTTGATCAACTGCATCGGCACGTGGCCGGGGCCTTCAATCATCACCTGCACGTCGTGCTTCCAGGCGATCTGCGTGAGTTCGCCCAGCGTGTCGAGTTCACCGAATTGCGCGGCATCGTTCGCGTCCGCCACGCAACCCGGACGCAAGCCATCGCCGAGACTGAAGGACACGTCGTAGGCCTTCATGATCTCGCAGATGTCCTCGAAGTGCGTGTAGAGGAAATTTTCCTTGTGATGCGCGAGGCACCACTTGGCCATGATCGAACCACCGCGGGAAACGATGCCGGTGACACGCTTGGCGGTGAGCGGCACGAAGCGCAACAGCACGCCGGCGTGGATGGTGAAGTAGTCCACCCCCTGTTCGGCCTGCTCGATCAGCGTGTCGCGGAACAGCTCCCAGGTGAGGTCTTCGGCCACGCCGCCGACCTTTTCCAGCGCCTGATAGATCGGCACGGTGCCGATCGGCACCGGCGAGTTGCGGATGATCCACTCGCGCGTTTCGTGGATGTTCTTGCCAGTGGAAAGATCCATCACGGTGTCGCCACCCCAGCGGATCGACCACACCAGTTTTTCGACTTCTTCAGCGATGCCGGAGCTGACCGCGCTGTTGCCGATGTTCGCGTTGATCTTGGTGAGGAAGTTGCGGCCGATGATCATCGGCTCGCTTTCCGGATGGTTGATGTTGGCGGGAATGATGGCGCGTCCGCGCGCCACTTCGTCGCGCACGAATTCCGGCGTGATCAGTTTCGGCAACGCGGCACCGAAAGATTCGCCCGGATGCTGTTTGCACAGCGCGCTGTGCTTGAGAGCCTCGACCCGCTGGTTTTCGCGAATGGCAATGTATTCCATTTCCGGCGTGACGATGCCGCGGCGCGCGTAGTGCATCTGCGTGACGTTGGCGCCGGCTTTGGCGCGCAGCGGTGCGCGCGTGTGGCCGAAGCGCACGGTGTCGAGTTTTGCATCAGCAGCACGCTCGCGACCGAACGCGGAGGTGAGTCCCGGCAATTGCTCGACGTCGCCGCGCTCCATGATCCATGACGCACGCAGCGCCGGCAGACCGGCTACGAGATCGACGGTGTAATCAGGGTCGGTATACGGGCCGGAGGTGTCGTAAACGGTGATGGCCGGATTGGCCTCGCCGCCGAACAAGGTCGGCGTCTGCGCCTGCGTGATCTCACGCATCGGCACTTTCAGGTCAGGACGGCTGCCCTGGACGTGGATCTTGCGCGAACCCGGAATCGGGCGTGTGACGGCTTCGGAGAGTTCTTGCGCGGCGCGCACGAGTTCGGAGGGCAAGGCATTCATCGGCATTCGTCCTTCATGTGTCCGCAACGCAGCGCGGGGTGTGCGACTAGCCGCACGGGGATCGAAGCGATGGCGCCAACGCACGGTGGTGATCGTGCGACGAAGCTCCCTACACCGGTGCTAACCGGATCAGGTTCGAAGGGACTCTCTCAGCCGACAGGTGGTCGGCACCCCCGCTTCCTAACAACAACCCCGCTATTTGACCACGAAGCGGGGTGATAAACGAGTGCAGGCGGGCTCAGTGGGCGGGCGCGTAGGCGCGCAAGAACATAGTGACGCTGGCGCGGGCGTTTTCTTCGATTTCCCGGGCGTAGCTCTGCTGGCAATCGACGCAGCCGAACATGTGCCGCATCATGGAATCGCCCTTGATCAACGAAATGAACTGGGTCGCCGCACGCGGTATGTTAGCGATGTCGAGCTTGCCGGCATCCACCGCCTGTTGCAGCAAGCGCTCCAGCAAAGCGCGGGAGCGCATCGGGCCTTCTTCCCACATCAACTTGCCATAACGCGGATTGCCTTGGCGGCAATCGCTGAGAATGGCGCGGAACGTACCCACGGTCTCCGGATCGCAATCCAGGCGTGCGTGCGTGAGGGCGATGCGGTTGAGGGTCTCCCCGATATCGGTACTGGAGTCGAACTGGTAGGTCTCCTCGGGCAGGAGATCCTGGATGCGCGCGCGGATGACCTCGCGGAACAGGTTGTCCTTATCACCGAAGTGACTGTAGACCGTGAGCTTGGATACGCCTGCCTCCGCGGCGATCGCATCCATGCTGGTACCGGCGAAAGCATTGCGTATGAACAGAGCCTTGGCGGCGTCGAGAATGGCCGCGCGCTTTTCCATGTCCTTAGGGCGGCCTGGCCCATGCGGCTTGGTTAGCGGGATCGAGTTCATGGATGCACCTTCACAAATCAGAAAACCCAATTTAATATACGGGTCGGTTTACTTATTTTCCGAATGATACCGAATATTTCGGCCCATGTGCGTAACGACTCCAGAAATGGCGCTCAGCGCTCCCTACCGCAAGATGCAGCGTCTGCTTTCGGCGTGGCTGGAAGATAGCCGGACAGCGCGCAGACAGGTATTTGCGATCCGAGCCCTGATGCCGACCCTGGATGCTACAGACAAGCATCGTTTGTGCCGTTGGCTGGCGTGGTGGTGCGTTGCGGCGGGATCGCGCGGCGTATGGTTGCTTGGACGCATCGAGCGGCTTGATCCGGCGCTGGGTGCGGGTGCCGAAGCGGCGCTTTCGCTGCTGCCTCTCGGGGTGGGTTTGAGCGCTGTTCGATTGCATCGGAAAAGCGCGTAAGTGTCCGCGGACACAGGACATTGCATGACTTACGTCAAGTCGTTGCGATGACTTCCGGCACTTAATGCAAGTCATGCCGCACCGCAACCTTACCATTGTCGAAACAGGGTCTAAACGCTTATCCTTTTTGACCTTTTTTTGATCCGTATAGGCTTGTTTTCCATGGCGATGAACTTCGATCAGGCGCGTCAAAACATGGTTGAGAACCAGGTGCGCCCTTGGGAGGTACTGGATGGGCGCGTGCTTGACGTACTGCGTCACCTCCGTCGCGAAGACTTCGTACCGCCTGCGCATCGCCAGCTGGCCTTCGCTGATTTGAACCTTCCGCTCGGCCACGGCGAAGTGATGATGAAGCCGGTGATTGAAGGCCGCGTGCTGCAGGCCCTGGCATTGAAGCCCGAAGACAGCGTGCTGGAAATCGGCACCGGCTCGGGCTTTCTTACCGCCTGCCTGGCGAATCTGGCTACCCACGTCACCAGCGTGGACATTCATGCGGATTTCACCGCCTCAGCAGGCGAACGCCTGAAGGCCGCCGGCATTACCAACGTGCAATTGCTCACCGGCGAAGCCGTCAATGAGTGGCAGCCGCAGGGCACATTCGATGCCGTGGTTGTCACCGGCGCCGTTTACCGTATTCCCGACCGTTTCCTCACCTGGCTCAAGCCTGGCGGCCGGTTGCTCGCCGTTCGCGGCGAGTCGCCCGTACAGCAGGTGGTAGTGCTCACGCACGAAGGCAACGGCCGCTATCGCGAGGAAAGCTTGTTCGAGACGGATCTCCCCTATCTCGCGCACGCCGAACCACCTCGCCGATTTGTTTTTTGACCCGATCGATTCCCCGACCTACGAGGCGAACCATGCGCTTGAAGCTTCTGACCCTTGCCCTGTCCCTGGCCGCAGTTTCCCTGCCCAGCCATGGCGAGGATTTGCTGGATGCATACCGTCAGGCGCGTGCGAACGACCCTGTCCTGGCACAGGCCGACGCCACCCGTCTCGCCGTTCACGAAGGCATTCCGCAGGCACGCGCGTTGCTGCTGCCGCAGATCAGCGCGGGCATGAGCCTGCAGCAGCAAAGCATCACCGGTAATAGCAACTTGGGTGGCGTCAGCGGCAACAACGGCGCCACCAGTGGACATGAGCGCACACGCTCGATTTCCGCGAGCATCGATCAGACCATCCTCAATCTGTCCGACGTGGCGAACCTGCAAGCGGCACACTCCACCGCTGATGCGCAGGAAAAGACCTATGAGGCTGCCGCGCAGGAATTATTCGTGCGCGTGGCCAGCGCCTACTTCGCGGTGCTGAATGATGAAGAGCAGGTCGCCGTGGCCAAGGCCAACGAGGAAGCCTTTCGCGTTACCTACGACCAGGCCGATCAGCAGTACAAGGTCGGCATTGCCGCTGTGACCAACGTGTACCAGGCAAAGTCGCTTTACGAGGCCGCCAAGGCGAATACCGTCACCATCGAAAATACGCTGGCCAACGATCGCCAGGCGCTGAGCGTGATCACTGGCAAGCCGGTGGGTGACCTCAAGAAGCTGCGTCCGGACCTGCCGATGGATCCGCCCGCTCCCGCCGACCCGCAAGCCTGGGTGGACAGCTCGCTGAAGAACAACCCCACCCTGATGTCGGCGCAGCTCTCGGTGGACGCGGCGGAACACTCCATCAACGCCGCTCGCGCCAATCACCTGCCGACCATCACGGCCAGTCTCTCGCGTGGCAAGAGCACCGCGTGGCTTGAGAATGGCGGCTACAACTTCGCGGGCAACGGCCGCTGGGGCAACACCATCGGTGTCACGCTATCCGTACCGATCTTCTCCGGCGGCGCAACCCAGTCGAAGGTGCGCCAGACCATCTACCAGCGCGACGAAGCGCAGGATTCGCTGGAACTGACCCGTCGCCAGACCATCCAGAACACGCTGAACTACTACAACTCGGTACTCGCCGGCATCAGCGAAGTGGAATCGGGCAAGGCAGCGGTGGAATCCGCGCAGAAAGCCGTGGATGCCACCAAGGCGGGTTTCCAGGTGGGTACGCAGATCATGCTGGACGTGCTGACCTCCATTCAGAACCTCACCTCCGCGCAAAGCACCTATTCGACCGCGCGTCATCAGTTGGTGCTCAACCGCCTGCTGCTGAAGCAATCGGCCGGTACCATCACTTATGACGATCTGCAGAGCGTCAATTCACTGCTGCAGTAATCGGCTTGAACCGAATAAAAAAGGCCGGGTTTCCCGGCCTCTTTTTTGCCCGCAAGAAAGTTATTCCTGCAACATCCGATCGATCAGCTGCATCACGCGCCGCACAGCGCCACGCTCACTGTCGAACACCACGCGTGCCTGGCGCCCCATCTGCTTGCAACGCACCTCGTCCTGCAGCAGCTCCAGCACCTCGGCGCCTAGCGCTTCGTTTTGCATCACGCGCTTCGCGCCACCGCCGCGAATCAGTGTCAGAGTGATTTCCTCGAAATTGAAGGTATGCGGGCCCACCAGCACCGGGCGAGCCAGCGATGCCGGTTCGAGCACGTTGTGGCCACCAATCGGCACCAGGCTGCCGCCCACGAAGGCGACGTCGGAAGCGGCGAAAAACGGCATCAGCTCGCCCATCGTGTCGATCACAAAGACCTGATGCGATTCTCCCGGCGCGCGGTCGGTACTGCGCGTCGCCATGGTGAAGCCCAGGCTGCGCACCGAATGCTCCACCAAGCGGAAGCGCTCTGGATGGCGCGGCGCGATCAGCAGCAAGGCATCGGGCAGCCGCTTGAGCACTTCCAGATGCGCTTCCAGCACCGCCAGCTCCTCGCCTTCGTGCGTGCTGGCGGCAATCCACACCGGACGCAGCGGGCCCCATTGCTGGCGGAACGCCTCGCCATCTTCCAGCGCACCGTCCGGCACCGGCATATCGAACTTGAGATTGCCGCTGACCGTGACCAGGGCCGGATCGGCGCCCAGCAGGCGGTAGCGCGCCGCATCGGTGCGTGATTGCGCCGCGATCTGCCGCACGCAGCGCAGCGCCGAGCGCAGCAACGCGCGCATCGGTGCATAGCCGCGCAGCGAGCGCCCGGATAGCCGCGCATTGACGATCATCAGCGGAATCCCGCGCCGATAACAGCCGAAATACAGATTCGGCCAGATCTCCGTCTCCACGATCAGCGCCAATCGCGGGCGCACCTGCTTGAGGAAGCGATGCACGGAGAACGGCAGGTCGTACGGCAGATAGACATGAAACACACTGTCACCGAACAGCTGCTGCACACGCGCAGAGCCGGTGGGCGTCACCGTGGTGACGACCAGGGGCGCATTGGGATAGTCCTGGCGCAGCGCCTTGATCAATGGCTCGGCCGCGTTCACTTCGCCCACCGACACCGCATGCACCCAGATGCTGCCGCGCAGATCCGGCGCCTTGAAGAAGCCGAAGCGCTCGGGCCAGCGCTGGTGGTAATTGCCGTAGCGCATCCCGCGCGTCAGCAGGCGCATCACGATCAGCGGCGTGGCGAGGTACATCAGGAGGGTATAGAGGTAGCGCAACGTCGCGTCGTTCCGGTCCGGGACGCGGAAGTATACGGGTCGGCACGTCGACCGCCTTCGGTCGAACAGGAGAGCTAACGGAAGCCAGCCGCTACAATGGTCCGAATGCCCGGAACACCTTATCCCTCTTTCACCCGCTCCCTGCTCGCCCCGCGGCTTTGGCCGGCGTGGATCGGCGTGGGCATCATGAAGCTGATCGCCATGTTGCCATTCCCGGTATTGATGGGGATGGGCCGCACGCTCGGGTGGATGATCGAACGCTTTCCCTCGCCACGGCGCAAGGTCGCCGCGACCAATATCGCGCTGTGCTTTCGCGAGCTGGACGCCAAGGCGCAAGCGGCGCTGGTCAATGCGCATCTGCGCGATATCGGCATGATGCTGATCGAGTTCGCGCTCGGCTGGATGGGTTCGGATCGCGCCATACGCAAGATCCCCGTGACCATCGAAGGGCTGGAACATCTGGAAGCTGCGCATGCGGAGGGCCGTGGCGTGCTGCTGGTCGGCGGGCACTTCTCGCACCTGGAACTGTGCGCGCGGCTGGTGTCGCAACGCATCCGCATTGCCGGCATGTATCGGCGCATGGACAACCCGGTGTTCGAATGGACGGTGCTGCGCGCCCGCCTGGGCTATGCGCGCGCGATGTTCGACAAGGATGACATCCGCGGCACCGTGAAATACCTGCGCAGCGGCGGCACGCTGTGGTACGCGCCCGACCAGGACATGCGCAGCAAGGACAACGCCTTCGTGCCGTTCTTCGGCGTGATTGCCGCCACCATCACCGGCACGCATCATCTCGCGCGCCTATCCCGCTCGGTAGTGGTGCCGTTCTTCCATCGCCGCCTGCCGGGCAGCCAGGGTTATGCCCTGCGCCTGGGCGCACCGCTGGAAAATTTGCCCAGCACGGATGCCGAGGCCGACACCGCACGCATCAACCATTGCATCGAGGATATGGTGCGTGAGGCACCCGAGCAGTATTTGTGGGTGCACAAGCGCTTCAAGACGCGGCCGGAAGGCTCTCCGCCGACCTATTGAAAGTCCCGGCCTGACGTCGTCGACAGGCTGGCGTCAGCCTCCCTCGGTACATAGGCGCATTGGCTTTCGCCGCGCGCCCATTGTCATGCCGCACAACCACCTACTCCGCTGGTCGGAAATCCGTCCGGCACCGCCGATTGCCGTAAAATTTTGCGTCAGGCAGATCAGGAAGACGGCATGACCGCGCAGCAAGGACCACAGGCCTCGGCCTGCCCGATTTTCATGTACCACAACATCGCGCGGGCACCCCACGGTCTCAAGCGCTGGCGCAGCCTGTACGTGAGCCCCGGTGCGTTCGCGCGGCAGATGTGGCTGCTCAAGCGCCTGGGCTATACCGGTCTGTCGATGAACGATGCGATGCCGTACCTGCGCGGAGAGCAACACGGCCGCATCGCCGTCATTACGCTAGACGATGGCTACGTCGACAATCTGCAATTCGCCCTGCCCGTGCTGCAACGCTATGGCTTCACCGCCACCTGCTACGTGGTGAGCGGCAGCATCGGCCGCTACAACAACTGGGACGCCGAAAAGCTCGGTATCCAGAAACCCTTGATGACGCCGGCGCAGCTGTGCGCCTGGCACGAAGGCGGCATGGAGATCGGTGCGCACACGCGTACCCATCCACATCTGCGCCAATGCACCGATGCACAACTGCACGAGGAGATCGCAGGCAGCAAAAGCGATCTGGAAGACGTGCTGGGCGTACCCGTCACGCAGTTCTGTTATCCGTATGGCGACATGGACGATCGCGTCGCCGACGTCACCCGTTCTTCAGGCTACGCCGCTGCCACGACCACCCAGCGTGGCCGTGCCATCATCGGCACGGATTTGTGGCGCCTGCCGCGCGTGCAGGTTGCGCGCCACCACAACCTGGCGCAGTTCGCCATGCGCGCCTTCACCAACTACGAAAACAAACGTTACGAGAGCGGGCGCGCATGAAATTTCTTTTCGTCGGCACCAACCCGGAAAACACCGGCGCCGCCACCCATTTCGTAGCCTTGGCCCAGGCCATGGTGGAAGCAGGTCATGAGGTCAGCGCGGTGGTGTATCCGGGCGGCCTGATCGCCAACGCCCTGGCCAACTCCGGCGCCAAGCTTTATCTGGCGAAATTCCGCAACGTGTTCGATCTGCGCGGTTATCGCGCCACCTTCAAGGCCGCACGCGATCTGCAACCCGATTGGCTGGTCGGCAACTTCGGCAAGGAATACTGGCCGTTGATTCTGGTGAGCCGTTTGCTCGGCATACCGGTGGCGCTATTCCGTCATCGCACGCCGCCGATGGGGCGCGTTTCGGGTTACCTGGTGCCACGCCTGGCGCAGCGCTTTTTTGCCGTCTCCGCGCATGCGCGGCAGGCTTACCTGGAACGCGGCGTGCCGCCGCAACTGGTACGCGTGCTCTACAACCCGGTGAACATGGCGTGGTGCAAGCCGGACGCGCAACGGCGCAGCGAGATCCTGCATCGGCTTGGCATTCCGCAGGATGCCATCGTGCTTGGCTACTTCGGACGCATCCATCACAGCAAGGGCGTCTTTACGCTGCTGGAAGCACTCGATGGCGCGATGGCACAGGAACCGCGCCTGCACTGCCTGTGGCTGGGTCATGGTCCTGACGTGCAACAACTGGGCAACAGCATTGAGGCCGGCGGCTTCGCGCATCGCCATCACATGCTCGGCTGGATCGACGACGTGCATCCGTACTACAGCGCCATCTCGATGCTTGCGTTTCCATCCATCGCCACGGAAACCTTCGGCCGCGTGTCGGTAGAAGCACAAGCTGCCGGCGCACCGGTGCTCGGCAGCAATATCGGCGGCGTGCCGGAAACGCTTTCGCCCAATGTGACTGGACTATTGTTGCCCCCCGGCAATGTTCCTGCGTGGCGCAATGCGATCCTCAAGATGTGCGAGACAGACGTGCGCGAGCCGATGAGTGTGGCGGCACGGGATTTTGTGGATCGGCATTTCAGTACGCGGGTGATTGCGGATGAGTTTGTGCGTATCCTTGGCGATGGCTGATGTCAGCGGGATATCCAAGTAGGTTGGGTTAGCGCAGCGTAACCCAACAAATCGCGCCGAATAGGTTGGGTTACGCTGCGCTAACCCAACCTACCTTTCACCCTGCGCGCTTCGTGCAATTTGGCGTACTTCAAGAACACATAAAACGCCCCCAGCACGCTGGCGATAAACCCAGCCCAGCCACTCAGGAAATACCGCTTCAACACAAACTGCCGCAGAAAGAACAGCGGCGGATACAGCACCATGCGCATGCCGGTAAAACGCTGCCCGCGACGCAGCTTGTGCGCCACCATGCCGCTGCTGTAGCGGTTGATCTTTTCCACGCGCGTGGCGATATCACCATCGCCGTTGTTGACGAAATCCGCGCCCCATAGCGTTTTCACCGGCCCGCGCACTTCCACCGCCGCGTGCACCTCCACATCGTTCATGCCGCCACGCTTGCGATTGAACAGGCGCAGATGACCGTTGCGATGACTCCACCGGTGCTGCACGGTCCAGAACATGCGCTCGCGGCGGGGAATGCGAAATCCAGCATGATGAGGATCTTCCAACGCGCGTTCGATGATCGCGCGCGTGCCAGGCGAAAGCATTTCGTCCGCATCCAGATTGAGAATCCAGTCGTTGCGCGCCAGATCGTAAGCACGCTGCTTCTGCGGACCGTAATCATCGAACGGATGCACTTCCACCCGCGCACCATGCATACGCGCGATCGCCACGGTGCTGTCGGTGGAACCGGAATCCAGCACGACGATTTCATCCGCCCAGTCCACTTCACGCAGGCACGCATCGAGGGTGTCGGCATTGTTGTAAGTGATCAGCACCACCGAAAGCGGTTCACGTGCCATCGCCCGACTCCTTCGCCACTGCAAACAACGCAGCACACCATAGTCCCAGCAGCCACGCAAACAACAGGCCCCACCAGGCGGAATAAAAGGCCAGATGGGAATTGAGCGGAAACAGCATCGCCGCCAGCGATACGGAGAGAGGAAACGCCGACGCCCGGCCAGCCTTGCCCGCCCGACGCCATGCGCGAATGGCCACCGCCACACCTGTCAGCCATAACAGCGCGCCTGCGATACCGGTTTCAGCAAGCACTTCCATCACCAGCTGATGCGGATGGCAGGCGCCGACGCCATCGCCGCAATTCTCCGCCACCATGAAGTGATCGTTTGCTGGCGCATACCGCGGATAGGCGTAACGGAATCCGCGCACACCCACGCCTAACAGCGGATGGGCTTCGATCATGCGCAAGCCGGTATGCCAGATATCCAGGCGCCCCGTCGCCGCTTCGTTGATCGATTGTTCGTTGCCGCTGAAAACCATCAGCGTGCGCTGCATGCGTGCATCGAAACGCGTGGAAGCCTTCCAGGCAATGCCCCCGGCTGCCAACAGCACCACGCCGCACACCGCGCATATCGCCAGGAACCGCAACCATGACCCTGCTTCGCGCGCTATGAACACCAGCGTGACCACGCCAAAGCCGATCCATGCGGAACGCGATCCGCTCAGCAATACCGGCCCCAGCAATAGCAGGAATGCGAGGATCAATCCCGACCGCCCCCAATACTGACGGCCAGTCCACAGCAGGAACGGCGACAGCACCGCCAACGTCGGCCCGAGCTTGGGATCGTCCGCGCCAAACAGACCAGAGATGCGTTCGGGCTCCGCATGCCCGCGTAAACTCCAGCCGGTGAGCATTTGCATCCATGCGTCGAGCACCCAGAACGCGATGACGGCCGCCAATGCCGCGTAGAAACCATGCAGCGATCGCGCGCCGCGCATCGCATAGGCCGCGTACAAGCCAAGCGGCAAGTAGCGCAGAAGCCCCGCCGTGGTGCTCCAGCTTTTGCCCGGCATCACTGCCGTGAACGAGGACACCAAGGCTGCACCGACATAGCAGGCCAGCAGCACAAAGAACCATCGCACCGCCTGATCGTGGCGCCACGTGGCACGGTCACGACAGAACACCACCACGATGCCCACCAGACATAGCAAGGTGCCCAACTCAGCGCTGCGCCCAAACGGCAGCAGCACCGCAAGCAGCCAAAGCGGCCACCATGCGATGAAACCGATGCTTTGCAGAAAATCCGGGAGACGCTGACGGGTCACGGGTGGCGACATGAAGCCTGATCAACGCAGGACAATAAACGAGCGAAATGGCTGCTGTCACCGCGTGGACTAGGGACGAAGCCGAGGTAAAGCTGCTGGGATTGTCATCCCAGCCTACGAATGCAGGACTAGCCTGTCACTTCCTCGTACAACGCCAAGGCAGCGTGCTGCATGTCGATCAGGCGGTAACGTTGCAAAGGTGCGATGGGCGGCGCGACACGGAGCAGCTCCGCTGCACGCTCGACCAGGCGCTCTCGATCACCCGGCGGTACGCGGCCGGCTGGATAGAGTTCGGCCAGCAGTTCGCCGACGCCGCCGTGGGCATAACCGAGCACGGGACGGCACAGCGCCAGGGCTTCCACCACGGTGCGGCCAAATGCTTCCGGTTTGTTGGACAGCTGCAGCACCAGGGCGGACATGGCGTAGATGTCGCGCACATCCTGGCGCGCTTGTGTCATCACGACCTGGTTTTCCACGCCGCGGCCCTTGATCAGGTCTTTCAACTCTTGCACATAGGCTTCACGGCCAGGCTCGATCACGCCAAGCAGCAAGAGGCGCGTGTCGATGCCGCGCTGCTTGAGTTCGGCCACCAGTTCGATGGCATCGTGATGGCCTTTCAGGCGCGTGCCGCGGCCGGGCAAGGTGAGCAACGGCGCACCGGCAAGCTTGGGAAATTCGTTGAAGAAAGCCTTCTGCCAGCTCTCCTCAGGGCGATGCCCGTACGGAAAAGCTTCCGGATCGATCCCACGCGGAATGATGCGGATGCGCGTGGTATCGAGCTTGCTGTAATGGCTGATGAGGTAATCGCGCACCGTCTGCGAGACCACCACGATGCGCTCGCCGCGCAGCATGATCGCGCTGTAGCGGCCGGGCGAGTTGAGCCCGTGCACGGTGGTGATGAAATGCGGCCGGGGCGACATGCCCTTGAGCGCCCACCAGCCCATCCATGCAGGCAACCGCGAGCGGACGTGGACCACGTCCGGTTTCAGTTCCTGCAGGATGCGCCGCAGGCGCCACAGCCGGCCGAGGGTAGTCAGCGATTTGCGGCCGATATCCAGGGTAATGTGCTCGCTGCCTTCGGCTTCGAGCTGCGCGGTCATGCGACCCCCCGCGGAAATGACCACCGAGCGATGTCCGGCCCGCACCAGCGCCTGCCCCATCTCCAGCACCGAGCGCTCAGCGCCGCCCGCATGCAGCGCGGGGATGAGCTGCACAACGGTCAGCGTTCTGGCCGGTGTGGCGGCAACGGACATGGTTCCCTCATTCGCAACTCTCATCCGTAGAATCCAAGCAGCAATCGTGCCGTTTTGCGCGGGCTATGCTCGGGGGTGAGAGTTGTGACTCAGTCGCGCAGGACGTAATGCGCGCCGCAGTAAGGACATACCGACTCGCCGCCATCCTCAACGATAGGTAAATAGACCTTCGGATGGGAGTTCCACAGCGCCATGCCAGGCATCGGGCAGGACAGCGGCAGGTCCGAACGCGTCACTTCGTAACGATTTTCGGCATTCGCCGGAATGAGCTTAGGGGCTGCGGCAGAGTGACCCGACATGGGAATGTTGCTCCGGGGCGAGGCTAGGGGACCGCTTATCTTAGCAAGGGAGAAGGGGTGAGTAGCGAGAATGTCATGCCTCGCCACTCACCCGACTCCAGCGATCCTTGCCTGAGGCTTACTGGCCGGCCTTCGGCACCGAGGCTTCGGTGGTGATGTTGATCTGGATTTCATCGCTCACCTTCGGCACGTACGCACCGAGGCCGAAATCCGAACGCTTCAGCGTACCAGTGGCGTTGAAGCCGATCGCCTGCTGGCCGGTCATCGGATGCGCGCCGACGTTGTTGAGGACGGCGTTGAGCACCACCGGCTTGGTCACGCCGTGCACGGTGAGATCACCCGTCACCTTGTACTTCTTGTTGCCCAGCGACTGCACGCTGGTGCTCTTGAAGGTGATGGTGGGGTACTTCTCGGCGTCGAAGAAATCAGGTTCCTTCAGGTGCTTGTCCAGCGCCGGCACGTGCGTGTCCAGGTTGCTCAGCGGCATGGTGACATCCACCGAAGCCTTGGACGGATCCTTCTCGTCGAACACCAGCGTGCCATCGGAAATGCCGATGTCAGCCACCGGATGGGAGAAGCCGAAGTGGCTCCAGCTGAACAGCACCATGGTGTGGCCCGGATCGAGCTTGTAGGTGACCGGGGCGGCCTGGGCCGAGAGCGCTGTGCCGAGCAGGCCAGCCAGCAATACGTAGCGAAGGGTGCGCATGAAAAAAGTCTCCTGACTTCAAGCAAAGTGGATAGGGAAAAAACGCGTTTTTGCGTTGGACGACATCGACTGCCGCACGGCATGGCCGCACGCCAGTCTGTGGGAAAACTCAGGCGATACGGCAGGCCTCATCGAACGGCAGCCGTGGGCTGCGCGGAAACAGATCACGGCTGCTGTCGCCGTAGCCGATATTGATCAGGAAGTTCGACTTGATCGTGGTACCGGCGAAGAACGCCTCGTCCACACCCGCATTGTCGAAACCGGACATCGGCCCGCAATCCAGGCCGATCGAGCGCGCCGCCATGATCACGTAAGCGCCTTGCAGCGTGGCATTGCGGAACGCCGTGGTATCGATCAGCGGCTGATTGCCGACGAACCAGCTGCGCGCATCGGCATGCGGAAACAGCTGCGGCAGCTTTTCGTAGAACGCATGATCGTTCGCCACGATTGCCGTGACCGGTGCCGCCATGGTCTTGGCGCGATTGCCTTCGGAGAGGAACGGTTTGAGCTTTTCCTTGGCTGCCGCGGACTTCACGAACACCAGCCGCATCGGCGAGGAATTGGCGCTGGTGGGGCCGAACTTGGCCAGTTCGTACAACGCATGCAGCTGCTCGTCGGTGACTTCCCTGGGCAGAAAGGCGTTGAAGGTACGGGCGGTGCGGAACAACTGGTCCAGTGCTGCCTCGGCAAGCTTCTCGCTCATGGGTATCCTCTGCGTGAAGAACAAAGACCAGAGTGTAAGCGCAAGCCGGATGTATCAGCGGCGAACGAGGCGAACGTACTGTGCACGATCCGGCGACAATCGAACGCTCAAGCCAGGAATTGCCTCACAGCTTGCCGGGCGAATGCTGGGCTATCACCGACCAGGCCGCGGGCAACCAGCGCCAGGCCCTGGCACTGGCCGAACAGATGGGCATGCCGGTGCGCCACCTCGTGCTTTCGCTACGCGCACCATGGTCATGGTTCTCGCCGCGGCTGGCGCTTGGCGGACGACTGGCCTTGCCCACCGCGCAACGCACCATGTTCGCACCGCCATGGCCGGCACTTGCCATCGGTTGTGGGCGGAGCGCGGCTTTGCTGACGCGCCTGCTGCGCGGACTGACCGAAGGTTATTGCCATACCGTGCAGATCCTCGATCCACGCATCCCGCCCACGCATTGGGATACCGTCATCGCTCCCCGCCATGACGGGCTCACCGGCCCCAATGTGCTGAATCCCTTGGGCTCATTGAACCCGGTCGACGATGCATGGCTTGCCGATGGCCGGGACGCCAGTCCCGCGCTGGAATACCTGCCCCGTCCACGCATTGGTGTATTGCTCGGTGGACCTCGCGCAGGCGTGCGCATGGATGCCGCCTACGCGCAGCAGCTCATCACTGCCTTGCTTGCGCGCCGGCAGCGCGAAGGCGGCAGCCTGCTGGTGTTGGCCTCACGCCGCACGCCCGCTGCGGTGATCGAGGTGATGCGCACGGCGCTGCGCGGCATTCCCGGCTTGCTCTGGGCCGGACCAGATGATGGCAACAACCCCTACCCCGGCGTGCTGGGCTGGGCCGATCGTCTGGTGGTGACGCCGGACTCGGTGAACATGCTGAGCGAGGCGTGCGCGGTGGGTTGCGCGGTACACACGTGGGTCAGCGGGAATCTGCCATCGAAACTGGCGCGCTTTCATACCAGCTTGCGTGGCGCCGGCTTGTTGCACGATATCGATGCCGAAGCGCCCACACTGCAGACGAAATTGCGTGAAACCGCAGCCATGGCCGACGCATTGCGTAACCGCATGCTCGCGGCCCGTAGGTTGGGTTAGCGCAGCGTAACCCAACATATTCGAAGCGGCGCTGTTGGGTTACCCCGGATCAAGTCCGGGGTAACCCAACCTACGATTGCTCTCCGCGCTTGCTAGAACTCAAAACCAAGCGCACGCGTTACGGCGCTCACTTCGCTGCACATCGCCTCCAGCTCTGCTTCTCGCGGCGCGATGCGCGAGCGCAAATCCAACGTACAGAACAACGCGCGCCGCAACAGTTCGGCATGTGCTCGCGTAAAGCAGTCCGCCTGCTCGGCATTCAGCAGACCGGCATCGCAGCAGACCTCGATCAAGCCGGCGTTGCCGGTCACCGACAGCAGGTACGGCGATGTTGAAGCATGCGCGAGCACCAGCCCCTGCAAGGCAAACTCAATATCGAGCAAGCCACCGTGACCTTGCTTCAAATCGATCTGCCCAGCGTCGGAACGATCACGCTCCGCACGCCAGCGCTGGCGCATGCTGCTGACTTCCGCCAACACCGCCGCGCGATCGCGCGGCACGGCCAGCGTACGGCGGCGCACGCCGACCAACTCGGCGTTCAAGGCCGCATCGCCCGCCACCGGACGCGCGCGCAGCAGCGCCTGATGCTCCCACGTCCATGCACGGCTTTCCTGGTACGCAACGAACGCTTCCAGGCTGCCGACCAGCAAGCCCTTGGAACCATCCGGCCGCAGGCGCGTGTCCACTTCGTACAAGCGACCCGCACGCGTCAGCACCGTCAGCCAGTTCATCACGCGCTGGGTAAGGCGCTGATACCAGCGCGAACCCTCGAGCGGACGCGGGCCGTCGCTCATCGCGTGCGCGCGCTGGCCGTCGAACACGAAGACCAGATCGAGGTCAGACGCAAAACCCAGTTCCTCGCCACCCAAGCTGCCATAACCAAGAATCGAAAAACCCGAGCCCTCGCCCGGCAAGCGCCCGTGCGCGGCGATCACTTCGCGCTCGGCCAGCGCCGCCACGGCATTGACCACCGCTTCCGCCAACGCGGCAAGCCGGCGCGCCGTCGCCACCGCATCGGCACGTCCATCGTTGAATGCCAAGCCTAGACGAAAGGCGATGCTCGACTTGAATTCGTTGATGCGTTCCAGCTCGGCTTCCGCTTCGCGCTCGTCGAGCGTCGTTAGCACGTGCGCGATTTCCGCGCTGATATCGGCGCGCTTCAGCGGTAGTTGATCGATGCGCGGATCGAGCACGTCGTCCAGTAGCAATGGTTGCGCAATCACCCGTTCGGCGAGGAACGCGCTATCGGCAAACAGTTGCGCCAGGCGCTTGCGCGCGGAAGGCTGCTCTTCCAGCAGTGCCAGATAAGCAGGCCGGCGCGCCACCGTTTGCACCAGGCGGCACAGACGCAGCAAGCACGCTACCGGCGCCGCCGTCTCGCGCGCCGCGGCCAGCAATTGCGGCATCAAATGATCCAGCTGCTCGCGCGCACGCGCCGACATCGCACGCAATTGCGAGGCCTGCAGCAATTTCAGCAACGCATCGGCCGCTTCATCGCCCGGCACAAAGCCGGACGCTTCCATCACACTGGCGTCCAGCGATTCATCGCAAGCGTGTTGCCACAGAATCGCATCCGCCGCCGGCACGCTGGCTTTCGCGCCGCCTTCTGGCATCAACACGGCTTCGAATTCGGTGGCGACGATGTCGCGGTGTTTCGCCAATTCCTCCGCCAACGGTTCCCACGCCGGATAATCCAGAGCCAGGGCAAGACGCTCGCGCGTCAAGTCGTCATCGGGCAAATCGTGAGTTTGCGCATCGCGCATCATCTGCACGCGGTTTTCGAGCCGGCGCAAAAACACGTAGGCCTGGCGCAGCGCTTTGGCGCGCACAGTCGGAATATGCCCGCGCGCCTCACAAGCCGTCAGCGCCGGCAACAAGCCGCGCACGCGCAAGCTGGGTTCACGGCCGCCGCGAATCAGCTGCACCAGTTGCACGATGAATTCGATCTCGCGAATACCGCCCGGCCCCAGCTTGAGATTGTCGGCCAGATCCTTGCGCGCGACTTCGGCATCGATCAACGCCTTCATCTCGCGCAGGCCCGCAAACGCGGTGTAATCCAGGTATTTGCGATATACGAACGGCCGCAGCATTTCCTGCAATTGCTTGCCCGCGCTGCGATCGCCGGCCACCGCGCGCGCCTTGATCCAGGCATAGCGTTCCCAATCGCGGCCTTCGCGCTGGTAGTACTGCTCCATCGCGTTGAATGGCAAGGCAAGACGGCCCGAGTTGCCGAACGGGCGCAAACGCAGATCCACGCGCGCACAAATGCCGTCGATGGTCGGCTCGTGCAGCAAGCGCACCAGGTGACGCCCCAGCCGCACGAAATATTCGCTGTTATCCAGTGCGCGTGCGCCATCGCTTTCGCCGCCCTGCGGATACGCCAACACAAGGTCGATATCGGAAGAGAAATTCAGCTCACCGCCACCGAGCTTGCCGAAGCCGACTACTACCAGCCGCTGCAAACTGCCGTCTTCGCCGCGCGCGTGACCGTAACGCGCGGCAAGCGCGCGCTCGGACCAATCGAGCGCGGCGCCAAGCAAGGCTTCATACAACACGCTGGTGGCCGACAAGGTTTCCGGCAGATCGTCCAGGCCGTTGACGTCGCGGAACACCAGGCGCAGCGCTTCGGCATGCCGAAAGCGGCGCAGCGAGGACATGCAGGCCGCTTCATCCGAATCGAGCTTCAACGCCTCGATGCGCGCGGAAGCGTCGGCACTGGCGCGCAGCCGTTCCAGGCCCTGCGGCGCCAGCAGTTGTGGCTGGTTGCGCCAGGTTTCGAAAGCGAAATCACTCGCCAGCAAGGTGCGACGGATGCGCTCGGCGACGCCCGCGTCATCGTGCAGGGGTACGCCCGCAGCGCGGCAACGCGCCACCAGTTGCGCGTAGCGATCGTCGATAAGAGCCCGCAGCGCGGGTGATTCAGCGGATACAGGGATGACAGCCATACGGCCATTATGGGGCCGAAGGCTTGTTCAACAGAACCGCTGCAGCACGGCGAATACGCGCACTGTCCTCCGCCATCACCCGACAGCGCCGCCCCCTGCACGGATCGCAACCTTTACGTCATTCCATCGAAGTGAAGGTTTGCACGTGAAAGACACCCAGCAACATGCGCATGCCGCCGAGGCACCCACGGCACTTAAGTACGGGGACGAAGGTGGCGCGGTGCAAGAGCTGCAACAGCAATTGCGCCATATCGGTTATTGCGACATGGATGGCCCGGTGAATGCCGACGGCGATTTCGGCCCTCGCACGCACCATGCCGTCACGGCGTTTCAGCGTGATTACGGGCTGGTCGCCGATGGCATTGCCGGGCCGAAAACGTGGCAAGCATTGCGGCATGCTGCGCGGCATGCCGCACGCAAGCAACGTAAGCTGGGATGAAATCCCACCACCGCCATGCGTGGTAAAGCTTGGATTTCAACCCAGCCTACGCTTCCACCCGACGCCACGGCCCTACCGCAACGGGAAAGCTGGCGTGCGGTGGATGCACCGTGGATCGCGCCTGCACGCGGCCCTCCCGATCGGTGGCAAATACAGTCAGCGCCTGCAGATGCACATTGACTACGCCATCGACAGCCGCGCTGTGTCTGACCCAATCGCGCTCGTTCCATTCCGCCTCGAGCGGCTCGTCGCGGTTCTCCACCCGCAGGCTGGCGCGTACGATGCCGCCCACGTGGCGAAGATTGATCAATTGCGCCTTGAGGCCATCGCCCCCCATAGGTGCCAGCGCAATGTCTTCCGGCCGCACGTGCACGGCGATCTCGTGCGCATCGTCCGCGGCGAAGTTTTCGATGCGCCAGGCATGGCCGAACAGATGCAGATGCTGACCGTGTACTTGCGCAGGCACCGATTGCCCGCGCGCAATAAAGCGTGACGCGAACGGTGTCGCTGGTTGCCGATAGATTTGCTCGGGCGTGCCGATCTGTTCAATGCGTCCGCGATTCATCACCACCACGCGATCGGCCATCTCCAGGGCCTCGTCTTGATCGTGCGTGACGAACAAGGTAGTGATGCCGAGCGAACGATGAAACTCGCGCAACCAACTGCGCAGCGTCACGCGCACCTGCGCATCGAGCGCGCCGAATGGCTCATCCAGCAGCAGCAAACGCGGCTCGATCGCCAGCGCACGCGCGAACGCCACGCGCTGACGTTGGCCACCCGACAGCTGCGAGGGATAGCGATCGGCAAAACCTTCCAGTTCCACCTGACGTAGCAGATGCTCGACATTGGCCTTGATCACTGACGCCTTGGGGCGCACATGCCAAGGCCGCACACGCAAGCCAAATGCCACGTTTTGCGCGACGGTCATGTGCGGAAACAGCGCATAGTGCTGGAACACCAACCCGACGCCGCGGCGCCGTGCATCCAGTGCCAGCAGATCATGTCCATCACGCACCACACTGCCCGAATCAGGCTGATCCAGCCCGGCCAGGATGCGCAGCAGGCTGGTTTTTCCCGAGCCTGAGGGGCCGAGCACGGCGACGAATTCACCGTCGCCGATGGTCAGGCTGACGTCGTCCAGTGCCACAAAGGCACCGTACTGGCGACGCAAGCGGGAAATCTCGATGCCCATGCTGCGCTGGTTCCTCAATGATGGACGTTCAATGCATCGCCATGCCGCCACTCGACCACGCGCTTGATGCCGAGCGTAACCACAGTAAGCAATGCCAGTAGTGAAGCGGCTGCAAAGGCAGCGGAAAAATTCTCTTGGTAAAGCTGTTCAACCTGCAGCGGCAGGGTATTGGTGATGCCGCGCAGATGACCCGACACCACGTACACCGCGCCGAATTCGCCCATGGCGCGTGCATTGCATAGCAGAACCCCGTACAGCAGCGCCCAGCGGACGCGCGGCAAGGTAACGCGGAAAAAGATCTGCCATCCATTGGCGCCAAGTGTGAGTGCTGCTTCTTCCTGCTCCGAGCCTTGCGCCTGCATCAGCGGGATCAACTCGCGCGCCACGAACGGCAACGTGACCAGTACGGTCGCCAACACCAATCCAGGCACGGCAAAAATCACCTGCAGGCCATGCGCCTCCAGCCAGGAACCCAGCCAGCCATCCTTGCCATACACCAGGATCAGCATCATGCCGGCGATCACCGGTGAGATCGAAAACGGCAGATCGATCAACGCACCCAGCAAAGCTTTGCCACGGAATTCGAAATGCGTCATCGACCACGCCGCCGCAAGTCCGAATACCAGATTCAACGGCACGGCGATGGCGGCGACCGTCAAGGTCAAGCGCACGGCAGCGATCGTGTCCGGTTGTTTGATCGCATCAAGATAAAACGCATAACCCTGATGAAATGCCTCGGTGAAAATCGCCAGCAACGGCAATACCAGCAGCCAGCCCAGCACGGCGAGCGCCGCCAGCACGAGCACGGCGCGTGCGATGCGTGCCGACAACGCAGGCCGGCCGATCGATACCACGGAAGCGATAACGGCCATCAGCGCACCACCGCCCAGCGTCGCGTCCAGCGCTGCAAGAGCGCCATCACCACCAGCAACAGCAATGATGCCGCCAGCATCACGGCACCCAGCGCCGCCGCACCGCGATAGTCGTACTGCGAATCGATCTTCTGCACGATCAGATACGGCGCGATTTCCGTGCGGAACAGGCGGTTGCCGGCAATGAAGATCACCGAACCGTATTCGCCGATCGCACGCGCCAGCGCCAGCGCGTAACCGGTCAAGAGCGTCGGCAGCAGCAACGGCAGCAGCACTCGAAAGAAGCGCTGGCTCGACGAGGCGCCTAACGTATAAGCCGCCTCCTCCAGATCGCTTTCCATGCTTTCCAGCACCGGCTGCAAAGTGCGCACCACGAAGGGCAAGCCGACGAACACCATCGCCAGCAACACACCCAGGCGCGTATAGGCAACTTCGATACCGAGCGGCGCGAGGCGGCTGCCCAGCCAGCCGTTCGGCGCATACAGCGCCGTCAGCGCAATGCCGGCCACAGCGGTCGGCAATGCAAACGGCAGATCAACCAGTGCATCGCATAGCCGCCGGAATGCAAAGCGATAGCGCACCAGCACCCATGCCACCAGCAGGCCGAGCACGGCATCGATGGTGGCGGCGAGCAACGCTGCACCAAAACTCAATTTCAGTGACGCCAGCACGCGCCGCGTACCGATCTGCGCCCACCAGCCCGACGGCCCGAGTTCGCACGCGGTCCACAGCAATGCTGCCAGCGGCAACAGCACGCAACTGCCCAGCACCAGCAAGGTGTAGCCGGTGCTGAGCCGAAAACCTGGCAATACGTGCCGCGCCATGGCAGTCATTGCGCTCCTTCGGTAATGGCGTCGAACACGCCGCCATCTGCGAAGTAAGTGGCCTGCGTCTTGCGCCAGTCACCGAACTGTTCGCCGATGGTGAAGGTTTTCACCGCCGGAAACTGCGCCGCGTATTTCGTGGCGACAGCAGCAAGCCGCGGACGGAAGAAATGCTTGGCCGCAAGCTCCTGCCCTTCCGGGCTGTATAAAAATTGCAGATACGCCTGCGCGACTTTCTGCGTGCCGTGCTTGGCGGCGACCGCATCGACGATGGCGACTGGCGGCTCCGCCACGATGGAAGCGGACGGCACCACGATCTGGTAGTTGTCTTTGCCGAATTCGGCCTGCGCCATCAGCGCTTCGCTTTCCCAGGCAATCAATACATCGCCAATGCCGCGCCGGACAAAGGTATTGGTCGCGCCACGCGAACCGGTATCCAGCACCGGCACGTTCTTGTAGAGCGCAGTGACATAGGCGCGCGCCTTGTCCGCACTGCCGCCTGTCTGGCGCGCGGCCCAACCCCATGCGGCAAGAAAATTCCAGCGCGCACCGCCGGAAGTTTTTGGATTGGGCGTGATCACCTGCACGCCGGAACGGATCAGGTCTGGCCAGTCGTGTATGTTCTTGGGATTGCCCTTGCGCACCAGGAACACGACGGTGGAGGTGTACGGCGAGCTGTTGTCCGGCAACCGTGTTTGCCAGTTCTTCGCCAGCAAGCCTTTGTCCGCCAACACGTCGATGTCATAGGCCAACGCCAGCGTGACCACGTCCGCCTGCAAACCATCGAGCACGGCGCGCGCCTGCTTGCCGGAGCCGCCGTTGGAGGTGGTGACGGTGACGCTCTGCCCCGCCTGCTTGGCCCATTGCGCCTTGAACGCCGCGTCCACGTCTTGGAAGTATTCGCGGGTCGGATCGAAGGAGACATTGAGCAGCTTCGCATCCTGCGCATGCGCAACCGCTGCGCTTAGCGAAAGCAGCGCTGCCAGGACGATCCATCGGCGTTTCATGCGTGTCGTCTCCTTGGGGCAGGTTCGCCCACGTTGAACTATAGGTTTGGAAGGCTGGACGTCCGAAAGCACGGATCGTCCTATCCATATGGCTTAAAACCCTCTCCTCGCGTGAGGGGCGTTACATCAAATAAACACTTCGGCCCGCAGCTCGAAAATGTGCGGATCGATCACCAGTCCCTTGCGGTTGCTGAAAGCGCGGATGACGTTGGCCTGCAGGCGTAGATGCGAGCCCAGGTACCAGTTGGCGCCGGCGGTCCAGTCATGCTCCTTGCCACCCAGCACGCGCCCGTCATTGAGGTTGAGTTCGCTGTAGCGCACGGCGAATTCCACGGCGCCCCATGGGTGCGAAGGAATCACGTTGCTGACGTTGCCGTCGTGATATTGGCGTGACTCGCCCGTGAGCACCCAGCTACCGAAGACGTAATAGCCATCAAGGTTGTAATTGGGCTTGGGCACGTCAAAGGTGGTCTGCGCGCGCAGATACTCGCCCTGCACCGACCAGGGACCATGAATCCAGAGTTCTTCCAGCCCAAGGCGGTTGATGTGATCGACGTGGGTAAGCGTGCCGGAGCTGACCAGGGTCACGGTGGTGAGGCCAGCTTCCGGCGGCGCCTTGAAGCTGGCCGTGGCCGGTTGCCGCACGCCCAGCGCGTTGACCAGGCCGTAAGGTCGCTCCTGCGAGGCGGCCACGCCCAGGTGCAGCACGTCAGTGGCTTCGTGAATTGGCACCCACGCCGCGCGCGCAGCCAACGTATGGCCGTGATTCTTGCCGGCGAGGTTTTCGCCGTAATAACCCAGGCTGGCCAGCCAGTGCTTGCGCTGGATCGCCCAGTCGACGCCAATGCGGCGATTCTCGTACACCGCCTGCGAGGGCAGCGCCAGTTCGATAAAGGTGGTCTGCGTGGACGTGGTCACGCCTTCGAAGCTCACTGGCGTCTTGCTCTGGCCGAAACGCAGTGCGCCGTAGTCCTCGCCGAATACGGCCTTCGACTGCAGGCGCGCGAAGACGTCCTGCCATTGCTTGGACTGGAAGTCGTAATACACCGTCGCATCGTAGACACCCGGTTTTTTCACGTAGAAACCCAGGTATTTGCGGCGATTGGTATCGGCGTCCTTGAACTTGTTGTCGTCGTGCGAAAAGTTGTTGACGTCGTACTGGTAGCGCAATACCAGCCCGATGTCGGTGCCGTCACTCGCTGTGTAGTGCGTGGGCCAGTGATAAAGCCAGTCATCGTCGCCCGCCTTGGCTGTGGAAGACGCCAGCATGGCAAAGGAAAAAACCGATGCGGCCAGCGTGAGCACGGCAAAGGCAGGCTTGGATCGTCGCGGCATGGTCGATGGCTCCGGCGCCCACGGCGGCGCTTGTGACGGATGAGTGAAGTCCCTGGGTAGCACGCCTGAATGGGGGAAGGGCGTCCTTGGGCTCCATGCTGCCTGCGGCGTTTCCCGCCATGGAAAGGAAGGAATGGCATGCGGATATGCCCGGCCATCATTTCTTCGCAAAAAAACGGAGTTCTAACATTCTCAGACCAGATGGACGTCTATACGTCCAAGGAATGTTTTGATGACCGCCGCCACACTATCGCCGTTGCCCGAAGAAAAGCAGCCCCTGGTTGCGCGCCTGATCGAGGGATTGGAGGCACCGGCACTGCTGTGGCTGTCCGGCTACCTTGCCGGCGTGGCCGGCCAGCGCCAGCCAAGCGGCAAGCAGCCGATCGCCGAACCTGCGTCTGCACCCGAAGCACAGACCCGCCTCACCGTGCTGTACGGCAGCCAGACCGGCAATGCCAAGCGCCTGGCCGAAGACCTGGGCCGTCGCGCATCAGCGGCCGGCCTTGCCGTGCGAGTAGTGCGTGCGGATGCGTATGCGACACGTGAATTGAAGCAGGAGCGCCTGCTCTACCTGGTGATCAGCACGCAGGGCGATGCCGAGCCGCCGGATGATTCGCGCGCACTGGTTGAATTCCTGGCAAGCGCCCGCGCGCCCAAGCTGGAAGCAGTGCGCTACGCCGTGCTCGGCCTGGGCGATTCCAGCTACCCCAGCTTCTGCGCCATCGGCCGCCAGCTCGATGAACGCCTGGCTGCGCTGGGTGCGCAACGCCTGTTCACCGCCGGCGAGGCGGACGTCGATCTGGAAACCGTCGCGCAGCCCTGGCTGGAGCAGGCCCTGCAACAGGCGCGTGAGCAGCTGAAGACGTCCGCCCCGCTGGCCAAGGTCACCACTTTGCGCACGGCGCGCACCGGCCCGGTATGGCATCGCGAACAGCCGTTCCAGGCTCCGCTGCTGCTCAATCAGCGCATTACCGGCCGCGACAGTGATCGCGACGTGCGCCATCTGGAATTTTCGCTGGACGGCTCCGGCCTGCACTACGCGCCGGGTGATGCGCTGGGCATCTGGCCGACGCAATCGCCTGCGCTGATCGACGCAATTTTGAAGACCCTGAAGCTGGACGGCGACACCGCTGTTCGCGTCGGCAACGACGAACATGCCTTGCGCACCTGGCTCGCTACCCATCGCGAGCTGACCCAGCTGACGCGCCCGTTCTTCGCCGCGCACGCCGAGCGCAGCGGTGATGCGCAGTTGCGCGAACTGCTGGCACCGACCGCGCGCGATACCTTGGCTGATGTGTTCTCGCGCTGGCAGGTGCTGGATCTGCTGCGCCACTATCCCGCCGAATGGACGGCCGAAACCCTGGTCGCCGCACTGCGCCCGCTGGCACCGCGCCTGTATTCCATCGCTTCGGCGCAATCCGTGGTTGGCGATGAAGTGCATCTCACCGTCAGCCACGTCGACTATGCGCTGGACGGCGAAGCGCGATGGGGCGCGGCCAGCCGCTATCTCGCCCAGCACGCGGAAGGTGACAACGCGCCGGTGTTCATTGAAGCCAACGAGCGCTTCCGTTTGCCTGCTGACGATCGCGACATTTTGATGATCGGCGCAGGCACTGGCGTCGCGCCGTATCGCGCCTTCGTGCAGGAACGTGCCGAGCGCGGCGCCAGCGGGCGCAATTGGCTGGTGTTCGGCAACCCGCATTTCCATTCGGATTTCCTCTATCAGGTCGAGTGGCAGCAGGCGTTGAAGAGCGGGCAATTGCATCGCATCGATCTGGCGTTCTCGCGCGATCAGGCGGAAAAGTTGTACGTGCAGCATCGCTTGATCGAACAAGGCCGCCGTGTCTACGAATGGCTGGAAAGCGGCGCACATCTGTACGTATGCGGCGATGCCAATCGCATGGCCAAGGACGTGCACAAAGCCTTGGTCGCGATCGTCGCCGAACACGGTGCACGTTCGAACGAAGACGCCGAAGCCTGGCTGAGCCAGTTGATCCAGCAGGGCCGTTACGCCCGCGATGTTTATTGAGGTACGCGATGAGCGGTTCAGCCCTTCCCGAATTTGAACGCATCAAGGCGAACAGCCGCTTTCTGCGCGGCACCCTGGTGGAGAGCCTGGCCGATCCGGTCACCGGCGCCATCAGCGAAGACGACAACAAGTTGCTGAAGTTTCACGGCAGCTACCAGCAGGACGACCGCGACCTGCGCGAGGAGCGCCGCAAGCAGAAGCTGGAACCCGCGTATCAATTCATGGTGCGCGCGCGCTTGGCTGGCGGCGTACTGAGTCCGGCGCAATGGCTGTCGTTCGATCACATTGCGCGCACCTGGGCCAATCACACGCTGCGCATCACTACGCGGCAAACCTTTCAGTTGCACGGCATTCTCAAGCGCGATCTGAAGCGTTCGATTGCCGCGATGAATCACGCACTGGTCAGCACCATTGCCGCTTGCGGCGACGTCAACCGCAACGTGGTCGCCAGCGCCAATCCGGTGGAAACGCCGGCGCATCGCCTCGCCTATCGCTGGGCAGAGCGCCTGTCGGATCACCTCAAGCCGAAGACGCGCGCGTATCACGAGATCTGGCTGGACGAAAAACTGGTTGCGGGCGGCGAGGAAGAAAGCGAGCCGCTGTATGGACCGACCTATCTGCCGCGCAAGTTCAAGATCGGCATTGCCGTACCGCCGACCAACGACACGGACGTGTTTGCGCAAGATCTCGGCCTGATCGCCATCATCGAACACGGCGAGCTGCTGGGTTTCAACGTCGCCGTCGGCGGCGGCATGGGGGCGAGCCATGGCGATGCCAGCACGTATCCGCGCCTGGGCAGCGTGATTGGTTTTGTCGAACCGGAACAATTGCTGCGTACTGCCGAGGGCGTGATCGAGGTGCAGCGTGATCACGGCGATCGCGTCGAGCGCAAGCACGCACGCCTGAAGTACACCATCGACCGGATGGGTGTGTCCGCGTTCAAGGCGGAGCTCGAACGACGCCTCGGCTTCGCCTTGCAGCCGTCGCGCCCGTATCACTTCGATCACAACGGCGATCGTTACGGCTGGACCGAAGGCGACGATGGCCGCTGGCACCTTACCTTGCAGATTGAATCAGGGCGTCTTGCAGACACGCCGGATGCGCCGCATCTGAGCGGCCTGCGCGCGATCGCCGAGGTGCATCAAGGCGATTTCCGCCTGACCTGCAACCAGAACCTGATCATCGCCAATGTGCCAGCGTCGCAGCGCGCGCGCATCGATGCGCTGGTGGCCGAATACAAACTGGATGGCTATCACCAGCTAAGCGGCATCCGCCGCCACGCGGTGGCCTGCGTCGCCCTGCCGACCTGCGGCCTGGCGATGGCCGAAAGCGAACGCTATCTGCCGCAACTGCTGCCGAAGCTGGAAGCACTGCTCGAACAACATGGGCTGCGCGATGAACCGATCCTGCTGCGCCTTTCCGGTTGCCCGAACGGTTGCTCGCGCCCGTATCTGGGTGAAATCGCCCTGATCGGCCGCGCCATCGGCCGTTATGACTTGCGCCTGGGTGCGGACTTTGCCGGGCGCCGGCTCAATCGCGTGGTGCGCGAGAACATCGACGAAGGCGAGATCCTCGCCGAGCTGGATACCTTGTTCGCCCGCTATGCCGCCGAGCGGAACGAACACGAACGTTTCGGCGACTTCCTCGTGCGCAGCGGCGCGCTCCCCACCGCGCGCCACGCCATCGAAGCAGAGGTATTCGCATGAACTTGCCCTCACCCCAGCAGGCCGCGCTCGACGCACGCGTGCGCGACCAGCTCGAAGCCCGGCTACTTGCCCTCAGTGCCGAAGAGCGTGTGGATTGGGCACTCCGACACCTGCCTGGCCGGCACGTGCTCTCCTCGAGCTTCGGCGCCCAGGCGGCGGTATCGCTGCACCTGCTGTCCCAGCGCCTGCCGGATATCCCGGTGGTCGTGGTCGACACCGGCTACCTGTTTCCCGAAACCTACCGGTTCATCGATCAGCTGACCGAGCGCCTTTCGCTCAACCTCCACGTGATCCGCCCTAGCCTGTCACCCGCTTGGCTGCAGGCGCGTTATGGGGAACTGTGGAATCAGGGGCGCGAAGGGCTTGATCACTACAACCGATTGGCCAAGGTGGAACCCATGCAGCAGGCGCTGACCGATCTGGGCGCCGGCACGTGGTTTGCCGGCTTGCGCCGGCAGCAATCGCTGAGCCGTGCGGCGGCGTCAGTACTGGACCACCGGCATGGCCGCTGGAAGGTACACCCCATCGTCGACTGGACGGACCGTGACGTCGGCCTGTATTTGCGGCGCCATGACTTGCCCTATCACCCCTTGTGGGATAAGGGTTATGTGTCGATCGGCGACACCCATACCACGCGCCGCTGGGAACCCGGCATGCGCGAAGAGGACACCCGTTTCTTCGGCCTCAAGCGCGAATGCGGGTTGCATCTGGACGTCTAAACACATCCGTAACACTCCAAAAAACAAAGTAGCCCCGATTCAAGGAATTAGCATGAATGCCCTCGCCACCGAACTTGGCCCGGCCGACACCGACGCGCTGGTAGCGCCGCATGGCGGCGTACTGCGCGAGCTTTATCTTCCCGCCGCCGAAGCGGAGGCGTTGAAACGTCAAAGCGCGTCGCTGCCGCAATGGACGCTCAACCAGCGCCAGCTGTGCGACCTGGAACTGCTGCTCAATGGTGGCTTTTCACCGCTGCAAGGCTTTCTTGGACGCGCGGATTACGACGGCGTAGTGAACGAGATGCGCCTGGCGGATGGCACGCTGTGGCCCATGCCGATCACGCTGGATGTGGATGAGGCTTTCGCCGCGAAGCTGTCCGAAAACGCGCAGATCAGCCTCAATGACATCCAGGGTACGCCGCTGGCCGTGCTGACGGTGGAAGACGTGTATTTCCCCGATCGCATCGAGGAAGCACGCCGCGTGTTCGGCACCACCGATCGCGCGCATCCGGGCGTGGCCGAATTGCTGGATCGCACCGGCTCGGTCTACCTGGGCGGACGCGTGCAAGGCATCCAGCCGCCGCCGCATTACGATTTCACCTCGCTGCGCTTGAGTCCGCGCGAACAGCGCGAATGGTTCAACCAGCATGGCTGGCGCCGCATCGTCGCGTTCCAGACGCGCAACCCGATGCACCGCGCGCATCGCGAATTGACCTTGCGTGCGGCGGAAAAGGTGGGCGCGAAATTGCTGATCCAGCCCTCGGTGGGCCGCACCAAGCCCGGCGACGTCGATCACTACACGCGCGTGCGCTGCTATCGCGCGCTGCTGGAGCATTACCCGCGTGACCTGGCCACGCTTTCGCTGCTGCCGCTGGCGATGCGTATGGGCGGTCCGCGCGAAGCGCTGTGGCACGCGATCATCCGCAAGAACTATGGCGCCAGCCACTTCATCGTCGGCCGCGATCATGCCGGTCCCGGCAAAGATTCCGAAGGCAAGCCGTTCTACGATCCTTACGCCGCGCAAGACCTGCTGGCAACGCATCAGGAAGAACTTGGCATCGAAGTAGTGCCGTTTCCGGCAATGGTCTATGCCGCCAATCGCGATACGTATGTTCCGCAGACCGAAGTACGTCCGGATGATGAGGTGCGCGATATTTCCGGCACGGAGTTGCGTCGCCGCTTGCACAACGGCGAGCCAATCCCGGAATGGTTCACCTTCCCGGACGTGGTGAAGATCCTGCGCGAGCGTCATCCGGCCAATGCACGGCAAGGGTTGGCATTGTTCTTTACCGGCCTTTCCGGCTCAGGCAAATCCACCTTGGCGCAAGCGGTGGTGTCGCGTTTGCTGGAAACCAGCAGCCGTCCGGTGACGGTATTGGATGGCGACGAAGTACGCCGGCATCTGTCGAAGGGACTTGGATTCTCGCGCGAGGATCGCGACGCCAACATCACGCGCATCGGCTTCGTGGCCAGCGAAGTGGTGCGTCACGGTGGCATCGTGATCTGCGCGCCCATCGCGCCTTACGCCAACGCACGCGCGGAAGCGCGGCAGCTGGTGGAGACACATGGGCGCTTCGTGGAAATCCATGTTTCCACGCCGCTGGAAGTCTGCGAAGCACGCGATCGCAAGGGTCTGTATGCCGCCGCGCGTGCGGGAAAGATCAAGGGTTTTACCGGCATCGACGATCCATACGAAACACCGGTGGCGCCGGAACTGCGCATCGATACCAGCCAGGTGTCGGTGAGCGAGGCGGCGGACAAGGTGCTGGAGTGGCTGAAGGCGCAAGACCTGGCGTAATGCCACTGTAGGTTGCCATTTCGCCGCCGGAGTCAATAAGCGCAAAGGTCCCCGCTCTGTGTTCCCACAGAGTGAGCTGAAGCAGGGATGGCACTGATCAGGGATTCGCAAAGAGCAGAAGCCGTCAAGGGCGGCTACGCTG
>Ga0209148_1000608_pt1 | contig 32066 bp, 30 predicted proteins | sample AraplaCol_mMF_r2_2_FD_184288 | JGI IMG/M metagenome (GOLD analysis project Ga0209148, IMG submission 184288) | Arabidopsis root microbial communities from North Carolina, USA - plate scrape CL_Col_mMF_r2 (SPAdes) (version 2) | ecosystem: Host-associated > Plants > Roots > Endosphere | place... | reverse complement strand
GCAGGAAGATCCGGTCGACCCCCAGGTCGACGAAGCGCTGCAGGTGGGCGCGGTGCACGTCGGGGTCGCTCGAGACCAGCATCCGCCCCTCGAAGTCCTCCGGACGCACCGTGCGTGCCAGCTGCTCGAAATCGCCGGGCGAGCGCACATCGCTGCGCGGGAACCGGATGCCCGGCAGCGGCCACTCCGCCAACGCGTTCGCCATCGCCTCCTCGTCGGTGGGTGCCCAGCTGAGGTCGATCCGCACCACGCGCAGGGTGTCTCCACGCGGCGCCCGTGCCTCTTTCAGGCCCTCGTCGAAGCGCGCCACGAGAGCGGCAGCCTTGTCGTGCGAGGTGCCGATGGTCAGGATGCCGTCGGCCGCCTTTCCCGCGCGCTTGGCGGCCACCGGCCCGGCCGTTGCGACCAGGATGCGCGGCGGCGCTGCCGGAGCCCCCCAGAGCTGCGTGCTCTCCAGCTCGAAGTGCGAGCCGTGATGACGCACCGGGCGGCCGTTGCCCCCGCTCGCGAACAGCTTGCGGATCACCTCGATCGCGTCGAACATCCGCGCGATGCGTTCCGGCGCCTCGGGCCAGTAGCCGCCGGTGACGTGCTCGTTGAGGGCCTCCCCCGCCCCGAGGGCGAGCCAGTGTCGGCCCGGGTACAGCGCGGCGATCGTGGCGCTGGCCTGCGCGATGGCGGCGGGATGCATCCGCGCGCCGGCGGTGACGGCGCCCGCCCCCAGCTCGCCGGTGGTTCGCGCGCCGAGGGCTCCGAGCACGCTCCAGACGAAGCTCGCCTGGCCGTGCCTGCTGAGCCAGGGCTGGAAGTGGTCGGTGGTGACGGTGCCGCTGAAGCCCCGTTGCTCGGCGTATTCGGCGAGGGCGATCGCGTCGGCGGGGGCGAAACGCTCGAGCATCATGGCGTAGCCGATGGATGCGGAGGTCACGGTGCCATTGTCGCACCGGCGGTGGTACGGCCTCTCCTCCTCTGTATTCGTGTTCGAATGTTATGCACCAATCGGTGTCTATCACTAGAATCTCTGTTCCCATCAGGGGAGAATGTGTTCATGCCCACCGCCCGCCTCATGCACCTGGAGGTCCCCGACCTGCACGGCATTTCGGGGGCTTCCGATGGTGAGCTCATCGAGACCATGCGCGCCTGGGCGCAGGCGCGCCGAGTGGTGGATGCCGGTCTGGCGACCCTGGCCGGGGTGGTCGCCGAACGGTCGAGCCTCCAGCTCGGCTATGACGGGCTGGCGCAGCGCGCGGGAGCGCGCACCGCCGACGCGTTCGTCTCTCGGGTGACCGGAACCACGGGAGTCGAGGCGCGAGCGATCACCACCGTGGGCGTGATGATGAGTTCGCCGGCGCCGTGGCTCAAGGAGGTCGCGACCTCGGTCGCTGCGGGCCAGGTGTCAGTCGGGGCAGCCGCCGCGATCCAGACCGGGTTGGGCTCGCCTACGTCGACCGTGGCCGCGGACGACTTGGCTGACGCCGCCCACTCGCTGCTCACCGAAGCGGCATCCCTGCCGCCAGAGAGGGTGGCACGACAGGCGCGCGAACTACGCGACGAACTTGACGAGGCGGGTGTTGCCGATCGCGAGGCCGCACTGCGCGACAAGAGATTCCTGCGTTTGGTCCCGCAGCCCGACGGCATGACGAAGCTGATCGGTCTGCTCGATCCCGAATCGGCAGCGCTGGTCACTGATGCCGTGGATGCCGTCACCTCGCCGCGTCGCGGCGGCCCACGCTTCGTCGACTCGGAAGCGATCGCGCGCGCCGAGGCGATTGTCGTCGACTCGCGCAGCACCGAGCAACTCGCCCTCGACGCCCTGGTCGAGATGGTGCGCATTGCCGTTGCGGCCGACGATGGCCGCGTGTTCGGCACACGCAAGCCTGCCGTGCGGGTTCATGTCACCCTGAACGATCTCGACCGTCGGGCGGGCACCGCCCGGTTCGAAGGTCAGGCGCACGCCGTTTCCACCGCGACGGCGAACCGGGTCGCGTGCTCCGAGGGGCTCGTGCCCATTCTGTTCGACGACCACGGCCCAGCCGTGAAGCTCGGGCGCAGCCAGCGACTCTTCACCGAAAACCAGCGCACGATTCTCGCCGCGATCTGGGGTGGGTGCGCCCATCCGGACTGCGATCGTCCACCCTCCTGGAGCGAAGCCCACCACATCAACGAGTGGCAGCGAGACGGCGGCGCCACCGACATCGACGACGGCATCCTGCTCTGCCGACACCATCACCTCTTGGTGCACAACAACGGGTGGAAGATTCAACGCACGGATAGTCACTACGAACTCCGGCCACCGTCCGGTGATCCGCTCCATCACACACCGATCAGCCTGGTGCCGAAGAACCCGGTGTATCGACGCGCGCTTCGTGCCAGGTAGCCGGACGCTCGGCGCATGCTGTGTGCAGGCGCCTAGCCGCGGTCCTTCTTCAAGTACTCGGCCACGACCTTCGGCACGTACGGCGCCACGTCACCGCCCAGCGATGCCACCTGCCGCACGAGCGAGCTCGAGACGTGGGCGTGCGCAGGGTCGGGAAGCATGAAGATGGTCTCGACCCCGGCCAGGTCGCGGTTGACGATGGCCATCGGGGTCTCGTAGGCGACATCCACCTGCGAGCGGATGCCCTTGACCAGCACGCTCGCACCCACGTCGGTGCAGTAGTCGACGAGCAGTCCGACGCTCCAGCTGGTGACCAGGATGTTCTTGGCCGCCCCGGATGCGGCGATCGACTCCTGCAGCAACGACACCCGCTGCGCGATCGGCAGCAGCGCGGTCTTGCCCGGGTTGTGGACCACGAGCACGTGCACCTGATCGAAGATGCCGGCCGCGCGCTCGATGACGTCGAGATGACCGAGAGTGACGGGGTCGAACGACCCGGGGACGACGGCGATCCTGCTCATGGTTCGAGACTAACGGGCGGCTCGCCGGGGTTTCGCCCCGTTTTCTGCCAACGGGTGGCTGCGGCTAGCTCTTGGCCAGGAAGGCCGCCTCGGCCGCATCCAACCGGGCCGCGAGCGCGTGCCGCAACGCGGGATGCTCGGCCAACGTCGGGTCGGCGTCCAGCACCTCCGCCGCGAGCGACCGCGCCTCGGCGATCAGTTCCCCGTCGCGCGCGACCCGCAACAGCTTCAGCGAGGAGCGGCCGCCCGACTGCGCGCGCCCGAGCACGTTGCCCTCGCGCCGCAGCTCGAGGTCGACCTGCGCGAGAGCGAAGCCGTCGAGGGTGGCGGCCACGGCATCCACGCGCTCGCGCGCGGGCGTGCCGAGTTCCGCCCGGGTGACGAACAGGCAGAGCCCGGGCACTCCCCCGCGCCCGATCCGACCGCGCAGCTGGTGCAGCTGAGCCACGCCGAAGCGGTCGGCGTCGAGCACCACCATCGTCGAGGCGTTGGGAACGTCGACCCCGACCTCGATCACCGTGGTCGCGACCAGCACGTCGATCTCGCCGGCGGCGAAGGCGCGCATCGTGGCGTCCTTCTCGTCGCTGCTCATGCGGCCGTGCAGGGGCTCGATCCTGCGGCCCGCCAGAAGAGGGTTCGCGCGAGCCTCCTCGAGCACGGTGAGCACTGCCGCCGTTGGTCCGGCCGGGGTGCCGTCGCCGTTCTCGACCTCGTCGGCGTCGGCATCTTCGACGTGCTTCGGATCGATCGCCGGGCAGACCACGAAGCCCTGACGGCCTTGCGCGAGCTCTTCGCTGAGACGCTCCCAGATGCGGTGCTCCCACCCGGGATGCTCGGCCAGCGGCACGACGAACGACTCGATCGGTGCGCGTCCGGCCGGCAGCTCGGTGATGGTCGAGACGTCGAGATCGCCGAACACGGTCATCGCCACGGTGCGCGGGATCGGCGTCGCCGTCAGCACCAGCACGTGCGGGGCCGCGGCATCGGCCGCCGTGTTCGCGAGGCCCTTCAGCCGCAGCGCCTCGCGCTGATCGACGCCGAAGCGATGCTGCTCGTCGACCACCACCAGCCCGAGCTCGGCGAAGGTGACCGACTCCCCGAGCAGCGCGTGGGTGCCCACGACGATGGATGCGCTCCCGGACGCCGCCGCCAGCAGCGCCTTCCGCCGCAGCGCAACCGGCAACTGCCCGGTCAGCAGGGTCGGACGCAGGCGCGCCGCCAGGTCGGGACCGAGTGCCGAGGTCAGCGACCTCAGGTGCTGCGCCGCGAGCACCTCGGTCGGCGCGAGGAACGCCGACTGCCCGCCCGAGTCGGCGACCGCCAGCATGGCCCGCAGCGCCACCAGCGTCTTGCCGGAACCCACCTCGCCCTGCACGAGGCGGTTCATCGGCGCGCCGTCGGCCAGGTCGCGCTCGATCTCGGCCCCCACCGCGAGCTGATCGTGGGTGAGCGTGAAGGACAGGCGCTCCTCGAACTCGGCCGAGAACCGGCCGGGCGTGCGCGGCTTCGCGGCCTCCGAGCGGCGCTCCGCGCGCTGCTGGAGCAGCGCGGCCTGCAAGACGAACGCCTCCTGAAACCTCAGGGCGTCGTGGGCACGATGCCAGTCGGCATCCGTCTGCGGTCGGTGGATCAGTTCGAGCGCCCGACCGAAGTCGACCAGGTCGCGCGAGCGACGCAGCGGTGCGGGCACCGGGTCGTCGAGCGGCGGCAGAGTATCGAGCACCTGCGCGACGGACTTGGCGAACTGCCAGCTCGCCACCGTGGAGGTGGCCGGGTAGATCGGGATCGGTTGCTCCGCCCAGCCCTGAGCAGCAGCCGGGTCGAGCGCCGGTGCGTTCTCGTCGTCGGCGGCGAACAGTTCGTAGTCCGGATGCGCGAGCTGCCGTGCGCCACGGTACTCGCCGACCTTGCCCGCGAAGATGCCGCGCATCCCCGGCCGCAGCTCACGCGCCCGCCAGGCCTGGTTGAAGAAGGTGAGGGTGAGATGCCCACGGCCGTCGCTGATCACCACCTCGAGGATGCTGCCGCGCTTGGCACGCATCGGCCGCTCGGTGACGCTGCGCACCTCGGCCACGATGGTGACGTTCTCGTCGATCGTGAGCTCGCTGAGCGCCGTCAGTTCGCCCCGGCGCGCATACCGACGCGGGTAGTGCGCCAGCAGATCGCCGACGGTCGCGAACCCGAAGGCCTTCTCGATCGCCTGCGCCGTGCGTCCGCCGAGAGCGGTCGACAGCCGGACCGCGAGGGGATCATGGTCGGGCGAGGGCACCTACAACCAGCCGCGCCGTTTGAAGATGATGTAGAGCACGATCCCCGACACGATCATCAGGCCGATCGCGAAGGGGTAGCCGTACTCCCAGTGCAGTTCGGGCATGACCTTGAAGTTCATCCCGTAGATGCCCGCGATCAGGGTGGGCGTGAACAGGATGGCGGCCCATCCCGAGATCTTGCGGGTCTCGATGGCCTGGCGGTTGCCTGCCTCGCTGAGGTTGCGGGCCTCCTCGCTCTGGCGCTGCGCGACCAGGCTGGTGTTCACCGCCAGGATGTCGCGCAGCAGCAGCCGGAACTCCTCGATCCGCTCCTTGGTCTGCACGACGTGATCTGCCACGTCACGCAGGTACTGCTGCAGCGTGTCGCCCACGTAGCCGTCGGCGAATCCGCCCGACAGCGTGTCGATGATCTGGGTGAGCGGCGTCACGGCCCGCTCGAACTCGATGACCTCGCGGTTCAGTTCGTAGATGCGTCGCGAGACCTGGGCGTCGCCGTCGAACACCTGGGTCTCGATCTCGTCGATGTCGTTCGAGACACCGTCGACGACCGGCTTGTAGCCGTCGACCACCGCATCGAGGATCGCGTAGAGGATCGCCTCGGTGCCCTCGTCCATCGAGCCGGGGGTGTCCTCCATGCGCTTGCGCACGACGCTGAGGTCCGGCGACTCGCTGTGCCGGACCGTGATGACGAAGTTGGTGCCGCTGAACACGTGCAGCTCGCCGAACTCGACGGTTTCGGTCTCGTCGATGTACTGCGCAGCCCGCAGCACCGTGAAGAGCGTGTCGCCGTAGCGCTCGATCTTGGGTCGCTGGTGAGCGAGCACGGCATCTTCGATGGCCAACTCGTGCAGGTTGAACTCGGCGGCCAGCGCCGACAGCTCCTCGGCCGTCGGTCGGTACAGGCCGATCCAGGCGATGGCCTTCGGGTGCTTGTCGAGGATCGTGAAGGTGCCGGCGAGCGACTCGGGGCTCGCGATGCGCTCGCCGTTCTCGTAGACCGCGTTGTTGATGACGCCGGAGGTGTACGAACCCGTCGCGGCCTCGTGCTCCGCCAGAGCCTGGATGGCCGGCTCGCGACTGCGGGTGGCTCGGGGAACGGCGCGCGACACCGCCGTCGCCGCCGCCTTGCCGACGGCCTTCGATGCGGCCTTCAACGACGGGGCGGCGGATCTCGGAGCTCGACGCGGGGAGGTGGCCACGAGGGGAATCGTAACGCCGCCGGGTGCCGCCTTCACGCAGGCTCGGCCCGCCGACCACAGGCGCTACCGTGGGCGTGGGAGGCCGGCATGACGCGCATCATCGGAGGGTTCGCCGGATCGATCCGCTTGACCGTGCCTCCGTTCGGCACGCGTCCCACGAGCGACCGGGTGCGCGAGGCGATCTTCTCGGCGCTCGAGTCCCGGGACGCTCTGGAGGGCGCGCGGGTGCTCGATCTGTATTCCGGGTCGGGGGCGCTCGGGCTCGAGGCGGCGTCACGCGGCGCCGCGCATGTCACCCTCGTCGACCGGGCGACGGCCGCGACCCGGATCACCCACGGCAACGCGGCGGCCGTGCGCAAGGCGGCCCCCCGCGGGGCGGCGCCCGAGATCGTCATCTCCAGTCAGCCGGTGCAGAGCTTCCTGGGAGGCTCGCTCGATCGCTGGGACGTGGTGTTCCTCGATCCGCCCTACGAGCTCGGGGGCCTGGAGCTCGTGCACAACCTCGAAGCGCTGGTCGCGCGGCTGAATCCGGATGCCATGGTCGTGCTCGAGCGCTCGTCGCGCGACCGCGCTCCCGAGTGGCCTGCCGGACTCGAGCTCGAGCGGCGCAAGGACTACGGGGACACGGCGCTGTACTGGCTGCGGCCGGCTGCCACAGCGGCGGAACCAGATGTGAGCGCCTAGCCGCGCCTGCCGTTCCAGTCGGCGTAGGGGTCCCAGCCGCCGCGAGCCGCGAAGGGCACGCCATCGACCAGCAGTTGGGGCCCAGACGTCCCCGCGGCGCGCACGTGCCCGATGGGCCGGAAGTCGCCCGGCAGCAGCGTGCCGGCGGGAAATGTCGCCAGCAAGGAGTGGTCCTCGCCGCCGGTGAGCGCCTCGGCACCGAGCACCTCCTCGCGGTCGCCTTCGAGGGCGAGACCGGCGACGCCGATCGCGACCCCGTCGAGGTCGATGCTGACGCCGCTGGCGACGGCTAGGCGTCGGGCGTCGAGCGCGAGTCCGTCGCTCAGGTCGAGCATCGCGGTCGCTCCGGAGACGGCGGCGCGCGCCCCGTCGGCCAGCGGCGGTCGGGGGGTGAGCTGGGCGGCCAGCTCGGCGCCGTGGGCGTGGCGCAGGGCGGGGACGAGGCTGGCATCCGGATGTCCGTCCGCATCGACCGCGTGGGCGAAGAGCAGCGCGATCCCCTGGGCCGCGAGCCCGAGCGAGCCGCTCACCGCGACCACATCGCCCGGGCGGGCGCCGGAACGCAGCACCGGGGCGCGGCCTTCGAGGTCTCCGAACGCGGTCACCGCCACCACCAGGGTGTCGGAGACCGAGAGGTCGCCGCCCACCACCCCGCAGCCGGGCGCGAGCGCCGCGCACGCCTCGCGGAATCCGTCGGCGATCCCCTCGAGCACCTCGACCGCCGTGTCGGCCGGAGCGACGAGAGCCACGACCAGGGCCGTCGGGCGCGCGCCCATCGCGGCGATGTCCGAGAGGTTGGTGGCAGCGGCCTTCCAGCCCAGCTCGCGGGGTGTCGACCAAGCCAGGCGGAAGTCGGGCCCGTGCACCATGGTGTCGGTCGTCACGACGTAGCGGCCGTCGGGAGCCGCGAGCACCGCGGCATCGTCGCCCGGGCCGACCAGGGCGGATGCCGCATCCGGTAGCCGCGGAAAGATGCGCGCGAGCACCGCCCCCTCGCCCAGCGAGCCGAGGGTGCCGGCCGATGCGCTGCCCGGGGTCATGCTGCCACGCTAGCGCTCAGCCAGAGCCGGATAGCCTGATCGGGTGCCAGAAAGAGTGACCAGGTGAGAGTCGGGCGCGTCGCCATCGGGGCTGCCCTGATCGCCGCGGCTGTCGGCGTGCTGCTGACCGGGTGCTCGCCCGTCGTCGCCCTCGATCCCGCGCCGCACGCCAACGACCCGGCGTGCGCCGACGTGATCGTGCGTCTTCCGCAGACCCTCGAGAACCTGCCGCGCCGGGAGACCAACGCGCAGTCCACCGGAGCATGGGGCGAGCCCGCTGCCGTGCTGCTGCGCTGCGGGGTGACGGTGCCGACCGCGTCTCAGCTGCCCTGCGTGCAGACGGACGACATCCAGTGGCTGCGCGATGACTCGAACGCTCCGAACTACGTCTTCACCAGCTACGGACGGACCCCGGCCATCGCGGTGGTCATCGACCAGAAGAAGCTCTCGCCCGGCCCGACCCTGCAAGACCTCGAGCCGCTGATCGGGTTCACGAAACCGAACGGCCACCGCTGCCTGTCGGTCGAGGACTCGCTCGGGAGCGCCGCGAGCCCCACCACGAGTCCGACGCCTTCGCCGACGCCCTCGCCCTCGCCCTAGCGCAGCGTCGCGAGCCCCAGCGTGATCAGCTCGTCGATCAGATCGGGATAGCTCATCCCACTGGCCAACCAGCAGGCCGGGAACATCGAAATGGGTGTGAACCCGGGCATCGTGTTGATCTCGTTCACCACGAATCCGGATCCGGTGAAGAAGAAGTCGATGCGCGCGAGCCCCGATCCGCCGATCGCCTCGAATGCGCGCGCGGCGATCCGCTGCATCTCGGCGAGTTCCTGCGACTTCAGCTCGGCGGGGCAGACCAGCTCGATGCCAGGGGCGTCGAGGTACTTGGCGTCGAAGTCGTAGAACTCGCGGCCGGTGATGACGATCTCGCCGGCGACGCTGACCCGCGGCGGGGCGCCGTCCCGCCCCTCCAGAACGCCGCATTCCACCTCGCGGCCGACGATCGCGGCTTCGACCAGCACGCGGTGGTCCTCGTGGAAGGCGGTGGCGAGGGCGGCATCCAGGTCATCCCAGTTCGAGACCTTCGTCACGCCGACACTCGAGCCGGCACGCGCGGGCTTGACGAAGACCGGCAGATCGAGACCCCGGATGCGGCGCAACCACAGCTCGCGATTCGCGTCGAGGTCCGCTCGGCTGACAGTGACCCACGGCGCGACCTCGACGCCGGCTCCCTCGAGCACGGTCTTGGTGAAGTGCTTGTCCATGCCCAGGGCCGAGGCCAGGACCCCGTTGCCGACGTAGGGAAGGCCGACCAGTTCCAGGGCGCCCTGAATGGTGCCGTCTTCACCGAACGGTCCATGCAAGATGGGGAACGCCACATCCACATCGCCCAGGCTCTGCACCGTGCCATCCGAGGCGGTGACGGTGAACTCGCGCGTGACTGCCGACTCCGGCAGGTGCACGCGCGTGCCGTTGTCGACCACCTCGGGCAGCTCGGCCGCCTCGTGGCCGAGCACGAAGCGCGAGACGGTGTCGTCGTCCTGCAGGGTCCAGGCGCCATCGCGGGTGATCCCGATCGGGATCACCTCGTAGCGGCTGCGATCGATCGCACCCAGCACCCCGCCCGCGGTCGCGCAGCTGATCGAGTGCTCGCTCGAGCGGCCACCGAAGAGCAGCGCGACTCGGATCATGGGTGCTCCTGGGGGTTGGATAGGTGACGCCGAGCGGGTTATTCGCCCTGGGGCTCCGTCGAATCGGTGGTGAGGTGCGGGGCGATGTCCCGCGGATTCAGCGTACCCGCCAGCACCTCGGCCACCTGGCTGACGATCGGCATCTCGACCCCGCGCGAGGCGGCGAGTTCGAGGATCGGCGCCACCGAGCTGAGCCCCTCCGCCGTCTGATTCATCTGGGCGATGACCTCGCCGTATGCGTAGCCCTGACCCAGCAGGCGGCCCGCCGTGTTATTGCGCGAGAGCGAGCTCTCGCAGGTCGCGATGAGGTCGCCGAGGCCGGCCAGCCCGGCCAGGGTCTCGGGCCGGCCGCCGAAGGCGACCGCGAAATCCGTCATCTCGACCAGGCCGCGCGTGATGATCGACGCCTTGGTGTTCTCGCCGTAACCGACGCCGTCGACGATGCCGATCGCGACGGCGATCAGGTTCTTGAGCACCCCGCCGAACTCGGTGCCGATCACATCGGTGTTGACGAAGCTGCGGAAGTACGGGTTCGTCGCGACGAGCGCCACGGCGGTCGCCGTGTCGAGGCTCACCGACGAGACGACGGCGGCGGTCGGCTGCTCCTTGGCGATCTCGAGCGCGAGGTTCGGGCCCGAGACGACGGCGATCCGTTCCGGGTCGATGCCCAGCTCCTGTTCGATCACCTCGCTCATGCGCGAGCGCGTGCTCATCTCGACGCCCTTCATCAGCGACACGACCGGGATGCCGTCGGGGATCAGCTCGCGGACGATCCGCAGGTTCTCGCGCAACGACTGGCTGGGTACCGAGAGGTACACCTGCTGAGCGCCCTCCAGCACCTCGGGCAGTCGCGTCGACGACTGGATGCCGCGCGGCAGATTGATTCCCGGGAGGTAGTCCGAGTTGCGCCGCGACTGCATGATCTCACGCGCCAGCTCGGGTCGGCGCGCCCAGATGGCGACGCTCGAGCCGCCGTCGGCCAGCACCTTGGCGAAGGTCGTCCCCCACGATCCCGCCCCCAGGACGGCGACCCGGCTCTGTCCGGGTTTCAGCACCAGGGGCGTGGAGATCGGCTGGGTGATCGGCTGCGATCCGCCGACGACCGGCAGGGGTCTCGTGCTGGGGGGAACCGCCGCATCCGTCATGTCGTCATTCTGTCGGCTTCGGCGAGCGCTTCGGCGCCTTCGGCGCCTTCGGCGTCTTCTGCCGCCTGGACTTCTTCGGCTCCACGATCCGGCCGAACTCGCTTTGGCCGTGGGCCGCCGGGTCCCAGCGCTCCGCGGGGGCGGTCTCGCCGCGGAGGCCCTCGAGCAGGGCGGTGATGGCCTGCATCACGAAGAGGGTCGCCTCGGAGAGCGTCTTGGCATCCAACGGCTTGCCCTGCCAGGGGCTGAGATCGAGCGGCTCGCCGATCACGATGTCGACCGTCTTGCGCGGGAACAGGCTGATGCGCTTGCCCCAGCGAGGCAAGATCTTCTGCGCGCCCCAGTGCGCCGCAGGGATCAGGGGCACCCCGGTCTCGAGCGCGATGCGCACCGCGCCCGACTTGCCGCGCATCGGCCAGAGGTCGGGGTCACGGGTCAGCGTGCCTTCCGGATAGATCACCAGCGCGAGACCCTCCTCGATGAGGCGCTCGCCCTGCGAGATCGTGTTGCTGTGGCCGCGAGCCGCACGCTCGACGGCCACCTGGCCGGTGACCCGGAACGCCCACCCGATCACGGGTGCTCGGAACAGGCTCGCCTTGGCCAGGTAGTGCGGCACCCGGCCGTGATGCCAGAGCGTGTAGGCCGTGACGAGCGGATCGAAGTCGGTGATGTGATTCGCCGCCATGATGAACGGCCCGCTGGTCGGGATGCGCTCGACGTTCTGCACCCGGTACCGGCCCACGAGCAGCACGAACGGCACGACCAGGGCGCCGAAGAAGCGCCAGACCGGCGTCTTCTCCCGGCGCTCGACCGCCTTGTCGCGCGTCGGGTCGGTGTAGCCCAGCGCCCTAGCCTTCCAGGCTGAACTGCGCCCCGAGCGCCTCGAGCTTCTTGACGAAGTGCTCGTAGCCGCGGCTGATGATGCCGAGGTTGGTGACCGTCGAGCGACCCTCCGCGGTGAGGGCCGCGATGAGGTAGCTGAAACCGCCGCGGAGGTCGGGCACGCGCACATCGGCGCCGTGCAGCGGCGTGGGTCCGGTGACGACGGCCGCCTGCTCCAGCTTGCGCCGGGGAACGCGGCGGCTGACCGACTCGAGGCCGTCCTGGTGCACCACGATGTCGGCGCCCATCTCGACCAGGGCATCCGTGAATCCGAAGCGGTTCTCGTAGACGGTCTCGTGCACGACCGAGACGCCCTCGGCCTGTGTCAAGGCGACGATGAGCGGCTGCTGCCAGTCGGTCATGAATCCCGGGTGCACATCGGTCTCGACGCGCACCGGCTTCAGGGCACCGCCCGGATGCCAGAACCGGATGCCGTCGTCGTGCACCTCGAACGCGCCCCCGACCTTGCGGTACACGTTCAAGAAGGTCATCAGCTCGGGCTGCTTCGCCCCGCCGACGAAGATGTCGCCTCCCGTGGCGAGTGCCGCCGCAGCCCAGCTGGCCGCCTCGTTGCGGTCGAAGATCGCGCGGTGGGTGAAGCCGCTCAGGGTCTCGACGCCCTCGATGAAGATGGTGCGGTTCGGCTCCATCCAGATGATGGCGCCCATCTTCTGCAGGATCGCGATCAGATCCATGATCTCGGGCTCGATGGCGGCGTTCTTGAGCTCGGTGACGCCTTCGGCCCTGACCGCGGTCAGCAGCACCTGCTCGGTGGCTCCCACGCTCGGGTACGGCAGCTCGATGTTGGCGCCGTGCAGGCCGTCGGGCGCCGTGATCCGGATCCCCTCGTAGCTCTTGTCGACGACGGCGCCCATGGCGCGCAGGGCGTCCATGTGGAAGTCGATCGGGCGATCGCCGATGCGGCACCCGCCGAGATCGGGGATCAGAGCCTCACCGAGGCGGTGCAGCAGCGGCCCGCAGAACAGGATCGGAATGCGGCTCGATCCGGCGAGCGCGTCGATCTCGTGGAACTGCGCGCGCTCGACGTTGGTCGGGTCGAGCACGAGCACGCCGTCTTCGGGGCTGGCGACATCGACGCCGTACGCGCCGAGCATGCCGGTCACGACCTGGATCTCGCTGAGGTCGGGGACGTTCTGCAAGACGCTCCGCGTCTCGCCGAGCAACGCCGCCACCATGGCTTTGGTCGCCAGGTTCTTCGCGCCCCGCACCTCGATCCGGCCGCGCAGGGGTTTGCCGCCGTCGATCACGATCTTGTCGGAGGTGAGCCCCACCCGAGCTCCCGCCTTCTGGGCGTCTTTCGCGAGATCTGCGACCGAATCCACCTGTGCTCCTGTCTTCGCCGCCCCAGACACCCGGTGTCAGGGGTGGCGTCTCGGACCTCCCGAGTGTACCCGCGCAGACGCGAACGCGTCGGCGCGGGACGTGACGGCGTCCGCGCCTCGAGGGCGCCGAGCGTCCTAGAGGGCCAACCCCCGCGGCACCGGGAGCAGGAGCTCGACGTTGCGATCGGAGGCTAGCCCCCGATGCTCGTCCGCATCGACCTGCGGGTCGTTCGCGGCGAGTTCTCGCGAAAGCGCGGCGAGCGCCAGCGTGCTGTCAAGGGTGCCGTCCCAGACCGCAGGTGCCGCGCTGTCGATCATCGTGCCGAAGATCGAGAGCGTGCCGTCGCGGTTGTCGGCGAGCTCGATCGAGCGCACCTGCTGCGGCCAGTCGATGTGGCTCGCGGTGGTGACCTCCCAGAAGCCCCCGCCGAGCGCTGCCGGATGCGGCGTCACCGAGTTGCGATGAGTGTGTCCGTTGACCCAGAGCACGACCTGCGGATGCTGTAGCAGCAGCTCGACGAGCTGCGGGCCGAGCATCCGCGGCGCTTCCCCCGGTGCCGCCAGCTCGTTCGTCATCGATCGGGACGTGTGGTGGCTGACGATCATCGTCGGCAGGTCTCTGCGGTCGGCCAGCGTCGTGGCCAACCAGCTCGCCTGCACGGCGTCGAGCGCACCGGTCGCGCCGCCCACCTCGTTGACCGTGTCGAGGACGATCATGCGGAGCGTCGAGCCGCCCCCCGCGAGACCCGCCAGATCTCGGACGTAATACGCCGTTCCCGCGTCCCGGTTCACCGCGGTGAAGCCGTGGCCGACCGGCGCGCCTGCGGTACGGAAGTGCTCCTCGATCACCTCGGCGCGCGTCACCAGCCGGCGGTCGGGATCCGCGGTGACCTCGCGAGACGGCAGCTCGTCGAGCACGGTCGGGTCTCCGGCGATCAGGCGGGCCACGATGTCGTCGCCGCGTGCGCCCTGCGGGATTCCGACCGGTTTGCGGTCGCCGATCGCCAGAGCCCTGGCGGCATCCGTCAGCGGGAAGATCCCGCCGTAGAGCCCATCGTGGTTGCCGTGGACCGCGAACCACGGCATGCCGAGCCCGACGGCGTCGAAGGGACGAATGGCCGCGCTGAGGAGTCCGGGCACCACCGGGAAGTCGTGGTCGCGGCGGAAGACGTCGACGGGTGCTCCGACCGGCGGTTCGGGATGCCAGTAGAACGCGTCGTAGCTGCCACCATCGGCGTCCGCGACGCCCTCGAAGACGTCGGGCGCCCCGCTGTTGGGCCGGACCGTCCCCCCGTCGAGCAGGTCGATCGCCCAACGCAGCTCGTTGAACTGGCAGTTGTCGGTGGCGTCACCGGTGGTCACCGCGAACTGGAATGCCGCTCCGGTCGCCGGCGCACCCGTCAGGGATGTGACGGCGCGGACCGTGGCATCCACCACGTGCGCCGACAGCAGCTCCTGCGGGCGGTAGGAGGCCGAGAAGCCGACTCCCGCCTCGAACAGCGAGGGGTCGTCGAGGAACTCGAACCGTGCGGGCGTCTGGGTGTCCTGCACGTGCATGTCCGTGAACTGCACGAACGCCGCGAGCGGGCGACGCGTCTGGTCACGGCCGTCGCGGGCGGATGCCAGCTCGGTGCGCACGGTCCAGGGCTCTCCCGGTGCGGTCCGGTGGGTCCGAAAGCGCCGACCGGGGCTCGCCTCGAGCACCAGCGTGCTCCGGATGGTCCCCGCGACGAGGCTCGGCGGGCTCGACGATGTCGGCTTCGCGCCGAGCAGACCGACGGCGAGAAGCGACGCCGCCCCGAACAGGACGGCGCGTCGAGTAGGGCCGACACCCTCTCCGGGAACACGAGTGCTCATCGCAGCCAGGCTCGGCGCGGCGGGTGACGCGACAGTGAATTCGGTCCCCGTGTCGCCTACCGAGTGCGTGACCGCCCGGCGACGGCTTGGTTACCGAACGGGGAGCGTGGTGGGCCGCCAGCTCTCGCGGCCCGCCTCGAACTCGGTGATCCGATCCTCGTCTCGCAGGGTGAGACCGATGTCGTCGAGCCCTTCCAGCAGGCGCCAGCGGGTGTAGTCGTCGATGTCGAACGGCACGGTGAGGTCGCCGACCGACACGGTGCGCTCGAGCAGGTCGACCGTCGCCGAGATGCCCGGCTCGGCTTCGATGCGCTCCCAGAACTGCTCGACGAGATCCTCGTCGACCGTGCCCGTGAGCAGACCCTGCTTGCCCGAGTTGCCGCGGAAGATGTCGCCGAATCTCGGGGCGATGACGGCCTTGAAGCCGTAGTCCCGCAGCGCCCACACGGCGTGCTCGCGGCTCGATCCGGTGCCGAAGTCCTGCCCGGCGAAGAGGACCGTCGCGCCCGCGTATGCCGGATCGTTGAGGATGAACTCGGGGTCCTGCCGCCAGGACGAGAACAGGGCGTCCTCGTAGCCGGTCTTGGTGACCCGTTTCAGGTAGACCGCCGGGATGATCTGGTCGGTGTCGACGTTGCTGCGGCGCAAGGGCACCGCGACGCCCGAGAACGTGGTGATCTTCTCCATCTCAGGCACCCACCGTCTCGCGGGTGTCGGTATTCACGAGATCCCACGGCGACGACAGCGTGCCCCGGATCGCGGTGGCGGCGGCCACCAGCGGCGACACCAGGTGGGTGCGCCCTCCCTTGCCCTGACGGCCCTCGAAGTTGCGGTTGCTGGTGGACGCGCAACGCTCCCCCGGTGCCAGCTGGTCCGGATTCATCCCCAGGCACATCGAGCAGCCCGCGAAACGCCACTCGGCGCCGAACTCCTCGAAGATCTTGTCGAGCCCCTCGGCCTCGGCCTCGAGCCGCACCCGCGCCGAACCCGGCACGACCATGACGCGCACGTGGTCGGCCTTCTTCTGGCCCTGCACGATGCTCGCGAAGGCCCGCAGGTCTTCGATGCGCGAGTTGGTGCACGAGCCCATGAAGACCGCGTCCACCTTGATGTCTTTCATCGGGGTGCCGGCCTTCAGATCCATGTACTCGAGCGCGCGCTCGGCGGCCGCGCGGTCGTTCGGGTCGGCGTACGACGAGGGATCGGGGATCACCTCGCTCAGCGAGACGCCCTGACCGGGGTTGGTGCCCCAGGTGACGAAGGGCTCCAGCTCGTTCGCGTCGAGGTAGACCTCGGCGTCGAAGACCGCGTCGTCGTCGGTGGCGAGCGTGTTCCAGTAGGCGACGGCGGCATCCCAGTCGGCGCCCTGCGGCGCGTGGGGGCGGCCCTTCAGGTAGGCGTAAGTCGTTTCGTCGGGCGCGACCATGCCGGCGCGGGCGCCCGCCTCGATCGACATGTTGCAGATCGTCATGCGGCCCTCCATCGAGAGGGCGCGGATGGCGCTGCCGCGGAACTCGAGCACGTACCCCTGCCCGCCTCCGGTGCCGATCTGGGCGATGACGGCCAGGATGATGTCCTTCGCGCTCACCCCGGGCCGCAGCTCGCCCTCCACGGTGATCGCCATCGTCTTGAACGGCTTGAGCGGCAACGTCTGGGTGGCGAGCACGTGCTCGACCTCGCTGGTGCCGATGCCGAACGCCATCGCGCCGAATGCGCCGTGCGTGCTGGTGTGGCTGTCGCCGCAGACCACCGTGATGCCCGGCATCGTGAGGCCGAGCTGGGGGCCGACGACGTGCACGATGCCCTGCTCGATGTCGCCGAGCGGGTGCAGCCGGATGCCGAACTCCTCGCAGTTCTTGCGCAGGGTCTCGATCTGCGTGCGGCTGGTCAGGTCGACGATCGGACGGTCGATCGCCAGCGTCGGCGTGTTGTGATCCTCGGTGGCGATCGTCAGGTCGGGCCGACGCACCGGGCGGCCCTCGGCGCGGAGGCCGTCGAAGGCCTGGGGGCTGGTCACCTCGTGGACGAGGTGCAGGTCGATGTAGATCAGGTCGGGAGACCCGTCTTCGCCCTTGACGACCAGGTGGTCGTTCCAGACCTTCTCGGCCAGGGTCTTCGGGCCGGTCGGGGGCGTGCTGCTCTGGGTGTCGCTCACGGTGTGATTCCTTCTTCGTTCGAGTCTGTCGGCCGACGACGAACTCCGCGACGAGGGAGGCCGGAGACTAGGCCTCGTCGCGGCGACGAAGAAGGAGGTCGCGGTCGAGGAGCATAGGTCGAGAGTAGCAGGAGGTCGCTCGGCTCACCCTCCGCTGTCCGACGAGCGTCAGCCCGCGATCCGGATCGCGAACGACCCGAGCATGACGGTCGCCCCCGAAGTCGCGACCCCCTCGCCGCCTGGGCGCACGACCTGGCGCCCCGCCGCGGTATCGATGGCGACGCCATTGGTGGAGTGCAGGTCGCGCACTCGGACGCCCTCTGCCTCCGGCTCGAGCAGGGCGTGGGTCTTCGACACCGTCTTACCGCTGTCGGCGACCGGCAGGAGGCTCGCGCCGGGACGCTTCGGGATTCCCGCCGGATCCCGACCGATCAGCGTCGGCCCGTCGAGGCTCACCCGTGTGCCGTCGGGCAGTACGAGTGCCCACCGACGTGGAGGCGCCACGCGCGTGTCTTCGACGGCGGTCTCCGGGTCCACCGCTTCGATGGTGGGTTCGGCTGCGGACTCCCGGGCGCGCCGGGCGATGCGGTGGGTCGCCGACTCGACCGAGGCCGGCACGGCGATGTAGTGGCTCGGATCTGCGGCGGCGGGCGCGCCAGCGCCCGCATCGCGCTGAACGAACGATTCGGTAGCTCCCTCGGGACGTGATTCCGGCCTGGCCCCGCCCGGCGGCAGCAGGAAGGGGTTATCGCTCATCGCGTGCCTTCATCGGGCTCCCCCGGCGCCGGCAGCAACTCGAGCACCGCCAGGTCGTCGCGCGTGACCAGCCGGGTTGCGATGGCGTACTCGACCAGCCGCAGTCGACGGTTGGTGGCCAGGTTGTCGCGGCCCCCGCGCAGGCCGGTGACACCGATCCGATCGAGCTTGTCGCAGACGTTGTCGAGCTTGCGGTTGAAGGCCGTGAGCGTCCAGCCCAGGCGGGTCGCCGCCTCTCCTGAGCTCGGGATCTCGCCGTGCCCCGCCGAACTCTGCCGCAGCAGTGGTTCGGCGAGCGCCACGATCAGCTGGCGCTGGCTGGTGGTGAACGGCACGTGCCCGATGGTCTCGTCGCTGTCGCGCGAGAGCGGCTCGCGCGGCACCGGCGAGACGGCGGGGCCGTAGTAGCCGCCCGCGGTGCGGATGGTCAGCTCGTAGCTGGTCGATCCGGCTCCGAACACGATGTGGATGTGCTCGAACACCAGAGGCAACCGCGCGCCCGGGGCGAGGCGGGCCTGCACCTGGCCGCTGGCATCCGTCACCGTCGCGGTCAGCAGCGTGCCGATGTTCTCGAGCCACCAGAGTCCGGACTCGGCACGGATACGCAGGAACCGCCGGTGCAGATAGGGGTTGTCGTCGACGCTCAGATCCGATTCACGGCCGATCGAGAACTCCTGCCCCGGCTCGACGACGTAGTGGCCGTCGCCGTACTCCACGCGCAGGGCGCGTAGCGGCGGGGCGGCGGTAACCGCGTCGAACTGCGCCAAGTCCGAGGCGCCGGGTGGGTGCGACTGCACAATGACCGCGTTCTCCTCATTTTCCCTGGCTCCCATTTTGGTGCCTCACCAACCGTGCGTGCGGTTGTTATGGGCCGAGCGAAGCGCCCCAGTTCGCGGGTGCTCGTCGCACCCTTGTGCCCAATCCTTCGCGGCGGGTTGCAGCCGCTCTCGGAGGTGAGCCGTATTGGGATCGCGGACCGATCTCAGAGGACTGTGCGTTCGAGGAAGGTGAGCTCGCCAGATTCCGGATCCCGAAACTCGATGCGCACCACCGGATCGGGGCCCATAACGTGGATGGCGTAAAAGGTCAGGAAGTCGCCGGGCAGGACGGTCCGCGGCTGGTCGCTATCGGCCCGGATGAGCCCTGGGGATTCTCCCGAGCCGCTGACTACCGCGTCCTCGAAAGCGAGGTCGCCGTCGTTGAGGATGCGGTAGCGGCTCTTGCTAATCTGCTCCACCATCCAGTGTGCGCGTGGCTTAGGCAGAGCTTCTCGCGCGAGTCGGTTGCCTTCCTCCTGTGCTTCAGCTTGGCGGATAAAGGCTGCATTCGCTTCGCGACTAAGTTTGACCGCTTCGTCGCGAGCAGCTCTCGACTCGTTCCGAGCGTCCTCCGCCTGATTCTTTGCGGCGACGGCCGCGCGGGCTTGGACTATCGTGGCCGCTGCTGTCAGGGCGGTGGCGACGAGCAGGGCGAACGAGACGATCAGCGTGACCCAGTCGGCGGAGTTCATGCCGAGACACTATTGCGATCGCGTACCGCGGACGTCCACACAAACGCGGTGCTCAGTCTGCCCGGCTAAGCGGGAGCGACTCAGCCCTCTCGTTTCGAGGCCACGTCGCAGGCCGTCGATAAGCTGGCGCGCACCATGGACAAGTCCCGGCGGCACGCGTTCGACGCCTACATGACCGAACTCGGCTCGCAGCTCGCCTCCGGGCACGCGAAGGAGCATGCTTACCGTCCAGCGCTGCAGCGGTTGATGGAGGCCTTCGACGATCTCACCGCAGTCAACGATCCCAAGCGATCCGAGCACGGCAACCCTGACTTCGTGTTCCTCAAGAAGTCGAACCCGTCGATCATTCGCGGCTACGCCGAAGCCAAGGACATCGACAAGGATCTCGATCCCGAAGAACACTCCGTGCAGATGGGCCGTTACAGCGGCTACGCGAATCTGTATTTGACGAACTATCTGGACTTTCGTTTCTTCCGAAACGGGGAGAAGTACAAGACAATCACGATTGGTCGCCTCGAAGCGGGCAAGCTCATCTTCTGGGTTGAGGAGGTAGAGGCGCTCTCTCGTGAACTTGACGAGTTCGTCAGCCTTCCGCCGGAGAAGATCACATCGGGTAAGCGTCTAGCCGAAATCATGGGAGCGAAAGCGCGTCGCGCCCGCGACGACGTCGAAGAATTCCTCGAGCGCGGGGATGACGACCTCGCCCGAATCATGGCCATGATCCGGGATCGCTTGGTGCCGGACATCGACGGCGCGCAGTTCGCAGACATGTACGCGCAGACCCTCGTGTACGGGCTCTTTGTGGCGCGATTCGCTGACCCGTCGCCCGACACCTTCTCGCGGCAGGAGGCACGCGATCTGGTGCCCAAGACGAACCCGTTCCTGCGAGCCTTCTTCGATCACATCGCCGGGCCGGATTTTGACGACCGCCTTGGCTACATTGTCGACGAACTGTGCGACGTCTTTCGTGTGAGCGACGTGGGCGCGATCGTAAGTAAGCACCTCAACGTCGCCACGGTAACTGGCGCCGAGAAGGACCCGATTATCCACTTCTACGAGGACTTCCTCGCCGTCTACGACAAAGATGTGAAGAAGCGACTGGGCGCCTACTACACACCAGTCCCCGTTGTCCGCTTCATCATCGAAAACGTGGACCGACTCTTGCGAGAGCGATTCAGCATCTCCGACGGATTGGCAAGCTCGGAGACCATTTCATACATCCCGAAGTCGGGCACCCACTTGATGGACGATTCCGCGAAGCACGTTGAGGCGCTCGAGTTGGCCCGGGTGCAGATCTTGGACCCCGCGACGGGAACGGCGACCTTCCTCAACGAGACGATCAAGTTCATCCGGCAGCAGTTTGAGGGTCAGGAAGGTCGCTGGCCGAAATACGTCGAGGAGAACCTCCTCGGTCGGCTTTACGGTTTTGAGCTGATGATGGCGCCGTACACAGTCGCGCACTTGAAGCTCGGCCTGACGCTCGCTGAATCCGGTGCAAGGGACGCGAAAGTCCGGCTCAACGTGTTCCTGACTAACACGTTGCAGGAGGGCTACAAGAGCGCGCCGGCCCTGTTCGACTTCGGCCTGTCCGAGGCAGTGGCCGAGGAGAGCCGCATGGCGGCAGAGATCAAGGACAACCGCCCGATCATGGTGGTACTCGGGAACCCGCCCTACTCAGCGGGGAGCAGCAACCGGACCGACTACGCGAACCGCCTAGTCAGCAAGTACAAAGTCGAACCTGGCGGTCTCAGCAAGCTCGTTGAGGACAAGACCTGGCTCAACGACGATTACGTCAAGTTCATAGCCTTTGCTGAGGACATGGTCGTGGCGAACTCGAGCGGAATCGTCGCCATGATCACCAACAACGGTTACCTCGACAACCCGACGTTCCGAGGGATGCGCTGGCACTTGGCCAACACGTTTGATGAGATCTATGTTTTGGATCTTCACGGGAACGCCAACAAGGGTGAGACCGCCCCCGACGGCTCAAAGGACGAGAACGTGTTCAACATCCGCCAGGGTGTCGGGATCATTCTTGCGGTCAAGAAGGAAGTTCCCTCCGACGGTCTCGCATTGGTCTTTCATGCCGAAATGTTTGGCAAGCGAACGAGTAAGTTCGAACGGCTCTTGAAGGGGGGCGTCGAGTGGAGGGAGCTCACTCTCGACAAGGAGTTCCTCTTTTTTGTCCCGCGATCGACTGTCGGCAAAGAGGAGTGGGACGCGGGCATACCGGTCGACGAACTCTTCCGAGTCGGGTCGACGGGGATCGTCACCAGGGGTGACAACTTCATCGTTGACCGCGTCAAGAGGGTCGTCGACGAGCGCGTTAGGAAACTGATCAGGGGTGAATACAACGCGGCCGACATGACTAAGGCTTTCGGACTGGGGAAGGAATACGCGCCCTGGGTCCTCGGGAATCGCTCGACGATGACGTTTGACTCCTCAAAGGTTGTCCAGATTGGCTATCGCCCCTTCGACAAGCGCTACACCTACTTCGACAACAAGGTGCTTTGGCGCTGGCGGGAGGAGGTGATGAGCAACTTCCTGAAACCGGGGAATGTAGGCCTCGTCACTACGCGCCTGCAGAAGGACAACCCTGGCGCCCTCGTCACCGACGTTATGGTCGGTCACAAGGTCTTCAACTCGTACGACTCCAACTCGCTGTTCCCGCTTTACCTAGTGGCTCCGGATGGATCCCTCGTTTCGAATCTGCATCCCGACCGGCTCGCTCGACTGACGAAGAATCTAGAGGTGAAGCCGACCCCGGAGACGGTGCTCGACTACGTTTACGGCGTCCTTTACACCCCCTCGTACCGAACGACCAACGCCGACTTCCTGAAGTCGGCGTTCGCTCGTATCCCGATTCCGGTCGATGCCAAGGCATTCGCAGCGGTCTCGAAGCTTGGCAAGCAACTGCGTGAGTTGCACCTTGGTCGGACGATGGGTGCCAAGCCCACGACCACATTTCCGGTTGCCGGATCGGACCAAGTCGAGAAGATCGAGTTCTACCAAGAAAGGGTGCAAATCAATCCCGTCCAGTACTTCGGGGGCGTCTCTGAGACGTCCTGGAATCTGCACATTGGCGGATATCGGCCGGCGTTCCAGTGGTTGAAGGACCGGATAGGAAGCTCCCTTTCCGATGCGGAGCTCATGGAGTACCAACGAATCGTGGCGGTCCTTGATGAGACCGCACGCCTTATGGGCGAGCTCGACGCGCTCTAAACGCGCGGCCAGAGTCATCATCCGAGTTTGTCCTGGTCACACCCTGCACCGCACATCTGCGCGGTCTGTGGGCGGGGCAGCGCTGGAGGCGCAGCGTGTGAGCCGCTGTCACCGCTCCTGAGCGCTCTCCAATTGCTTAGCGCGGCGCGGGGGCGGCGCCCCCGCTGAGCCGATCAGCCGGTCGACGACGTAGCCGTCGATGTCGGGCGGGGAGCTCGGCGTGCGCTGCATGGTGCGCCCACCTTAACCGGTGACTTTGCGCGAATCCATTCGCAGCTTCACGACGCTGGCGACCACCGCGATCGCCATCGCCACCACGATGACGCCGAGCGAGACGATGGTCGGGATCTCGGGCGCCCAGTCGAATCCCTTGCCGCCGTTGAGGAACGGCAGCTCGTTCTCGTGCAGCGCGTGCAACACGAGCTTCACGCCGATGAACGCCAGGATCGCCGCGATGCCGTACTTCAGGTACACCAGCTTCTCGACCAGGTCACCCAAGAGGAAGTAGAGCTGCCGCAACCCCATCAGCGCGAACACGTTGGCCGCGAACACCAGGAACGGGTTGGTCGTGATGCCGAAGATCGCGGGGATCGAGTCGAGGGCGAAGACGAGGTCGGTGGATCCGAGGGCGATGAATACGATCAGGGCCGGCGTCAGCACCTTCTTACCGTCGACGACGGTGCGCAGACGCGCGCCCTCGAAGTGCGGGGTGAAGCGCATCCGGCGGCGCATGAACGCGATGATCCGGCTTTCGTTCTCCATCTCGTCGTCGTGGTTCGTGAAGGCCTGGTTGGCCGCCGTGTAGACGAGGAACAGCCCGAAGAGGTAGAAGATCCAGCTGAAATGCTCGATCAACTGGGCGCCCAGGATGATGAAGACGCCGCGGAAGACCAGGGCGAGCACGATTCCCACCATCAGGATCTCCTGCTGGAACTTCCTGGGCACCGAGAATCGGGCCATGATCAGCAAGAACACGAACAGGTTGTCGATCGACAAGCTGTATTCGGTGAGCCACCCGGCCACGAACTCGCCGGCGTGGTCGGCGTCGCCGATCGCCCACAGAGCTCCGGCGAAGATCAGGGCGAGCACGACGTAGAACGCGATCCACAACGCGGATTCGCGGGTCGACGGCACGTGCGGCCGACGGAACGCGAGGAAGACGTCGACGGCGAGGATGAGCACGAGCACGCCGGCGGAGCCGAGCTCGAACCAGGCGGGGATCACGGTTTCGATGGCGGGAGCCTTTCGGACGGGCCCGGATTGATCTTCTCAGAGCGACGGGCGCGATGGATGTCCGAACGTCTCTCCCGCGCGAGCCGCCTCGCTGAGAGCGGCGGTTCGCGATCGCGACCGGGGCTGCAGCGCTGGAACCCGTGATGACGGCCGCGACGAGGTGGGATACTCCCCTTCGCGCTGCCTAGCCTAGCGGCTCGATCAGGGTGGGGTCGCTCGGGTCGACGGTCCGCGAGTTGTTGACCCGGCGATCCACCTCGTAGCTGCTGATGTGGCCGGCCTGCACCGTGGACACCTCGTGCAGCAGGGCGAGCATGTCGTCTTTCTGCGCGTCATCGGCGAGCCGTTCGGTGTCGAGCCAGCGGTCGTACACGCCCGCGTCGAGGAAGACCGGCATGCGGTCGTGCACCTCGCCCGAGGCGTCGCGCGCCTCGCGGGTGATGATCGCGGTCGACACCTGCCACACCTCGGCGCCGGCGTCTCCGGGAACCTTGCGCGCCGTGAAGATGCCGGCCGCCGCCAGCATGCGCGCCTCGCCGTGGAGGAAGTGCGCATGCTTGGCGCCCGCCTCGCCCGTCCACTCGTAATAGCCCCGCATCGGTACGATGCACCGGTTGGCGGCGAAGGCGTTCTTCCACATGCCGTTGGTGGCGACGGTCTCGATGCGCGCGTTGAACTGCGGCCGCTTGGAATCCTTGATGAAGGCGGGATGGAAGTCCCAGACGGCGGGCTCGACCCGCCGGATCACCTCGCCGGTCGCCGAGTCGCGCTTCTCGCGGATGATCGGCACCGCATCGGTCGGCGCGATCGAGAACGACGGCACCCAGTCGCGGTAGTCGTTGCCGTCGAGCACGAACTGCTCGATCAGATCGTTGGTCTTCTCGTCCATCGCGAATCGGCCGCACATGCCAGCCATCTTCTCGCAGGCCGGTGACAGCAGACGGTGTCAGGATGGGGGCATGGCTGACGAGGCAACTCCCATCTCCTATGAGGCGCTCGCGCTGAAGACGCCGGTGCTGACCGCGACAGGCGCCGAGATCGGCACGGTGGCGCACGTCATCGCCGACGAGCACCTCGACGTGTTCGACGGGGTCGTCGTGAAGACGCCCCACGGCATCCGGTTCGTCGATCGCGATCAGATCTCCGCCATCACGACTGCCGCCGTGTCCACGACCATCGCCGACGCGGAAGTCGCCGCCCTGCCCAAGCCGGACGGTGAGCCGATCTACGAAGTCGACGCGCTGCAAGGGATCGGCCCCTCGCTGACCGACCACCTGCGCAAACTGTTCGGGCGCGAACACTGGACTCGCACCGAATAGTTCACACCGGCGTCGGCAGCACGTCGATGCCCGCCGCGATCGCCGCGGCGCGATAGGCGGCCGCCAGAGCGGCCGGGGTCGCGTGCGCATTCAGTCCGCTCGGGTTCGGCACGACCCAGATCGGTACGCCCGCGATCGTCGCCGGCTGCTCCCCCAGCGCGGCATCCTTGATGCCGAACGCGATGCGGTAGGCCGTGATCCCCAGGATGGCGACGACGCGAGGTGGCGCAGCCGCGACCCGGCGCTCCAGGTCGCGGGCACCGGCGACGAGTTCGGCGGGGGTCAGCTCATCTGCCCGCGCGGTCGCGCGTCGCACCAGACTGGTGATGCCGACACCGCGAGCGAAGAGGTGGGCGCGGTCGACGGTATCCAGTCCCTCAGAGGCGTCGACGACGTGGTCGAGGATGCCCGCGCGATACAGCGTCGACCAGAAGCGGTTGCTCCGCAGCGAGAACGGCGCCTGGACGGCGACGGAGCGCAGCCCGGGGTTGAATCCGACGAACAGCAGCCGGACGCGGGGGCCCACCGTGTCGGGAATGGTGCCTCCGCGGAACGCCTCGAGCTGAGCGCGAGTGAAGGTCGGCACGATCTCCCTTTCGGCGGCGGAGCGCGGGTGGTGAGCAGGCTAGCCGATCGCTAGGGTCTCTGGCATGAGCGACAACGCACGCGAGGCGGCACGCAAGCAGATCAAGGCACGGCGCGACTTCTGGGCGATGCTGGCGATCCTGCTGATCGTCTCGGTCTTCCTCGTGGTGATCTGGTGGCTCACCGGTGCCCCGCACTACTTCTGGCCCGCCTGGCCGCTCGTCGCGATCGCCGTGGCACTGGTCTTCTCGGGCCTGAACGCCTTCGGCATCATCAACCGCGAGGTCACCGAGGCAGACATCGACGCGCACCTGGCGCGCAAGAACCGCGGCGGTTCCGCCTAGGGTCCGTTCCATGACGGCGCACCAGCTCGGCCTCGACGAGGCACGGCGCATCGCGGTGCGCGCCGCGTTGCTCGAGGGCGCGACGCCGGCCGAGCGGCCGACCGCGCTCGTGCCGATGATCGACCAGCTCGCCATGCTGCGGGTCGAACTCACCCCGACGGTGTGCCCGGCGGCCGATCACGTCGCGTGGACGCGCCTCGGCGACGCGTATGAGCCCCAGCAGCTCGAGACGGCCCTCGCCAACGGCGAACTGTTCGAGCGGGCGTGGATGCTGCGGCCGATGTCCCACCTCGGCCTGTACCTGGCCGAGATGCGCACCTGGGAGCCGGCGCCCGGCAGCGGCGGCTGGTTCGAGCAGAATGCATCATTCGCCCGCCGCATCCTGGAGCAGATCGAGGAGGAGGGGCCCCTGACCTCGCGCGACATCCCCGACGATGCGACCGTGCCGTGGCCGTCGAGCGGATGGAACAACGAGCGCAACGTGGTCAAGATGCTCGAGGCGCTGCACATGCGCGGTCGGCTCGCCGTGATCGGGCGCGTCGGCCGGCTCCGCATCTGGGAGCTGGCGTCGCGGGCCTTCCCCGACGCGCCCGAGGTGCCGGCCGCCGAAGCAGAACGCATTCGCAGCGAGCAGATCCTTCGAGCGTGCGGCGTGATGCGCGACAGCAAGGCGATCAGCCGGCTTGAGCTCGACGGACTGACCCAGGTGGGCGAGCCCGCGACGATCGAGGGCGTCCCTGGAAAGTGGCGAGTGGATGCCTCGGCCCTCGAGCGCGAACGCTCCGGCCCCGACTTCTCGCCCCGGGTCGCGATCCTGTCGCCGTTCGACCGGCTCATGACCGACCCGATGCGCGTCGTCCGGCTCTTCGACTTCGACTACCTGCTCGAGATGTTCAAGCCCGTCGAGCAGCGCATCTGGGGGCAGTTCACGCTGCCGATCCTGAACGGCGAACGCCTGATCGGCAAGATCGATGGGCGCTCGGATCGCGACGGCGGACGCTTCGTGCTGCACCGCATCCACGAGGACACGGCCTTCGATCGCGCGACCCGAGCCGCCGTCGACGCCGAGTTGGAGGCGTTCGCCGCCTGGATGGGGCTCGAGGTCGTGCGCGGCTGAGGGTCGGCGCCCGAGCCCGGGCGGCTAGCTGGTCGCCCGCGTGATCAGCGCGGTGAGAAGGGCGGCCTGCTGGGCGTTCAGCGGCGCCAGCACCGCATACGCGGCCGGGAACATCGTGCCGTCGTCGATCATCGCGCTCGGGTCGAAACCGAGGGTGGCGTAGCGGTCCTTGAACTTGGCGGCCGGCTTGAAGAAGGCGACCAGCTTGTCGTTCCAGGTGTACGCCGGGAATCCGTACCAGGTCTTCTGACCGAGCTCCGGCCGAGCGGTGGTGATGATCTCGTGGATCTGCTGCGCCAACTGCTTGTCGAGCCCGGTCATCGCGTCGATCGCGTCGGCGAGCGCCTGCTCGCCGGCTTCGCGCGTCTGCGCGGCCTTGAGCTCGGCGTTGCGCTGCTTCATCGCCGCGCGTTCTTCGGCGCTGAATCGGGCTGTGCTGTTCTTCGTCTCTGCCATGCGACTCATGCTAGGAGGCGGCACGATGCCGACACTTCTCCGATCCTGCTCGTCCGCCGGTCATTTCTCCCGGTTCGCGGCCACCGCCTGCTGCATGAGCCGACGAAGCGCGTCCTCGTCGAGCTCGACATCCTCGAACATGTCGATGGCGCGCACCGACTTGCTGTCCAGCCGGGTGTTGAACAGCTTCGCCGGGTCGTCGAGCCGGGCGCCCTGCGGGAAGGTCAGTCGCACCGCGCTCTTGAGCACATCCGCCATGCAGAGGTTGCCCTCGCTGACCCAGGTCGCGACACCCTCCGGCTTGGATGGCTTCTTCCACTTGACCGCTTCGACGATGCTCGGATCGGCGCTCAGGATGATGCGTCGGAGTTTCGCCAACGTGGCGCCGCGCCAGTCGTGGATGCCGGCGATGATGGCGTCGATCTCGTGTGCCGCTTGGGTGTCGCTCATGCGATCCATCTTGTCGAATCCGCGGCGCGGAATGCGCGAATCAGGACTGGCACTCTGCGTGCGAGAGTGCTAAAACAGAAGTGGGTCGCACGGCCCGCGTGTGACTCTTCTTTTGATGACGAAAGGAGACTGACATGTCCAATCCGTTTGATGTTCTGAGCCCGTTCGATCGCCTCGCGTCCAGCGTCTTCGACACCGCGCGGGCTCCTCGTCTGATGCCCGTCGACCTGTTCCGCGACGGCGACCAGTACGTGCTCAGCGCCGACCTCCCCGGCATCGATCCGTCGTCGGTCGACCTCGATGTCGACGGCCAGCTGCTCACGATCCGCGCTGAGCGCAGGGCGCCCGCCAATGAGCAGGTCAAGTGGCTCGCCCACGAGCGGCCGTACGGCAACTACATGCGCCAGTTCACACTGGGCAACGGAGTCGACGCCGACAAGATCACCGCCAACTACGAGCACGGCGTGCTGTCGGTCATCATCCCGATGGCCGAGAGGGCCAAGCCGCGCAAGATCCAGATCGGGGCGGCCGACCAGCGGCAGGAGGTGACCGCATGACAGCTGCACTCGGTCACGTGCCGCGTCGCGGCGACCGACGGATGCCCGATCACTCCGGCATCCGGCTGCCCGTCATCGCGCCGCGGTTCGTTCCCGCGACGCTGCCGCGCACGGCATCCCCGATGCGCGGACGCCGCGTCGCCGGCTCACCGCCGGTTCGGACGGCGTAACACCGGGGCCCCGGCGCGGCACAGTGCCGGGGCTCTGTTGTGCAGGCGGCACCCCCGCCTGTTCAGCGCGGAGACGACAAAACCCCCGACCAGAACACGCGGTTCTAGCGAGGGTTTCGAGCGATGGTGACCCCAGCGGGATTCGAACCCGCGTTACCGCCGTGAGAGGGCGGCGTACTAGGCCACTATACGATGGGGCCGTCACGACAACTTGACGAGTATGCCATATGCGGCCGGGGGCTCGCCAACTGACGACGGGCCTTGGGTCAGGGTTTCGGTGCCAGCACCCGCAGCGCGCCCGGCACGACCTGCACGTCGACGGGTGCCGGCGCGATGCGCTCGCCGTCGGCGTAGATCATGACGCCCTCGCCGGTGATCCGCACGTTCTGGGCGCGCAGGATGCTGACCTTGGGATGCCGCACGTGCTCCCCCTTGAACACGCTCGGAAAGATGCGCACGAAGTTGAACCGGCTGAGCGGACGCACGATCAGCACGTCGAGCAGGCCGTCGTCGAGCTCGGCGTCCGGGGTGATCTTCATCCCGCCGCCCAACGAGACGCCGTTGCCGATCGAGACCATGTTGGCGTCGAGGGTGTGCTCGGTGCCGTCGAGCGTGAGCGTGTACTGGAACGGCTTGAGCTTCGCCAGCTCGATCCCCAGCGCGATGATGTAGCGGCTGGCGCCCTTCGGGTGGCGCATCAGGTTGGCCCTCTCGTTGACGACCGAGTCGAATCCGGCACTCAGGGCGCAAGCGAACCAGCGCTCTGCCGGCGCTCCGGTCTCGTCGTCGGTGTAGGCGATGCGTGCGGCGTCGATGACCCGAGGGGGATGCTGCAACGCCTCCCCGAGCGCGACGACCGCCGCCTCGGTGTTGTCGTGCGGCAGCCCGAGTACGCGCGCCATGTCGTTGCCCGTGCCCGAGGGGACGATGCCCAGCGGCACCTTGGTGCCGGCGACCAGGTTGGTGCCCAGGTTCACCATGCCGTCACCGCCCACGACGACGAACCCGTCGGGCTTGGACTTCACCGCCGCACGGGCGGTGCTCAGCAGCGACTCGTAATCCGGCTCCTGCAGCGACGTGACATCGTGGCCCATGGCGCGCAGCGTCTGCACGACCGCCGGGCCGACGGCGCGTGTCGCCCCGAATGAGGCGGAGGGGTTGATGGCGACCACCACCCGCTTGGGCGTGAAACTGGCGCCTTGACTGGCAGTTGCCACACGGGCCTCCGGGTTGCTGGTCTCGCGTCGTCGTGCGCTCGTCGTCGAGCGTGTTTGGACTCTAGCGGTCACCGACACGCATGATGTTCGGAACCGGCCGCGTCTAGGCTCGGCCCGTGGCGCGCATCCGGTACGAAGTGCACGGGGAGCACCCTGCGGACGGGGCGCTCGACCAGCTTGTCGCGGCACATCACCGCATCGGCGTCGACGGCCTGCTGCGGAGTCGCGGGCGGCGAGCCCGCCCCGGGCGGGTGCCGGCGCCGGCCGCCGAAGAAGGCTTTCGCTGGGGCCCCCTCGACAGCTGGAGCCGGCGCTGGTGGCCGCAGGGCATCGAGGTGCTCGACGAGCACGACGACATCCTCGTGATCAGCTGGTTCGCGCAGCAGCGCCGGGGGGCCACCCAGGGCGCCAGGATCACCGTGGTCGACCGCTGCGACCCACGCCGTCCGCGATACCACCACGTTCTGCTGGTCGAACCGGTGCGTGACGAGGCCGGCGTCGGAATGCGGCCGGTCGAGATCCACGCGGGCGGGCTCGCGGTCGTCGGCGATCGGCTCTACGTGGCGGCGACCTACGGGGGCCTGCGCACCTTCGTCCTCAGCGACGTCCTGCGCGTGCGCGGCCGCGGACCGTTCGGCTATCGCCACGTGCTGCCGCAGTCGGGCCACGAACGACTCGTGGGCGGTGAGGGCGACGGACGGATGCGGTTCTCGTTCGTCTCGCTCGAGCGCGACTCGTCGGGCGGCGACGATCACCTCGTGGTCGGCGAGTTCGGGCCCGAGGGCGGGGGGCGTCGCCTCGGGCGCGTTCCGGTGGGCGCGTCGTCGCGTCGCGTCGAGGTGGCCGACCTGCACGAACCCGGCATCCCGAGGATGCAGGGCGCCGCCGTGATCGACGGCACCTGGTTCGTCTCCGCCAGTCACGGGTTGCGGCCGGGCGACCTGTGGGTCGGCTCAGGCGGAACGTGGGTGCGCCATCCCGCCGTCCTGCCCCCGGGGCCCGAAGACCTCACGGCTTCGCACGACGGCCGCCGACTGTGGTCGCTGTGCGAGTACCCGGGACGGCGGTGGGTGTTCGCCATGGACGTTGGGCGCTGGCGCGATCCCCCTTAGAAGGCGCGGACTGTGCCCATTTTCCCGCTATCGCGGGAACCGCAGGCGGCGCAGCAGCTGCGCGTTCAGCGCCACCACGATCGTCGAGACCGACATCACCGCGGCCCCGACGGCCGGCGGCAGCACGAAGCCGACCCCGGCGAGCACTCCCGCGGCGAGCGGCAGACCGAGCACGTTGTAGCCGGTCGCCCAGGCGAGGTTCTGCAGCATCTTGCGGTATCCGGCCCGGCTCAGCGTGAGGGTGTCGACGACGCCACGCGGGTCGCTCGACGCCAGCACGATGCCGGCCGTCTCGATCGCGACATCCGTTCCCGCACCGATCGCGATGCCCACGTCGGCCCGTGCGAGGGCGGGGGCGTCGTTCACCCCGTCGCCGACCATGGCCACCCTCGCCGCACCTCCGGCCTGCAGCTTCGCCACGATGTCGGACTTCTGGCCGGGCAGCACCTCGGCGAACACCTCGGTGATGCCCAGCTCGGCCGCGACCCAGTTGGCGACGCCGTGCGCGTCGCCGGTGAGCATCGCCACCCGGATGCCGCGCTTCTTCAGCAGCGTGACCGCCTCGAGCGATTCGGGCCGCACGGTGTCGCCGAGCGCGAACATCCCGAGCACGTGCGACACGGATTCGGTCTCGTCGATCAGGTAGACCAGGGTCGCGCCCTCGGGCTCGAGCTCTCGTGCCGCGTGCACGAACGTCGGGTCGAGGTGGATGCCGCGTTCGGTGACCACCCGGGCGCTGGCGACCGTCAGGCGCCTGCCCGCCACCGTGGCGCTCGCCCCGCGACCGGCGAGCGCCGTGAAGCCGGACGCGCGCCCGCCGCTGGCCTTGCGCTCCTTCGCCGCGGCCACGATGG
>Ga0209148_1000607_pt1 | contig 32105 bp, 23 predicted proteins | sample AraplaCol_mMF_r2_2_FD_184288 | JGI IMG/M metagenome (GOLD analysis project Ga0209148, IMG submission 184288) | Arabidopsis root microbial communities from North Carolina, USA - plate scrape CL_Col_mMF_r2 (SPAdes) (version 2) | ecosystem: Host-associated > Plants > Roots > Endosphere | place... | reverse complement strand
TGGTGGAATTGCGTCTCGATGGCGCCGATATCGGGGAAGATGTCGGCGTGATCGTATTCGAGGTTGTTCAGCACCGCGGTCTTCGCGTGGTAGTGCACGAATTTCGAGCGCTTGTCGAAGAAGGCGGTGTCGTACTCGTCCGCCTCGATGACGAAGAAGTCGGAATCCGTCTCGCCGGACAGGCGCGCCGACACGCCGAAGTTCAGCGGCACGCCGCCGATCAGGAACCCGGGCGAATAGCCTGCATCTTCCAGGATCCACGCCAGCATCGACGACGTCGTCGTCTTGCCGTGCGTGCCCGCGACGGCCAGTACCCATTTATTACGAAGAATATGGTCGCCGATCCATTGCGGGCCAGACACGTACGGCAAGCTGCGGTTCAGGATTTCCTCGACGAGCGGATTACCGCGCGTCATCACGTTGCCGACGACGTACAGGTCCGGGTTCAGGCTCACCTGCTCGGGCCCGTACCCCTGGATCAGTTCGATGCCCTGGGCTTCGAGCTGGGTGCTCATCGGAGGATAGACGTTGGCGTCGCACCCGGTGACGCGGTGGCCGGCCTCTTTGGCCAGCACCGCGAGGCCACCCATGAAGGTGCCGCAGATGCCGAGGATATGGATGTGCATGACGTGCCGGAATAGAGGTGTCTGTGAAAGCGAATACGCGATTCTACCAAACACCTCATCCCACGCACTTTACTAATCGGTACGGCAGACACTCCTGAACCTATATAATTGTTTTTGATTGTTTTATTCGTTCGAGGAAAAGTCACGGGCGGCGGCCACCGGGTCGCGGCTCCGGGCTGGTTCCCGCGATGCTGGCAATGCTGAGATGACTACATTTCAGGGGCAGTCCCTGGAAATCCTCGGCCAGGATGGGGAATTGGCCTGCTACCGAGGATTTGCCGGCGACGGTGCCCCTTTCCTGATGCTGGCGCCCCTCGAGGCGCACCCCGCACCGACGACGCTTGCCCGCCTGGAGCATGAATACGCGCTGAGGGCGGAACTGGACCCGGCATGGGCAGTGCGCCCCCGCGCCCTGAGGCATGAGCCGGGCAGGCTCCTGCTGCTCCTCGACGATCCCGGCGGCGACCTGCTCGAAAGCCGCCTCGGGACGGCGCTCGACCTGACCACCGCCCTGTCACTCGCCGTCTCCCTGGCCACTGCCCTCGGCCAGGTGCATGCCTGTGGCCTCATCCACAAAGACCTCGCGCCTGCCCATGTCCTCGCGCAGGGGCGACAAGTCCGCCTCCTGGGCTTCGGCCGCGCTTCGCGGCTTCCCTGCGAGCGCCGGGTCCTGGAACCGTCCGACATCATCGCCGGCTCCCTGCCTTACCTGGCGCCGGAGCAGACGGGCCGCATGAACCGTTCCGTCGATGCGCGCTGCGACTTCTACGCGCTGGGCATCATCCTCTACCGCATGCTCACGGGCGAGTTGCCCTTCACCACCACCGACCCGCTGGAAGCGATTCACTGCCATATCGCCCGCCAGCCCATTCCGCCCGCCGAAAGAATCCCCGGCCTGCCAGAACCGGTCTCGGCGATGGTCATGAAGCTTCTCGCGAAGATGCCCGAGGAGCGCTACCAGTCCGCGGCGGGCGTGGTGGCCGACTTGCGCCGCTGCCAGGAAAAATGGGCGGCCCAGGGGGAAATCCGGCCATTCCGGCTCGGCCGCCATGATATTTCCGAACAACTGCGGGTGCCCGAGAAGCTCTACGGGCGCGAAGTCCAGGTGCGGGCCCTGGTGGATACGTTTGAACAAGTGGTAGCGACCGGCAACAGCAAGCTGGCGCTGGTATCCGGCTATGCCGGTATCGGCAAATCGGCGGTGGTCAATGAACTTCAGCGGGAGATCGTGGCGCCGCGTGGTTTTTTCACCTACGGCAAGTTCGATCAATACAAGCGGGACATTCCATACGCGCCACTGGCCGAGGCGTTCCAGGCCCTCGTGCACCGGCTCCTGGGCAAAAGCGAAACCGAATTGCGCCATTGGCGCGACGCCCTGCTGGATGCCGTCCATCCCTACGGTCAGTTGATGATTGACCTGGTCCCTGAACTGGAAATCATCATCGGCGCGCAGCCGGCGGTACCGGAGCTGCCGCCGATGGAGGCCCAGAACCGCTTTCAGAGAGTGTTCAGGAAATTTCTCGGCGTATTTGCCCAATCGTCGCACCCGCTGGTCCTGTTTCTCGACGACCTGCAATGGCTGGATGCGGCGACACTGCATGTCCTGCACGGCCTGGTCACCGACGAGGAAGTGCGCTATCTGTTGCTGGTGGGTGCCTATCGGGACAACGAAGTCGGCCCGGATCATCCCCTCATGCCGAGGCTGGATGCAATCCGACAAGCCGGCGCGAGTGTGACGGAAATCGTCCTCGCCCCGCTGTCAGCGGACGACGTGACCGCCATGCTGACCGATTCCCTGCGCCGCAAGCGCCGCGCCGTCGAACCCCTGGCGGCGCTGGTACAGGAAAAAACCGCCGGCAATCCATTTTTCGCCATCCAGTTTCTCATTACGCTCTGCGAAGAGGGGCTGCTCACGTTCGGGGCACGGCCAGCGGCATGGACCTGGGATATCGAGCGCATCCATGCCAAGGGTTACACGGACAACGTCGTGGAACTCCTGGTCGGGAAACTTGCCCGCCTGCCTGCCATGACCCAGGACGCCTTGCGCCAGCTGGCCTGCATCGGCAACGCCGGCGACGTCGCCACGCTGGCCATGGTCCGGGGCGAACCGGAGGAGGCCAGCCACCAGGCGCTGAGGGACGCGCACCGTGCCGGCCTGATCTGGCGGCGCAACAGCACCTACGCGTTTCTCCACGACCGCGTCCAGGAGGCGGCCTATTCGCTCATCCCCGAGGACGGGCGGGCGGCCGCGCACCTGCACATCGGCCGGCTGCTGCTGGCCCATACAGCGCCGGAAGCACTGGCGGAGAATGTTTTCGAAATCGTGAACCAGCTTAACCACGGCGCCACCCTGATGACATCGCGCGCGGAACGGGAGTGCCTGGCCGAGCTGAACCTGGTGGCCGGCAAACGCGCCAGGGCGGCGACCGCCTATGCGTCGGCATCGGTTTTTTTCACCACGGGCTGCGGACTGCTCGCGCCGGACTGCTGGGAACGGCGATACGCGCTGGCATTCGCTCTCGAGCTCGGCCGGGCCGAATGCGAATCCCTGAACGGCCAGTCGGCCTCGGCGGAGGAGCGGCTGGCCATGCTGGCGCGGCGCGCGACCGGCCTCGTGGACGCGGCCGCCGTCGCCTGCGCCCAGACCGCGCTGTACGCGATGCTGGACCGGCCGGACCGCAGCGTCATGGCGGTAATCGATTATCTGCGCCACCTCGACATCGACTGGTCACCGCATCCGACGGATGACGACGTGCGGCGCGAATTCGAGACGATGTGGCAACGGATCGGCGGCCGCACCATCGAGGAACTCATCGACTTGCCGCTCATGCACGAAGCGCAATGGCGCGGCACGCTGGAAGTCCTCATGTGGGGCCAGGCGCCGGCGCTGCACACGGATGCGAATCTCCTCTGTCTCATCGCCGCACGCATGGCGAATATCAGCATGGAGCATGGCAACAGCGACGCGTCCTGCCTCGCTTATGTCGCCCTGGGCACGGTCCTGGGCCCGCATTTCGGCGACTACCAGGCTGGATTCCGTTTCGGCAAGCTCGGCTTCGACCTGCTCGAGCAACGCGGGTTGCAGCGCTTCAAGGCACAAACCTATCTCGGTTTCGGATTCCTGATCAGTCCGTGGTCGCGTCATGTGACTGTCGGCATCGATGTCGTGCGGCGCGCTTTCGACGCCGCCCGCGAGGGCGGCAATCTCGTATATGCCTCCTATTGCTGCAACTGCCTGGTCACGCTGCGGCTTGCGGAAGGCTCGTCCCTCGGCGAGGTGCAGCGGGAAGCCGAGCATCTGTTCGGCTTTGCGCAGAAGGCCCGATTCGGGCTGGTCATCGCCACCATGAACGGACAGTTGATGCTCATGCGGGCGTTGCGCGGACTGCCGCACCGGTTCTGCTTGTCCGCCAACGTGGAATGCAGCGAGGAAGCCTTCCAGCAGCACCTGGAACAGGATCCGCACGTGGCGGTCTCCGCCTGCGTCTACTGGATCCGCAAGCTGCAGGTGCGCTTCTTCGACGGGGACGACAGCGGCGCCATCGAAGCAGCCGCGAAGGCGCAAACGCTGCTCTGGACCCTGCCCTCGTTTTTCGAGCTGGCCGAGTACCACTTCTATGACGCGCTGGCGAGCGCGGCCCGCTATGGGACGGCGCCCGCCGCGGACCGGCCCGCGCTCCTCGAATCGCTCGCCGCACACCATCGACAAATCGCCGTCTGGGCAGCGAGTTGCCCGGAGAACTTCAGGAACCGGGCCGCGCTCGTCGCCGCCGAGATCGCCCGCATCGAGAATCGGGACATGGAGGCGATGCGCAACTATGAGGAGGCGATCGCAGCCGCGCGCGAGCAGGGCATCGTGCAAAACGAAGCCCTTGCCTACGAGCTCGCATCGAATTTCTACCGGGTCCGCGGGTTCACCGAGATCGCCGATACTTACCTGCAGCAGGCACGCGCCGGCTATATGCGCTACGGCGCGGATGGCAAGGTGAATCAGCTCGACCGGCGCCATGCCGGGCCGGCGGACTCCCGGTCGCCGGCAACGGCCGCGGCGGCGATCGAGACGTCCAACCGGCAACTGGATATCGCCACGGTCGTCAAGGCCTCCCAGGCGGTCTCGCGCGAAATCGTGCTCCCCGCCCTGATCGAAACCCTGATGCGGATGACGATCGAGCATGCCGGCGCCGACCGGGGCATGCTGATCCTGCCCTCGGCCGGCGAGTTCGAGGTCGAAGCCGAGGCGACCAGTGCGCGTGACAAGGTCAATGTCGTCATCGAGCGTGCCCCGGCGGACCCGGCGACGCTACCCCAGTCGCTGGTGCGTTATGTGGCCCGTGTACGGGAAAGCATGTTGCTGGACGACGTCGCGGCACCGCACCTGTTTTCCGAAGACCCCTACTTCCATCGGCAGCCTCCCAGGTCGATCCTGTGCATACCCCTCATCAAGCAGACGAAGCTGGTCGGCATTCTTTATCTGGAAAACCATCTGGCACCGCGGGCCTTTACGCGCCACCACCTGGCCATCCTGGAACTGCTCGCTTCCCAAGCAGCCATTTCTCTGGAAAACGCCACGCTGTACGCCAGCCTGCAGGCGCGGGAAGCCCGTATTCGCCGCCTGGTGGAATCCAGCATCATCGGCATCGTCTTCTGGGATTTGACCGGCAACATCACCGACGCCAATGACGCGTTTCTGGAGATGGTCGGCTACTCGCGGCAAGACTTACTGGATGGGAAAGTGCACTGGGAACGCATGACGTTGCCGGAATACAAGGCGCTCGATGCGCAAAAAGTGGCGGAAGTGCGCACCACCAGGACGAGCACGCCCTATGAGAAAGAATTTTTGCGCAAGGACGGCAACCGCATCCCGGTGCTGATCGGCGCCGTCCTCTTCGACGACTCGCCGGACCACGGCGTGGCCTTCGTGCTGGATCTGTCCGAGCGCAAGCGGGCCGAAGCGGAACGGCAGGCGCGCCATGCCGCGGAAGCAGCCAGCCGCGCCAAGAGCGCCTTTTTGGCCAACATGAGCCATGAACTGCGCACGCCCCTGAACGGCATCCTTGGCTATGCCCAGATCCTGGAACGCGACCCGGCATTGGGCGAACGGCAACTCGCCGGGATCAACGTCATCCGCAAGAGCGGCGAGCACCTGCTCACCCTCATCAACGACATCCTGGACATGGCCAAGATCGAGGCCGGCAAGATGGAACTCTACCCGGTCGACATCGCGCTTGTCAGGTTCGTGCAGACCATCGCCGACATCGTGGGCGTCAAAGCCGCGCAAAAGAAATTGCAACTGGTGTGCGAGCTCGCTCCCGACCTGCCGTCCTGGGTGCGGGCCGACGAGAAGCGGCTGCGCCAGGTCTTGCTCAACCTGTTGTCCAACGCCGTCAAGTTCACCGACCACGGCGGGGTCACGCTGCAAGTGCACTTCGTACCGCCGGACCGGCTCCGCTTTGAAGCGCGCGACACCGGCATCGGCATTGCCGCCGAGCAGCTGGAGGCCATCTTCGAGCCGTTCGAGCAGGCCGGCGACGTGCGGCGGCATCTGGCCGGTACCGGCCTGGGCCTGGCGATCAGCCGCCAGTACGTGCGCCTGATGGGCGGCGAGATCCAGGTCGACAGCCAGGTCGGCCAAGGCAGCACGTTCCGTTTCGAGATAAAGGCGCCGCCGCTGCAGGCGGTAACGGCCGTGGCCACATCCAGGACCGTCACCGGCTATGCGGGGCCGCGCAAGATGGTGCTGGTCGTCGACGATGTCGCCGAGAACCGGGCGGTGGCGGCCGACCTGCTGGCCTCGCTCGGCTTCGAGGTGGCCGAAGCGGCCGACGGCCAGGAGGGGCTGGAGATGGCGCAACGCCTGCGGCCCGACCTGCTCCTGTTGGACGTCTCCATGCCGAAACTGGACGGGCTGGAATGTGCCCGCATGCTGCGCCAACAGGAAGCCTTCCGGCGGGTACCGATCATCGCCCTGTCGGCCAGCGTATCGGCCAGTGACAGCGAGCAATGCCTGGCAGCCGGGATGGATGCGTTCCTGCCCAAGCCGCTCGATGCGGACAAGCTGCTGGAGCAGATGGCCAGGCTGCTGCATCTGGCATGGACCTATCGCGCAGCGCAACCGGAACCGGAACCGCTGCCTGCGGCGGAAGGGGCTATCGTGGTGCCGCCCGCGGCGGAGATGGAATTGCTGTACCGGCTGGCCAGGCAGGGCAACATGCAGGAAATCATGGCGCAAGTGCAGCGGTTGACCGAGCTGGACGAACGGTATCGCCCCTTTGCCAACCGGTTGAGCGCGCTGGCCAGGGGTTATCAATCCAAGGCCGTGCTGCGTTTGGTGGAGGAACATCGAAAAGGCGGTTCAAGCAATTGACACCGGTATTTCTGTAGCGCACCGACGCGATGCCATTTTCCTTTCAAGAGTATGATCTCAAACATGATGCCCAATTCAAATGACGACCTCCAACAGGTGCGTGCACGCATCGCCGCGACGGCCGCCCGCTTGATCGCCCAGGACGGGGCTGATTACTCCACGGCAAAAACCAAGGCGGCGCGCCAGGTCCTCGGCGTGAACCGCCCCTCCCCGAATTATTTGCCGGACAATCTCCAGGTCGAGGACGAGGTACGGCGCTACCAGACCCTGTTCCATGGCCCGGCCCAGGCCGCACGCGTCAAGCATATGCGCAGCGCAGCCCTGGAAGTGATGGACCAGCTGGCCGAGTTCCGCCCCTATCTCACGGGCGCCGTGCTGAACGGAACGGCGGGCGAACACGACGTCATTCACCTGCAATTATTCGCCGACAGCGCCAAGGAAGTCGAGATCTGGCTCCTGAACCGCAACGTTAATATCGACATCTCGGAAACGCCCCACTTCAAGGGCGGCCGCCACGATCCGGTGGAAACGGTCAGCTTCCTGTGGCAAAAAGAGATGGTGCATGCAGAGTTATATGAAATGAACGATCTGCGGGGTGCCCTGAAACCCCGCGCCGACGGCCGCCTGCAGCGCGTCGATGCCGCCGGCCTGCGCAATCTGCTGGACGAGGATGCTGAATAAGCGTTCGTCACTCGATACTTTGTGGAATAACAGAATGAACAAAAAACACCTGACCGGCTACGTGATCCTGGCCGCCGCCTTCACCGTGCTCGGCGCCATCGCCGGGGTCAAGCAAGACGCCAAAGGCCCGCTGACGACGACGTATGCTCCGACGGACGGCCGCCCGCACACGGCCGTGACGAATTTGTACGCGTCCTCGCTGAACGATCTCGCCGGCAAGCCGCAGCCGCTCGGCCAGTGGAAGGGCAAACCGCTGCTCGTGAACTTCTGGGCGTCCTGGTGCGCACCATGCGTGTCGGAGATGCCGGAATTGTCCGAACTGGCGGCCAAGGACGCCGGCAAGCATTTCAATGTGATCGGCATCGGCATCGATTCCCCCACGAACCTCGCCGAGTTTGCCCGCAAAATCAAGATTTCCTACCCATTGTACGTAGGCGGCATGGGCGGCACCGACCTGGCGCGCGGCCTCGGCAACGCCAATGGCGGCCTGCCATTTACGGTGCTGATCGGCGCAGATGGGCAAGTCCGCAAGACTTACCTGGGCCGCCTCAAGTTCGATCAGGTGCGCGCCGACCTGGCCAGGCTGTAGGGCGCGGCCGGCGACCTGCGAACGGTCGTGCACTTATTTTCCGACTTCTTTTTATCGCTTGCCAACACGTAACGTTGGCGGCAAAATGCCTGTCTTTCGGGCAAACAGACGGTTCAACATGGCGAAAAAGCTACTGCTGCTCAATGGCCCCAACCTGAATTTGCTGGGGACACGTGAGCCTGCGGTGTACGGCGCGACGACGCTGGCCGACATCGAGCAGGCCGCCACCGCCCAGGCCGAAGCGGCCGGGGCGGAGCTCGCCTGCTTCCAGAGCAACCATGAAGGCGCGCTGATCGACCGTATTCACGCTGCCCGCCAGGAAGGCGTCGATGCGATCGTCATCAACCCGGGCGGACTGACCCATACCAGCGTCGCGCTGCGCGACGCGCTGGCGGGGGTGGATATTCCGTTCGTGGAAGTGCATATCTCAAATATTTACAAGCGCGAGGAATTCCGGCACCACTCGTTTTTGTCGGCGATCGCGCAAGGCACGATCTGCGGACTGGGAGCTGATGGATATCGCTTTGCCATCGACTTCGCGCTGAAACAACGTTAATCTACGTCAACTTCACGCATTCCGCGCGTAAGTGCGTACCACCCGACGCGCCGTATGCTCTTAAATAAATAATTCCAAGGGGTTTCACATGGATCTAAGAAAACTCAAGACACTGATCGACCTCGTCGCCGAGTCGGATATCGCCGAACTCGAAGTGACGGAAGGCGAAAGCAAGGTCCGCATCGTCAAGTCCTCGGCAATCCCGCAGAATCAGATGGTCATGATGCCGCCGCAAGGCGTCCAGCAATACTCGACACCGGCCATGCAGGCCCCGGCCGCCGCGCCCGCCGCAGCCCCGGCCGCACCGCCCGAACCGACCGGCCACGTCGTCAAGTCGCCGATGGTCGGCACCTTCTATCGTTCCTCGGCACCGGGCGCCGCGGCGTTCGTCGAAGTCGGCTCGACCGTGAAGGAAGGCGAAACCCTGTGCATCATCGAAGCGATGAAGCTCCTGAATGAAATCGATGCCGACGCCTCCGGCACCATCACCAAGATCCTGGTGGAAAATGGCCAGCCCGTCGAATTCGGCCAGCCACTGTTCGTGATCGGCTGATGTCTCCCGGCGCGGTCGCTCGACCGCGCCCTCCCGGCATGCCGCCGGCACTCAAAGAAACACCGAACTTACCATGTTTGAAAAAATTCTTATCGCCAACCGTGGTGAAATCGCGTTGCGTATCCAGCGCGCCTGCCGCGAAATGGGCATCAAGACGGTCGTCGTGCACTCCGAGGCGGACAAGGACGCCAAGTACGTGAAACTGGCCGACGAGTCCGTTTGTATCGGTCCGGCGCCGTCCGCGCAGAGCTACCTGAGCATGCCGGCGATCATCAGCGCGGCCGAAGTCACGGACGCCGAGGCGATCCACCCCGGCTACGGCTTCCTGTCGGAAAACGCCGACTTCGCCGAACGCGTCGAAAAATCGGGCTTCGTGTTCATCGGCCCGCGTCCGGAATCGATCCGCCTGATGGGTGACAAGGTCTCGGCCAAGCAGGCCATGATCCGCGCCGGCGTGCCCTGCGTGCCCGGTTCGGACGGCGCCCTGCCCGACGACCCGAAAGAGATCATCCAGACCGCGCGCCGCGTCGGCTACCCGGTGATCATCAAGGCCGCCGGCGGCGGCGGCGGCCGCGGCATGCGCGTCGTGCACACCGAAGCCGCGCTGCTGAACGCCGTCGCGATGACCAAGACCGAGGCCGGCTCCGCATTCGGCAATCCGGAAGTCTATATGGAGAAGTACCTGGAGAATCCGCGTCACGTGGAAATCCAGATCCTCGCCGACGAGCACAAGCAGGCCGTCTGGCTGGGCGAGCGCGACTGCTCGATGCAGCGCCGCCACCAGAAGGTGATCGAGGAAGCGCCGGCACCGGGCATCCCGCGCAAGCTGATCGAGAAGATCGGCGACCGCTGCGCCGAAGCCTGCCGCAAGATCGGCTACCGCGGCGCCGGCACGTTCGAATTCCTGTACGAAAACGGCGAGTTCTACTTCATCGAGATGAACACCCGCGTGCAGGTCGAACACCCGGTCACGGAAATGATCACCGGCATCGACATCGTCCAGGAACAGATCCGCATCGCCTGCGGCGAAAAGCTGCGCTTCCGCCAGCGCGACATCATGCTGTCGGGCCACGCGATCGAGTGCCGCATCAACGCCGAAGACCCGTTCAAGTTCACGCCGTCGCCGGGCCGCATCACGGGCTGGCATCCGCCGGGCGGCCCCGGCATCCGCGTCGACTCGCATGCCTACGCCGGCTACTACGTGCCGCCGCACTACGATTCGATGGTCGGCAAGGTCATCGCGTACGGCGCCACCCGCGACCAGGCGATCCGCCGCATGCAGATCGCGTTGTCGGAAATGGTGGTCGAAGGTATCCTGACCAACATCCCGCTGCACCGCGAACTGATGGTCGACGCCCGCTTCATCGAGGGCGGCACCAACATCCATTACCTGGAGCAGAAGCTGGCCCACAAGCCGGACCTGCCGAAGGATGGCGCGATCGGTGCCAAATCCGAAGCCGCTGACGCCAAGGCCGAACAATGAGCTGGACCGAAGTGATCATCGAGATCGCACGCGAGCACGCCGAGGGGCTGTCGGACGCCCTGATGGAAGCGGGCGCGCTGTCGGTCTCGGTGGAAGATGCGGACGAAGGCACGGAGGACGAAAAGCCCCTGTTCGGCGAACCCGGCATGGTGCCCGAGCAGGCCGCCTGGGACCATAGCCGCGTCGTCGCGCTGACGGACGAGGATGCCGACCAGGCTGCGATCGTGCTCGAAGCCGCCACCGCCATCGGCCTGACGGACGCCCCCGCGTTCACGACCCGCAAGGTCGCGGATGCCGACTGGGTGCGCCTGACGCAATCGCAGTTCGAGCCGATCCACATCGGCAAGAATATCTGGGTCGTGCCGAGCTGGCACGAAGCGCCGGACCCCGACGCGCTGATCCTGGAAGTCGACCCCGGCCTCGCGTTCGGCACGGGCAGCCATCCGACCACACGCCTGTGCATGGAATGGCTGGAAGCGCATCCGGCACCCGGCAAGTCGGTGCTGGACTACGGCTGCGGCTCGGGCATCCTCGCGATGGTCGCGAAAAAACTCGGCGCGCAGGACGTCACCGGCGTCGACATCGACGAGCAGGCCATCGAATCGGCGAAGTTGAACGCCGAACGCAACCGCTGCGAGATCGACTTCTACGTGCCGGACGACTTCGTCGCGTCGAAGCACGGTAACGAACGCTTCGACATCGTCGTCGCGAACATCCTGTCGAGCCCATTGAAACTGATGGCGCCGATGCTGTCCGGCCGCGTGGCCGACGGCGGTTCGCTGATCCTGTCGGGTGTGCTGGCGCGCCAGGCCGAGGAAGTGGCCGCTGCGTACGCGCCTTTCATCAAGCTTGGCGTGTGGGCCGAGCTGGACGGCTGGGTCGCCCTGCACGGGCAACTCGGCGCAACGACGGCACCGGCAGCCCGCACCCTCGCCGGCATGGACGGCAGCAAATAAGGCATGGCGCTCGCCACCCAGTGCCCGCATTGCCACACCACGTTCCGTGTCGCCGCGGACCAGCTCAAGCTCCGCGGCGGCATCGTCCGCTGCGGGTCTTGCCAGCGCATCTTTGACGGCAACGCCCACCTGATCGACCTGGACAAGCCGGCCGCCCCCGCCGCTGCCGGCACCCCGTCCACCCCGCCGGCCGCCGCCGACGACGCGCTGCCGGTCTACACCCTCGACTTCGACCACACCTTCGATCCGCTCGGCATCCTGCCCAAGGCGGACGCGCCGGACGAGGCGCAACCGCCCGCGCCGCGCGCGCACGTGTGGCGCACGGGCGGCGCGCCCGCGCCCGAGGCCGAGGCCGAGGAAGCGCAGCCCGAGACGCCGCCTGCGGACGCGGCGCCCACGGACGAGGCACCCGCCGCGTACGTGGACGTTCCGCCAGCCGATGCCCCGGCAGCCGCGGAGGAGCCTGCCGCGCCGCCGCCTGCCGCCGCGTATGCCTCCGCCGGCCGCGTCGAACCGCGCCTGGAACCGGTCTTCCCTGCGGCGCCCGATACGGCGGCCGACGTCGCCCCCGCCGCCGAACCGCCCGCGGACGGCGCCACGGCAACGCACGTGGACGAGGCGCCGGCGCCGGCCAGCGCCTACGCGCCCGCCGGCCGCGTCGAACCGGGCTTCGGCCTGGCGGTCGACGAGGAAATCGTCGCCCAGCCGCTGCCGGACTACGAGCCGGAGCCGGAGCCGGTGCCGGAACCAGCGCCGCAGCCCGAGCCGATGCCAGAGCCGGAGCCGGAGCCGCCCGTGCCGGCATCCCCTGCGGCACCCGCCGACGACATGCCGCCCGCCTTCCTGCCCTTGCGCGCATCGGCCGGAAGCGAACCGCCCACGCCGGCGCCGGCCATGATCCCGCCCGTGACGCCGACGCGCAGCAAGGCCGCCCGCGCGTCCGAAGCGCGTGCGCGCCGCTCCAAGCTGACGCCGACGAAGATCGAACCGCCGAAGCTGCGCCTGGCGCCCGACGCCGACGCCGACGAACCGGAATTCGTCAAGCGCAGCCGCCGCCAGGAACGCATGGGCCGCACGCGGCGCATGCTGATGGCGCTCGGTATCGTCGCGCTGCTGCTCGCCCTCGCGGCCCAGGCGGTGCTGGGTTTTCGCAACGTGCTGGCGGCGCAGCATCCGGCCATGAAGCCGGCCCTGGCGGCCGCCTGCGCCGTGCTGGGCTGCCGCGTGGAGTTGCCGGCCCTGGCCGAGAACCTGGTCATCGAGACGGGCGAGCTGACCACGCTGGGGCCTGGCACCTACGCGCTCAATACGCTGTTGCGCAACCAGGGTAACCTCGTGCTGGCGTGGCCCAGCATCGAGCTCGAACTGACCGACGCCAACGACAAGCCGGTGCTGCGCCGGGTCCTGGCGCCCGCCGACTACCTGCCGCGCGGTACGCCGGCGGCAAGCGGTTTCGGCGCGCACACGGAGCAGCCGGTAACGCTGCATTTCACGCTGGCCGGCCTGCAACCGTCCGGCTATCACACTTTCGTTTTCTATCCTTGAGGCTTCCAATGACCAAGACCGCGCTGATCTGCGGCTCGATCGCCTTCGACAAGATCATGCAATACCACGGCCGTTTCGGCGAGACCCTGCTGGCCGACCAGCTGCACCGCGTGAACGTCTCGTTCCTCGTGCCGACGCTGCGCACCGAATACGGCGGCTGCGCCGTCAACATCGCGTACAACCTCAAACTGCTGGGCGGCGCGCCGCTCATCATGGGCACCATCGGCCAGGACGGCGGCGAGTACCTCGACCGCATGGAGCAACAGGGCCTGGCCACGAATGCGATCCGGACGATCGGTCATGCGTACACGGCCCAGTGCTTCGTCACGGCCGACCTGGACAACAACCAGATCAATGCGTTCCACCCGGGCGCGATGCAGTTCTCGCACGAGAACAGCCTGGCCGATTACCTGCCGCTGCGCGTCGCGATCGTCGCACCGGACGGCCGCGACGGCATGATCAAGCATGCGCGCGACTGCGCCGAACAGGGCGTGCCGTTCATGTTCGATCCGGGCCAGCAGCTGCCGATGTTCAGCGGCGACGAGCTGCTGACCTTCATCGGCCAGGCGAGCTACCTGGCCTGCAACGACTACGAATTCGAGATGGTGATGGACCGCACGGGCCTGCCCCTGCAGGACATCGCGGCGCGCCTGGACGCGCTGATCGTCACCCGCGGCGAAGCCGGCTCGGACATCTACGCCGGCGGCGAGCACCACCAGATCCCGTCCGTGCCGGCGTCCGGCGTGGTCGATCCGACGGGCTGCGGCGACGCGTATCGCGCCGGCCTGCTGTACGGTATCGCCAACGACCTCGACTGGCCGACGACGGGCCGCCTGGCCAGCCTGCTGGGCTCCATCAAGATCGCCCACCAGGGCGGCCAGAACCACAGCTTCACGCCCTCGGCAATCGCGGACCGCTTCGAGGCGGCCTTCGGCTACCGCTTCTGACGCTCGGGCCAATAAAAAGCGCGCCGTCCCTCGCGGGACCGGCGCGCTTTTTATTGCGGATGCCGTCAGATGTAGAACACCTGGCGCAGCAGGTATTGCGCGATCTGGATCAGGATCAACGCGACGAGCACTGAGAGGTCGAGGCCGCCGACGGGCGGGATCACGCGGCGCAACGGCCGCAGCAGCGGATCGTTGAGGGCGTGGATGAACGGCGCCAGCGGCGCGTGCGGATTGATCCAGCTGAAGATCACCTCGATGATCAAGAGGCCCATGAAGCCGTACAGGATCCAGTCGAGGAGGCGGAACAGCGCGATCAGCACGACGGCCTGGCCGCTCGTCCCGGCCAGCATCAGGATCGAAGACGCTGCCAGCACGACGAGGAACGCACCGAGCAGGCTGGCCCAGTCGTAACCACCCATGCCCGGCACGACGCGGCGCAGCGGGCGCACGAGCCAATCGGACAACGTGAACGTAAATTGCGCGACGGAAGCCGGTGGACGCACGCGGATCATCTGCATCCAGAAACGCAGCAACAACACCCCACCCAGCACACCGGCCACGGTATCGACGATCAATTTAAGAATGGGCAGCACGAGGACTCCTTGAAAAAAAAACCGCTGTGTGAAAGCTCACACAGCGGTATTTTGCCTGAACCAGACGGGAATGACTTACGGACGGCTGCTCGTCGGGAACGGCCATGCTGCCGGTGCGATCACCGACTTGGCGGCCGGCGCCGGGCTCGCGGCCTGGTTGGTGCTCTCCTTGCCGTCGGTCTTGGCTTCGGTCTTCGTGTCCGCTTTCGCTTCGGCCTTGGCTTCCGGCTTCGATTCCGGCTTGGCTTCGGCCTTGGCCGCGGTCTTCTTGGCGGCCGGCTTCTTCGCTGCCGTTGCGGCAGCTTCCGGCTTGGCTTCGGCCTTGGCGGCCGGCTTCGCGGCGGCTTTCTTCACTGCCGGCTTGGACTCGGCGCTTTTGGCGGCCGGCGCTGCCTTGGTTGCGGCGGTCTTGGTGACAGCAGCTTTGGTCGCGGTCGACTTGGTCGCGGCCGGTTTGGCGGCGGTCTTGGTCGCAGCAGGCTTGGCGGCGGCGGTCTTGCCGGCGGCTTTGGTCGCGGTCGACTTGGCGGCGGTCTTGCCCGCTGCTTTGGTCGCGGTCGACTTGGTTGCAGCGGTCTTGCCTGCTGCTTTGTTGGCGGTCGACTTGGTTGCAGCGGTCTTGCCTGCAGCTTTGGTCGCGGTCGACTTGGTTGCAGCGGTCTTGCCTGCAGCTTTGGTCGCGGTCGACTTGGCAGCGGTCTTGCCTGCAGCCTTGGTGGCGGTCGACTTGGCAGCGGTCTTGCCTGCAGTTTTGGTGGCGGTCGACTTGGCAGCGGTCTTGCCTGCAGTTTTGGTGGCGGTCGACTTGGCGGCGGTTTTGCCTGCAGTTTTGGTCGCGGTCGACTTGGCAGCGGTCTTGCCGGCAGTTTTGGACGCGGTCGACTTGGCGGCGGTCTTGCCTGCTGCTTTGGTCACGGTCGACTTTGCAGCGGTCTTGCCGGCAGCTTTGGTCGCGGTCGACTTGGCAGCGGTCTTGGTTGCAGCCGATTTGGTCGCGGTCTTCTTGGCGGCGGTCTTGCCTGCTGCCTTGGTCGCGGTCGACTTGGCGGCGGTCTTGCCGGCAGCTTTGGTCGCGGTCTTCTTGGCGGCGGTCTTGCCTGCTGCTTTGGTCACGGTCGACTTTGCAGCGGTCTTGCCGGCAGCTTTGGTCGCGGTCGACTTGGCAGCGGTCTTGGTTGCAGCCGATTTGGTCGCGGTCGACTTGCTTGCTGCGGCCTTGGCCGGAGCGGCCTTTTTAGCAGCCGGCTTGGCAGCGGTCTTGCTTGCTGCTTTCGTCGCGGTCGACTTGGCGGCGGTCTTGGTTGCAGCCGATTTGGTTGCAGCCGACTTCGTTGCCGCGGTCTTGGCCGGAGCGGCCTTTTTAGCAGCCGGTTTGGCGGCCGTTTTGCTTGCAGCGGCTTTTTTCGCTGCCGGCTTGGCGGCGGCTTTAGCGGCTACGGTTTTGCTTGCGGGTTTTTCTGCTGCTGCCTTTGCGGCCGGTTTGGTGGCGGCTTTTGCAGCCGGCTTTGCTGCTGGTTTTTTCGCGGCGGTTGCCATTTTCTATTCTCCTTCTCTGCGATGAGAAATTACGCTACATGGTTTGAACCCGTCCAACCCGGTCTGCTTGGTCGGGCGAATTATTCATCGGCGCAAACGCTCTGTTTGCGTCAATGAATCCGGCACAGCCGAACTGCTGCGGCGCATCGATAAAACCCGCAAAACCACCGGGCATTCATCCCCGATTTACGTTATACTGTATTTTCATACAGTAGAATCCAATCGAAGCTGTTACTGCCCGTTACGGCTTTCCGGGACTTGAAGTCCGCGGCACTTCAGCTATCGTCGTCGCCGACGACAGAAACGGCTAAAGTCCGATGGTTCACTGCGCTGTCCACATCGCAGCCCGTGTGGGCCGCGAAAAGAAAAAGCCGCCATGCCCGACATTTATCAGGCAATGCGGCTTGTTCTTTTCGCTAAGCTTACGTGCATACTGAATGAATCAGCGTCCCTTTTTTGATCGGTTTGTTTCACGTTTGACGCTCCAAAAATCGACGTCTTCACGTTTTGACAAATTCAATCACGTAAAGTACACGAAAACCTTGTCAGTGCGCAACCCGCACACAGTATTTTTCATGTCTTTCACAGGGCGAACCAGCGATTGCATCAACCGAAACGATCGCTGCGATAACGTTTGATTCCTTCCTCGTTCTGCTCGGTCTCCAAAAACAAGCGCGCAAATCGATGCGCATTACCTTACTGCTGTTTCGCATAACGCCTTTATATAAAGGCGCTATGCCGAATTCAATCCTCCGCGGCGCTGATGCGCAACAAGTCCATCTTGCACAACCACGCGAGTCCGCGCAGCAAAGTCGGCCGGTCGCACGGTCCGAGCGCGTCGAGCAGCTCATCGACCTGCGTCGGACGCGATTCGATCGATCCGAAGATCTGTCCGAACTCTTCCAGCGTCGGCAGCGACGCGTGCGCGAATCGGTTGATCGCGAGTTCGCGATACTGGCGCAGCAGCGCGAGCGACGCGTCCGGCGCGAGTTCGACCATCGATGCCGGCGTGATCCGCATGCTCGGATACGTCGCGAACAGTTCGAACGGATCGAGCCGGTCGGGCACCACCGCCGGCAGCGCCGGACCGAGCGCCGCATCGGCGCGGCGCCGTTCGTCGAGTTCGCGCCACAACGCGCGGTAACGTCCAAACACGACGGCCCAGTCGAATTCGTCGCGCACACGCTCGCGCGCGTTCTCGCCCAGCCGGCGCCGCAGCGCCGCATCGTCGGCGAGGCGCGCGCACGCCTGCGCGAGCGCCGCGCCGTCCACGGCCACCGCCTGACTCGTATGACCGCAATACGCGTCGTAGCTGTCCACGCCATCGTCGTAACGCTGCGCGAGATCAAGTCCCGCGCCCGCGCCGGGCATCACGGTAGGAATGCGATAACCGTCTACGCCGTCGCGCACCGTGTCGCGGTAGCCGTTCCAGTCGCTGACGATGCACGGCAATCCGGCCGCCATCGCTTCCAGTGGCGTCAGGCCGAAGGTCTCCTGCACGTTGTCGGCGAGGGAGATGAAGATGTCGGCGGCGGCCCAGGCATCAAGCTGGTTCGCCGCCACGCGGCCGTCCAGCACGGCAAAGCACACGGATGGGCACAACTGCGCGGCCGCCTCGCGAAAAGCCTTGTCGATGGACTCGTTGGCGAACCAGCCGCACAGCACGAGGTGCACGCGTTTGCCCTGTTGCGCCGCCCGTTCGAGCGCCAGGAACATCTGTTGCGGATGGGCCTTCGCGTGGAACGACAGGCGGCCGCAGAACAGGAAGGCGACGCCGTCGCCGTCGATGCCCAGGCGCTGGCGCGCGGCGGCGCGGCGCGCGGCGTCGATGTCGAAGTCGGCGGCGCGCACGCCGAGCGGGATCAGGGGCAGCTGCGGCAGTTCGAAGCGCTGTGCGCCGAGCCGCGCGCCGAGGTATTCGGCCTGGCGCTCCAGCAGGCGGCGCACGCTGTCGCGCACGACGCGCGACGTGCAGATCACGGCGTCCCAACTGCGCACGGGCGCGACGAGCAGGTTCGCGAGGCTGGACATCACGGCGTGGCTGGCCGTCGCGTGCGTGATGCCGCACAGGCTGTAGCGGCGCTCGCCGATGCCTTGCCGGCGCCACGCCAGGCGCTCGATGCCGGGTGCGGGATGGTACAGCGTGCCGTAGCGTTCGAGGTCGTGCGGGCGGCCCTGGTCTATCCATTCGACCTTGCCTTTGTACCCGTATTCGCGCAGCAGGCGCTCGCCCTCGGCCGCGTGGGCCTGGCCGCCGGCGAAGCAGCCGACCGCCTCCAGGCCGGGCGCGATCGCGAGCGCGCGCAGCAGGCCGGCGCCGGCGGCCTGCCGCCCCATCAGGCGCGGTCCCGCGGTCGAGTAGCCGTCCGGCGCGTAGTGAATCGCGAAGCGGTCCGTCATGCGACCTCCTCTTCTTCGACGCACGCGCGATCGACCAGCGGTTTGAGCAGGTCGAGGTAGACCGGCAGGCCGACCGTTTCGAAATCGTAGCGGGCGAGCACCGTGGCGCGGCCGGCCAGGCCGATCGTCGCGATCGCGTGACGGCGCGCGACGAGGTCGAGCGCGCGGTCGGCGAGCAGCGCCGCGTCGAAGAACGGCGTGAGGAAACCGTTCTCGCCGTCGCGGATCACTTCCCGCACCGGCGCGGTATCCGACGCCAGCACCGGCACGCCGACGGCCATCGCCTCCAGCATCGACCAGGACAGCACGAACGGATACGTCAGGTACACGTGCAGGCTCGCGACCTGCAGCGCGCTGCGGTAGGCGGCATACGGCACCTTGCCGAGGAAGTGCACGCGCGACCAGTCGACGGCCTCGCCACGGCCGTCCAGCTCGGCCTTGAGCGCCGCGCGGTAGCTCGCGTGCCCCCGCGGCGGACCGCGGCCGTAGCTGACGCCGTCGCCGCCGATGACGACGACCTGCAGCGCCGGATTGCCGGCCAGCAGGCGCGGCAGGCTGCGCATGAAGACATGGAAGCCGCGGTAAGGCTCGAGGTTGCGCGCGACGAAGGTCAACACGGAATTCTTGATGCGGATGCGCAGGCGGTCGTCGAAGCTCACCGGATACTCGGGATCGAAGCCGACGTCCAGCCCGTCCGCCGCCCACCAGAACTCGCAGAACACGACGAGGCGCGCGCGCGGGAACACGTCCTTGACGAACAGGGCCTCGCCCCAGCCCGGGTGGCACACGACGACATCGGGCACGAAGCCGTCCTGCCTCAACGCCACGCAGACGCGCGCGACGGCCTGGCCGCGGCGCACGCAGCCCTCGAAATGGCGCAGGTAGTGATGGGTCTTGTCGCCCGGACCGTCCGGCTTCGCGTAGCCGACCACGCGCAGCTTCGGCCCCGCCGGCGCGCGCCGCACCGCAGTCTCTTCGCCGATCGCGCCGACTTCGTAGTCGGGCCGCGTCTGCAGATACCGCATCAGCCGGCGGAACTGGCCCGGCAGATTCTGGTGGATGAAGAGAACTCGGATCATGACGTCAGGTTCGCGTGGCGACAGCGACAATCTGGAATTGAACGCATGATAGCCTCAGACTTCACCGAGTGGCGCGACGCACACGCAAAATCGTGACGAATGCGTGCGTTGCGCCACGCAAGACGGCGTCTGAAGGCCGTTCGAAGGCGCGGACGAACGGCCCGCGCGCGCGGACTAATGGTCGGCGATGGCGATCGCCGACCAGTGCACGTCGACCACCGGCGTGCGTGTCTCGCGGTCGCGGCGGTAGCTGTGGAAGGTCCAGCGTCCATCGGCGCGGGTGTGGCACATCGTGCATTCGCCGCGCGCCGCCACGCATCCCAGACCTGCACGCTCCAGTTGGCGGCGCACGATGGCGGGCAGGTCGAGCCGGCGCGGCCGCGGTGCGACGAAGCCGGGCGCGAGACCTTGGCGCGCGACGAAGCCGTCGATGACCTCCTGCCCCACTTCGTAGCAGCAGGCGTGCGCCGCCGGGCCCTGCGCCGCGATCCACTCGGCCGGATCGCCGCCGCGCGCACGCACGAGCGCCGCGAACGCATCGACGATGCCGGCCAGCGCGCCGCGCCAGCCGACGTGCAGCGCGGCCACTTCGCGCCCGTCCCGGCGCGCGAGCAGCACCGGCACGCAGTCGGCGGTGGCGATCGCCAGCAGCAGCCCCGGACGGTCCGTGAGCATGCCGTCGGCCTCGCCGCAATCCTCGTTCGGGGCCGTGACGACGGCGATGCGGGTGCCGTGGCGTTCGTGTTGCACGGGGCGGCGTGGCCAGTAGTCCGGCAGCAGCACCGCCATGTCGTCATGCCGCGTGCCGAAGCCGTGCACGATGGCGGGGTGGTCGAGGAGCGGACTGGTGAACATGGCGGGAGGCGGAGGCGGAGGCGATGACGTGGCGGCAGCATAGCATGGCGTCGTATGGAGTGACTTGGACCAGCCGTATCGCTACCATGGGCACCCCGCCACGCCTGGCGCCATCAAGCCGCACAGCGACGCCGCGACGCCGACTTTCGCGATCGCGTCGAGCCCACTTCGAGAAGGCGCTGACGATCGCGCCGCGCTACAAGCGGGCGATTTTCTACAGCGGCGAGGCATTCCACTCGGGGCACGTGGACGCGCCCGACCTGATGGCGAACGACCCGCTCACGGGGCGCCTGACGGTGAATGCGTTCTTCCGGCGGCAGATGGCGGCGGGCTGAGGGGACGCAAGCGGAAGCTGTCGAGGATGTCGTCCCACAGCTTCATCGCCTCCTTATCAGTGAGGCTCGTTTTCTGTTGATTGCCCTTGCCGTCGTGGTAGCCGGTCGTCAGTTCGATCTTGATGGCGGGCGTGTCCAGCGTGCCGTCACCCTGAGTCTCCCACACGAACGCGTGGCCCCGCATGCCATTGCTGCCGGGCGCGGAAGCCAGGTGCTCCTGGCCCGGGTAAGGCCCGAGCTGCCGGTCGCCCTTGCGCAGCACGCGGACCGACGTGGCGAGGTTGCCGAGGAACTGCACCATGCCGCCCATGCGTTCTAATAGAGGCCTGTCGTGCTTGTAGCTGGAGAGTGGATAGATCCAGACCGATACAAATGCGTCGGGGTGACCGGCGATGTCAATGTCGAGGCTGGCTTCTTCGTTACGCCAGCGCGGATTGGCAATGAAGCCGCCTGCGAAGCAGTAGCCGGGCTCGGAGGGAATGTCAGTATCGGCACGAAAGCGCAAACGAGAAAGAGCATCCAGCATACGATTGACCCCCGATTCTTGCCTGTCATCGGCAACGTCAAGTTGAAACAGAAACCGCCTGCTGTTAATCCAACGATAACCGTTTACGCTGATAAGAGCCGTACTATAGTCTGCTTTCCAGGAAGCGAATATCCTCGAACTTCTGTCTGGCTGAACGGACTGAAGCAACATGCTTTGTTTTGTATCTTCATTTTTTGCAGATCCAAGCGCCGACTCTCGCCCTCTCACCTCTTTTTCAAATTCCTCAAATGTCATGTCCGTGACCGGCTCGATCGACATGAAGTCGTACTTGTAGTTTCCTCCAGTGACCATCGATCCTGCCGGCATGTCGATCAGGAATCGCCCCATGCAAAACGTGGATGTGCTCGAGGAAGGCGCGCCACTGGCATTGCGCGCAGCATTGTTGGGTAAGGCTGTGCAGGCACCGAGCCCTGCGCAGACAGCCGCCACGAGAGCGGAAGAGAGCGATCGATAAAAGGTCATGACACCGGGCATGAGGTGATCGGATGAGACGAGATCGGGTTATTTCCCGCTGAAATTGCCTGTCGTGGCAATCAAAGAAGCACCACACGTGGTCTTATGCCCGTCATAGGCGACCGCGACGCCATCGATGACGTGGTGCGGATCGCCTTCGGCAATCGTGCAGACGGTATGACCCGAAATCGGGCAATTGCACACATCGCCGACGCGGGCGACGGGCATGCCGTCGACCGTAAAATGATGGGCGCTTACGCTCACGACCTTGCCGCCGTGCGACGTCGGGTCTCCAAGACGAATCACGTTGCGCATCATTACCCTTTGTCGTGGCGCGACGGTTCGCCATCCGGGCTGGCATTTGGAGTGGCGCCGTCAGGTGCAGCCTGTGCGATTGCCTGCGTGCGCGGCACCTCATCCGCACGGATGGGCGTCGGGTCAAAATCGACCAGTTTCCACACCGTCGCCGTACGATAAGACGGCCGCGCACCCTTGAGCTTTTGCCACAAGGACGATTCGCCCAGCATCGTCACCTGCGGCATCGTCTCTCCTGCTCGGAAATACTGACGCACACCGCCTTCGATCTCGCCGGCTTCGCTGGCTTGCCACCAGCCGGTTTGTGGACATGCACGTCCTGTCGCAGCGAGTTCGCCGAGCGGAAGGCGAGGTGATGGCTCAGGGGTGGCATCGCTCGTTTTTACCGAATCTCCAGTGGGACGCAAGCGGAAGCTGTTGAGGATATCGTCCCACAGTTTCATTGCCTGCTCATCCGTAAGACTGGTTTTTTGTGGATTGCCTTTGTCATCCTGATGACCGGTCGTCAATTCAATTTTGATGGCCGGCGTGTCCAAAGTGCCGTCGCCCTGCGTTTCCCACACAAACGCATGCCCGCGCATGCCTCCGCTACTGGGCGCGGACGCCAAGTGTTCCTGGCCCGGGTACTGTCCGAGTTGTCGGTCGCCTTTGCGCAATACATGGACTGATGTAGCAAGATTGCCGAGGAATTGCGTCATGCCCCCCATGCGCTCGAGCAGAGGCTTGTCATGCTTGTAGCTGGCGAGCGGATAAATCCAGACCGACAGAAATGCGTCCGGGTGACCGGCAATGTCAATATCCAGACTGGCCTCCTCGTTTTCCCATTCCGGGTTGGCCACAAGCCCCCCAGTGAAGCAGAAGCCAGGATCGGCAGGAATATCCGTGCCGTTGCGGGAACGCAAATGGGATAGTGCCTCTCGCATGCGATTCATACCGAACTCCTGCTTACTCCCTCCGACCTCGTCTTCAAAAAGATATCGGATACCGTTGATCCAACGATAACCAGCGATACTTATTTGAGCTGTACTAACGTCTACTTTCCATGACGCCAATATTTTCGTGTTTTTTTCTGGCTCAACAAACTGCAGCAACATACTTTGGTGTGTTTTTTTGTTTTTCCCGGATCTTAGAGTCGACTCACGCCCTATTACTTCCTTCTCGAAATTCTCATAGGACATCGTTTTCACCGGTTCTATCCTGATAAAGTCGTACTTATAGTTTTCCCCATTGACTTTAGATCCGGCAGGCACGTCGATCAGGAATCGCCCCATGCAGAACGTGGAAGTTGCACCAGAAGCTGTCGTATTAGCATTTTTATTCGTCATGATCAATGATTCAAAATTGTTTGGTGCCGCCATGCATGCATTTCCACCCACACAGAAAGCTACGAATAGGGCTATTGAGAACAAGCGATAAATTTTCACGATTTATGTAAACTTTGTTTAACCCAACTGGAATCGGCAACAATTTTAACGATGGAATACAATGTCACCCCTTGTGCAAGTTTGGCCTTATACGAGCTCTGGTGATCGTAACTCTCATGCCCTTTTTCACTACCCTCGTGACGGAAGATCTGGACAACATGCGGCGTAGGTGCGGAACCAGATTCGGCTGGCACGGTACCGTCACCCGGGCCTTTCGCCTCTTGGATCTCAAATTGATGGGTAATTTTTTCATCATAGGAAAGATGGATCGTGCCGTTAAGATCATCATCGATCAATAACGCGGTTTTGATATCACTATCAATGGCTTTGCCTGTTTTCCAATGCACCTCATTCCATGAAGGCCGCTTAGGGTCAGCGGCGTAATAGGCGTAAGTGTTCGGATGATACTTTTCGTTAATTAAATCCTGGAGATCGCGCGCAATATCCATGTTGGTCTGAAATTTCTCAAAATCGGAGTTGCCAGCATTTTCACTCACAATCTTTTTTCCTTTCTGCCGAACCTTTTTCCTCTCCTTTTTTCCGGCTGGATCAATCAAGTCTTCCTTTATCAACTTCCACCAACTCTCACTATTATTCAAATAAATATCCGCATAAGGATCGCCATCACCAAGCAAGGTCTCAACCTCTTCCGGCAATCCTTGCATGTTCGCCTTGGTATAACTTGCACGCAGCCAGTGCCGCGTCCCTTTATCGGATTGCGTTTTATACTGGGCAGTAGGCAGCAATTCCAATGGTCCCGGCGCATTGGCCATGACCGCCGTACATTCCGCCGCATTCCGCCCCAGGAGAACTTGCTCGATCTTCTCGAAACCGGCCCGGATACGTTTATAGGTCGCGGGGGCGCCGATCGCAGGCATGACACCATGCACGATGCCAAGAATGCGATCAGCCGCACCTGGCACTTGCGCACAAGCCCGCGCGACAAGCCCACCCATGCTATGCGTGACAATAATGACTTTTTCGCAAGTCTTTCCTTTGCTCCGATAATGAGCGGTAATGCGCTCGATTTCCTGAACCAACCTTTCACCGGATTCCTTGTTACTACGCAGCCAGTTGTATCCGACGCCGTGCACTGGATAAAGCACGTCGGCGGCATCGCGCAAATGGTCTTCCTCCAATGGCGTAAACGGCTTTTGTGCGCCAAGCTTGGCGGCATCCTGCCGGTCCATCACCAATGTTTTCCAGGTCGGCGTAAGCTGTTCGCCCTGGCTGGCCGGATCGAATACGAGTGCCAGACTCTTCTCGAGCAAGGAAAGAATCTCGGCATAGCTCTCACCATATAGCTGCCCCCAGCCGCGCCATTTGGCGCGTTCCGCATCGGTGGCGCCCGGAGCAATCGCCAGCAGGGCTTTGCTCGACTCATCGGGGTACGCCGGGCCGTTATCGTCCACTTCGGTATTGTTAGGATCCAGCAGCTTTTGCCGATCGGCGGCAGACTTGGTGAGATGCCTGAGCACCAGGACAAGGCCGTCCCAAGTACTCTCCGGCGGACACCATGCCAGGCCTTTGGGCTGATTCTTGATCTTGAGGCGCGTGCCCATAATCCCCGGCACGAACAGCACAGGCACAACCAGATCAGGCGTCGTCAGGCACAGCGCACGGACTTTCAAATTGGTGCCGGTCAGGACGGACTGCGCCGTATCGTTGCCTTGTTCATCCCAGCCCGTGCCGACCAGGCGTGTAGCGGTATCGGAATCGCTCATGCTTTACTCTTTCGTTACGCTTTCAAAAGGGTCAGGCGCGCGATCTTGAGCGCCATGTCTTGCGTCAGTTCGGTATGACCTTGATGGTCGGTCACGCCGTCAATGGTGCGGCCGTCGTCCAGCTCGATCCGGTAGCGCTGATTGGCATGCGGACGGCCGCTGCCGCGGCGGGCGAGCACGAATTTCTCGTCCGTTTTCAACGTGCTGGTGGGGAGTTCCACCCCCGGCGGCGTCCCCCCGCCCGGCCCCACGTGCGCAAACGTCGACGACCTGATCGTATGCGCCCCGCTGCTCTGCTGCGTGATGGCCCCGCCACCGATGTCCACTTGCGCGCCCTGCGCCACGAAGCGCACCTTGGGCGCCTGCAGCACGATTTCGTCGGCGGCCGTCAGCACGATGCGCTTGGCCGACGTCAGTTCGATGTCGTCGCCGTGGGTCTGCAATTCGAGCTTGCCGCTGGCGGCGATGAGCTTGATGCCCAGCCGGTGCGCGAACAGGCTGATGCTTTCCGCGACGCGCGCGAGCAGCCTTTTGCCGACGGAGAGTTGGGTATTGCCGACGCTGACCACGTCGACATGCGTCTGCGCCCCGAGCGCGATATTGTTCTGGCTCGCCAGCGCCATGCCCGCCGGCGCGGACAGCGCGACGACGGGTTGGCCGCCCCCGCCCGCACTCCCGCCGTCGGTATTGCTGCCGGCCTCCCACTGTTTCAAGTGACCGAGCAATTGCTTGAGTTCCTGGTCGGCGGTGTCGTCCGCATGGTGCGTCGTCGACAGGTCGGACAACTGCCGCTGCACGCCGAGCAGCACTTCCATCAGGCCGGTCAGTTCGGCGCGATCCAGTTGCGCGCCGCCGGCTTTCGAGCGCGCGTCGGCGCTGATCAGGACGCCCTTGGCGCCGCGCACGGCCACGGCATGGTCGCTCCGCAGTTCCGCCCCTTCGCCGCGTGCCGCGCCCTTGCCGTCGCTGCGGGGATGCGTGAGCCAGCCCAGGTTCAATTCGCTATGACCATGTTCGGACGACAGTTGCGCGTTGATTTCCCCCGGCGTGTCGTCCAGCCGCAGCTGGTTGTAGCGGGTGCCCTGCACTTCCTTGCTCTTGATGCCGGCCAGGTATTTATTACCGGGCAACGTGCCGGTATGGGTGAACGAAGGCGGCGGCGCCGTGCCGCCGTACACTTGCGCCACGATGATAGGTTTGTCCGGGTCGCCCCCCAGGAAATCGACGATGACTTCGTCCCCCACCCGCGGCAGCGTGATGGTGCCCCATTGATTGCTGGCCCACGTGCTGGCGACGCGGACCCAGGCGGAATCCCGGTCGCTGTCGCTGGCGCCGGCGTCCTGTGCATGGCCGTGGTCTTCCGGCCTGGCGCCGGGAAAGCGCACTTTGACCCGGCCATGTTCGTCGCAATGCACTTCCTCGCCGGCCGGCCCGACCACGCGCGCGCTTTGCAGCCGCGGGCGCGGCAAGTCGGACCTCGGGTCGAAAGCGGGAACGATGGCGATACCGCGCCGCACGCACGAAAAGCGATTCGTGTAACGTGTGCCCCGCTCCTCGCTGGCTTGGCGCAGCCCATTCCCGGACGGTCCATCATCCCAGCGGTTCAATGCAAACAGGCGTTGCGCCTGGTCGTCGACGGTTTTCGGCAGATTGTTTTCCGCATCGACTTCCAGCCGCGTCACGATGAATTCCCGCTCGTTCTCGGGGTGCATGTCGATGTCCGGATGGTCCGTCAAGGCGACCCACTCGCCAACGCACAAGGCCCGCACGCTTCCCTCGCCATAAAAGCATTTGGATTCGTACTCGTGGCGCTTCATGCGCAATTCGCCGAGCTGGCGGTAATCGTCGCCGTCCTCGCCCGCATGCGGCATATCGATCTGGTAATCGTCGAGGCTGACGGCGAACTGATTGCCCAGCGCCCCCTGGTCGATACGGGACGACGTATTGCTCGTCATCGGACGGGCCTGCAGATAATCCCAGCTCTGGCGCGCGACATTGCCCGGCTTGAGCGTACGCACCGCGCTCCAGGTGATGACGGTGTCCGCCTGTTCCGTACCGTCGTCCCGGTGATAGCGCACGGTGCCGGCGGCATTTTGCGGCAGCGTGAATCCGTCGTCGAACAGCACCAGCGCATGGGCCGGCGTATCCTGGCTGTGCGCCTGGCTGGCTTGTCCCGGCCGCATGAACCACGCAATGCCGCGCCGTTTCCATAACCGGCGCAGAAAGTCGGCGTCGGACTCGTTGTGCTGCATCGTGAATTCGCGGGCCGGATAGGTGCCGGTGATATGGGACCAGTCGACATCGAACGCTTTCGCCAATACGGGATTCGTCTGGCGCCACTCGTCCAGGATGACTTCGGTGATGTCGAGTTCGTTCTTGTTACGGAAGATGCGCGTATTGGTGCGGTGTTCCATCAATGCCAGGGCATCGCGCACCACGAGTTCATACGTCGCCAGGCCGCCGTCGCTCTGGCCGGCCGCCGCCTGCGCCACGATGCCGCAGACGGCGCGCAGGCCGCCGCGATCCGTCACGAACTGGAGCTCGACCGGCAGGGTAATGAATTCCTTCAGGGGGAAATGGGCGTGCGTCGAGACGCACAACAGCCGGTATTCCAGTCCGCCGCACAGCGTCTCGCTGCCGCTCACGCGTTTGACCAGCAATACATCGTCGAGTACGTGCTGCTCTTGTGACAGCCGCAAACGGATGGGGCGCTTCGCTTCGGACAAGCCGGCGAATGCTTCTGTCAGATCCTTGAGGTTCATTCAAACTTCCTTGCCGGGCGCAATCGATTTGGTGGTTGTAGTTAATGAGTCAAACTGATACAACCCGCTATCTTATTTCTAAATGTCAAATCCTGTCTACGCGCACGATTGACATTTTTAAGATATTTACCACACCGACCAACCCCTTGATTTTCCTACCGAAATTCAGATCACGCCTCTTATTGCATTAATGCACATACATTTACTTTCGCGACAATGGATAATAAAAACCTTACCAGTAAAATGAAATAATTCGCGATTATTCAACGAATGCGGAAAGCCGAAATACGTGAATATTCTCGCGGCGCGATTAAAACCGATTCAGCGAAAGCCGATTCGGATATCGAAGCCGTCAGGCGGTGGACAGGTCACGCCGGACGACGTGCGCGCACTCGGTTTCCCAATATGGCGGATTGCCGAACGCCTCCCTCAACCATGCGGCCAGGGCGCGCAACTTCGCGGACGGGTGCTGGCCGTCCGCGTGCGCGATGTAGATGTATTCCTGTTCGGCCTCGATGCCGACGTCGATGACGCGCAGCGTCCCGGCGTCGAGTGCGCCGCTGACGATGAAGATCGGCAGCAGCGCGATGCCCAGGCTGGCGAGCGCGGCGTCGCGCATCATGTCGCCATTGTTCAGCACCAGCCCGGGACATCCGCGCACGATGCGGGTCTCGCCCTGCTGCGCGAAGCGCCAGTCGGCCGCGCCGCGATGCATGTAGAAGATGCCGCGGTGGCCTTCGAGTTCTTCCGGCGAACGGGGCGTGCCGTGCCGGTCCAGGTAGGCGGGCGCGGCGACGAGCACGCGGCGGCTGGCCGCCAGCTGCCACGCGACGAGGTAAGTGTCCGCGATCGGACCGTGGCGGATGACGGCGTCGAAACCGTCCGACGTGGCGTCGACCCGGCGGTCGTTCAGTTCCAGCGTCAGCTGGATGTCGGGGTATGTCGCGAGGAAGGGATAGAGCGCGGGCCCCAGGTGCATGCGGCCGAACGTCACCGGCGCGGAGATGCGCAGCGGGCCGCTCAGCTGGCCGCGCCGCTCGGCCAGGTCGGCCGCCGCCTCCTGCACGTCGCGCACGATGCGCACGGCGCGCGCGAGGAAGGCGGCGCCGTCCTCGGTGAGCGAGAGCTTGCGCGTGGACCGCTGCAGCAGGTTCGCGCCGAGCGACCGCTCCAGCTCGACGATGCGCTCGCTGACGACGGAGCGCGACACGCGCAGCCGGCGCGCCGCTTCGCTCAGGGAACCGCTTTCGGCCACCGTGACGAACGTGGCGATGCCTTCCAGTTTCATGTCCGTTCACCCCGTTTGTTCGGCGTTTCCGAATTACTGTTGCGGTATTTGGCCACTACTGCCGGCACTCATCCTAAACCATACTGCTCGTCATCCCAAGGGCAATCAGCGACGGCCACGTGGCCTCCCCCGTCGGGTAGGAGACCCCCATGTTCCCACGCATTGCAGCCGCCATGACTGCCCTTTCCCTGTCGCTGGCCCTGGCCCATCCGGCCGGCGCCGCCGTCCAGCCCTTCCCGCCCGCGTTCAAGGCACAGACCATCCAGGCCGGCGACGCCGCGCTGCACGTGGTCAGCGGCGGCCACGGCCCCGCCATCGTGCTGCTGCATGGTTTCGGCGACACGGGGGCCATGTGGTCGCCGCTGGCCGCCCGCCTGGCGGCAAACCATACCGTCGTCGTGCCGGACCTGCGCGGCATGGGCCTGTCCTCGCACCCGGCCGGCGGCTACGACAAATGGACGCAGGCCGGCGACATCCGCGCCGTCCTCGACAAGCTCGGCATCGACCACGCCGTCGTCGTCGGCCACGACATCGGCACGATGGTGGCCTTCGCGTACGCGTCGCGCTATCCCGACAAGACCGATCGCCTCGTGGTCATGGACGCGCCCGTGCCCGGGATTCCGCCGTGGGAGCAAATCCTGCGCAATCCGCTGCTGTGGCATTTCTCGTTCGGCGGCCCCGACGCCGAACGCCTCGTCGCCGGCCGCGAGCGCATCTACCTGGACCGCTTCTGGAACGAGTTCGCCGGCGACCCGAAAAAAGTCGACGAGGCGACCCGCACCTATTACGCGAAGCTGTACGCCCGCCCCGGCGCCATGCACTCGGCCTTCGCCCAATTCCTCAGCTTTCCCAAGGACGCGGAAACCAACCAGAAGGTCGTCGACCACAAGCTGCCCATGCCCGTGCTGGCGATCGGCGGGAGTAAATCGTTCGGCGCCAACGAGGCGCTCGTGATGCGCAACGCCGCGACCAACGTCACCGAAGTGCTCATTCCGGATGCCGGGCACTGGCTGATGGAAGAGGCACCGGAGACGACGATGGCGGCGATCCAGAGATTCGTCGACGAAAAATAAAAAACCCGCCGGGTGGCTGGTTTCATCGTGCGTGGCCGGACGCTGTGGGATCAATCCCAGTTCAGCGCACCGCCGGTCTGGTACTCGGTCACGCGCGTCTCGAAGAAGTTGCGCTCCTTCTTCAGGTCGATCATCTCGCTCATCCACGGGAACGGGTTTTCCTCGTTCGGGAACAGCGGATCGAGGCCGATCTGCACGGCGCGGCGGTTGGCGATGAAGCGCAGGTAGCCCTTGAACATGGCCGCGTTCAGGCCCAGGACGCCGCGCGGCATCGTGTCTTCGGCGTAGCGGTATTCCAGGTCGACGGCCTGCAGGAACAGGCCTTTGATCTCTTCGCGGAATTCCGGCGTCCACAGCTGCGGGTTTTCCATCTTGATCGTGTTGATCAGGTCGATGCCGAAATTGCAGTGCATCGATTCGTCGCGCAGGATGTACTGGTACTGCTCGGCGGCGCCGGTCATCTTGTTCTGGCGGCCCAGCGCGAGGATCTGCGTGAAGCCGACGTAGAAGAACAGGCCTTCCATCAGGCAGGCGAACACGATGATCGAACGCAGCAGCTTCTGGTCGTTTTCCAGGGTGCCGGTGTGGAACGTCGGATCGTTGATGACCTCGATGAACGGGATCAGGAACTGGTCCTTGTCGCGGATCGACGGGATCTCGTTGTAGGCGTTGAAGATTTCCTTCTCGTCCAGGCCCAGCGATTCCACGATGTACTGGTAGGCGTGCGTGTGGATCGCTTCCTCGAACGCCTGGCGCAGCAGGTACTGGCGGCATTCCGGCGCCGTGATGTGGCGGTAGGTGCCCAGCACGATGTTGTTCGCGGCCAGCGAGTCGGCCGTCACGAAGAAACCCAGGTTGCGCTTGACGATGCGGCGCTCGTCCTCGGTCAGGCCGTTGGGGTTCTTCCACAGCTCGATGTCGCGCTGCATGTTCACTTCCTGCGGCATCCAGTGGTTCGCGCAGCCGGCCAGGTATTTGTCCCACGCCCATTTGTACTTGAACGGCACGAGCTGGTTGACGTCGGTCTTGGCGTTGATGATGCGCTTGTCGTCCGCGTTCACGCGCTTGGCGACGTCGGCGGCGCTGGCTTCCGGATTGGCGGTGGCGGCAGGGGCCGGCGCGGCGGCCGGTTCATCGTCCCAGGAGAGAGCCATGATGTTTTCCTTCTTTATTGTTTACTCAAAAACGTCGTCCCCGCGGAGGCGGGGACCCAATTCAGGCTAGCGTACCGCACACAAACTTGGGTTCCCGCCAAGGCCGGGAACGACGGTCAAAATTACTGGCAGGCTTCGCACTCATCAAAACCCGCATCGCCCGGACGCAGGTAGCAGGCGGCGCCGTCCACGACGTCAGGTGCGCTCGCGGCCGGAGCGGCCGCCGGTGCCGGCGCGGCGGCAGCCGGAGCTGCCGACAGCCCGCCA